>Ga0209299_1000012_pt1 | contig 114748 bp, 118 predicted proteins | sample S_140806_MF_Meta_FD_187326 | JGI IMG/M metagenome (GOLD analysis project Ga0209299, IMG submission 187326) | Freshwater microbial communities from Lake Simoncouche, Canada to study carbon cycling - S_140806_MF_MetaG (SPAdes) (version 2) | ecosystem: Environmental > Aquatic > Freshwater > Lake ...
TACAAGGATTCAGGAGACGTAAGTCAGTATTTAGGAGTTTATATTCCTATTCTACGTCCTTATTGCTTAATGAGATATTTCCAGGACAATCCTGATATGGTCACCAAAGCAGTGTTTTACTGTGACTGTGACGTAATCTTTACAGATAAATTTGATGTTGACAAGTTTAAAGATGATGATGTAAACTACTTGTCTGATACAAACAGCTATATCAATGCTTCATATTTTGATAGTAAATTAAGAGATGTCTTATTAGATAAGGTGGAAGAATACCAAACTAGAGATGTCTTAGCTGAGCTTACAAGCTTAGTGGGTATAACAAGAGAGATAGCTGAAGCTAACAATGATCACTCAGGAGGAGCTCAATATTTCCTTAAGAACATAGACGCTAACTTCTGGAAGAAGGTGATGAATGATTGTGTACTTATTCGTACATATCTTCAGAACATAAACAAAGAGTTCTTTAAAGATGAGAACGCAGGGTTCCAAAGCTGGTGTGCAGATATGTGGGCTGTGTTATGGAACATTTGGCTTAGAGAACAAGAAGCAAAGAACATTCCTGAAATGGAATTCTGTTGGTCTTCAGATCCTATAGAGAAGCTTGATAGAACAACTATATTACATAACGCAGGTATTACAGGACAAAGCAGTATGGGATATCCTGCTTTCTATAAAGGAGCATATCACACTGGTAAAGATCCTTTTCTAGATACACACGTACTAAAAGTGCTTAGTGATGAGACTTCTAAAAAATATGCCACTTATTACTACACTAGACAACTAACAGAAATAAAAAATAAATATAACCTTAACTATTAACCTAATTAAACAAAATTATGGGAAGCAATAAAAATTTAAAAGCTTATGTTCGCTACGATGGTAGTGGCAGAGTAGTTCCAGGTAGTTTAATACTACGTAGAAACAAACCAAAAGTGGGTAACTTTCAGCAAGTACAGGGCTATGAATGTAATAGCGGTGGTACATCTTATCGAGTTGTAGCAACTGCTTCAGGTGCTGTATCAAGTGTTATCACTTACAGATCTGGTGTTGACAACAGTACACAAACTGTAAATTTAGTTGGTACTAACTTATTAGTGGCTACTATTTGTGCTGTAACTGGTTCTGTGTCTGCTACAAATGCTGTTGGAACTACAACAGTTATTACAGCAGGAGCTGGTTGTTCATGTTCTGCTTCAGATCCTGCAGTGAGCTTTAGTAATACAACTACTACCACTACATCATCTACTAGTACAACAACCACTACATCATCTACTAGTACAACAACTACAACAACAACTAGACCTGTTACTACTACAACAACAACAACTAGTGGTGGATAATAAAACCAATATATAATGGCACTTAAATCACTATTTCCTGATGAGATGATGAAATCAGGAGAATTAAATTTGGAAACAATAGCTGGGAAGCTTTCTTTCTTTTATGAGCAATTACATCTATTACATTGGCAAACTACATCATTTGCTGAGCATGAAGCTTTAGGTAAACTGTATGATAAGGTGGGAGATTTACAAGATGAGATTGTAGAAAAAATTATGGGCTATGCAGGCAAAAGAGTTAAAGCATTTAAAATTGATGCTTTGAAAGATTATGCTTCAGGTATGTCTAATAAAGTGGTAAAAGACCTAGTTTCTTTTGCAAAAGATCTTGAAGAGTTTGGAGAAGAAAACAACATGCCTGATATTGAAAATGTAGCTCAAAGCTTGTCTGGAGAAGCTGCTCAAACATTGTATCGTTTAAGTTTGTCTTAATGCAAATAAATAAGAAATTCTTTCCTGAGGTGATGCAAGATAATGAAATAGCTTATTTTGCACACCTTGAGGGAGTTATATCATCTGTAGACGAACTGTCTACACTTGAAATAACTAAGAATCCACATTCGTATCACTTTAGACTAGCACCTTCATTGCCTATGTACAATGACATGCTATTGCAGGAGATATTGAAGTTACATAATATGTTTAAGATTAGACTAAACCTATCTAAAAGTATCAAAAGTTCAGCAACTATAACGTTTGAAATAAATTTGGAAGATACGCAATAAATGCATATCTTTGTGACTAAACCAAAAAAACAATTATATGTCAGAGATTATCAATTTTGAAGAAGTTCAACAAGAACCTCAAACTCCTAAGTTTGATCCAACTAAAAAGTACACATGGGAAAAAGATACCCAGTTTGTATTAGATGGTGGACAATTTGGAATGTTATTGAACGCACTACGTGCAGTTATTAATACAAAGGAAGCACAAACTATTCTATTAGCTAAACAAGCAGGAGATGTTCTTGAAGAGGCATTGGCTGCTGCAGTTGAAGTTGGTATAGTAGTAGAGGTTCCTGAAAATAAAGCTAGTTTATAATGGCAAAAGAAATGATTAAACGTAAAGATGGCTCTGTTTCACAGCGTGGTCTTTGGGACAATATTAGAGCTGCTAAAGGATCTGGAAAGAAGCCTACAGCTGCTATGTTAAAACAAGAGAAGAAAATAAAAGCTAAAACTAAAAAATAATGGCAACTGTAAAAAAAGATAGAATGGGTAGTCTTTCAGGAATGAAAGCTTCTGATAAGCGTGTAGGTCCTGTTGACCCTCAAGGTGCTTGGACTAAAGTTCAAGAAGCTACCTTAGCAGGTGCTAAAGGCAAAGCTAAGTTAACTATGGATAAAGAACTTGGTGCTACTAAGATGGCAAAGAATGGACGTTCTGAAAAGCAATTTGGTCTTGATAAGAAGCAAGCAGCTACAAAAGAAGTTAATCCAGCAAGTTTTAGAAAAGCAGCATTAAAGCGTGAATCTGAATTAATAGAGAAGCGTAGTGGTGAAATGGCTCCTAAGTTAAAATCTAAAAAGAAATAACATGGCAACAATTCAAAAACCTAAGAAAGCTGCTCCTAAAATGGTACCAGGTGAAATGACTGGTAAAATGTACAAGAAGTCTGAAATAGATGAGATTGTTAGAAAACAAGCTGCTGAATTAGACAAGTCTGGTGTATTTGGTAAAGCTGCTATGGCTAAGAAGAAAGCTCCTAAAGCTAAAGATGGTAAATGGATTCAAAAAGCTGTTAACCCTAAACATAAAGGATATTGTACACCAATGACCAAAGCTACATGTACTCCTAAGCGTAAAGCTTTAGCTAAGACATTTAAAGCAATGGGCAAAGCTCGTAAAAGTAAATAATATGGCAACAACAAACCCAAATATCCCTTTAAAGCCTTATGCAAGGTTTAACAGAAATGGAGATATAGTTCCAGGAAGCCTTGGTTTATTTAGAGGTGCTCCCACTGTTGGTATCTGGAAAGAGATGCAACCTATAGAGTATTTTAATAAAACTACTAAAAGTTATAGTGGAGTGATTAATGCCAAATATCCAAATGCATTATTAGCTAATAATATTGCTTATAGTTTAGTAAGATTTCTTGATACTTTAGGTGCTGATGCATACAATACTGTTTTGAATTCTACAGTTTGTTCAGATGATGTTAATGCTTCTGAGTTTGCTAATATATTTAACATAGGTCAAAATCCTCCAGCATTAAATAACTATCTTGGACCATTCATGGGTGGTGGTCTTGCTGGATATCCTCATACAGGTATATTAGGAGCACAAGCTTGGCAAAGTCACACTACATCAAATAATAATGCAAATGGACCATTATTGTTAATTAACATGCCTCATATAGGAATTACACAACAAGCTGATCTTGTTGTAGCTAATGATAATGTAGGTAGAATGTTAAGAAGAGGTAAGAGTTCTGCTACAAGTGATAATACATGTGGAGCTGTTGCTACAGCTATTGCTGATGCAATTACATTAAATGGTGTTGCACCAGTGGCTACAAATGCTCCTTTTGTAAACAATTATCAAAGATATCAACTTGCATTAATTGTTTATGGCTCTTATGCTTATTATAATGCTCACACATATTCAGAGAATATGATTCAAGCTACAGAACTTATAAGAGTTGCAAGTTATAACATCTTACATAATACAATCATTCCTGCATTAGGATCTGTAAACAATTTATATTTATTTAGTGGTACATTTATTAATGCTGATGATGGTTATTCTGCATTTATTAATTTTAATTCATTGGAAGTGAGAACTGGTTCAACTTGGACATCTCTTACAACAAACTTTTCAAATTTTATAAATGGCTAGTATTAAGAAACCTGGTCCCTATAATCCACAGAAAGCTTCTGCTTATGTAGGTAAAGGAGTTCTCAGAAATGGGGACACTCTAACTTCTATCAAAGGTTCTATCACTCCTGTTCCTAATGGTCATCTAATTAAAAAAGATGGCACATCATTAAAGAATGGTGGTAAGACAAAAGCTATTGTTAAAGCTGGTGGTCAAACACATAAAGTATTTAAGAAGAAAGTTGATAAGGGTATAGGTGATAAAGGAGACATAGTTGTAGATCATACAGCTGGTCCTTCTGCAGGTAAATGGGACAAGATTAACCTCACTGAAAAGTCTAAAGCTAAAACTGTTAAACAAGGTGTTGCTTCTGTTAAGAAATGGCATAGAGAGAACCCTAACTATGGTAAAAAGCCATTAAAAAAGAAGTGATGGACATTAAAGAATTTGATATGGATAAGTACATCTTACTAATTGGTAAGAATGCTACTGACATATTCAAATACTATAAGGTTAAAGAAATGCATGGGCTAAATCTAAAAGATGCCCAAGCAGAAGAGGTTGATAAGACAAAAGGTAACGGAGTGTACATCTATGGGCTTACTAATTATGACCCAGCAGATAAAAAGCTTATAGCTAAAGATCCTTATAAGCCCTTTTTATTCTTAAACATGGGAACGTTTAAAAAATACAGTGCTGATGAACAGAAGACAGCAATAATGCATGAAACTATGCACATGGCTCTTCTTCTATACAAATGGGATGCTGAGAAGAAATCAGAAGAGATAGTCACAATGGCTGAGGATGAGGCCAATAAGATTATTAGAAAACTTAAAGGTATTAAACTTATAAAGTAATGGCAAAGACTGAAGCTTGGCAACGTAAGGAAGGTAAGAATCCTTCTGGTGGCCTAAATGCAAAAGGTAGGGCTTCCTACAACAGAGCTAATCCAGGTAAGCCTGGTCTTAAAGCTCCACAACCTGAGGGAGGTTCTAGAAAGAAATCATTCTGTGCTAGGATGAGTGGTATGAAAAAGAAACTAACAAGTTCAAAGACTGCTAATGATCCTAACAGTAGAATTAATAAGTCACTTCGTAAATGGAAATGCTAACAATTTAAAATTATAAAAAATGGCAAAGATGAAAAAGGCTCAATCTGGTGATATGGTATCAAAAATAAAATCAGCTGCTAAAAAAGCAGATTCAACTGTTCGTAAAACAGGCATGAACTTTGACAAGAAAAGTTTTGATTCATTACCTAAAATGAAAACTAAAGCTAAATCTGGTGGAGAATTTGGTATGTTATCAGTGAAAGCTGGTATTGACAAAAACCCTAATCCTACACAAGCAGATAGAATTGCAGGTGCTAAGGGTATGGCTAAGTCTGGTAAGAAAGTTGCTAAGCAAGCTGCTATTGCAATTGCTATGAAGAAAGAAGGTAAAGTACCTAAGAAGATGATGAAAGCTGGTGGCACTGTATCTATGCAACTTGGTAGTTATGACAGACAAATTGGTAAAAACTACACTGGTAAAGCTAAGATGGGTAAATCTGTTGGTAAGTGTAAAAATGGTTGCTAATGAAATCAGCTAAGGTGAGTGTTAAACAAGCAAAGTCAGTAAAGCCAATGACTGCAGGTAAAGCTAAAGGATCAGGTACACCAAGACCTGCACCTAAGGTGGCTCCTCCTAAACCAGTTGATGGTAATTATATGAAGGAAGCTGATACAAAGCTTAGATTGAGAAGTAAGAATTGGCCTATGAAACAAAAGAGATTATCAAAATAAAAGAAAAGCCCCAATTAAGGGGCTTTTTTTATTATTATCTAAGTGCGTTGTAAGTGCTTAACACTTTAGGAATATAGTTTGAAGTTTTAGATTTGTTGTAACAGTTTTCAGCAAATACACCATCTGCATCCCTTCTATGTATAACAAATCTTTCATCACCTACTATTGTTGTATGTACAATGAAGTTGTGACTATCTATGTAGCTTAGTCTAACTTTACTTTGTCTTAATCTAATGCTTCCATCTTTTTCTTCTTGATCAAAATGAATAAAGTCATTAGTTAAATCTTTAATGTTGTTCCACAGTTCTGGATGTATGATAGTGTCATCGTCATTAAAATAGATGTAACCTTCTGTTACTAAATCAATTGCTAAATTTCTTTGAGCATTTCCACATACACTACCTGCATCTTTTATACAATAGGCTTCGCATTCAGGAATGCTATCAGGAACAGTGTCTGAATCAAACACAACAATCCATCTGTAATTTTCTTTAGGTATGTTAATGCTCTCTGCAATTCTATGTAAAAGATGAGGTCTACTACAAGGAGTGATGATGTTTAAGAACATGGTTTGTCGTTTCTATGTAATATTAATAGTTTATCATTGTCCCAACCTGGAGAAAACTTTAAATCATGATTAGCTAAAACAAATGTAGCTGATGAAAAGTATTCTTTGATGTGATCTATAGCTTCCATATATCTGTTTTCATCTTCTTTAATGAAGATGTCTTCAATAACAATTGTTCCTCCTGGTTTAACACACTTATAGGCTATGTTTAAAAATCTGATTTGATCTTCAAACACATGCGTTGAATCCTCAATGATGATGTCAAAGAAGTTGGTTTCAGAAAACACAGCTTTTAAAGACTCTTCACTAGTGATGTCTACATGAATATAGGATGCTCTATCAACCTTGTCATTTATTGCTTTGTCTAATTTGTTTTGGTGATATTCATAGCCAAACAATAAAGCATTAGGAAAATATTCTCTCCAACATAACATTGAGTTGTTATCTAATATACCCACCTCACCAATTATAAGTTTGTTATAACGTATGTGTGAGAATATTAAATTATACACAGACGTATAAGCATGTCTATGTAAAGTGGAGTTATTATGATAGGGACACTTGTCTGTAGGATACTTGACAGCAAGTTTACACAATTCTGTGTTAGAACTTGTAGAGTCAATAATTAGTTTATTTATCTTCATCTATTTTCTTTTGTAACATTTCTTTATAATCTTTTTCCCAATAAGGATTGAGATGAACATTTCCTGTAGGAATTCTTCCCATAGTTCTTTCCATTTCAATGTGATTACTGTGTCTTTGAATAGCATTGAGTTTTCCAGGTTTATCATGACCTTGTCCACTCATATGATATCCTCTTCCTCCCCACATATAGAACCAGCTAGCTTCTTCTTTGGGTGGTTTGGCAAACAGTCTACCTCCATACTTATGTAATGTTTCTATAAACGTCATATCATATCCAGCATTTTCAAGAGGATGTCCCCCTATTGCTTTCCAAGCTGCTTTTCTAAACACAATACCAGAGTTACCTATCCAACCAACATTTTCAATACCTGTAATGTGACATAACACTCCTGTCTCCCAATGAAGAATATTAACTTCTTCTGTCATATACTTAGCTACATTCTGTAAGTGGTTTGGTAGAGCTACGTCATCATCGTCCCATTGACATATAATGTCTCCTTGACATAGTTCTGTAGCATAGTTTTCCTTCTCTCCTATTGTATCAAACGTTTTAGGTAAATTAACTATCTTGATTTGAGGATGCTCAAATATAAGAGTTTGTAAGGGATAGTCATTTACTATGATGAGTTCACATCTATCCTTAGGATAGTCCTGCTTGAGGAAAGATTCAACACTCTCCTCAAGCGTACTAACTCTTCCATAAGTTATGCACTTACATGATATAAATGGAAGTGGATTCATATTACCAGATTTGAATTACATCAAATGGTGATACTAAGATTGCACGTTCATCATCATCATTGATTGGAACCAATGTAGCTTTGTTTAAAGCTGCTGGATCTACCAACACCCAATCTCCCACCTTGATTTCTGTAACAATGGTGCCCACTTGTAACACTTTTAACTTAGACATCTTATTAAGCAATTCTCTTTGTAATGCTTCTTTAGTGTTGTCATCTACAATTAACTTACTTTCTTCATCTTCCTTAGGCATTTCTAAGTAGATTCTGTTTCCTAATAACTTTGGCATGATTATTTGTTTAAATTGTTAAATCTTATAATGTCTTCACCACGTAATCTAATCTCTGTTTGATAAGTGTGACGTTCTCTTTTGGAACCAACCACTTTACCATTTTTAACATCAGGTACTTCTTCAGAACGCTCGTAATAATCATCAAATAAGATTAATAGTTCCTCTTCAGAAATTTGCATAGATCTGATCATTTTGTTAAGGTTAAAGCACTCTGTGTAGTCTTTACCATTTTCTCCTTGTCTTGTAAAAAAGAATAAACTCATTGTTTTGGTTTTATTTGATTGTAAAATTGTTTTGATAAATGTTGTAATTGATATGTATAAACTTCTTCTGTTTCAGGAGATAGTTCTATTCCCACAGCGTGTAACATAGAATATGTTAAATGTAACAGTTCATGATGTACAATAGATGTATCTTCAGCACTCTTAGTAGGAAGCCATATTACAAATGTGGTTCCAAGCTCATCAGAAAGAGTTAATCCTCTTGCTTTGAAGTCTTCATTTGTATAGGGCTCATTTAATATTTGAGTGGCATAACTTGCAGCATAAGCTGTGTCATCTGTAATAATTATATAAGCATCTAGATCAAAGGTGCCACCAGTTATCATAAATTGTTTTGGTTCTTCCATTTTATCCATGTTTATAATTAATAAACTCATTAAAACTATTACTAACATTATACCTAATACATAAGTAATAATCTTATTTACCATGCTCATATTCTAATATTTTACCCACTATATCACTTCTGTGGTTTTCTTTAAGTTTAATCCATTTGATTTCTTCAATCTTTTTAGACAATTCAATTGCATAAGCAAGTCCATTTATACTATCTTTAGTATCCTGTTGTTCCATATCACCATTGATGATAATCTTACCAGTTTTACCAAGTCTAGTTAAGATGGCTAACATTTGTGCTTTAGACAGATTCTGTGCTTCTTCTACAATAAGAACATCATCTACAGTTTTACCTCTAATAAATTGTATAGGATAGGCTAATATTTTTTGTTCAGATACTAACTTTTCTAATGTTTCCTTTTCTTTACATTTAGCAAGATTTTCCATAAATGCTTCTAAATAAGGATTAAACTTCTCATCTAATCCTCCAGGAAGAAAACCTAATGAATTACCCACCTCAATAGTAGCTCTAGTAATAAATATATTATCACATTGCTTCTTTAATAAAAAATCAAGAGCTGTTTGAGCACAAACTAATGACTTACCAGAACCTGCTCTACCAGTGACAATTACCACTTGATTTTCTATAATAAGTCTTTTGGCTTCTTTTTGTTCTTCATTAAGCTGTACATTATATTTAATCTCCTGTTTACGTTCCCTGTTTGATTCTTTCATATTTGAGGTTTAATTGTTCACGTCTTCTGTTTACTTCTTCATATCTATACATATCAGATTCTACATTACTATGCTCATCTAATGTCAAAAGTATGATATTTTCTTCATCTAATTTAGCTTCAGGGTATTTTTCTTTTGTTAAAATATGATGAAAGAATACATGTAATGCTTCAGAGCCTAGATAATCACCACTAACTTCTGACTTATGTGTCCTTTTCTTCCAAATCTGTAAGAAAAGGTTTCTCATTTCATCAATTTGTTGAATCTGTGGTTCTCTTTTAACAGCATTAAATCCTTTTGTAGCTGTCAAAGGTTTTCTAGGCTTATGTTGAAAACAGTATTCTTTATCACATTTCTTACCACAGGTTTTACACGTACCCATTACTTAAGACCAGTTGAACCAAATCCTCCTTCACCTCTTTCAGATTGCTCTAGCTCAGGCACCACTTCAAAAGCTATAGGTATAACTGGTTCAAAGAATATTTGACCCACTCTATCACCTACATTATAAGGAAATGATGTAGAACCTTCATGAGATCCTAAAGGAACAGGAATTTGTGTAAATATTGCCATCCACTCTCCTCTATAATCAGCATCAATTATGCCAAAGGAGTTGTTCATCATCCAGAAGTATTTAGTTAAGTTACTGCGTGGAACTAGGATGCCTTTATATCCCTTAGGGATTTCAGTTTTAAATCCAAGTCCTACAACCACTTTACCATCTTCTTTACTTGTGATGCTATGTGCGTATACATCATAGCAAGCAGCATCAGAGGATGCTTTAAATGGCATGTTTGCATCCTCTGTTGTCTTTTGTAGTTTAATTTTCAACATTTGCTAATTCAATTTTAGGTTCAATTTGTTTAATCTTGTTAATTATACTTTGTTTAATCTCAGTATAGAATTCTTCATTGTCTAACAACATGCGTTTGAATTCGTCAAGGTTGTATTTGATTTCATTGAATGTCATTGTCTGACCATACTTTCTACCAAGTTCATACTCATTCAATAAGTCCATGATTTCTTTCACTTTATCAATACCTACACCATAGACAATCTCAAAACTAGTCATTCTAAATGGAGGACTCATTCTATTCTTAGCACACTTCACTTTAGTAATATTACCATAAGTTACATCACCATCTTTAGCAGCTGACTTGCTCACTTCTATACGAGCATCAGATGCAAACTTCAATGCATGACCACCTTGTGTAGTGGTGGGGTTACCAAACATAACACCAATTTTCTCTCTGTATTGAGAGATGACAATAACACATGTGTTACTGATAGACATAGCAGACTTTAGTTTTGAATATACACTGCTGTTTAATCTAGCTTTCAAACCAATTGAGCTATCACCCACCTCACCATCTAATACCTTCTTAGGAATCAATGATGAGTCTGAGTCAATAATCAATAGATCCACCTCACCAGTCTTAATCATTTCTAATGCAACATTAAATCCTTCTTCACCACAACTTGGCTGAGCAATTAACATCTCTGATGTATCAACACCAATTGCTTCAAAGTAATTTTTATCAACAGCATGTTCGCCATCAATATAAACCACCTTACCTCCTGCCTTCTGACATTCAGCAACTGCGTGACCACAGATGGTAGACTTGCCTGAACCTTCCCATCCCATTAGTTCATACAACTTACCTTTTACAAATCCACCAGTACCTAATGTGATCCAATCAAATCCAATTGAACCTGTACTGATTACATCATAATGACCATCTGTTTTGGAATCTAGTGCTAACACTGTACCTGTGCCATATGCTTTGTTTAATTTATCCAAAGCGTCTTGGAGTTTAGAGACACCACTGTCTGTTGGTTGTTTTGCTGCTTTTGCCATAATTGTTAATTTTGTGATACAAATTTACTATTTTTCTTTGATATTTCCATACTTTTTTGTTAAAAAATAAAGCCCCCAATGTAGAAACATCAGGGGCTGACACAATTAACAAAAAACAGATATGCAAATATACGCATACATACGCATACATACGCAAATTATTTTATCATTTATTATCTTCTGCTATCGTTTGAGTACCTTTGATAACAGGTTTTTCATATGGACAGTGTCTGCAGTTGTTACCACAGCACTCTCCTTTTTCTCTAAGATAGCTTTCTGTAAAGATTACAAAACCATCTTCTAGATAATAATCAATGTCTTTTATAAATTCTTTCTTTTCCATAATTATTGTATTTCACAAGCACCACCTGCACAAGCTGCCACCTGACCAAAGTTTACAGTGTCATCTAATTCCATCACCTTAGTTAAGTCAAGGGAACTTAATGCATTAATACGTGTATTATATTCTTCTTCTGTAATGTCCTCGAAAGGAGCTTGCTTATAAGTATGATCAAATGCTGGTAATACAGAAAGACCATTATAGAATTCCTGATTAATCCACATCCAATCTCCTACAGTTTCCCACTCTCCTTCTCTAACAGATATTGTTGCTGAGACGTTATGTGTATTAGCCCCATTAATATGACCTGCATTAACCCATTCTGTAGAGAATCTCTTAACACGTTCTAATGTATCAAGTGCTGTCTCTGTACGTAGAATAGATCCTTCTGGTGCTTTAACAGGAATTCTTACACATATTGTATCCTTAGGACGTAACACATCATCTTCAACTAGTTCAGGATGGTTAATCATTAAGTATTGTGCAAGGTCTTCTGTCTTGTTAAATCTCATTGTACGTAGATAGTGTGAAGCATGCCAAGCATGGATGCCACTTGCTGTACCTAATACTAATGATGTGGTTCCTGAAGGCTTAATACATGTAACACGAGCTGCTTCATTTGTACCAATAATCTCTGTAACAAATTGATTAGTCTTTATTGCTATTTTAGCTGCCACTTCTAGATTGTATTGTAACACTTCACCAGATGCAATACCAGTCATACCAATGCCTAATAGAGCGTCTTTAAAGGTGGTCATCTTCCATATGTCACGTAGATAGTGGAAATCAGTAAAGCCTGCCTGTAATGTACCAAAGAATGCAGCTGCTGTCACTCTATCATTAAGATCCTCTTGACATGTGATGTCAGACACATTCACCTCACATAAGTTACAGAACTGATATGGTCTCAAAGCAATCTCACAACAAGGATTAGTTCCCCAATCTTTATCATTAGTCCAATAGATACCTGGTTCACCAGAGCCAGAAGCTTCAATTCTTTTCCATAATGCTTGGAATTCCTCTTCACCTACTACTCCTCTCTCTAGAACAGCTGAGTTGTTAGCTCTACCTCTTTGCTCATTTAGTTCCCACCAGTTACCATACTTACATGTGATCATCTCTTCATCATCATGGCTGAACAAGGCAATCATTGCTGACCTTCTGATACCACCTGCTAACACAGAGTTAGCAATATGACATAAGATGTCATGACACTCTAATGATGTAAGCTTTGATCCATTCTCTTTACGCTCCATAATAGCATCAATGTGTGCTAAACAGATCTTTAATGGTTCAGAACCAGGTGCTTTACCACCAGCTGTTACAAGTCTTGCTCCTTTCTCACGAATAGCTCTAAAGTCAAACTTAGGCTTTTGACCACCTTCAAAATAAAACTTTAATAATACCTTCACTGCATCAGCCCAGCCCATGATAGAATCTTCAATAAGCCAGTTTCTGTGCTTAAATTTCTCATTTTTAACAATTGTAGGTAGTTGGTCTACATGGTGCTTTTGTACAGAATAACCTACACCTGTACCTCCTAACAATAGGAACATAGTCTCACTGAAACTATAAATACTATCAATTGGTAGGAAACAACAGTTGTAGATTCTTGAGTTGTTCACCTCAGCTGCAACACCTGCAAACTGTAGAGCTCTCATAGAAGGTAACACTTTCTTTTTTCTGATAAATGTACCACTGTCTTTAATTTCTTTCTCTAGATTAGGATACTTCTTGATCATCATGCTCTCATATCTATCTACTATCTCTTCCCATGTCTCTCTTCTTTTTAGCTCAGGGATGTACTTTGCGTACTTGCTAAAAATGGTAATCTTGCTCAAGGCTTCTAATCCTAAATCCATGTTAATTTGTGTTTTTTAGTTAAAAAATGAAGGGTCGCAAATTTACTGCAACCCTTCTTATAAACCAAGAGAATTAGAAAATTCTATCTAACTAAATTTCTTATTTTCATTCCTAGCTCTGTATCATTTGGATGATCTCTAACTAATTTAGTTATTTCCTTGTCAAAGCTTATTAATTTCTGTAGATAAAGCGTGGCATCCATCAATTCTTCTTGTAAGTGTTTTAGATAGTTATCATGATTGTTTTGTTCAAGGGTAGTTCCATATTTGTTAATACCTATTTCACTACGCTGAGCATACTTCTCAATCACTTCTAATACTATTTGATCACTCATAACTTGTTATTTAAGATTTCAAATGCTTGTTCAATGGCTAATTTCTCAGCTTCTTTTCTAGTACTAGATGTTTCTGTTGATCCAACTTCTGCTACCTCACCCACTAGCGAATAGATAAATAACTTATTAGGAAAAGCTGTAACATTAATATAAATACCATTTTCATCAAAGATATCAAATAAGAATCTAGGATTGTTGTCTATAAATGTTGCAACATATTCACTATCAAACTGTTGTGATTTAACCATCTCTTTAAAGTCTTGTGGAATGTCAGAGTCTTCACTTAAAGACTCAATCATCTTTCCATAGTAAAACTCCTTAATAGCAAATGCTGCCTTAGGATAGGTCTCTAATAGTTCTGCTCCTGTCATATTCTTTGTTTTAATTGTTTACCACTTTCAGCCCACCAATCTCTTTCGAATCTCCATTCATTAGGTTCTGGATGGTGCTGCTTGTCTTCATCTACTGACTGTGCTAGGAGAGCATTCTTTTCACGCTCCATGTCACAGAATTTAATTACATCATCTATACCATATTTACTGATTAGATGGTTTAGTATATCACTATTATACATACTCTTTAATTTTATTAAGGTCTAACGTTTCAAATTCCTCAAAGAAACCATGCCAAACTTCTAAGTCTTCTGGAAGCTCCATTCCTAGTTTATCCTCCCAAAACTTTACAAGATCTTCTGTCTTATTAAAGACTCTGTATTGCAAAGATATCTCATCTTTACGTATACTACCTTTCTTGATCTGTACAACTTTGGGGAATATTCCTTGAAAAGCAGGAGAAGTTTTAGAATATTTGCCCTGTTTTATCAATTCTATATCACCTTTCAGTTTAGGATTGATTTCATAAACAACCACTACATAACCATCTTCATAGTCATAGTCATCTATAATGGACTTTGTTCTTTCATACTCCTTATCTAGAAAAACTTTAAATTTATCTAGATTAATTGGTTTAAAGAGAAGATATACAGCATTTTCATACTGTACATCTCTCATACCATCTTTTATATATCCATTTACAAATCCATTGTCTACCAACTTGTCTTTGCCAATGCTAAGAGTTGGGACAATGAATATGCTAGTGATTGTGTGTTTTCTCTCCATTTAGCTTAGGTTTACAATGCCATTATTAATATAATTCTCTCTTGAAATGTTCCACACATCATTATCTAAAGTCCATTTAAGGTCTTCAATAAGTTGTGCAACACCTGGATATGGTCTTCCATTATGTTCAAAACCATTAAGAGCATTGTCCATACTATCTACAGTCATTACATATACTAAAGGATTAGAATAATTAGTGCTGTCACATACAATGAATCTAGGATATAAAATAGTATAATCTCCATAGCCCATTTCACTAGCCCAAGTCTCTGCAGCTTTGTGATAGAGGAATCCTTGGATGTAAGCTCTTCTGTAAAGATAATACTCACTATAGAAGTTCTCTACAGACCATGTACATTTAAGGTCATACACTTGGACAGTCTTTGACTTGTGATCTACAATCATCTTATCCATCATACTCTTGAACATGTGACCAAACACTTCATATCCTTCCACCTGTAACTGATTGTATACAGAATACTGCTTATCATCTACTAAGTTTACAATCTCTGCTGTGGTAGGATTAGTTCTTAATTCTAGAACAATCTTCTCAGCGTTTTCTATCTCTTTGGTAGTCACCACTGTAAGCTTCTTAGATCTCACCTCTCTAATCTCTTTGTAATATATCTCAGCTTCAGATCCTATAAACTTCTTAAGAACAGCCTCTAATGTAATCTTGAAGCCTGCATCTGCATAAGCATCCTTACACATGTCTTCAAAGCTTCTAGTTATTGTACCATCTTCAGCTGTAGCCTCCACTGTGTATTTATACAAAGCTTCTACAAAGTCCAACATCATAGCTGTTGGTGTAGACATACATGTAGATATGTGAAACTTCTCATCAAATAGATGGGGCTCCATTAGTAAAGTTTCTACAAGTCTACCTGTAGTGGCTGCTTTACTTTCTTCATCCTCAACCACTTGGTTAAGTATGTATTTCTTATGGTACTTTTTCCTATCCATGGAAAAGTCCTTTAAACTAGAACTGCTGTCTAGATAAATTGCTCTATATTGAGCTTCTGTTTTCGTTTCCCCTTGTATCATTCTTCTTGTATTTATACTGTTGTAAAATTTGGTCATGAGCTGCTCTAATCTTAGCAGGGACGTTCTTAAAGAACCACCTCACCTCCATTTCATACTCATTACCATACTGGTCTTCACCCTGAGGATCAATTAACCAAAACTGGTGCTTGATATCTCCTTCTTCTATGTAGCCTTCATACCACACTTCTGTAAATGCAGGATTTCCACTTACAAATACGTTAGTCAGTTCCTTTCTCATCTTTTGTAGTTTTAGTAGGTTCCCATAAATAAGATAACAAATGATATGGCTTTTCCCCATACTTTGGCTTCTCAATATACTGCCTGCTTAGGCACTTTGTTTTGAGATCTTCTGAAGTGAGTATCATCGTCTTACCTCTGTACTCAATTTCATAGTTTTCATTCTTTAGAATGCATTCTTTGACTCTGTCATCAAGTAGGTTTGCATACTTCTTGTCATGAAGCTTTAGAATTTGTCTTTTCATTTTTATCTGTTTTTGTTTTGTTATCGTGGCATGTAGTGCATAAACACTGTAAATTGTCCTGTTCACAGAACAATCTTTCTACAAATCCTGGCAAGTCTTGAGCACAGTTTAGTGATCCTGCAGGAATGATGTGGTCCACATTAATCTGTTTCTGAGGGAACCAGTTCTTGCATGCTTTGCATTGATACTCAAACTTTTGTCTTTTGTTTGGTCCTTTATAATTACGCTTAGCTTTGAGCCTACATTCTGTAATAGGCTTCCACCATCTAGATTTCTGTCTTAATGTACTTCTAATAAAACTCCAAAAAGCAGATTCAGTCATTGTACCAGCATTTCTCACCTTAACTGCTTTAACTCTCTTAACTGCCTTTTTCTTTGCTGTTGCCATAATATTGTATTAAATAGCCCAGGGATTTCTCCCTGGGACTACAAATTTAATCAATTTTTACAATTCTTTTAGATATTTCTTGCTTTATTTCATCAAGACTCTTAACAATTGTATAAACTTCTACAGCAGACAAAGCAGGTAGGTTGAAATCATATTTCTTACGCTCTTCTGTAAACCCTTGTTTGGCCTTCTCAGCCAAGTTATCTAGTTCACGTACAGCATAAGACTCATCCAATTCTAATGTGTCAAAGTCTAGGTCATGTAAGATTTCTGTTGCTTCGTCAGTAGGAACAGTCATAATTGGTAAATACTCATAGCATCTACCCTTAGACTCACCAATACCTACAACCTTCATTGGATTAATAAGTACAAGCACGCTTGTGTCACCACAACCTACATAATGAATCTCATCACTAGTGAAGTGTAAACCTTCAGCACCACAGTCGTCAGTATTCCATCTACATTGCTCCATAGGCATATCTACTGGTCTACCAATTCTAATGTCAAATGTTCTTGTGTGAGCATCTGTATATCTATTCTCTGCTCTATTAGGCAAATCAAGATATAATTCAGTTAAGTTACCAATATTCTCACCATAATCAGACTCATGATATTTTGTCTGTGTACCAGTACCATTACATTCCCAACAGTCTTCGCTGTCATCATAATCATCATCTTCACAAGGAATAGTTCCAGAACCATCACAGCCAGCACATGTCTCTAGCTCATCAAATATAGATTTAGCAACCATTTTGTATTCACCATCCTTTAAGAATACTAAATACTCATCAGGTTTCTTCTTCCATACAGCCTTCACTTTGTTATATGCATTTGACACAAAGTCTACAAGTTCAGTAGAACCATGTAATGTCACTACATTTCTCAAAGCTACAAAGAAGCCCTGTTTAGTGATACCAAAAGCATTCTTTTTTAAGAAGTTAAATAGCTTGTCTGCTACCTCAGCTCTTGGATTCAAGCAACACCACATAAAGAATCTTTGTAAAGCAAGAAACTCGTCATTATCTGTACCAAAGTTTCTACCAGTCACTTCTAAGAACTCTTCTACTAGTAATGGAGGTAAGCTTCTGTTGATGCCTTTTAAGTAAAGACTACCATCTTTCATTTCAAACTGCTCAAGTGTAGCCAAATACTCAGCACCTCTTTGAACAGCCTTTACCTTTTCATACTCAGCTTCAGCCTTTCTTCTTTGGTCCTTAACTTCTTGTGAACTTACAAGATTAAATAGACAAGCTTCTGTTCTACAGTTTCTAGCAGCATTGAAATCATCTGCTGTTGCTGGAGATTTAGTAATGATGTTGCCATCGTTCATTACAACAGTCAATGTATCATTAACCATTTTAATGTTTAGATAGGGCTTTCCTGAAGGATGATAAGAAGGGGCTACTTGCCCCTCCTCATTATCCAATTCATTAAAAGCCTGCTCAATTTTGTTTTCTACTACTTTTTCAATTGTGCGTTCAATAGCACTCTTAAACCATTTTAAGCTTAACATGTTTTGCTTTTTTAAATTGTTTGTAATTCTTCAATTGTGTCTTGTGTCAATGTCTCCTCTAAAGGAGCATCTTCTGTTAATTTGATTTTATAATGCTCTAAATTAACTTTATGCTTGTGATATTTAAATAAATCAGCTATAGCAATCATCATTGGACCCTCTTTCTTAGACTCACGATAGCCCATTGTGTCTAGTATTACATTTAAGAATGTTAACTTAGTAAACACTTCATTGACCTGCTTGTACACCAAATATGTAGGTTGGTCAAATAAGTTGTTTGCTATGGCATGTTCTATAATTGCTTTCCTAGTGTCATCATCGCAATAACTTCTATATTGGCTATTATGATAATTATGTAGTGTCTGTAATTTATCTGCCAAATCAGTAGATATCTCTCTAACTGTACTGATTCTTTTAAATGTAGCACTATATGTTTCGATCAAATCCCTGATTAGAAATTCTGTAGCTACTGTTTTAAATGGTCTATTTTTACCTTCCATAAATTTATCTATTGTTATCCAGTTATGTAAATCTGCTTTCTGTAAGTTATCATAGGTTGCTTGGGCAACTAATACAAATGATGCATGTTTATTAAAACAAGACCAAGCATTGTCCATTTTCTTCTTATCAGATTCTTTAGCATAAACACTTAACTTATTCAATTTATGAATGTCTTCCATTTTGTATGTAGTAGGAACAAACTTACAATGTTGATCAGATAGATCTATTTGCATTTGTGTACCCACCTTACCAGAGAATTCACCTTTCATTCTTATCTTCTTAGGACCCTTTACAGATGCAGCTGCAACTGACATCTTCAGTCTCTTAGCCTTCTGAGCATCCTTAAATGATTGTGGAATTTCAATAGCATCTACATCTATAAAGTCTTTAGCATACAGACCCACTACATATTGGAACTCTTGAATAAGCTGTCTCCATTGAGCTTTAGGATACATTGATAAGTTTAATATAGAGTCATAATACTTAGCATAATCTACTTGACCACCTTTAGCTTTAAGTTTAAATGGTGATTTCTTAACAAAATATATCTGTTTATTATCTGGTAGAATAGTTCTTAGATAGTCTTGTTTACCTTTAGAAAGCTCATTCTCATAAATATACACACCACCAAAGTTATAACTTGTAAATTCTGAAATTCTTAGATACTCATGATAGTAACTTTTCATACTTTGAAACTTACCAGTAAATCTATATTTAAACTTGTATTCAGCAAGAATATACTCCTTGGCTTTTACAGCAAGTCTTTCTAAGTTCAACAACTTTATGCTATCTAGTTTAGGCTGTGCTACAGGTATAGAAGAATGTACTAAAAGATCATCTATACAAACATCATCGTCTGTACCCTTGTACCAAGACTTAATATGTTTGCTGTTTCTACTGTAGAATTGCATAATAGCTTTGATATCACTTTGTGTAGTGATGGCTTCATTAAACTTGTTCATGAACACATCAGCCACTGCAGCTATCTTGTTAAGAATAACTTGCTTAGCTTCTTGTGTATATCTAAGAGCTTCTCTGTTTGGTGTAGGGAACAATCCATCACTAAGACTGAATCTCAAAGCCATTTTGATACCTATTCTACTTATACCAAGTTTATCCCAATCAATAGGATAACTAACATTGTCCAAGCATAAATGCATATCATTGTTAGTAGCTAAGCTAGAATATTGAAAGTGTTCTGCTCTGTGAATTATGAAATCATTATCCACTCTTCCCCATGAGCTGTCCACCTCAAAATAAACATTCTCAAAATAAGCCAATTGTTCTTTGATTTTGTTAGTGAAATTGTATCTATCAGAATAGTTCACTGGAACAATCACTTTTACACCATTTGGTTCTGCTGTAGGCTTCTCATACAAAAGGTCAATACTGTTTGTATCTTCTCCTTCGTACATCATATACTTACGTTCCATATAATCTTTTCTAGCTATAAAGTAGAAGCTAGAGCTATATGCCAATGGAGCCTTGAAACCAAGACCCATCATGCCCAATTCTGTGTTGCTATTACGCTTGGTTGACTTACCATACTTACTGATGATATTTACTACATCATCTGCATCTAAGCCAATACCAAAGTCTTCAACAGCAAATTCATACGTATCTGCCTGACTGTTTCTTTTGAATGAAACAATAATAGGCTCGTCACATCCAGCTCTTCTGTGACTATCTAGTGCATTAGATGCACATTCTCTGATAGTAGAGCCTATTGAATCTGAATATAGATTCTTACTTAACATCTGCATCAATACTTGTGCAGAATCTAAGTCTAGTGACATTTTCACAGTTTCCTGTGTGGTTCCTTCCTGAAGGATGTGTGATTCTGTTTGTTTTTCGAGTATCATGTGTCTAGTAGTTTACTGTAATATTCAATTCTTGTAGTATTTCTTTTGCTTCTAGTATATCTTCTATTACCTTTTCATCTGTAATGTTATATCTGTTCAATTTAAGTATTCTGGTATCTCTTGGTGTATTTAGAAAGTCTTTCCAAAGACATTTAATTGTAAATGGACCTGCTTTTTCAGCACCAATACTAGTCACTCTGTTATTATGACGTTCTTTACAATGTCTAGGGGTAGTGTATCTATAATATTGAACTGTACCACCTGCTCCTCTACCAAAATAAATACCAACAGTGAAGTCATTACCATTACTTACTGCTATTAAATCTCCTTTTTGGATGTCTCCTCCATGTTTTACTGTATACATAATTGTGTTTTTAAAATGGTGAATCTAATAACCAATCTATTGATGTGTTATTGTTTTCTTTTAATATTGTATTTACCTTTGTAAATACTCCTTCTGTGTCCCAATCAGTCTGCTTATAAGAAGCACTGGCTGGATGACTTAGTGTAAAGTTCCATGTGAATGGAGCAATATACTTTTGATATTTAGCTGCGTCCTTACCTAGGAAGATTACAGGTGCTCCTGTTACTGCCAACACCTCTTCTAACAGATACTTAGTAAAGGGTTCCCACAGATCAATGTGAGAGCCTGCTTTATTAATTTCTGTAGTCAAAGCTGCGTTATACATCAACACACCCTGCTTAGCTAGGAATGACATGTCTGGTGATCTTTCGCAGGTTACACACAATCCTGAATAGAACTCTTTCTCTATAGCATCATAAAACTTTATTAGAGAAGGCTGTAATATACCTGTTGTAGAGCAACCCATTAGAAGACCATCTGCTACATACTCTCCATTCTTTATAGAGTGATAAGGACACATGCCTATCATAACCACCTTCAGATCGTTATAGGATGTCTCCATAAAGCATCTATAAACATTCTGAGAGAGAGGAGCAATCTTCTTGCCCCTCTGACTTTCAGATTTGAGATATTTATAGATGTTGTCACACGCTTCACTTTCAATGAAAGGTTGCATAAACCTATGCCAAGAAGGATGAAACTGATCTTTAAATTTCTCCCAATTCATGTTAAAATATTTCTAGTTGACTAAATGATGCTTCTTGAGCTTCCCATGGCACTGATTGATCAAATGCATAGTTATTGAAGAATGCATGTGCTTTGATATGACTCTCCATCCATTGAGCTGGATGAGATTCTTTCATAGCAAATGTTGTATAGTTGTACAACTCCCATAAGCTATCTTTAGCATTGTAATCATGTGTAGGGGCTTTTAACTCTCTACTGATGATGTTTAACTGTGTAGATGTAATGAACTGCTCTTCTAGCATCATTCTACCAACTAACTCAGCTTTGGTACGCTTAGTGATTTCTATTTGCTTCATAGACTCTCTTTGCTGTTGCATAAGTGTAAATGCTTCACCTGCTTGTGCAATGTAGTCTACAATAGCACCTGGTGTAAATGATTGAATCTCACCTACATGCTTTCTTTTGAATGCACCAAAGTCACCTGATACACAACCATTCTGGCATACCAAAATACGTGTACCAATAGCAAACTTCAATGTAAGCTGCTTGTTGTAGCTATTCTGCCAACCAATCTGTAATTGCATCTCACTGTCTGCAACATTGCTGATAGAGAATCTACCATTAGCAATCTGACCATCCACTGCAGAAGAGTAAGTCTCTTTGTCTAATTTGAATCCTGCTTTCTCAATACTGTTTAATGTTAGGTCAATCAATGATGAATGACTAACTGGCTTATATGTACGTGTTTGTACAGGAACTGCTGTATTCATTATCAGTTCCTTTGTTGTGTTAAACGTCTCCATTTAATGATAATTTAATTTCTGTGTTAAAATATTCAGATAGTATACCTTCTAAGTTTTCTATACCAATACATTCCAAATCATCACCTTCAGTGGTTTCAAACCACTCTACATGGTCTTGAATAGCTTGTTTTAAATCTTCTATTGTCATAAAATTTGTTTACTTTTTAAATAATCTTCAATTACTTTTAATCCATGGACTTTTGCAAGATCTGCCCAATCTTTAATACCTTCTGCTAGATACTGACGTGGGACGTTAGTATATTCAAAGTCAAACATCTTTGTAATCTGTACAGAATTCTGTACACCTACATCATCAGCATCAAAGCTAAGGATTTGTCTGTCAGAGTTAGCCTTTAAATATTCTACATTCTCATGTGAGAAACATCCAAGACCTTCATTCTGGACAGCACAACTGCAGGGGAATAACTTCTTCATCACCATAAAGTCTTTCTTACTCTTGTTGATGAATGCTACACTACAGTTCTTTATATTGTCTTTACCATCCATTGCTGTGATGGGTACATTGTTAGGCATCCATTTGTGTTTCTTATCAGTAAATGGTCTGTATATCTTCCAATACTGTCCTTCATAGAGATAACCAAACCTGAGTTCATTCTCTCCTAGTGGGAACCTTTGCTTGTTAAGATATAGCTCTTTGATAGAATACACATTGTTATCTCTAAGGTCCTGGAGATCCTGGTGATACTCTGCCCAATAGTCTAGTTCGCTTTTTGTGAACTTCCTAACCTTGACTTGGATGAGAGAGTATCTCTTCTCTATTTCAGGTTGTTTATACTCAGATATAATCTTCTTATACTCGCCTGTCATCACACCTGTAGACAGACCAAGACCAAAGTCTCTATCTATCATCTTCAAAGTATCACTTGTACTAGGAAGGTTATGTAATGTCTGAACAAAGTTAAAACAATCACCACGCTTACTAGTATCAGCATAGTCTATAAATGACAGATAGCCTAACTTATTACCAATCATGAAAGATGGATTGTTCTCATGTCTGAATGGAGAATAGGTCACCCTATTAATCCTCCAGTCTTGATGAGGCATATAATATCTAAATATATCATACTCTGATATCCTGCTTAGAATAGCAGCCATAGATAGTTTTGTTTTTCTTTCTCCACTAATCATAATATAGGGTTAATGAAAAGGCCCCACAAGTGTGAGGCCAATTCGTATTTAGAGGGGACACACTAAAAATCACTGTCATCATCTTCCATAACTTTGTCAGATGCTACTAAATTGTCTTCAGAACTATATTCCTTTAACTCTTTAAATGTAAAGAAGTCTTTACAACCATACTCACCCACTACGTTTATTACAAAACGCTCATGAGGTTTTAAGTCTTTAGAAGACTTTTGACGTAAAGCACTAACTGAGTCAGCTCTGTTGTAATCTACCAATCTGAAAGCTTTGATGCTATATGGAGGTAAGAATGCTTTGTTGTATACATTCTGATACTCTTTTACACCTTCTTCTGTTTCTTTACTGCTGATAGTTGCTAAGGCTACAATGCTGTTAGCCCACTCAGAGTTAATCTGCTCACTAAGTTCTCTTACATTACCCTTAATCAACTTATTAAACTCCACTTGTAATGTAGATTTCTTACTGCTGAAATCAATGTTACTTAACCAAGAGCGTAAGAAATTGTATAAGTCTTCTTCACCAACAAATGCTACACGATTCTCTCTTTCTTTGAACCATGTTGGTAAGTTGTTTGGACTGTCTGCCCATGTACAACGTCCTACATTGTTGATGTATTGTTTCTTTGTACCATCTCTATTTTCTTTCTCTTTGTTCTCAATAAAGAAAGTTAGTTTGTACTTGTCTTGTGATTTAACTTCTTCTAACCAAAAGTCTAAACGTAATCTTGCATTACCATCTTTGCTTGTACCTAAGTAGTCAGTAGCTTTACTGTCTTCTTTTAGTTCTCTACCCAATACGTCAGCATATTGCTCTCTTGTTGGGTTTACTGCAATCACCTTTGCTTCGAATAAGCCAACCTTTTTGGCAAATTCTTTGTCTTCAAATACTGGGTTTTCTCTTTTTTCTCCTCCAATGTTACTCATTTTTTCTGGATTTAATTGTTTTTAATTGTAATATTCATCAATTGCATTGACTACTTCTTGTAAGTTATTAGGCATCTTGATATCTGCAAACATTCCATCAGGACTCTTTGCTGGATACTTTCTAAACCTATTAGTTATAAAGTTATATGTGGCTGTGCCATCTTTGCTCTCTTCCACGTATGTGTATAAACACACTGTTAGTAAACCCTCAAGGACAATCTGATTGTCAATCAACTTACCTGCTGTCTTAATCTTATATCCTATAATCTCACCACCATCTTCAATAGTTTCAGGGTGTGTGAAATAGAACACTTTGATGTCATCACGTAAGCGTCTTGCTTCTCTAAACAACTCTACCATATCTCTAGCCATTATGCTAAATTTAGTAAAGCCAGCTTCTGTAGCTTTAGCAATCATATTGAATCCCATAATGTAATTAGAGTCTTCAATAATGATGTTCTTAATGTGTGGTGCTTTCTCTGAGATAGTCTTTAATAGACGTGTAATCTCATTTGCATCATCCACTTCTTTGTAGTTCTTGTTCTCTGCGTTGTACAACTTCTCTGCTCCTTTGAAAGGTAATTCCTTTTTAGCAACATTGATGATGTAAGTTTCCTTTGGATTTAAATGTTTCACTGATGTTGACTTGCCAGTTCCTGTAGAACCAACAATTCCAATTAATTTGCTTGCCATGTTTTTTATTGATTTGTTTCCTCCAAAGGTACATCAATTTCTTCTGATTTCAAAACATTTTTTTGCTGTTTTAATAAATTTATATCAGCTAATATTGCGTCATAGAACGCTTCTGCATCTTCTCTTTTAGAAAACCACTTGACAGAATTATTGTCAGTTCTCACTACGTACATTGTACCAGTTGCTGGGTTTATTTCTTCTACTAATTCTAATATCATAAGTATACTATTTTGTTTTTATCAAAAAATTCTAATGCTTTTCTAAGCCATTTCTTCTCTACTTCCTCTGTAGAACAGATGATGTAGATGTGTGCCTTCTTATCAGGTGTATTATACTCCATAGCCATGCATCTATTAATCTTTTGTGCAAGATTCTCAGCGTTGCTATCAAAGTAATTGATTATCACTCTATTAAGAGGCTTATATGTAACTCCTGTATTACCTATCTTTACAACAGCCAGGTGGTTACCTCCTCCAGATGCAAAGTCTTCAAACACTTCTTTGTCACCTGCTTTGCTATGATATACAGGAATGCCTAATGCATCTGCAATCTTTGTGACCCCACAGAATACTAAAATACGCTCGTCCTTATGCTTTGCTAAGAGTTCTTTAGTCTTGTTAAGTTTTGCAAGACTGCCTTGGATAATTCTCATCCTAGCTAAACGTAAGAACATTGTATTATTTCTCTGTCTTTCCATCTGATCTATGACCCAACCATAAGCATCAAACTGTTTCTTCTCAGTCTTCATTTTACCTTTATAGTTGATTGCCACCTTGTTATCTAAAGGTACAGAGATAACTCTGATTTCATAGTCTGTGATAACACCTTCTCTAATTGCTTGTTCTATGGAATACGTAGCTAAAACTGGTAGTTTTAACTCTAGTCCTAATGTTTCTTCTGTATCTGATGCTAAGGTTCCTGTTAAACCAAGCACACTTACACACATAAGTTCCTTTACAGCCTCTATTTGTGCTTCAGAGAGTAAATGTATCTCATCAAGTACAACTAGGTCCCAAAAGCCTCCTATGTGCTTTTTAATAGATAGATGTGTTGTATAAGTGATGTTTGGATTCTTATACTTTCTAGCTTTAAAATCTGATTCCCAAGCATCCTTAATCTTTAAATCAGGATATGCTATGAGGATGTTGATATTCTTATCCATTTTCTCCAGGATGTTGATAGTTGTATATATCTTACCAAATCTAGGACACAAGTTTAGAATACCAAATTCACCATGGTCTAAGAACACTTGAGCAAACTCTTGTTGTCTCTTATCTCGTAACGTAAGGGTGTTGACCTTTTTTGCCATAGCTTATAATTGTTGTAATTGACCAGAACAAATACTCAGCATTCACAGCTAAGTATGGGTCATGTTTTTGTATGTTGTTCATCACACTCACTGTAGGAAACAACACCACTTGCCACCAATGGCTCTTCTTAGTGGGTAATGTATTATACATTTTAACGTTTAATCTCATGTTATTTGTTTATAAAAAAAGTTTTATTAATAATCTCATTGTATACGTTTTCATTCATATACTTAACCTTTGGTAGTTCTTTAAACATACCAATCTGACCTAGGAAGCCTAGACCAATCCTTACATCATCTTCACCATAAGAATTCTTGATAAGTCTCAAGGATCTAAAATACTTTGCACCATGCTCATCTCTGAGTTTGTTCAGGTCATAGCCTGATGGGTCTTGCACCTTGTATCTCATAGGATCAAATAATGCTAGGACAACATCAGCATCGTTCTGTGTCTGTGAACTGTCAGCAAAGTCTTCCAACTGTGGTTCTACATCACCATTCTTTAATCTCATTGGACTAGAAATGTCTCTGTTGAACTGACTGACAATCACAGGACTATAACCATACATATCTCTAGCATATCTAAGCTCATCTGACATTTTATCTATCAGTTGCTTTTTAGTAGGATAGTCTTTTGTTGGTTTTAATAAACCTATATGATCAATAACAACAATAGTTAGTTCATTCTCATTATTAGGAATGTATCTTTTGTTGTATTTATCTACATCTTCTATTACACCATTCTCTAGTGCATGGTCTCTTAGATGCTTAGCTATGCCTATTGGGTTCTCTGGTCCATCAATGATTGTAATAACATCTTTCATGTTCTCCATATAATCTTCATACATCAAGAACAAATCGTGCTCATCACTCGTCATCTTCTCTGTCCAACCTAATAGCTTTGGCACAGGAATAACTACTCCTTGGTCTAGGAATATCTTTCTACTTACCCACTTGGCATACTTATACGTTCTACTACGCTCCATAGAGCGATATATGATGCGTAACTTCAGCTCTGGTGGTTTGTTAGCAATATACCAATCAAATGGATTTAAAACGTAAGCATCATCAATGAAGCTAGTTTTACCTGATCCAGTGAGACCACCTACAAGTGTGTACATAGACTTCCTGATACCAATGTATCTGTTCAATCTGTCAAAGCCCATAGGTATACCATTGTTTCTACCATCTAGGCCAGCTTGAACTTCTCGTTTTAAATCTTCAAAACTCATATGTCCATTCCTTTAATTGGTTCATCAGCCTCTTTAATTACCACACCCTGATTGATAAGCTCTATATAGTTTTGAAATGAGCGTTGATTCAAATAAGTGAGACTACCTTGCATGTAAGTCAACCTGTTTGTACCTGTCTTGAAAGAGTTTTCTTTCTTCTGTAACACTTCATATTCTAATGCTGCTATAAGCTGATCAATAGTGTATTCTCCTTCAGCAAGAATAGAATCTAGTTTTACTTGACAGTCATCTCTGTAAACACGTAATGTTCTACCACCTGAGAAGCTTTTACCTTTATGTGTAAAGATATCTGTTCCTGGATAAGCAGCCCACCATCTCTCAAACTCAGCAAAGGTTTGTGTTTTCTTTACAATCTTGCTAGTCTTAGCACGTGAGTTCATGAATTCCAATAGATTCCTACCTAACACTGTAATCTTAAATTGTTCAGACATTAGTCCTTTTCTACGTAAAGTTTGACATAGCATGTCTGTCTTTGCTCCTCCTTCAGCTAATGTCTTGATATCAAATTCTTCATCTATCAGCTTGAGAAGAAATATCATGTCTAATGTAAATCCATCTTTAAGCAACTGCTCAAAATGGTAAGGGGTTACTTTGATGTTCATGTTCTCTGTTTAGTATTTTGTCTTTATCTATTACTACTATCTGAGCAGGTAGTTTTATTCTTCTAAACTCCTCTTCAAGTATCTGTTGTGTCTCTTGCAAATATACTAAATCCTTGAGAGATTCTCTCTCCCAATCATCATTAATTTGTAGGTTTTTGCTCATCTTTTTTATATTTTTCATTATTCCAAAAATAAGCACAAGCTGTTGTGACAACACCTAGATTAGCATTGTGTTCATCTAGCATCATGTTTACTTTATATGGAGGTTCTGAGAAAAATGATTGACCTAAAGGTTCAGCTGTTGCTGTATATCTGTGACATTGTAATCTTAGCATACAATGACCACCTTTGCACATTGAAATATCTGGCATTTTATTTAATTTTAATTATTCTGCTGCATAACCAAAGAATATCCACTCACCATCTCTTTCTGTTGGTGCTTTCTTGTATGTTATCTTAGCTACTCTTCTATCACCTTTCTCAAGCACTTTCTCCATATTTATATATGTAGAGGTTTGGTGCTTTTCTGTAATGTCTCTAGCTTTCTTAACAGCATCACCTTTAGTAGAAAAAGATCCAATTAGTTGATCATTATAATCATTGAACACTACATATTTAAGAACCCATTTCTTTGTACCAGGTGTTACAATGTGCTCCACGTGAGACTTAGTCTTGTTCTTATTAGCAATAGGTTGTCTAATACATATAGCTGAACAATCATATTTGTTCATGTTTTCAAATCTATTACGTATATAAGCAGATACATCATCAAACTTACTTTTACCATATGCTTCTGTTTCATCTCTGAATCCAGGGGTAGTACTGATAGTACCATTATATCCATCTTGATGACCATATTCTTCTTCTGCGTCATCACAAGCTTTTCTATATGCTTCATCTGCTGTTTTACCACTGTATCTTACTTTAAATTGTGTTGCTCCCATAACTATCTGTTTAAAATTTGATCTAATTGTTGTTGTGCTTCCCATCTAGAATAGAATGGACCACTGTGTTTCTTCTTTCTAGGTGTTGTTGTATATATCCACCAATTAACCCCTCTTTTTGAGAGAGATCTGCTGGACGATGTCTTTACAGAACTAATTATATATTTTTGATTAGTCATAAATTAATCTTTAATACGTAAACCAAACTGTAGGTCAAACCATTGAAAGTTTGCTTCAGCTCTTGCTTTGTTTATTTTAAATACCTTTTTCATCAATGGTATAGCATAAGCTTTGAACTGATCATGTTGTTCTTGTGTCATAGTCCATTTGCTATACCATTCTCTTGTCATATATGCTTCTTGTGTAGACTTACCAATCATTCCTAATTGATAGTCTACCAAGTGCTCACCAATATTCTCTCTATTTATCTTTGCCATTAGAACAAACTAATTTGATTAGGGTTAACAATGATTTTACGTTTCTTACCCTCTAGTTGTATCTTGTGTATTATGCGTTCAGCACGCTCAATATAATATGCATGATTGATATTATCTAATGGATGGTCTGGTTTTAGATTGTTGCATACATGCATCACCCAATCACCTGCTTCCACTTGTGATATATCAACAGCTGTGCTATCTGAATTGTGATTCTTCACCTTCAGTAGCTTCTCTCCTGTATTGGATACATAATATCTAATCAGCTTATTGTAGACTGTCTTTGTCTCTTTGCTATGACCTTCATAATGAAAGTCTTTACTAGCTTTTTGCCTGAGACAATAGTCATATATATTTGTATGATTGCGAATGGTGGTAGCCACAGGCACATCATTAACAAAAAACTGCTCCAATGCAATAGGTACAATCCTGGCAGACTTATTTTTGTGTAGTTCAAAGTCTGTAAGGAAGTCACCCTTCTTTTTGATTTCTCCATTAGTTTTAATTGCTAGATAGTCATTTACTGTAGAGAATATAATCTTAGCATAGTCTGTACGCTCTAGCTCATAGCTAGTTAGATCCATCCACCACTTATTAATCTCATGCATCTTATCTATTAGTGATTTCTTAATCCTAATAGTTACACCATCTGTATTTGCAGATATAACATGTATATCAGCTAGTTCATATGCTTCGATGAGCATAAGAAGACTCAGTTCGCCTGTGATAGTGGTAAACATTGTTAGCTGTCTGTCATATATCCAGTTTTGCATGTCACTAGACTTACCATACACAGAGTTAACTGCAAGTTTAAGAGCACCAACAATACCTGCTATTTTCTTGTCTTTCTTGGCCATTGGTTTGAGTTCCAACCTTTTATCAAACATTGCTTTGTACCCAAGTAAGAATTCCTTACCCAAGTGACCAGGATATCTACCATTGTTAATGATAATAGCTGGATAATAGCTAGACACATCCCAATCAATAATTTCATAATCCTCATCAGACTCAAAAATCTTTGGTTTGTTCTCTGTATGAAGGCCACCCTTTGCAAACGTGTACGTATTTTCATAAAATTGTAATGATTCTTTGAATTCATCCTTCATTGTCAATACCTCTTTGCTAACCTTCTTTAAGAAATCTTTTAGCTTTGGTGTTTGGAATGTAATGTAATCAGCTATACAATGTCTCACCTTCACTTCAGTTCTAAACTTACCTTTCTTTGGTAAATCAGAGTATTGTATGTTCTTCTCTTGACAATAGAACTTCTTAATCATCTCATCACCAATCTTGCTATCAGAATAGTTTAAGCATGGTATACCAAACTCTTCTTCAATGTCTTGTCTCAGCTCTATTTGATTGTTACCCTTGTACAATGGATGGTCTGTATCACCTGTTGTCACCTTGTAGAACTCATAGGTAGCCATAACATCATTCTTACAATAGTCTTTAGTTAGTTGAATATCATCATCAGTCATGTTTGTTTTAGTATGGTGTACTGGCATCTCTTCAATGTTCTCCAGATCCATCTCAAACTCTAACCTTTTTAGTGAGACCATTCTATTCTTGTTGTCATAGTGATTGATTCTAAACAAATCAATCTGCTTTAGTGTAAGCCATTCTTCTCTGTACTCAGGGAATACATCATAGTTAGCATCATGTATGATATCAGCAGCCTTTTGTGCTATCTTAGCAGCTATTTCAAAAGCAGCAAGCTCATGCCAATCATCATAGTTACGCAAGATCCACTCAATCACTTGAGAGTCAAAGCGTAAGTTATTATAACCAACCCAATAGTATTCAGGGTGTTGTTCAATAAACCTCATATACCCATCTAGTTGGTTCTTATCCTTACTCACTTCAAACTCTGTATAAGTTTTGCTCTCAGGATTATATATGCCAATGAGGAATAGTTCCTGCATTGTCTCAATATCATAGATGAGTATGTTCATAGGTTATCTTGTGTATGTTTTAAAATACTCTTTAACACACCATTTAATCATATCCCATAGATAATATCTTTGCTTAGACTTAAATAGCTTATAAAAGCCTTCATGAAATGAAAAATACTTATTCATAATTAAAAGTTTATTTCTCTTTTTGCTCCAATGTTATAAGAAATGCTGCACTGATAGCATCTAATAAGTAACTATCTTCCATCATAGCTGATGCAAATCCTGCAGCTAATATTGATTTATCATCATTATCATCATATAGTGTAGTTACATTACCATCACTTACAGACATAAAGAAATGAGCTTTGAGCTTGTCTATTTGTTTTTTACTTTTTGCCATATTTGTCTTTTAAACGTTTATATACGTAAATTACCATATATGTCCAGCATATTATTGCTAAGACTATTTGAATGTAGAATATTATCATAGATTTATATTATATCTTTCTAAAGAAATGTTCTTGCAGAATCTAATCTCTTTGTTTGTGAGTGTCCATATTTGTCCATCATTCATGGCACAAGTAAATAGAAGATTATGCTCCTGGCTATAATCTATAACCAAAAAAGCATAACCTTCCATTTTATCACTCAGCCTTAGGATTGGAATCATTGGATTAAGCTGTAGAATCATTTTTATGTGTATTAGTATAATGTGGAGCGTTTATCCATTCAGATATAAGCCATATCCATATCAGTAATACAAAGATAATAAAATAAATCATTCTAATAGTTTTTAAATCTAATAAGTTTGTACTCATCAGAACTAATATACATATATCTGCGTCCTTTGATGTGTAAACGTCTAGATGGTGTATAATGTGCTTTGACAGCAAATATAACATCTATTAGTTTAGAGCACGCTTTAATGCTCCTTGCATAAGGAGAATCTTGTTGGTTTGGTTCGTAAACCTGGATTGTATGTGTGCAATTTGGTTTTGCACTAAAGACTAGGCTGTAAGACATGTGTGTTAGTATTAATGGTTAAAAGAAGAATGTCATACCTGTTTCAGATATCTCTATTTTTGTAGGCTTTCTAAATGTAACAGATCTGTTAATAGGCATCTTTGTAGATACTGTCTTTGTCACAACTGCTTGACGCTTAGTCTTTTTTGGTGACATATCTAACATTTTAATGTAGACACCACTAGATTGTCTTTTTAACTCTGCAGCTACAAACTTAGATAACTTAGCTATAGACATAGGTCTTGTAGCACGCTTGTTTTCGTCCATCATAAATTTAATCCTTCTTAACTCAAATTTGGAGTAGTTGTTCTGTCCTTTTGCTTTCATATATTTGTTTTTAATGAATTACTTAAATAAAAAGCCCCACATTTCTGCAGGGCTTTCGCTTACTAACCACACTACCTAACCTAACCTTAATTTCTTATCGTTTAAATCATTTATTAACTTATACCATGTATTTATGTCTATATGCTCTTGTGGTGTAGCAGTAGACTTAAGCTTTATCTCAAGCTTTAATGGCTGTTCTTCAGGCTTCTTACCTTCAAATAAAATTTCATATAATCTCTTCATTTCTTTGGTTTTTAATGAGTTATTCTGTTTCATGGTCTGCATCTGTTAGTTCAGGATCATGGTCTGTTAAATCATCCTCATCTATATCATCCTCATATTCTTCGTCATCATCATCCCAACCTTCTTCATGCTCATCTACAAAGGTTACATGTCTCATAGTCACCTTATTATGAAAGAACACTACATTTCTATGTATGCCTTCTTCATCTTCAGAGTCAAAGACTTCTAATGCTATGTAACCATCCTCACCTTCTTCGCCATAGATATATGCATTGATGATGTCAACAGTGAGATCTTCTAGGTCATCAGCAGTATCACCTTGGTCCCACCAACCTATTTGTTCAGGTGTGGCAAGGATTTCTTCTTTATCATCTAGATTCTGTGTTGGCATAACAATGTATGGCTCAACAGGAGCACCATTCATAGACATATAATGATACATGTCATTTGGTATCTCTTTTAGTTCATATATGGTAAAGTAGTTATATACTCTACCTAAGAGCACATCACTGTGTTCTTTCTTAAACCACATGCCCTTTTCTAATTGCTTGGGCATGTATGATTTGAGTACAAGCTTGGCTAATGTAAACATATCGTGTGTTTTTAGTGTCTGTTAGCAAATATAGGTTATTTGTGTTAAAAATAAGGACCCAGCCAGGGGAAGCTGAGCCCTATCTCACACAAACTAACCACTAATATTGTATTGTAATAAAGTCTGGTAGTTCGTTCATTGTATTATGGTTTAAAGAGTGACATGTCATCTTCTTCACCAGAGCTCAATCCATATAATATGGAAGCAATAAGACAATAGAAGAACATAATTGTAATCCATAATGGGGAAGTCACAGCAGCTGTATAGCTGAATGAGAACCACGTAAGCAGGTTAAAGAACCCTAATAGAATGAAAGGAATGCTCCATAGGAACATAATGTTAATGAGATGCTTGATTAGTTTCATAATCGTGTGTTTTAGTTTGTGTGTTGGTTAATAATAGGCTTCACACCTATTTGGATGTTTGGTAATCCACATCTAACTTGCATTGGTTCATATTAAGGACCTCTACCTATGCTACATACCTATATTAAAATCTCTATAATGTCTTGACCATAACCATAATAGAATAACTATTACTCTCACCATACATCCAATTAACTTCTATAACTCTATATATCTTATAACTATCATAAGGAAGATGTATATTGTCTCCTAGTCTAGGTATATGAATGATATCTCTATCTACCCATAGTTCATGATCGTCATCTGTTCTGATTGCTAATTGTGGCATAATATCTATTTAATGCTATATATATTGTATTGTATAGCGTGAATTAATGATGTGTTAATATGTGGGAATAAGTGGTAATTAAGTACACAGCTCTTCTCACATTCACACAGAATATATTGAGAATCAATGTGTTAGTCAGTGTTATTCCCACCCAAACGTGTACATTACACCCACCCTTATATATAATAAGAGAGCAACGTCCTTTATTAGAACGTTACTCTCTATTAGTTTAGAATGCTACTGACAACAAGCTGTTGATTGCAGATTCTGTTAAGCCTGCACTGCTTGCTTGTGCTTTGATTTCCTGTTGGATTTCAATGTCAAGCAATGTGCTGTCAGCGTGAGCTTGCTTAATCTCTTCACGAGACTTGAATGCACTCAAAGCTGTAAGTCTATCAGCTGTGCCAATAGTCTCGCCCTTCTCATTCAATTGGTTGATTTGCTTCATCTGACCAATTGCGTAGAATGGGAATGTTACGTCAGCGTTGCTCTTCCAACTTAAGGCTTCCATCTGTCTGCCAAAAATGTGGACTCTCTCGCCCAAAGCTGTGTAACCACTGAAGTTGCCATTTGCAGTAAAACTGCCATTGTTGATAACGTAATTTTTTGTCATCTGTTTGTTTTTTAATTTGTTAATTAATTAATTAGGGGGGATGTGTCGTTCCCCCAATTTGTATGGGGGGTTGTGATATGGAGAAGGCTACACTCCCATGGACACAAAGGGTGTGGGGGGCTGGGAAAATTTTGGGCTATAAGCAGGGGAATGTTCCACGTGGAACGTTTGTTACCTTTTTATATAAATATGTAACAAGTTTGGTCAAGGGATGGCTTTACAAAAATAAATTTGGTGGGTATAAAGATTTACCATTATCTTTGGGGGGGATTTAGGGGGGGCCCTATCTAATACCTCTCTATTAATAAAAGCTTAGACATGGAAATGATTTTAACATTGGTTGGTTGTATTGTTGGTCTCTTGAGTGTAATTGTTTGTATATGGGGATTCACCCATTTTGATGAATGGGAAATAGGGATAGAGTTTCTACCTAAAGACTACAACAACTTTGAACTAGGTGTCACTAATAGAAACTATGAGTTGACAGATGGAGGATTGGAACAAGAGCTTAGAATAGGTGTGTTGTTATTCACCTTTTTAATCATCTTCAGGAGATTTGATGCATAATATAGCATTAAGTTTTACAATAACTAAATTAGTTATTTGTAGATCGTCCAGATATACATATCTTTGTATTAACTAATTATGGAAGCAAAACCAATTGTACAACGACTAAAAACTTCAATAGAAGATGTCATTCCTATGGCTGAGAAGTATTACAAGATATTGTCAGCTGTGAATGAATTGAAGCTTACAAAGAGGGAAATACAATTGATAGCCTTTGCTGCTATAAAAGGGAACATCTCTTATGCTAACATACGTAAGGAGTTTTGTGAATTGTACAATAGTACGTCCCCAGCGATAAACAACATTATTTCCAAATTAAAGAAGATGGGGATATTTGTGAAGGATGGTACAAAGGTGAAGGTGAACCCCATCATTCTGCTCAACTTCGAAAAGGATATAGTGCTACAAATTACATTAACACATGGATAAGCCTATAAGTATGTCTGTCAAGGACTACCTAGTTAGGACCCTTGCTGTGAAGATGATGATCTCTGAAAAGACGATTGAGACAGTGGTAAATCACCAGTTTCAATCTGCCAACGAAGCGATGGACACAAATAACAGTATTGAAATATCTGGGTTTGGGAAGTTTTACTTTAATGAGAAGAAAGCTAAGAAACGTCTAGAAGACTTGACTAGGAAGAAAAACCTAATGCTTGAGTTCCTAGCCAGTGCTGAAACCTCTGAACAAAAGAAACGTTCCTCTCAGGTGACACTAGAAAAAACAGAAGCTCTGATCAATCTTTTAAAAAGTAAAATTACATATGAAGATCAACTTCTCTCAGATTTACGAGGGCTGGAAGAATAACCTGTTCCCAGCTGATGACATGAAAGAACAAATTACAGCAATTAGCCAACAGCGTATGGCTATCTGTGATGCCTGTGAATGGTGTTCTGAAAACAGACCTAAGAAACCTAGAAGGTTTGATAAGCATTGTACCCATTGTGGCTGCACTCTAGCAGCAAAAACTAAGTGTTTATCTTGTGCTTGCCCTATAGAAAAGTGGGTGGCAGAGATGGAATCAAGAGAAGATGAAGAACAATTAATACAAACAGTATATGGAAAACAAGGAAGTGAAGATTCAGAAGATTCCACTGGACGCTCTAATTGAGACGTTAGTTAGCCTTTATAATCAAGGAATAGATTATATTGACATATCTGGAACACCAGGTACTGATTTTGATAGTATGGCAATTGTGTTCACAAAAGACTATATGACAGAAGAAGGAAAGAAAAACTTTATAGAAGATGATGATAATGAGATAGACTTGGAGATTGGTCCAAGCAAACTAACAGATGACGATATAAACCAGTTAATATAATAAAGAACAATGAGTAAGAAAACTCACTATACAGATGTTATTTCTATTCTACAGGAACTAAATAAAGACTTCCCTACATACAATTTGGGAAGACACTTAGCTACAGCTCTTGATGGATATGGTGACATTTGGGGTATAACAGACAAAGAATTAGCATTTGCTCTTAGCAAATATAAGTCTGAAATAGAAATGGACGTTCCTCATACAGAGGATTCTGAATTAGAAAAGATAATTAAAGAGGGCATGGACCTTGATAACATTCTAAAAGAGGAGGAAGAAGATGGCGACTATTAAGAAAACTACATACATAAATACAGAGCTTGAATGGGCTGAAGCACAACTTCTTTCCTGGAAAGCTTATGTAAACGCTAACCCACTGCATGAACTAAAGGATAGAATTGAGTGGAAACCCACAGCTAAAGGAGGCATGTTACCTATGGTCATAGCATCTATTGAAGCACAGGGTAAGTTTGTACAAGAGACTATGAAGAACTACCTAGCCCTAGTGGAAGTGGTAGATAAGTTAAGAAACATGGAAGAAGCTAAGGTGGAAGTGAGAGGAAAAGGTGAGTTATCAGGAGCAGCTGCTGAGTTCTTAGCAAATAGAAAATGATAGAACTACAAAACATAGATTACAAAGACTGGTTTATAAATCAGAAACGTATTCCTGACAAAGACTCTCAGGAGTGTAAGCCATTCTTTGACTTTCACAGAGAGCTATGTTTGAATGGAGCTATGATGGGGGGTGTTTACATCAACCCATTTTTGTATTGGCACTTAAACATCTGGCATACAGAAGTTGACATAATAGATGAAAGAGGAAGGATTGCACAGAAATATGCCAATCCTTTTTTAAGAGATAATGAATGGCTTGTGACAAATGAAATTGACAGAGCTCAACAAGAAAAGAGGGGCTTAGTCATTCTAGGTATTAGACGTTTTGCCAAGTCAGTTTTAGAAGCATCCTATATTGCATGGGGTGCAACCTTTGATGAAAACAGTCAGAATATCATAGCAGGCTTAAATGCCCCAGATATTAAACTGATTACTGATAAGATTGACAAAGGATTGAATTTCATTCCTGAGTATTGGAGATGGCAGAGAATTGAGGATAACTGGAAGAACCAAGTGACTCTAGGTATAAAGACCAAGTCTGGTGAACGTATCCCATTCTCTTCCATTCTAATACGTAACCTTGATGAAGGTAACAATGAAGAGGCTATTGCAGGTACAAAACCACGTAAATTAATTATAGATGAGATTGGTAAAGGGAATTTTCTTAGAGGTTTACAGGCTGCTATTCCAGGTTTCACAACACCCTATGGCTGGGGATGTAGCCCAATTCTTACTGGTACAGGTGGTGATATGAAGAAATTCATGGATGCAAAGAGCTTAATGTTTGATGTAGACAATTTTAACTTCCTTACATATAATAACAGTAAAGATGACAAACGTATACATGGTCTTTTTATTTCTCATAAGTATAGAATGGAAGCCAAAGAAGATTCTACACTAGGAGCATATTTGAATGAGCCATCTAAATCAGACTTACACAATGTAAAAATGCTTGTAAGTAATGAAGAGAAGGCAACGCAGATTACTAATGATAACTTAGAGAGACTTAAGAAGGCTGGAGATAGAATAGCTTATTTAAAAGAAAAGATGTACTATCCTCAAGAAGTGGATGATATCTTCTTGAATGAGGACACAAATATATTTGATATTGATGGTGCTAAGAGACAGAAGATCAGGTTGTTACAACAAGAAAGAACAGGAACTCCTATTGTATTGTTTCATGATGGAGAGAAGATAGCTCATGAGTTTACAGACAAAATGCCCATCTCTAACTTCCCTCTAAAGAACTCAGACCTGAAAGAAGCACCTGTTGTTATATATGAATTCCCTGTAGATAATCCTCCTTATGGATTGTATGTAGCAGGGGTCGATCCATATAGACAAGGTAAGTCTGCATATTCAAGTTCACTTGGATCTGTATACATATATAAAAGGATGCATGAAATTAGTGGTGAGAAGTATCAAGATATGTTCGTAGCTTCGTATTGTGCAAGACCTGATAAGAAAGAAACTTGGGAAGAACAAGCTAGATTTCTTATTAAGTATTACAATGCTAGAACATTGTGTGAGAATGATGATATATCTTTTATTGAATATATGAAAGCTAAAGGGGATGCTCACTATCTAGAGAGACAACCTGATTGGCTTAAAGAGATTGTTCCAAACACCACTGTAAAAAGAGATTATGGAATTCATCGTTCAAGTCAGAAGATAATTGACTATCTTCACACCTGTTTAAAGAAGTATATGGAAGCTCCTATATTTGTAGAGAAGAATGATGCTGGTGAGGTGATTAGAGAAGTGCTAGGTGTAAGTAAGATATTTGATCCTGTATTGCTTGAAGAGATTATTCAATACAATGATCAAGGTAACTTTGATAGAATCATTGCTGCAGAGTTAGCTATTGCCCAAGCAATGAAGATGGACCCAATCATGGGTAAGATAGGTGGTACATCAGATGAGAGAGTAGCTTCTATGTTCAATAAGAAAAGAGGTAATATACTTTTCACTGAGTCTAGGAACAACATGTTTGGACAATCAAGAAATAAATATAAACGAAATAAATTGTTTTCATAATGGCAATTATAAGATACACAAAAGACGCAACAATCAGGTATGCCTATCTAAATATCTTCCCTGACCAGTTTAAGACTGAAAAGGAAAAGATGGATGAGAGTTGGATTAAAAATACCATGGATTACTTTGCTAACAAAGCATACGCTGAATATGTAAAGAACAGAGATACATTTGTTAAAAACTATGACCTTGTAAAAGGTATATTAAGAAGAGAAGATTTCTACCAAGAACCAGAAGTAAGAAGCTTTACAGATGTGCTCACAGCAGATCTAGCTCTTCCTGCCTATGTAAAACATTATTCTATAATGACCACTCCTATTAATGAGTTAGTAGGAGAAATCAGCAAAAGACCTGATGCATTTCGTGTCAAAGCATTTGATGATGACAGTAAAGCTGAAGAGCTTGAGTTTAAAACTCAACTATTACAAGACTATGTTGTTTCTCAAGCACAAAGAAAGATATTAGAGAAAGCAGCATTTGATGGTGTAGAAATTTCAGATGATGAGTTACAGGAGAAAACATTAGAACAAGTAAAAGATGAACTTGATAGCTACACCTCTGTAGCAGAGAAATGGGCAAATCATATACTAACTGCTGAGAAAGCTGAGTTTGTATTAAAGGAAAAATCTGAAGATGCCTTTAGAGATTTATTGATTTCTTCTAGAGAATTCTTCCACATCTATGAAGATAACTCAAAAACTGGGTTTAATGTTGAGGTGGCTAACCCTAAGAACACTTGGTTCTTAACCACTCCAGATAGAAAGTATATATCAGATACAACTGGTAGAAGTCAAGGGGCTTATGCTGCTGGTACTGTACAAGTTATGGAATTGTCTGAGATCATTGAATCAATTCCAGATTTAACCAAAGAAGAGATTGACCACTTACGTAGTTCATTACAAGATTACGGATTGATCAATGTACGTGAATCTAATCTTGGTAATCCTAATGCTATTCCAGGTAATGACTCTATTCAATATGATACATTTGATCCATTAGTCTTACAGACTAGAATGATTATTGAGTCTGAAATGAAAGAGAATAATGATGGTCTTCAGGATTTCTTAGGACTTACATCTAATGTAAGCTCTTTTGGTTACAAATATGTTGTGGTAAGAGGTTATTGGATTTCTAAGAAGAAGATAGGTAAGGTGATATATACAGATGAGATGGGTAATGAACAATCTATGTTAGTAGATGAAGACTACAAATCTAAAACAATTCCTACAGAACTTTCATTAGAATGGGGATGGATTAACCAATGGTACCAAGGTACTAAGATTGGTCCAGACATCTATCATATCAAACCTTATAACTTATTACCTTACTGTCCAATCATTGGTCAAGTATTTGAGGTGAAGAATACAGAGGCTAAGAGCCTTGTAGATATGATGAAGCCTTTCCAAGTTTTATACAATGTGTGTATGAACCAGTTATATAAGTTACTTGAGAAGGAAGTGGGTAAGGTGCAGTTAATGTCTATCAGACACATTCCTATTCCTAAAGATGGAGATGCACAAGATGCTCTTGATATTTGGGAAATGGAAGCTCGTAACAGAGGTGTGGTATTTGTAGATGACAGCCCAGAGAATTTAAAGAGTCCAAGCTCATTTAATCAATACACCAGCTTAGACCTTACACGTACGCAGGAGATCCAAGCAAGATATACTCTAGCACAACAACTTAAGAATGAGTGTTGGGAATTAATAGGTATGTCAAGACAAAGACTAGGATCTGTACAAGCTAGTGAATCAGCTACAGGTACTAACGCAGCTATTACACAATCTTATGCTCAGACAGAACCTTTATTTGTAGCTCATGAATATATACTAGGTCAGTTATATCAATCAATCATTGATGCAGCTTTATATGTTGAGAGCAAGAAGCCACAGTCTACTATATCTTATATTACATCTGAGGGAGAATCTGCATTTGTATCTGTGAATGGTACAGACTTACGCTTTAGAGACTTAAAAGTATTCTTGACTAACAGACCTGAAGATAGACAAATGTTTAATGAGATTAGAGGATTGTCTCAAGCTGTTATACAAAATGGTGGAAGCTTACATGATGTAATTGAACTATATAGCACCAATTCAATGAGACAAATGAAGCATGTGTTTAAGAAATTGAAGGATAGACAAGAAGGTCTGCAGAATGCTCAGCTACAACAAAAACAACAAGAGATTGAACAAACACAACAAATTGCTCAAGCTCAAATTGAATCAGCTCAAGCACAAGCAGAAGAAAAACTAGCTAATGAAAACTACCAAGCTGAGCTTGATAGAATTAATAAGAAAGAGATTGCTCTTATTGCAGCTGAGTCTAAGAGTGGTCCTTTATCAGATTTAGATACTAGTGGCACTCCTGATGTTTTAGAGATTGATAAGTTAGCTTTGGCTCAGTCAAAGGCTGAAAGAGATTATCAAGCTAAGATGATGGATGTACAAAGTAAAAATCAACTTGCTGCTCAGAAACTAGAGATAGAAAGAGAGAAGTTAAAAATAGCTAGAGAGAACCAGGCTAATGATTTAGCTGTTGCTAAAGAGAATGCTAAAGGCAGAGCTAAGAAAACCAAATAATTATGTTTGATAAACTAATTGATATATTGCTTGAATGGTGGAATTATGTTCTACCATTCATCATTATTAGAGACTATGAACAAGCTGTACTTCTCAGGTTTGGAAAGTTTAATAGAGTGTTGCTTCCAGGTATACACTTCAAGATTCCTTTCTTTGATGAGGTGATTGATCAGCACGTTGTAGTTACAACACTTAGCTTAGATGCACAGTCTTTATACACATTGGATAAACAAAATATTGTTGTCAAGGGAGTTATAAAATACAAGATATCAGATGTGAAGATATTCCTACTTGAAGTGTTTGATGCACAGGACGCTCTTTCAGATATGGCTCAAAGCATTATTAAAAATGTAATTATGTCAATGACCATGGAAGAATGTACAGATTCTGAATTAGACAACACACTTACAAAGAAGGTGAGAGTGGAAGCTAGGAAATGGGGAGTTGACGTTCAACAAGTAACACTGACAGACCTTGCCCCAATCAGAAGCTATAGGCTTATAAATGACAATTTTCTTAACAAATTAGATTAGAGTAAAAAATATTAATGCTATATTATATTGAATAATAGTCAATATAAAGGCTCCTCTCTTTGCTGTTAACTTAACTTGATATACTTTTACACACGAAACCAATTAAAACTCAACTACATATGGCTGAAAATCTAGATATGCCCCAAATGGGTAACTTTAGTATTCAAGATACTATGGATATGGGAATGGGAAATCAAGAGTTATTAAATGACTTATTATCTCCTGAAAGTGCTACATCTAGTCCTGATGACATTCAGGACATTAAAGATGAACCTACTCCTGCTCCAACAAAGAAAACTACTTCTAAACAAACAGCTGCATCAACTCCTGCTCCAGAAGATGATAAGAAAGATGAAGCTCCTGAAAAGGATATTCAAAGTTTCTTATATGGAGAAGAAGATGACACTGAAGATGAAGATGAAGAAGCACCAGCTGCACCAGCTAAAAAAGCTACGCAACCTGATGATAATCAAGAAGATAGTGATGAAGATGATGAAGATGGCGTTCCTAACCAGTTCGAAGCTTTATCAAAAGATCTTTTAAAACTAGGTGTCTTTTCACAAGACGAGGATGAAGAAGAAATAGCAATTAGTAGCCCTGAAGCTTTCTTGGAGAAGTTCCAAGCAGAGAAGAAAAAGGGAGCTATTGAAATAGTAAACAACTTCATTGGTCAGTTTGGAGAAGATTATCAAGAAGCGTTTGATGCCATATTTGTAAAAGGAGTTAGTCCAAAAGACTACTTTGGTGCATATAATCAAATCCAATCTTTCTCTGAGATGGATTTAAGTAACGAGAGTAATCAAGTTACTATTATCAAACAAGCATTGACAGATCAAGGGTTTGATCCTGAAGATGTTACAACAGAGGTTGAAAGACTTAAAAACTATGGTGACTTAGAAACTGTTGCTGCTAAACACCATAAAGTCTTGATAAAAAAGGAAGCATCAAAGCTTCAACAATTAGAGCAAGATAAGCAAGCTCAATTACAACAGCAACAAGCCATCAAGCAACAATACTTACAGAATGTAAACCAAGTTTTACAAGATAAGATTAAAGCTAAAGAATTTGATGGCATACCAATTAACCCTAAATTAGCTGGTGAACTACAAGATTTCCTAGTAACAGACAAGTACAAGACAGCATCTGGAGAAACTCTTACAGATTTTGATCGTACTATACTGGAGCTGAAACGTCCTGAGAATCATGAGAAGAAGGTTAAACTTGCTCTATTGATGAAAATCATTGAGAAAGATCCTACACTATCTACCATTCAAAAGACAGGTATCACCAAAAAATCAAATGAGTTATTTGGTGAGGTTGCCAGACAAGCCCAGAAGAGTTCAGTGAAATCGAAACAATCAGCTAGACCTACCTCTTCTTGGTTTCAATAAACAATTTATATAACAAAAATTAAAAAAGTATAACAATGGCAATTCAAACAATTCCAGGTTTAACTGGTTTTACTTACGCTAGAGTCGCTTCAATGGATAAGCGTGCTGTAGGTAAGTTGACAGATTCAAACCACCTAGAGAGTTTTCACTCTACAGAGCCAGCAGACTATGATAAGAAAATCATCAGTTTGTACACTCAGAGTTCTCTTTATAGTAATGATTTCTTAGACATGATTAACAAGTCTACTCCTTACTATATTGATAACAACAGCGATGCTTGGAAATGGCAAGTACAAGTTCCTTACAAGTTCCCAAAAATCATTGACGTTCCTACTACCACTTTGGAGTTATCCAAGCCTGGTATTGATGGTCAAGAGTTCCAATTGATTATCGACACTAATGAGTTCTCTAAGAACGCTATCATTTCTGTAGGTACTCGTCAGTATGGTCCTCGTTTCTATGTAGTAAAAGATCCTGTTCCTTGGAATATGGGCTTCTTGTACACTTTCACTTTGGTGAGTGACAATCCTACAGTTGATTTCGTAAGTGGTACATTCTTACAAGTTGGTATCGAACTAGAATTAGTTGATGCTGCTATTGGTGAGTTTGATCAAGACTTATTAGGTCTTCCTCGTTTAGGTGAGCAAATCACAATGTTTGAATCTTTAGGTTCTGCATATGGTTATGAGCACAAAATTACAGAGTGGGCTGATGACAAGATGATGAGAGATGCTTCTGGAAAACCTTTAGATATCTTAGTATATGCTCCTCAAAGACGTAACCAATTACCTTTAACTCGTAATGATGTTAAGTGGGAACCATTTATTGAGTTCTGGATGCGTAAGTCTATGTTAGAATTAAAAGTTAAGCGTATGATCTGGGCTCGTCCTGGAACTGTGAAGACTAATGGTTCTAAGCAAGAATTAAAGCGTACATCTGCTGGTGTTTACCACAGAATGCGTAACAATGGTAACTTAGTTCAATACAATCGTGGTGAGTTCACTGCAAACTTGATTCGTTCAGTGTTTGGTGACTTATTCTACAGACGTGTTGATGTTAAAGATAGAAGAGTTAAAATGTACACAAACGAAGCTGGTTTTGACGTGTTCCAACAAGCTTTGAAGAATGACGCTTTGAACTCTGGTTTAACTTTCATGGCTGATTCTGGTAACAGATACATGCAAGGAGAAGGACAACACATCACTTACAACTTTGCATTCGATGCAATGGTAACTCGTGAGACTGGTCGTGTTGAATTAATCCACTTGAAAGAGTTAGATCTTCCTCAAACAAATTTAGAATTTGGACAGAACAAGAAGTCAACTCCAGTATTTATGGTGTTTGATGTATCTCCAATGTCTGATGGTTCTATGATCAATAACATTCGTGAAGTACGTATGAAGGGTGCACCTTCTATGACTTGGGGTTATATCGATGGTACTCGTCACCACTTAGGCTTTGCTAAGTCTCAAGGTATGAGTTCTGCAAACAAATTCCCTGGATATGAGATTTGGATGAAGGATCGTTGTGATGTATTTATTGAAGATTTATCTAGAACTGTATTGATCGAAGAGATTCCTCAATTCTAATAATGCCCCTCTAAGGATAGTATTCTTAGACTGACACCAGTGGTGTTTCGCATAAAAAAATCAGAAGACTTTCCCCCCACCTCCAAGTGGGGGAGTCTTCTAACACAGATGGACAGGTGCAAGTAAATTCTGTACAGTGTTCCCTTCGATGGGGACCATCTGCAAATAAACCAAATAAAAACAACTACATATGGGCAAGATAGGAAAAATTTCTACTATTAAAAAAGACTACAACAATTCTCAGTTACAAACTATGCAAGGTGGACTTGCATCAAGAGGCTACACAAGAATTCCTGGTACAGGAGTTTTTAAATATCCTTATAAAGAATTGGATGGTCAGTACAGAACAGGCTTAGATCCAAAAGCTTCTTACATCAGAAGAATCTCTGATCCTCTTGAAAGAGAGATGGAGGTTGAAAGAGTAACAGAATTAAGAGATAAACTTGAAGCAGCATTAAATGTTGACTTAAATCCTCGTTCTAGTTTCTGGAACTATGGCTTATCAACTTCTACTGATGATTCCTTACATGTACAACCTGTTAAGCTTATGGATGGCGACAATTTTTATGATTTGTCAATGCCATTGCAAGAGCTAGCATTCTCATGGTTGAGAGTTCATCCAACAATTGCTTCTAGCTATCAAGCTTGGGAGCGTGGTGAATTCCCTGCAGACATTCAATATTATGTTGCAGATGATGAGATTGAAAACAAGGTGATGTTTAAAAAGAAACAACTTATTAATAAAGCTATTATTAAGTTTGATTCTATGACTCCTGAGAAGAAGAAGAAAGTGGCTCGTTTACTTGGTCTTCCAGTATCTGATGATTCTAAAGAAGAAGCAGTTTACAATCAGGTGGATAACCTCCTAAAACAAACAGAATTCAAGAATGGCAAATATCAAGGTTTGAACCCTATAGAAGTGTTCAACAGATTTGCAGATATGAAGGAAAACTTGCTACATATTAAAGACCTAGTAAAACAAGCTGTTGCTCATTCAGTTTATAGAGTGAGACCTAATGGTAGAGTGTTTGAAGGTGAATTTGAAATAGCAGTTGATGAAGATGATTTAGTTAAATTCCTTGCAGATGAAGACAACCAAGATCAATTATTGACTTTGGAAGGCAAATTGAAAGGAAAAAAAATAGCCTCATTATGATCCCAGTAGATAGTTTATTATATAAGATTGATCAGAAACTAAATAAACTATCAACAAATGAGCATCAACAAATTAACCTAGAAGATAAGATTCTAGCACTTAACGAGGCTCAGATAAAGCTAATAAAGCAAAAGGTTGATGGTAATAGTACAGTCTCTGGTTATGGGTTGGATGCGTTTAAAAAACGCTATGAAGACCTTCAAAGTTTGGTTATCACCTACAACCATCAACCTTTAGCATTAGCATTAAAGAATGCAGAGTTGAATCAATGGTTTGCAAGTCTTTATGACTTGGTTCCAAAGTACATGTTCTATATTGATAGTTATGTATTAGCAGACAAAGGAAGATGTACAGATAGAAAGATATGGATAAATAGAGATTTGGCTAAACATGGTGACATTCAGTTTATATTAAATAATAACAACTACAAGCCTTCTTTTGAATATCAAGAAACATTCAACTTTCTTTCTTCAGATGAAATTTCTATATTCACAGATGGTACGTTTACACCAAAAGATATTTACATATCATATATGAGATATCCAGTGTATATTAATAAAACAGGATATATCATGTTAGATGGACAACCTTCTTTTGATGCAGACTGTGAACTTGAGACTTACTTAGAAGATGAGTTATTAGATTTGACAGTACAGAACTTGGCAATGTATACAGAAAACCAAAGTGCTGTTCAAAGCTCAATCTATAGGATACAAACAAACGAATAATTTTTTACAATTTAAATATAAAACAAAATGGCGGACTTTTCACTAACCACCCTCTTTGTAGTACCAGTAGGAAACACATTACCTAGCTCTGGATCTACACAGAATTTAACAGCTGGACAAGTTGGTTTCTTTAGAAGTGACTACACTGTTGCCACAGCTGGTAACATCGCTGCTTCTCCTTATTTCTATGTTGCTCAAGGTAGAGTTAACACGTATTTACAAGGCTCTAAAAGATCTGACAAGATCAAAGGATGTCCTAGTGGATCTGGATGTACTTCAAATGTAACTGAATGGTACAAGTCTAATGGCTGTGCTACTCCAGTGAACCAAGTAACTGACGTAGTTGACTTCACAGTAAAACCAGGTGAAATCATCACTTTAACTTTACGTGGTTTCTCTAGCTACTTGAACACATTGTACTTCAATGGTTTCACTCGTTCTGTAACAGTAAACGCTCCATGTTTAGAATGTGGTGGTGATCCTTGTACAGATGTAGATGTGCCTGCATTGATTGATGCTTTGATTCTTAAGTTAGAATCACATGCTCCTGGTGATAACCCAGACAACATCTATTTGACTCAGTTCTATCAATTCCAAAGATTGGGTAACAATCAAAGTGCGTTCTTACGTATTACTGGTAAGCCATTGACTGCTTACGGTCAGCCTTGTGATGTTGCTGCATTCCCTTTTGAGTATGACAGATTCTACTTCAGAACTTTCATCTTTGCTGGACCAGCTACAACTGCTGACTTCATTGTTGATGATCCTTGTAACAGAGTGGCTGAACCAATCATTCGTCAAAGATCTAACTATGCTGTTGGTACTTCTGCTGAAGTTCAACAATTAGAGAAGAACTTCTATAGCTACCAAGCTGGTTACTTAAAGCATTTATACAGAATGAATGGTTACAACGAGAACTTTGAGTCTTGGGTAACTGATGGTCAAATCTATGATTTGTACTATATCAAATTCAATGAGTATGATAAGAGTGCTTACCAATGGGGTGACTATATTTACGAAGATGCAACTGTAATCATTGCTGTTCCTAGCAACCAAACAACTGCTATCGAAGCTGTATTAGAAGCTGCTTTAGGAGCTGTTGCAGGTGACACAGCTTGTATCACTACAACTAGCACTACAACTACTGTATGGCCTTCTACATCAACAACAACTACTTTGATCCCTTAAGAAAAAGGTAGCATCATATTAACCTATGCCAGAGGGTGAGAGGATTAATTCTCAAATCCTCTGGCATTATTATTTTAAATAACATGGTCTTAGATATACTAGTAATACCAACTTACAACACTCTCACTTTAGGTGTTGCGGATGCATCAACATATGATACTAATCCTCCTGTTGTAACTGCCCCTACAATAGAAATCACTGTTCCTAACTTTGGGGTGGTTTCTTTACCTTTTGTTCCTAATGATTTTAATATATTCAATTCTACATCTTTAGGACTATCTGCTGTTGGTGAGCCTTTGATTCCTTTACCAGATGGTATTTACTATTTAAAATATACAGTTGCTCCTGCTCTAACATATAATGTAGAAAAGAACATTATGCGTACTGAATTGATACAAGAGAAGTTTGATAATGCATTTATGAAACTTGACCTAATGGAATGTGATCTTGCTATTAAAACACAAGCAAAGGTAAACTTAAATAGTATTTACTACATGATTTCAGGATCAATAGCTGCTGCAAACAACTGTGCTATAGATACAGCAAACAGATTATACATCCAAGCAGATCGTATGTTAAATAACTTTATTAGAAATAACTGTGGATGCACAGGAAATAATTATATTATAAATTTTTATTAAGATGGCAAACTGTAGAAATTGTGGAATTAAAGTTGGCTGTGGATGTCAATTGATTAATGGCTTATGTTCAGCATGTAATCATGCTGCTCAACAAGCTGCAAAACTTATTAAATATGCTGCAGCCAAGATTAACTAATTGTATAGAATGTGCTAGCATTCCTGTTTTACTTACTGATATTGATTGTAAGCTTACAGATCTAGCTAAACAAGAATACAACAATATCATCTTCTCTATGACTAACTATCTACCTGGTCCTGTGATTGGTGATCTTCTGAATTACAAAAGAATATTAACCTATAAATATTGTAATCCAGATTATGCTATAAGATTCACTGTGTCCCAAATAGCTAGCAGAGTTAAAGTGTTAATTCATAAATAAATTAAAAATGTCTTGTTCAAATTGCCCTCCTGAATCTTGTTATAATGGATGCGTACAAGTTGTATCTGATCAATGTGTTAGATATACAGGTCTTGATAGCATACCTTTAGATATAACATCTGGAGATAATCTTCAATTAGTTATAGAAAATATAATCGATAATCTAGTTCCTTTATTAAGTGGAACAGGTGATAAAATTACTATTGCATCAGTTATACGTTGTGCAATTGTAAATGGTTATTTACCTGCTCCTGTAGGTACAAATCAGTGGACTTCTGAACAATTATTCCAAACATTAGTTGAAGTAGTTTGTGATTTACAAACTCAAATTGATGCAATTGCTGCTGAAATAGCTATATTAAATGCTAACTATACAATTGGTTGTTTAACAGGAGTAACATCTAGCTCAGATACACATGCTATTGTCCAAGCTATTATAAATAAACTTTGTACAACAGTGGCTGACCTAGCTGCTCTTGAACTTGATGTAGATACAAACTATGTTAAGCTTGCAGACTTAGACGCTTTGATAGCAGCTTATATAGCTAGTCAAGGTGGTGGTAATTCTAACCAACAGTATTTAAAAATGGTTCCTTATGTAGCATATGAATACTATGGAACATTAGCTAACTTTGATGGATCAGGTATTGGCATCCCAGCAAATGGTTTCTTCAAAGTGTATTTGTGTAATGGATTAAATGGCACTCCTGATAAAAGAGGACGTGTAGGAGTGGGTGCTGTTGATAATGTTCCTGGTGGTCCTTTAGATGCTGCTGTAGATCCTACTACTGCTGGTAACCCAAACTATGGTCTTTACACCACAGCAGGAGCAAACACTGTAGTTTTAACTACACCACAACTACCTGCTCACTCGCACGTAGCTTTGGCAAATACAACTGTTACATTAAATGACCCAGGTCATACACATGCCATTGGACAAAGTGGTGTAACTGGTGGAGGTGGAACAATTGCTGTTGGTAACACATCACCTAAAAATATTCAAGCTGTAACTAGCACAACAGGCATTACAGTGGATTCTACAAATACAGATGTAACAATACAAAGTACAGGCAGTGGTTCAGCACATGCAAATATTCAGCCTGTCATAGGTGCGTATTACATCATGTATATTCCTTAATATATTTAAACCAATAATAGATGTCTTGTTTACCAGGAATGAACTGTGGAGGATATCAGTCAAATGATTGCTGTCCAGAAGTTAATTCAAATTGCGTAGATTATAGCGGACCCAATTTACCTTGCTCAGGTGTACAAACACATGACTGCCTAACAACTGTTATTGAAAAGATAGATGACAAGTTATGTAGAGTGGGTAATGGTACGTCTGGTACTTCTGGTTCTTCAGGTTCAACTTATGGAACAGCAGGAACTACAGGTACATCTGGTCGTGATGGTACAAGTGGTACTAGTGGAACTAGTGGCTCTACAGGTACAACAGGAACAAGTGGTAGATCTGGTACCTCAGGAACTACAGGCACATCAGGTGGATCTGGTACTTCAGGAACTTCTGCAACAAGTGGATCTAGTGGTAGAAATGGATCAAGTGGTACGTCTGGTACAAATGGATCATCTGGTACTGCTGGAACTAGTGGAAGAGCTGGTACTACTGGTACAAGTGGTTCATCTGGTACAACAGGAACAAGTGGATCAAGCGGTACAACTGGAACCTCTGGTACAACAGGTACAGACGGTTCTTCAGGAACATCAGGTTCTAGTGCTTCTTCAGGCACATCAGGAACAACTGGTACAGATGGTTCATCTGGTACAACAGGTTCTTCTGGTATTTCAGGTGACAGATATTTTACTACATCTGCAGATTCACATACATTAGGTACTGCAGGAACTCTCACTGTAGGAACAAACTTAGCCTACACTCCTGGTCAATCAATTATTATTGCTCATAGTGCCACTGAATATCAAGTGAGCACATTACTAACATATAATGCTGGTACAGGTGCCATGTCTTTTAGTGCACCTTCTACAACAGTAGGTTCTGGTACATTTACTGCGTGGAATGTAAATTTACAGGGAGCTGCAGGTGGTGATGGATCTAGTGGTACATCTGGCTCTGCTGGTACATCAGCATCTTCAGGAACAAGTGGTTCTACAGGTACAAGTGGAACTAGTGGTTCTACTGGTACTAGTGGTACATCTGGTACTTCTGGATCTAGTGGAACAACAGGAACCTCAGGAACAAATGGAACATCTGGTTCTACAGGAACTTCTGGCACAAGTGGGACATCTGGTTCTTCAGGCACAACTGGTACAAGTGGAACATCTGGCACTTCTGGCTCAACTGGTACAACTGGTACATCTGGTACAGCAGGAACATCTGGAACTAGTGGTTCTACAGGAACAACTGGTACAAGTGGTACTAATGGTACTTCAGGAACATCAGGCTCAACTGGAACCACTGGTACAAGTGGTACATCAGGGTCAACTGGTACAACTGGAACAAGTGGTACTAATGGAACAAGTGGTACTAGTGGTTCTAGTGGTTCTAGTGGAACATCTGGCACATCTGGAACAAGTGGTAGTACAGGAACTACAGGTACCTCAGGTACAACTGGTACAAGTGGAACTAGCGGTTCTACAGGTACAAGTGGTACTTCAGGTACAAGTGGTTCTACAGGTACAAGTGGTTCTACAGGAACATCAGGAACAAGTGGTACAACTGGAACTAGTGGTACAAATGGTACTAGTGGAAGTAGTGGTACAGCAGGTACAAATGGTACTAGTGGATCAACAGGAACTTCTGGAACATCTGGTTCTACAGGAACTTCTGCTAGTTCAGGACAATCTGGTACATCAGGTAGTTCTGGTACATCTGGTACAGCAGGTACATCAGGATCTGTAGGTACATCAGGTACAACTGGAACTAGTGGAACCTCAGGTACAAGTGGTTCAACAGGATCTTCAGGCACATCAGCTTCTTCAGGTACATCAGCTTCTAGTGGTTCTAGTGGATCTTCTGGAACTAGTGGGACATCAGGTACTAGTGGTACAACTGGTTCAAGTGGAACAACAGGTACTTCTGGTACATCAGGTACAAGTGGTTCAACAGGTACCTCAGGTACAACTGGTACAAGTGGTACATCTGGAATAAATGGTACTGCTGGAACTTCTGGTACTAATGGATCTAGTGGTACATCAGGTATCTCTGGTAATATATATGCAACAACATCTTCTACTAACCTAACAATAGGTACAGGTACTAAAAACCTTACTGTTGCAACAGGTTTATCTTATACGGTTGGACAAAGTGCTATTATAGCAAATAGTGTAGGTAATGACATGACTGGCCCTGTTATTTCATATAACAGCGGAACAGGTGCCCTATCTGTAAATGTATTAACTACTAATGGTAGTGGTACATATTCTACATGGAGTGTTAACTTGGCTGGTGCCTCTGGTGGTACTGGTTCTTCTGGAACTTCTGGATCTTCTGGTTCTACAGGAACTAGTGGTACTTCTGGATCAACAGGAACCTCTGGTACAAGTGGAACTAGTGGTACATCAGGGTCAACTGGTACAACTGGAACTAGTGGTACTTCAGGTACTAGTGGTACATCAGGATCAACTGGAACATCAGGAACTTCTGGTACTAGTGGTTCTACTGGTACATCTGGACTTACTGGAACTGCAGGTACAAGTGCTTCAGCAGGAACTAGTGGATCAAATGGATCTTCTGGTTCTTCTGGTACAACTGGAACCTCAGGGACAAGTGCTTCTTCTGGATCAAGTGGTACAGCAGGAACTTCTGCTTCTTCTGGTACTTCTGGATCTAGTGGTTCATCTGGTTCATCTGGAACAACTGGTACTACAGGAACTAGTGGAATTAATGGAACAAGAGGAACAAGTGGAACTACAGGTACCTCAGGTACAACTGGTACAAGTGGTTCAACAGGAACAACAGGTACCAGTGGAACTAGTGGTATAAATGGAACTAATGGTATTAATGGAACAAGTGGAACCTCTGGTACAAATGGTACTAGTGGTACAGCTGGTACTAATGGAAGTAGTGGAACAAATGGTACTAGTGGAATAAATGGAACAAGTGGTACAACTGGAACTAGTGGTACAACAGGTACCAGTGGAACAAGTGGATCTAGTGGTACAGTTGGTACAAGTGGTACAGTTGGTACAAGTGGAACTAATGGTTCTAACGGAACATCTGGAACAACAGGTACTAGTGGTACAAGTGGTACAAATGGTTCTAATGGAACATCTGGTACTAGTGGTACAAATGGTACAAGCGGAACAAATGGTTCAAGTGGTACATCTGGAGTTAATGGTACATCAGGAACAGCAGGTTCTAGTGGTACATCTGGAACAAGTGGTTTTAATGGAACATCTGGTACAACAGGTACCTCTGGAACAACTGGAACAACTGGTACTAGTGGAACAAGTGGAACAAATGGTTCTAATGGTACAACAGGTACTAGTGGTACCGTTGGTACAAGTGGAACATCTGGCACTAGTGGATTTGGTACATCAGGTACAAGTGCCTCTTCTGGTACAGCAGGAGTAAGTGGAGATAGATATCAAACAACTTCCACTAGTGCATTCACTCTTGGTAACAATGGTACTATAACAGTGGGAACAGGACTTGCTTATACAGCAGCTCAGGTTATTCGTATTGTATATGATGCCACTCGCTATCAAGATTCTTTAGTTATATCATATAATAGTGCAACTGGTTCATTATCTTTTGATACTCCTACCCTTACAGTTGGATCAGGAACATTTAGTTCTTGGACAGTTAACTTAGCTGGAGCTAGTGGTGGTAATGGTTCTAGTGGTGTAAGTGGTACAGCAGGTACTTCTGGTGCTAGAGGTACAAGTGGTACAGCTGGTACATCTGGTACATCTGGAACTAGTGGTTCATCAGGAACAACAGGTACAGCTGGTACTAGTGGATTTGGAACAAGTGGGACATCAGGAACATCTGGTACAAATGGATCAAATGGATCTAGTGGAACTGCTGGTACGTCTGGTACTAGTGGAACTAATGGTTCTAGTGGCACATCTGGTACTTCTGGATCTTCTGGTACAAGTGGTACAGCAGGAACTAGTGGATCTAATGGATCTAGTGGTACTTCAGCTTCTTCAGGTACAGCAGGTACAAGTGGTACTTCTGCTTCTAGTGGTACATCAGGTACAAATGGATCAAGTGGAACTGCAGGTATAAGTGGAATATCTGGAACTAGTGGTACATCTGCATCTTCAGGTACATCTGGAGCAAATGGTCCAACTGGTGCAACTGGTACCAATGGTACATCAGGACTAACTGGAGCAAGTGGTTCAAGTGGAACATCTGGATTAACTGGTGCTAGTGGTTCTTCTGGTACATCAGGTGCAAATGGTGGCACTGGATCAAGTGGAACATCAGGTGCAACTGGAGCATCAGGTACTAGTGGTAGTTCAGGTTCTAGTGGTACTTCAGGAGAGAGTCCATCAATAAGTGGATTATTACCTTTGGCTGGAGGCACAATGACAGGTCAAATTGTTCTCAGTAAATCTACATCAGTGTCTGATTATTCTAATGGTATAAGATTCCCTAATGATCCATTTGGTGGATCTGGAGATACAAGTGGTTTTAGAATATATGCTTCATCAGGCGAAGCACAAGTGGTAGAAATATATGTTAAGAATGATGCTGATGATATAATTAATTTCTCAGCACCTTCTAATAATGGTGTAACAATAAATAATAGTGTTATTTGGAATACAGCTAATTTAGCAAATGTAAGTCAACTATCTAATGATGCTGGATATATTACAGCTTCTGGAAGTATTACAGGTTCTGCTAGAAGTTTAGATAGTAGTAACTATATTAATAGAACAGGATCTTCAGGTAATTACAATATAGACTTCCAAAACACACCAGCTGGTACTTACAGATATCAAGGAGATGATGCATCTGCAACTAATAATCCAGGTGGTACTTGGTGGATGGTAGAAAACATGCGTCACTCAAATGGTAGTAACTATTGGGGTACACAAATTGCATGGGGCTGGGAAGATAATGCTAATAGACTAGCTACAAGAAATATTTCTGGAGGAACCTTTAGTTCATGGGTTTATTATCTAAATAGTTCTAATTTCACTAGCTATGCTCCATCTTTAACAGGAGCAGGAGCTTCTGGTAGTTGGGGTATTAGTGTTACAGGTAGTGCTGGTTCATTATCTAACACCAACATATCTCAGTTCACAAATGATTCAGGTTATATAACAATAGCAGCATTGTCCTCATACCTTCCTTTAACAGGAGGTACAATGTCTGGTGCAATATTATTTGCTAATAATATAGGTACTGCTTTACAAGGTACTATGGCTGATAATGATTTTTGGAGAATATTAGGAGGCAATACAGGAAGCAACAATGGTTATTTAGAAATAGCTACAGCAGATGATGGAACAGAGCCTATCTACTTCAGACAATACACAGGAGTGTTTGGTTCTTTAGTTAGAACAGCTACAATATTAGATGGTTCAGGTAATACATTATTACCAGGTAATGTTGGAATTGGAACAAATCCAAACTACAAGCTCGATGTTAATGGTTCAACTTTCTTAGCAGGTTCTACTAAATTTATAGCAGGAGGTACTAACTATAATGAAAATATTAGATGTACAGCTTCGTCAAATGATTATTCCTCCATTATATTAGGAGCTGTAGCTGGTGATATAGGTACAGGAGTTGGACAATGGACTTTGGTAAGATGGCCATCAGCAAATAGTTATAAATTTACTATTAGATATAATAATACTGATAGTCTTACTATAGATACATCTAATAACTTAACAATGTTAGGTAGTGTAACTGCTAGTTCTTTCTTTGAAGGTTCAGATATAAGATTTAAAAACGTATTAGAAACAAATCCAGATATCAAAGTATTAGGAATAGATGTAATTAAATTTACAAGAACAGATGATGATACCAATGCAGTTAGGTATGGTTATTCAGCTCAACAAGTGCAAGAGGTAATACCAGAGGCAGTTGCAGGAGATGATAAATTATCTGTAAACTATATGGATGTACATACATTAAAGATTGCAGCATTAGAAAAACGTATTGCAGAATTAGAAGCTAAATTGAATAAATATGGCATATAGTGATTTAGCATATAATCAAGGAGTATCATTCAATAGCTTGAACAGTGGAGTATCCCAAGGATATTTTACTGCTAAAACTAGTATTCCATTTACGCCAAAACAAGTAACTAAATCAGAATGTAATACCTATGTAAATATTGATCCAACTTATTTGCCATTTGCTGAAAAAGCAAATAATCAAATAATAGTAAAAAGAGATTTAAGAGCTAATGAAGCTGCTATTTCAATATCCAACTTTTTTTTCACAGGAACAATAACAGATGTAACAGTCAATGGAGTTAGTATAACAGGTGCTTCATTCCCATTAGATATAGGTAATAGCACAACAGGTTACACTACACAATTAGGAACATACGATATATTGGTTTATTATGCAGACGCAGATATGCCTTCAAATTATATGAGAATTCAAGATTCTGCATATAACAATTTATGTGTAGATGGTTTTTCTTCATTAGGACCAGGACCTTATTATGTTACATTTTCTAGCCAAGTTGTAAACACAAGCATTGGCGTTGTAATAGAATCAGGAGATGGTTCTTGTATTGGTCCCCTACCACCACCATTTTTCCCAGATTCTCCAATAAGTGCAGTAGCAGTAAGTAGAGGGACTGGTCAGTACATGATTGCTGCTATATCTAAATTTTTATCTAGTGGATATCAAGCTGGTGGATTATATGTTTCTTCTAACTATGGTTCATCTTGGACATTTGTGCCAATAGTAGGTTATTGGATTGATGTAGCTATATCAGATGATGGTTCGCATATGCTTGCAGTAGAACAATATGGTAAAGCATACAGATCTGCTAATTATGGGGTAAGTTGGTCTGAAATAAGTTCACTTGGTACAGATTCTTTTAGGGGACCTTCTATTTCTGGAGATGGGCAATTTCAATTAATTTGTACATACTCTGCATCATCAACTTCATTTATAAAAAAATCAAATGATTATGGTGCAAGTTGGACAACAGCATATTCATATTTTAGGTCAAATTTTTTTAGTTCTACAATAAATTCATCTGGAAGTGTTTTTTTAGTGGGAGGAGGTATTGGAAGTAATTCATTTATACTACGTTCAGTAGATCAAGGCTCATCATGGTATGAAGTATATTTTGCTCAATACGGAGGAGCTGTAAATGACATAAATATAAATGCATCAAATGGTTGGGTACTTGCTTCAAATTTTGGGTTTAATAATGAAGGATTTTACTTAGTTAAATCAAATGATTCAGGTGCAAGTTGGTTACAAATTAATGGAGGATCAGCTCAAGAAAATTGGATTAAAACAGCTGTTAGTAATACACCAACAGGATTAGCTTTATACAATATTGGAATCACTTCTTATATTCAACAAGTTTCAGCTACAGGCCCAGTTCCTTTAGCCACAGTAAGTAATTTAACTAGTAGTCCTGTAAAAGACTGGCATGCATTAGGTAATTCAGATAATGGTCAATACATATTAGCAGGAGCTTATAATGGATTGTTCTTGTCTACAAATTATGGAAGTAGTTTTACAGCATTATAAATAAAATAAATCAATATGACAGTATTAATAACATTAACTTTAGCAGGGACAGATGTTGGTCCCTTCAATCTTTTTTCAAATGTGGATGGGTATACTACACCATTAGCAACAGGAATATCTAGAGCTGCATTAATAGCAGGATACAGCCTTACAGGTGTGCCTGATGATGCTGCAGTTATAAGAGCTCAGTCTACAGGAACTTGTACAAACTATCTTGATATGTATCTAAGTGGTGGTACAACCACTACATCTACTAGCACTTCTTCTACAACAAGCTCTACAACTACACCACCTCCAGCATGTCTCACTGGTGATACAAGTGCTGTGGCATCATGTGCAGGTGGGGAATCAGCTCTATTCACAGTGACTGTAGGAAATACAGCAATCATCACTCCTGGTGGATATTACTACTCTGGATCTGGTACAAGAACTTATACAGCATACATTATGAATGCTGCTAATGATACAGTGTTGTACACATTCAACTACACTCAGACAGGTTCTTCTCCTGGTACTTGGACATCTGATTTGCCTCTTAACACACTATCTGCAGGTAGCTATCGCCTAAGAACAGACACTGTGAACTGTTTCACTAGCTCTGGTTCATTTAGTTTAAATGCTAGCTGTGGTTCATAAATAGTTAAAAACCTCTGTTTGTTGGTTTACAGAAGGTCTCCCCTAGGGTTTCTACCCTGGGGGTTTTTTGTTTAAACTCTAACTAAAAAAGTTATTGTATATAATTAAATTAGTTAGTAAAATTTTGAAAATGTCAGAAATAGTTCTTACCTTTACAATAATTTTAACCAAAATAAACTACATATGCCTGAAAATCAATCCTTGCTACAACAGCTAGAAGAGATGGTACATTGGAAAAAGAGTAAAAAGTTCTATGCTGATAAGCTTGGAATTACAGAGTTTGAGGTGGATGAGCTATTAAAAGAATTAAGAAATCAAGAACAAAGTGAAGAAGATGCTGAGATAGGAAACTATGTTGCTGAGTTAGAAAACGCAGTGATTAAGTTTACAGAAGATTTAGCTAAGGGTACAGGAGAGGTTGTAGCTAATTTTAGTGAAGAGGTTAAGAGTCTTGATGAGCTCATTGAGAAATGTAAGATAGATACAGAGAAGTGGGAGATAACCAAATATGTCCAAAACTTCTGGGGGAATGGAGGAAATCCTCATTGGCAAGTCAAAGCATGGTTAGGGAAGAAGTCTACAGAGCAAGTTTTTCAAGATGTGTTTGTAGACTTTTTAACTTCATATAAGCCTGTGTCTCAAGAAGTTATGAGTCCTAAGGTTGACTTTAACAAACCAAATGGTATGTTAGTTATCAACAAACAAGACTCTCATTTAAACAAATGGGATATAGATGGTAACAATAATGTGGCAGACAGACTAGCTAACATTATGTACAAGGTGGAACTAATAGCTAATCAAGCTCAATTGTCCAACAACTTAGAGAACATAACTTACATAATAGGATCTGATGAGTTTAACAGTGAGTATACCAATGCCACTACAAAAGGAACTCCTCAGCAGAACACACATACATATCATACATCTTTTGAATACATCTGTGGACATGAGGTGTTAATGATTACAATGTTATTACAATATGCTCAGAACGTTAATGTAATATACGTGGCAGGTAATCATGATGAGTTTGTAGGATGGCATATGGTTAACTGGTTACAAACCTACTTCAGGAATGTAGAAAGATTAACCTTTGATTGTTCTCCTAAGTATAGAAAGTATGTAAGTTATGGTGATTCAGCATTGATGTTTAACCATGGAGATGCTATCAAACCAGTTAAGCTTGCAGGTTTATTCCCAATAGAGTTTAGAGAACATTGGTCTAGTCATAGCAAGTTCTACATTTTTACAGGAGACAAACACCATGAGGTGAGTCAAGATTTTAATGGTATAAAGTTTTATCAAATTCCAGCATTTTCAAATGCTAAAAGTCTTTGGGACGACAAGATGGGTCACACAATGTCCAAGGCAGAAGTAACAGGATTTTTAATAGATGACTGTGATGGAATGACAAATATATTCAAACAGTATTTATAATGGCAACATTAAGACAAATGGTTTCAGATGTACGTTCAGTACATAAATTGCTCACTACAGATAATCTAATTACTGATAGAGTAGTTGCGTCTGAAATCAAGAACAACACACTTTTACTAATCAAGCGTGAGACTAATCTCAGAAAGCTTTGGGCTACTGACACTGTATTTCAAACACTTCCTTGTTTGGAAATGATAGAGGTGCCCATCTCTGATTGTTGTGAATATGTGGAACCATGTCAAGTTGCAAGAAGCAGATATAAACTTCCTCGCATCAGTGAGGGAAACTATCAATACTTAATCCAAGGTGTTTATTCTATAAACGCTATGGGAGGTAATGGTAAAAGATTCAAAGAGATTACAATCAATAGATACTTAAATCTATTAAAACTACCTATCATCAAAGCTGAACAATACTATTGGATAGCAAATGGTGGGTATCTATATATCAACAATCCTAATTTACAATCAGTTAGAATATCTGCCTTCTTTGAAGAAGATGTTCCAAATAAGATTTTATATCCTGAGGATTGTGCTTGTGGAAACATTCCTCAAGTTAGTGATGAAGATTATTGCATAAATCCATTAGACAAGGAATATGGATGCCCTGGTTACTTAATAACACAAGTGTTACAACTTACTTCTCAAAAACTATTATCGACATACTTTAGCATTAAAACAGACCAAACATTTGATGGCATTGATGGACAAGCTCCCAATGCAAAACCAACTAGCTAATGCGTACCAAGATAGACTGGAGAAGTTCTAGTAAAGAAAACTACAGTAACTTTTGTAAGAAACATCCCACCATAAAAATTACATTTGATGAGTGGCGAAACATTATATATTTATATAATGACAATTTTAAAAACTACATTCTAGAAACAGGAGAGAAAGCAAGACTTCCTTTTGGCTTTGGTGAGTTCTCTATCAATAAAAAGAAGAGAAGAAAAACAAAGACAGTTGATGGAAAGGAGATGGTCAATCTACCAGTTGATTGGCAGAGAACAAAACAAAAAGGCAAAATCATCTACAACTTCAATTATCACACAGAAGGTTACTTCTTTGGATGGATGTGGTTTAAAGAGTCCACTAGGATTCGTAATATAAATCTTTGGTATTTCAAACCTTCTCGTACCACTTCTAGATTGCTGTCACATTACATAAAAACAGATGATAAATACCAACACATTTATTGTGAATGGAAAAAATAAAAGAACATGGCATACTACTACAAGTACAATTTTGTCTCACCTGAACCAGTTTATTCAACTGTTAAAGAAGAGTTAAAATCTTATTTTGACACAGGAGCAGTTGATGATTTGTTGTTCCCTACTTACTTAGACAAGTGTCTACAGAAGTTGGGCAGATCAAGTTATGTTATTGCTGAACAAACATTAGATATTTCTGGTTATGAAGCTAGACTTCCTGACAACTTCTTTGCTGTTAGAGAAGCTTGGATGTGTACAGAGTTACCATCTAACTATCCATATCAGACAGCTAATTCATTCTATTCTCAAGCTGCTACACAAACAACTATTCAAGTGAGTCCTATTGTAACAGACTGTACTATTCCTAGTCCATGTTGTGGCAATGTAGGATGTGATGGTAGCTGTATGCCTGAGATTATACAAACTGTATACAAAACTAATCAACAGATTGCTAGAGGAATAAGAAAACAATATCTATTAAAACCAGGTAATATATCTTGTCAAAACAGATGTGATGTAACTTATACAGATGCTTGGCAGTTTTATACAAGTGTGCCTCCTGTACGTGAGTTCACTCCAGGAAGTGCTGGTTATGATAGCTTTGACATTAGAGATAATAAGTTTGTTACTAACTTTAGTTCTGGTGTTGTTCATATGATATTCTATGCTACAGACTATGATGCTGTTGGTAATCAATTGATTCCTGACAACTATCGTATAAGAGAGTTTGTAGAAGCCTTTATTAAATACAAGGTGTTTGAGACATTGTCTAATCAAATCAATGATGAAACTTTCAATCAAATACAGCAGAAGTTAGTATACTACAAACAGCTACATGATGAAGCATTCATTATGGCTAACATTGAAATAAAGAAGCAAGACGCATGGACTAAACAAAGAAGAGTAAGAAATGACTTACAACGCTTTGCACAATATGAATTACCAAATAGAAGCTCAAGATATGGCAGTGGATGGAATAGATAATCAAGAAACATCCAATATAAGACAAGAATACAATCTTGGCAGAGTTGGATTAGACATGGACTCTTCTGTAAATCAAATACAGAAGGGTAAGCTTTCTTATGCTCTAAACGCAGCATTAGAAAACTTTGACTCTAATTCTGTAAGCTATCAAAACGAGCCAAGTAATGAAGCTTGTTTAGAGTTTCCTGCAGGCTACCATCTTATTGGAACACATTTTATTCAAGAGAAAAATAAACACATATTCTTCTTAGCTAATCCTGAAACAGGGGGAAGTGAGATAGGATATATGAATAACAATGATTGTATCTATCATACACTTTGTACTCCTATTCCTGATACAGAACTAACAGTTTGTGCTAATTCTCCATGCTTAAACTTTGATATAAACTATCCAATACACAAAGCTGTACATAAGATAACCAATTGTACTACAGAAGTTTATTGGACTGATGGATTAAATCCAAGAAGATTTATTAATATTGAACAGGTTCCTTACATTACCACCTATCTAAACAATCAAACTTGTGATCCACAGATCCAAGCAACATTAGATTGTAATAAGTTAAATGTACAACCTAACTTTCAAATTCCTAATATAGAGGTTTCTGATATTGTTGTAGGAGGAGATTTAAAAGCAGGTACTTATCAGTTTGCTATTCAATATGGCAATGCTTCAGGAGATGCTTACACATCTTATTACTCTGTAACTAATCCTGCATCTATTGCTAATACAGAGGTGACTACACCTGACTTTCAATATTCTGTAGGTAAGTCTATTGTATTGAGTATCACTAACTTAGACATTACAGGATACTTCCAATATTTTAACTTGGCTGTTATAAAAACCATCAATAATGGTACCACTGTAGAATTAGTGGGAACATATAACATTCAAGAAAAGAATAGATTAATTACTTACACAGGACAGAATGTAACTCAAATTCCTTTGAGTCTTGCAGATGTTCTTGAAAAGTTCCCTTATTATGAGATTGCTAAAGACGTAACAAATGTACAAGATGTTATAGTTTGGGACAACCTTACCTCCATTGATAGAATCAACTATCAAAGCATAGCTAATCAAATACAACTTCAATGGGAGACATATAAACTACCAGCTGGTAATACCTATGCTGATGGTTTTTATACAGCTAACTTGAGAGGATATTTGAGAGATGAGGTGTATGCTTTTGAAATAGTATTCTTATTAGATAATGGTAAACAAACAGATGGTTTCCATATTCCTGGTAGAGCTAAGAACTTCAACGAGATATCTGAGCCAGATGTAACAACAGCTAATGCTGATTATATAGGAGATGGACTTCCTCAACCTTATTGGAAGATATATAATACAGCTTCTGTATCTACAACATATCCTGTTCCTACAGGAGATGCTAAAAAGATAGGAGATGCATATCCTTATCAATCTGGAGACTTTGCATATTGGGAGTCTACAGACTTATATCCTTGTAATACAGATGTATGGGGAGAGCTTGCTGGAACACCAATTAGACACCATAAGTTTCCTGATGTTCTTGTAAGTCCTTACTTTGAGAGCCCAAGTATCATATATTCTGGAGGTCAGATAGATCCTGTAATGCAAACAGCTAATGCCATCTATCCAATAGGTGTGAAGATAGATGTACAACAAATAGAATTTATCATTCAAAACTCTAGTTTAACAAATGCAGAGAAGGCATCTATTGTTGGATTTAAAATAGTAAGAGGTAATAGAAGTACAAACAAATCTATTATTGCTAAGGGTATATTAAGAAATGTAGGTAAGTATGAAAGAGAAGGAACAGAATATTACTATCCTAACTATCCTTACAATGATTTAAGTACAGATCCATTCTTACTTAAAGAGAACAATGCATACAATTCACAATGTGATACATTCACAATAACAACAATAACTCCTGGTAAGTTACAATATACAAACTGTAATACAGGAGAACCAGATACATTAACCTTTGATAGTAGTGTTACTAGTATTTGTTCTATTACACTTCCTGTTGTAAATAGTGGATCAGCTACATTTGTAAATGTTACAGCTACATCATATACAATTAATGTAATTTCTGGTAGCACTTCTTTTAATTATACAGATATAATTACAAACGCTTTACAGAGCATTACTATTGTTTCAGGAAATCCACAATCTGTAAATTCAAAAACTGTTCCTGTACGTACAGGCGGAAGTACTAACTTTACAATGGTTGCTAGTAATGTTGGTCAAAACAATGAATGTTATCCTAAACAATTAGATGGATTTAATAATGCTGACTCTCCTTACAGACAAGTGTTTAACTCTCCAGAAACTTCTTTTGGACAGCCTACATTAGGTAATGTTCTTAAGTTAGAAAGTGTATTGTTTGGTGGAGGAAGAGCTCATTTTGTTGAGGTGCAAAAACATGCAATGTATAAGCTCCTTACTAAGCAAATACAAATTGATGCTTTGGATTCTAGTAGAAGAATAGCTGACCTAGGAGGGTTTAGTGCCACAGCAATGTTTACAGCTTACCAGTCTTATCTACAAATATACATCAATGGTGTTAGTAGAAAGAACTTTGCATATTCTTTTAACTCTATATCTAGCTATGACTATAGTTCAGATATTCCTAATAATCAGGGAGTTAAACAAAGACAACTTGATAAATCTCAATACATATTTCCAGGTGTACAGAACGTAGGTGATAATCATGATATTAACAACTGGAATAGAGAATCTTCAGTTTATGTTAAAACCATTGATAGTAGAGATGGTGTACCTTTTACAGTGGCTCCTCTACCATATCCTAATCAAACTCCTTCTCTTGTTGTAGCAGGTGTAAGTCAGATTAGTGATAATTCAAGATTTACTCTTGGAGAATCAGGAAACTGTGCATCTCCTGAATTTCAACAACCTATAAAAGTGGTATCTTATTATGGTTCTATAAAGACTATTAATAATGCTCAATGGGGGCAGATATATTCATATCAAACTATTGACACAGGATTCCAAAGAATATTTAATACCATCCCAGCTAATGATCCTGAAGTGGTATTTGGTGGTGATACATACATTGGTAAATTTGGATTTAAAACAAAACTTCCTTTCTTTATAGATAATAGAGTGGGTGCTCCTGATGATTCTGATATATACTACGATGAGATTGGTAATGTAGCCTATCCACAATATTGGTATTCAGCAAGATCTATACTATCTGATTACTATGTAGGAAGCACATTGATGAAGAACATCATCTCTATCAAAGCTCATAATTTTGATTGTCCTAATGATGCTATTGTAGATACATCAACAACTACAACATCAAGTTCTACCACTCCTGCTGTAGGAACAACAACTTCTGGTTCTTTCAACTATGTGTACGATGGTAAGATGTATGTGTTTGCTTATGGTGTTCCTTACTACTATGTAGAAAGTTCTATTAATGTAGACTTACGTCAGGCATTCAATAACTTAGAAGGTGACTTCTACCCACACGTAAGCTCAGGTATTCCTGATAGCTGGTTCCAAGAAAGTAGAGTTCCTATTGCATTTGATAATACTTATTATTACAATACAACTTTCTCTAAACAGAATACAGAAAACTTCTTCTCTCATTTACCAACAGATTGGAAACAACAGTTGTGTTATACATATTTTCCATTCAGAGCAATATATTCTGACAGACAGGAAAGCTATTCTGATAATAGAATAAATAGCTGGTTGATATATCGTCCAGTGAGCTTCTTTGATTTCCCTCAGAACTATGGTAATCTAATATCATTAGATGGTATTCAGAACAGAGCTACATTAGCTAGGTTTGAGAACAAGACTTTATTGTATGGCAACTTATTAACAATTGATACAAGCAATCCTCAGGCTGCATATTTAGGCAATCCTTATTTATTTGGTGGTCCTGGTGGAACTCCTCCAGTAGATTATGCTGAGACAGATCTTGGATTTGTTGGTTGTCAGAATAAGTTTTTACTTAAGATACCTCAAGGACAAATAACTATTGATGCTAAGAGAGGACAGATATTTTTAATCCAAGGAACACAGGCACAGGAAATTTCAGGGTTTGGTTCTGGTCTTAATAGGTTCTTTACAGACCATTTGGCATTTGAAATCTTGAGATACTTTCCAATAGTAGATACAGACAACCATTTCAAAAACATTGGATTACATGGTGTATATGATAGTAAGTTTGAAAGAATTATTATCACTAAGTTAGATTATATTCCTCAGCCAACTAAGGATGTGTTTTATGATGATGTGGCTAAAGAGTTTTATGTTAATCAACCTGTGGCTGGTAATATTTCAGTTAAGAAATATGTTGAGGTGACAGATCTTGAATACTTCTGTAACAAATCATGGACTGCATCATTTAACTTGAATACAAAGAGCTGGGTGAGTTTCCACACATACCTACCTAACTTCTACATAGGAGAAAACAACTTCTTCTATTCTGGCTTAAATGAAGGTTGTGATGTCACAGCAATAGCAGTTACAGAAATACCTTCTCCAACCACAACTACAACCACAACAATAATTATATATTGTAACCTAACTGGTACAGCTGTAGTGACAGGATATCCTTGTCTTTTAGAGGGAACAGTGGTAGAAGAAACTACAACAACAACAACTTCTACATCTACTAGCACAACAACAAGTACAACAAGTAGTACTACTTCTACATCTACTAGTAGTACTACTTCTACATCTACTAGTAGTACTACTTCTACATCTACAACTACTGTACCTTTTGAATGTACATTAGTACCAGGATCTTTTACAACAGAACCTGATTGTGCATTAGTAGCAGGAGAATTTATATATGAACCTTCATAAAATAATATAATATAATATGCCATTTTCAGCAACAATAAGTTTAACTTCAGCAGGAACAGATACAGGTCCTTTTGATTTATATTCAGATGTGGATTCTTTTGTAACTCCCTTTGAATCAGGAGTTAGTAAATCAGCTTTACTTTCAGGATTTTTATCATTTAATGTGCCTAATACAACAGTTACCTGTAGAGTTAAGTCTGCAGGAGCGTGTGTTAATTATGTAGATATGCCTATTGATGATCCTTACATATTTGTATATCAAAGATGTGATACATTAGATTATTATTATAGGATAGGATTATCAACAACAGGTAATGTAGAAGATGATAATGCACCTACACCAAATTGTTATCAATATGTTGCTCAAGGATTATTATCAGTTATGAATGCTACTTATCCAAGTTTAACAATTAATAACACTCTATCTCCTTCAGGTTGTTTCTGTGTTTAAAATAATATAAATGGCTAAAACAGTAATAATAAGATTGACATGTTCAGGTGGCAGAACAGGACCCTTTGATATCTCTGATAACTTAGGGACAGTCTTGGGCACTGACATCACTAAGCAAAACCTTATTGATGGTTACACTGTTAGTGTTGCTGATGCTGTTACTACAATAGTTATACAATCTCAAGGTAAGTGTTCTACTACTATAAACGTTACTATTGGCACAGCTACAAAAGAACAACTAGCTGCGTTAACATACACTGTATGTAACACAGGATCTATGTGGAGACATCTAACAGATGTAATTAACTATAACAAGTATTATGGTAATGTAGAACCATACATAATTGAATATCCATTTGCTTACCAAAGCTATGATGAGATACTTCAGAATGTAAAAGATTATAGTAAGGTGTTTAATTACTTACCTATTCCAGATGGTGTGTTTAATGACAACGCTCAAATACAGGTTGATAATCAATGGTTTAACAAAGCTGTTCTATACAATGGACAACAGTCCACAGGTATATTAGAACTTGTACCAAAGCCAATCAATAACCTAAGTCAATATCTAACCTACCCTATATACAATGAGTTTAGCAAGACTATCACTTATACTAAATCAGATAACTTCTATCAATATAATACATTCTGGGGGTTAGTTAAGAATAAATCAGTACCTTTGTTTTCAACAAGTTGTGAGTCTTTATCAATAGATAAGATTGTATATCAACCAAATATGGACTATGGAAAAAGATCATTCAAGAAAGAACCATTAAGAGCTAAGGATCTTAAGGTGAGACACATTCTTGATAACAGCTCTGAAGCACATATAGTGAGCCAATTTATTATTGCACCATCTCAAATCTCTTACAAATAATGAAAAATAAATCTTTAAATAAATACGAACAAGGAGGATTAGTCTTAAAGAAAAAGACTAAGGATAACTATGGTAAAAAAGAGAATGCCAATGCAGGATATTCCACTGCTGGCCCAGGTTGGGTGGGTGAAGGAACAACAAACAGAGGATTTAACTATAATGGAGCATGGGGAGGCACTATGCAAATGGGTGGATCTCTACCAGGTGCTGTAGGATTCACATACGCACGTACGCAAGACCCTGCTCCTGCTAATGGTAAATATACAAAGAAGACAAAAGCTTCTGCTCAAAATGGACAAGAAATGAAATACTATCAAGAAGGATTAGACTTCAAACCTAAGACAATTAGTAAAAATGGTAAAAAGTTAAGTAAGGCTGCTATGGGTAAAGCTATGGTAAATAAGCAGTTACATCAACTTACAGAATGGGAAGGTGTTCCTCAATATTATAATGGAGGTCCACTTGATACAAGTATAATAAAGTCATACCAACCTATAGGTATGCCTAGTATGAGTGCTTTGAGTGGCAAGTTATCTGATCCAGGATTTCAACAACAAGCAATTAAGCAAGTAGAATCAATACAACCTAAAGGTGGGTTTGATGGAGCAGGTGCAGCTATGGCAGGATTAGGAGCAGTACAAGGAATCATAGGAGGTATCGAAGCAATAGGTGCACAAAAGAAGGCTAAGAAGAAAGCAGAACAAGCTACTCAGTTATCAGGACTTGCTTTACAAGCTCAGAATACTATGGAAGATCCTGCACGTAAGTATGTCAGACCAGAAGATATGGTTTTACAACCTGGACAGATGGGTAACCCTTATGGATCAGGTACAAACTTCTTGGCTAAGAATGGTACAATGATAGGTGGTAATCCTACAGAGATTCAGAATATCTACAACCCTGGTGATATTTATACAGATGGTGGATATGAACCTATAGATTCTAAAAGTATAAAACAATATAAACATGGTGGTGGTATGCACAAAGCAGAACTTGGAGATTACTTCCAAGATTCTGGTCAAGCACAGATTGGTAGTGCTGTAGGAGGAGCAGCTGCTGCTGCTTTTGGATTGCCTCCAGAGTTAGGACAACTAGTAGGTAAGATTGGAGGTAACTTATTAGGTGGGGCTAAACAAGCTAATGAATTAAAAGCAGAAAAAAATAAAGCTGTTATGAATAATGCACAATTAGCATTTAGTCAAAGCAATCAGTTTGGTGCATATATGGAACAAGGTGGTAAGGTAGATGTAGGAGATGAATATAAGTGGGTTAGTCATGAATGGCAACCACAAACAATTACTAAGTTTGGTGAGTATAATGTTAAAGACTTATTAAAACCTCCACATGATGCAGACATGCTAAGAAGTGGTGGTCATTTAAAAGATGAATATTATACACCTCCTAGTGCAGCAGCAATGTTTACTGGCAGACCTGAGTTAAAACCTTTGACTATGGAACATGGTGGAAAATTTGCTATGGGTGGTGATTTAGAAATCTTAGATGGTGGTAAGGCAGAAACTATTTCTTATAATCCTTTCCTACCAGATGGTGGTGAGACAGTTATGTTTAAAGGAAGGTCTCATGACAATGGTGGTATTCCTATCAACTTTGGTGAGAATGGTGTAGAAGTTGAAGGTGGTGAACCAGCTGTTAAATTGAGAGATGGTGGAAATGAAAGTAATATGGTTGTCTTTGGTAATATGAAACTATCAAAGATGGCTGCTGATGAGTTTGGTATCCCAGATGCAAAAGGCAAGAAGTTTAAACATGTTGCTAATGAAATAAGTAAGGTGGAGAAAAAACAAAACAAATTAATAGATCAAGCTACAGAAAGAGCAGACATGACTACAGGAAGTAGTGGCTTTGATCAATTGAAAATGAATACAAGTGAGGCCCAACTCATGGGAGCTAATATGAAATTAAGAAACGCAGCTATTTTAAAACAAAACTTAGGAGCTGTTCAAAATGCTATTCTTGATACAGCTAGTGAACTAGGTGTAAAGAGTGATGAGTTAGCTCAAGGTAAGTTAGTAAAAGAAAAAGATCCTCGTATGATGGCAGAAACAGGTACTAATGTTCCTTATAGTGGCACACCATTTACAGATGCACCTCAGTTATATCCTGGTCCTACTCCTAGAGAATTAGTGACTAATGTTGTATCTAATGCATTAAAAGGAGTTCCTCCTATACAAGAGTATACTCAAATACCTTATCAACCAGGCTTTGGTTCAACTAGTATGTTACCTGAGGTTACAGTGACTAGTGATAAACTAAGCAGCACAGCTAACCTATCTCCTATATCAGATGCTTCTATGTCAGATAAAGGTAAATTTGATTTTAAAGGATTAGGTCAAATGGCTCTATCAAACGTAGCTCCATTCTTAAGACCTAAAACTAATTTAAGTCTTGATCCTGAAGAACTATATCCTGAATACTATGCCATGGCTACCAATCAGTTAGAACCTGTACAGGCTCAGACATTCCAGCCAATGCTAGATACTCCTATGGACATTTCTTTGAATGATCAATTAGCTGCTATTGATTCTCAATCTAGAGCACTTATGAGACAAGTTGGTAATAATCCTAGTGTATTAGCAAATATTGCAGGTCAAACATTAGAAGCTAAGAACAAAGTGTTAGGAGAACAAACAAGAATTAATGCTACAAATAAGATGCAGACTTATGATAAGAATAGAGCTTTGTTAAATGATGCTCAGCTTAAGAACTTACAAATTCTTGATAATCAATACGTTAGACAAGCTCAAGCCAAGTCTAATACTAAAGCTCAAACTTTTGAAGCTCTTAAGTCTATTGCTGCTAAGACTGCTCAGAACAAACTTGAGAATCAAACACTTAACACTTATGAGAACATGTACAACTACAGATTCTCTCCAAGTGGTGTAGCTTACAATACTAATGCTCCTGCTCAATTTAATATTCCTGATATTGGAAATATAGAAAACATGTCTACTTCTGATAAGTCTAAGATAAAAGACTTATATGAGAGAATTGTAAGTAAGGATAAAGCTGGCAACATTACAGGAAGTAGAGAGAAAACCAGCACATCTAAAGTGAGTAGAAATGGTGCAATTGTTCAAGCTCTAAAAAATCTATAACTAATTAAGTTATAGTGATTTACCAAAAAATGTTATACCTCTTGGTAATTCTAATATTTTAAATTAAATTTGCTAATTATAATACCATGGCATCCTTTACTGATCAAATACAAACATTTAACCCTTACGTATCAAAGGCCCCTTTGATAGAAGCAATGGTCACTGTTGGCACTCAAAAGCAACAACAGTATGACCAAGGTGTGCAAAAGATTCAAGGGTATGTAGATAGCATTGCTGGAATGGATGTTGTCAATGATGCTGACAAAAAGTATTTACAGTCCAAGCTAAATGACTTGGGTAGTAAATTAAAGACTGTCGCAGCAGGAGACTTCTCTAACCAACAGCTAGTTAACTCTGTTGGTGGTATGGCTACTCAAATTGTTAAAGATCCTACAGTTCAGAATGCTGTATACTCTACAGCCAATTATAGAAAAGAGTTAGCTAAATTACAGAAAGATGTAGAAGAAGGAAAGTCTAGTCCAGCTAATATTGAGTTCTTTAACAAAAGAGCTAACAGTTGGTTATCTTCTGACAAAGCTGGTCAAAAGTTTTCAGCAAGTTATGTTCCTTACTTTGATGTACAAAAGTTTGCTAAAGAAACGTTTGATGCTGTAAAGCCTGATGGTTTTACAATTGATCAAGTGTATGAAACAGATACTCAAGGTAACATCAAAGTTGATAAAGCAGGTAGACCTATCTATTCTCCAGTGATGAAAAGAATGGAACAAGAAGGTAGATTTCCAGAGAAGGTAAAACAAACTATAGAACAAATCTTTTCTGATTCTAGAGTGGGTCAACAATTAGATATTTCAGGTCAATATGAATACAGAGGTTACTCTCCACAGATGTTAACTCAAAAAATTAACTTACAAAAAGAAGACATCATTGCTAAGTATAATGACCAGATAAATGAACTTGCTTTACAAAAAGGCACAGGTAAGGATGTCCAAGCTCAAATAGATCAGCTTGAGTTAAGAAAGAATAACATTAAAAGTCAGTATGATGATATAGTTTCTGTAGCTCAAGATAACCCAGATGCTATCAGATCTCTTTTATATAAGGATGATGTTAAAAGTAGATTCACCACAATGTTTGGTGAGATGAAAACTAAAGAAACTTTGATGAGTAATCCAGGTTGGGAAGCTAACTTTAAGTTACAACAAGAAGCTAATGAACAATCTAGATGGGCTCAAGGAATGGCATGGGATGTTAAGAAGTTTAACATAGGATTATCAGAGGCAGAGAAAAATCGTAACTTACAAATACTTCTTGCTCAAATGAGAGGAACCAAAGGCAAAGGTGTTGATACTAATGGTGATGGTATTCCTGATGATTTTGGAGCAGGTGCTGGTTTTGAACAAGCTGATATGCCAGGTAATATTGATACTATCGCTAGGTTTGAATCAGACTTAACTAATGCTGCAGATAACTTTACTAATGCTTCTGATAACTTTATATGGACTTCTGTTCTATCTAAAATTCCTGGTAATCAGGCTAAGTTAGATGGTATGATGAAACAAGGTATTGGAAAAGACCAAGCTATTAAAAACTTACTTGATAATACAGCAGCTCAAAATAAAGAAACTCCAGAAAACTTCAGAGCAAGATGGGGAGATAAATCTACAGTGGCTTATAACAATATGACTGCTGAACAAAAGAAAAGAAACCCTGATGTTCAAGATGCTTACTTCTTGTATGGTGAATCAAGAAGAAACTATGACATGTTAAACACTGTTAAGAATAAAGTTAATGAAGTTGCAGGAAACATATTAGGAAAGGATTTTGATAAAACAAAAGTAACAGAAGGTATAAAGCCTGTTGCAGGACTTATTAAAGGTAAACCTGTTAGTCTTAGCTCAGAAGATTTTTATGATATGGCAGTTTATCTAAAAGGTAATGAATCTTCTGTTGGTTTCTTAAATGATAAAACTGCAAGAGAAGAAGCTAAGAAAGCTGAGGCTAGATTAGACTCAAGAGGTAAATCAGAATTATTACCTATATTGTTAGAACAACAAGGTAAAACTAGAGGAGGAGTTATAACAGGTGCTGTAAGAGGAGTAAAGGCTTTAGCAAGTTTAGCAGGAGCAGGAGGACCTATTCCAGTTCCTAATGCAATGAATTTTATTGATTTGTCTCAAGTTAATAAAATATATGATAAGATGGGTAATGATTATGCAGGAGCTTTAAAAACAAAAGCAGATGTTGTAAAACAATACTATAACATTCAACCAAACTTAAAAGCTGGTTTATTAACTGGAGATGCTGGTGATGATAAAGTTACAGTAGATAAGTTAACAAGATATGCTGCTAATTACAATACAGCAGGAAAGAATCTTTCTCCTGACTTTAAAGCATTTGCTTCTAATGTTGGTGGTAAAGATGTTACTTATGAAGCACAAGTTATTACAGGTCCTGGAAGTAAACCTTTGGTTGAAATTGTAGCATATGGTGGAGAAGATAATAAGAGACTAGGTGGTATGATTGTAGCAAATGATGAAGCTCAAAGACTTGGCATTAACCCTGCCACATTATACGAACCAAAAGAAGTAACTAATCTTAGAACTTATATCCAAGCAAGTGGTGACCAAACTTCTAAGGGAGATCCTAAAGAGAAGTCAACATACATACAAGGAGATAGCTATCTTAAGACTCCTAATTTTATAAACTTAAGAGGAAGTGGCTATGATGCAGCTGCTAATATTACATATAAAAATGGTTTATATTATGCAAACATATTTGGAAGTGATGGCAGAAGATCAAATATAATGACCATGCCTGGTAGTCCAAACTTACAAGCTGTTCTTCAGAACTTAACAAATAACGTAAACGCACAGTGGATTGAAGCACTTTTAACTGAAAGATAATGCCAGATAAAATAGTAAACTTAGGAGGTACAATTGAGGGTTTTCCAAATACACCTGTAGTAAATACAGATATTAGACAATCTAAAGGACCTACTCCTTCTATAACTGATTTGTATACACAAGGATTAAGTACTGTTAAACCAGCAGGTATAGAGGCTATTCCTACGTCCAATCTATATTCTGGTGATAGGTATGCTGCTGTTAGACCTGGTGAAGACTTAGAAGAAATGTATGGTCAGCAACAATCTTCAATGGATAAATGGAAGAATGGTGCCATTAAGTTTTTTGGTACTGCAACTGCTTCTCTTGTTTCTGGCACAGCTGGTCTTGTTTATGGTGTTGGTTCTGCTATAAAGGATGGAAAGTTTTCCAATCTTTATAATAATGATTTGACTAGAAAGATGGATGAGACATTTATCCAAGGTTTAGAAGATACTGCTCCTAACTATTACACAGCAAAAGAAAGAGACGCTGACTGGTGGTCTCCTGATAATATCTGGACTGCTAACTTCTTCTCAGATAAGTTGATGAAGAACTTAGGGTATACAGTGGGTGCTATTGGTGGTGGTGTGGCTTGGGCTAAATTATTAAAAACATTAGGTACAACAAATGCATTGGTTAGAGGTGGATATGGTTTAGAAGCTGTAACTGCTGCAGAAAATGCAATGCAAGCTGTTCCTAAAGTAAATCAATTTGCTGCATTTGATGGTGCAGTTAATTCTGTAGCACAGAAGTATTTAAAGACTCCTTTAGCTAAGATACTAAGTGATCCTGAAAGAATTGTTGCTTCTACAATGGGTACGTTTGGTGAAGCTTCATTAGAGGCTTTACAAAATGCAAATGAGTTTAGAAAAGGAGCAATAGAACAATATGTAAAAAAGTATGGTAAAAATCCTACAGGTGCTGACCTAGAAGAGATTGATGACTACGTAAGTAGCGTTGGTAACTTCACTTGGGGAATGAATACTTTATTATTAACTGGCACAAACTATATTCAACTTCCAAAGATATTAGGTTCTTCTAATAGAGCTGATAAGATGTTACTTAATCAGATTGAAAAGAAAGGACAAGGGGCTGCATTCACAGAAGTGATGCCAGCTACTAAGTTTGGAAAAGTGTTACAAAGATCAAAGGATGTTTCAAAACTATTCTTTGCTCCATCAGAAGCATTTGAAGAAGGTGCACAGTTTGCCATCCAAGTAGGTACAAATGATTATTTCAACAGAGCCTTTAGAAACAGACAAGGTACACAAGACTTCTTGACTGCTCTAAGTGGCACTATGGGTAATGTACTTGGTAAAGGTGTAGAAGATGCTATATCTACTAAAGAAGGATTAGAGAGTATATTAATTGGTGGCTTGTCTGGTGGATTACAACAAGCTAGAAATACAATTAAAGAACAAGGTGTGTTAGGTACAGGAGGATTAAGAAGAGCTAATACAGATATTGCTCTAAATGCTTTGAATCAAAGTAATATTGAAAATGTACTTGGGGACTATGCTAGATATATAGGTATTGGTATTGGTTCTCAAAAGGCTAGACAACAAGCTATTGCAAATAATGATAAGGTTTCTGAGAAAGATTTTGAGAATGACTTCACTCTATCTTACATTATGCCAAGAGTTAAGTATGGTAAGGTGGATTCTATTGGAGAAGAACTTTCATACTACTCTCAACAATCATCTACAGAAGAAGGCTTCCAACAATTGGTTGCAAATGGTATTGTAAATGCTGGTGAAAGTAGAGAAGACTTTTTAGATAGAATTAAAAATGTTGGAAGAATTACAAAGAACATTAATGATCTTTATGATTCATTAGGTAGAAAATATAGTAATCAACCTGGCTATACATCAGAGATATTAGATAAGATGGTGTATTCTTTAGCTAAGGTGGGTAGTTATGATTTGCGTATTCCTGAAGTAAACAATCTATTGTTTACAGCAGGAGTTAATACACAAGATATATTACAAAGTGTCATTAAGGAAAACAAACCTAATAAGGAAGCTGTAGAAGAATCATTGAAACAAATCAATGAGATGGATGTAACTTCTGAGACTAAGGATGATTTGAAGACAGCATTGTCTGATATCATTGAGTTAGGCTTACGTAGGAAAATGTTTATTGATGAGTATGATGCTATCAAGGCTAATCCTACAGAATTCCAATTCAAGCCTGATGTAGAGTTTGGTGCTACAGAAGAAGTACCTGTAACAGTTACAGAAGAAGAAGAACAACAAGTTACTCCAGAAGGACAAATTGAATTGTTTCCTACAAAGAAAGAAAGAAAACTAGAGGTTGGTAAAGAGTACTTCTTAAAACAACCTGTTAGAAAAGAAGACAATACACTTACACTAGCACCTAAGATTAAGGTGTTATCTCAAACATTGGGTGGTGAGTTTGAAGTACAGTTACCTAGAGGTAATGTAAGCTTCTTAACTCCTGAAGATTTTGCAACATTAGATTTGGCAGATGAGGGTGCAGCGTCACCAGAGCTGAGAGATATAATGGAAGCTGCTATTGATAACGTATTATCTAAACCAGAGTTTGCAGGTGTTACACTTCCTGAGGGAGAAGATAAGTTAACATCTCTTAACTCTTTAAATAACGCACAATTAGTTGATGCTGTTGAGACTGAGTTTAATGCACTTTCAGAAACATATTTGAAAGAACAAGCTGATCTTCAAGCTAATAGAGAGAAGATGAATGCTGTAGCAAATAAGATTAAATCTGCACAAACTGATATTGCTGCTACATCTGGAGTTGTCCCAACAGGCAACAATGATGAAGACTTAATGAATACTCCTAAGGAGACTCCTAAGAAAGATGCAGGTATATTGTTTACCTCTTCTACATCTGCCTCTATTGACTGGGAGAAAGTATTAGCTCCTAACGTTACACGTTATAATGAGTTTATAAACAAGGTAAAGACCTTTAAGAATAAGAAGAACATCAAAACCATCATTGTCACTCAGAAGCAAGAAGCTGCATTGGGACTAGCTGGTCTTGGTGAACTATCTTTTAGAGAAGGTAACTTTGATACAGGTTTATTAAATGATCCTGTTTATGGTTTCATTGGTCTTGTATTTGTAGAAGATAAGAAAGGAGAAAGACAATTTGTAGATAAGGATGGCAATCCTATTGGTAAAGTGGGTGAGCAAGTAGAATTAAACAAGGTGGTATTTACAAGTATGCCTGCTGCTAAATTAGACAATAGTAAAGGTGAACCTAGAAATAGAGCTGGTCAAGAAGAGCAAGCTGCATTAGAGTTAGCAGCATACGAAGTATATCGTAAAGACTTAAGAGAAGCTGCTGAAGAAGAGTATCCAATATTTAACTTCACTCCATCTAAAGGTATTGCTATTACAGATGATGTTAAAAAGTCTGTAGGTGGTATTCTTGTTCCTGAGAATCAAATTGCTACACAACAAGTTTTGACTGTTGTGACTAAAGGAGGTGTTGACCATGTAGATGGTATAACTTATAACTTTCCTAATGGAAGACCTGTATTCCAAGACCAAGATACATTAGAATATCTAAACAACTCTAACTTAACTAAAGACCAAGCAAGTGCAATTTATAGTGTACTCAAAGCTATGTCTAATGAAGCTAAGCAACAAATTGCTGCTAAGAAACCAGTTAAGTTTAATGAGATATATAAGAGATTTTTACAGGGTGTTACATTCTATACCAACGCAGATGCTGTAGCAAAAGGTGTGGGTGAAGGAAGTAGCAATCGTATTTATATAGAAGGATCTGTATTACACATTGGAACTAATACATATGACTTTGCTAATATAGAGAAACAAGAGATTCCTATTGTAAGTGATTTACAAGGAGTGTTCCATAATGTAAATAGCTTCACAGTTAACTTAGGATTAGGTGAACCATTTGTAGAATTCTATGTAGACGCTGCTGGTAAGTTAGCACAAAGAAGTTGGAAGAACTATCAGTCTTATTTGTTAGCAAGTAAGAACCCTGATGGATCTGGACGTATAGCTCCTTTGACAACCAATGTAGTTAAACCTACAGTGGCTGTTCCTTATACACACAAACAAAAGTATATTATTCTAAATGGCTTAGAGCTTCCAAAACAATCTGTAGTTAAACCTGCAGAACCTGGAGTGGAGACATATAAGTCTAATGTAGGTGATGTTACATATACAGTTACAACAGACAGTAAAGGTGACTTCACTGTAGAGTTAGTTGGTGAGAATCCAAACATTCAGAAGATTGTAGACAACTCACAATTAATGGCTGTTGCTACACAACAGTTGAAAGACTTAGGTAAGTTTGATGAGTTAGATCAACCTATTCAAACTGCTGCTAAGTTTGCTGCTGAGGTTATTACAGCTAAGTTATTAAGTGAAAGAAAAGCTGCAGCTCCTGTTGTTGAAGAAAAAGTCTCTGCTCCTGACCAACCTAAGAACATCAACATTGGTGATGCTGAATATAGAAGAATTGGTAGAACAGATGTAGATAGAATAAGTGATGCTGAGCTTGCGTTGTTTAAAGAATGGCACGCTAAGAATGCTAAAACTATTCCTTACGAAGTGTTAGAGAATGTTATTAAGATTAATAACACAGAGAAGGCATGGGGAGCATTTGAGAATGGTGTAGCTAAGTTCTTTAAAGGAGCTCAAAGAGGTACAGAATACCATGAGATATTTGAAGGTATCTGGAAAGGTTTCTTATCTCAAGGAGAACAACAATCTATCCTTGATGAGTTCAAAGCTCAAACAGGTTCTTTCTTAGATAGAGAGTCTGGTAGAAGAATAGATTATGCAAACGCTACAGATCAACAAGCTAAGGAAAGAATAGCTGATGACTTTGCTGAGTTCAGACTTGGTAAGTTACCTGCTAGAAATCTTACAGAAAAGATCAAGAACTTCTTCAAAGCTATTATGGATTTCTTCAAATCATTTGTAAATAAACCTACATTGAAAGAAGAGTTATTCAAAGCTATAGATACAGGTGAGTTTGCAGATAGAACACTTCCTGAAACTATTAAGAATGAAGCTGCTGAGTATAGAAAGATTGAAGGTATAAATGCTAAGCAAACTAATGAGTTTGTACAAGACATTACAGCTAGAGTATTTGGTGAAATATTTGCCAACAACAGCTCTTTATTTAATATAGAAGATATTACAGCTTTTGATTTATTTAATAGAATCAGAGAAAAATATATACAAAACAATATTATAGGAGATAACCCTGTAACACAAATCTCTGAGAATCAATACGTTAAGTTAGTTGAAAGAACTAAAGAGTTCTTGAAGACATACAGAATTGAGTTTGATGAAGATAGTAGAGTTGCAGTTAATGATGATGGAGCTAATAGAAAAGACTATGCAGCTGAAGCATTCACTGTTAATTTCAAGAAGTCTTCTCCATACGCTGTTAAGTTATTGATTGGTACTTTGATTAAGACTAAAGGTTTGAATCAAGAAGCAAGTGCAGTACTTAAACGTCCTGAAGCTGATACATCTAGTATTGGTGGACTTAAGTTATTACCTTTCAATCAAGCATTCACAACTTTGATGAATAGACTATCTAACACAAGAAGTATCCCTGAGTTTGTGTCTAAGCTACATGAGTTAGCTAAACAGAACAGTGACTACGTTAGATTGTTTGAACGTTTAGGTGGTAACCTAACCACTGGTAAGATTGACTTTAATTCTTACAAACCTCATGACATTAGATTGTTTACTAACTTCTATCAGGTGTTTACAAAACAAAGACCTGATGCGTTAGCTATGTTTATAGATGGTAATAATGTATACTCTGCTCCTGCTAATCAAGCTTCTGCTATTGCTGCAACAAGATCTGAGTGGATAGAGAACATGAAGACTAAGGCTGAACAGCCTGGTTCTATCATTAGCTTTAATGGAAAAGTATATAAAGTTAAGAAAGAAGATTATAATATTAAGACTCCTCAAGATAAGGTAGAGTTCTTAGCACAATTGGGTATAGAATTCCCAATGGCTGTATATAATAAGGTGAAGAATAAGAAAGCTTTCTCTGATGCTGTAAGTGGTATTAAGTTAGGTCTTAGTAAGACAGATGAGTTGATGAGCTTTGGTGGTAGAAAGCTTGGTATTCGTACACAGTTAAATGAGCTGGCTAAGTTATATACAGTAGCTGCTTCTCCTGCAGAAGACAGCACATACTTTGGTGTAGATGGTAATAGAATACAATCTGACACAGATGCAAACTATCCTTCTTTATTAGAATACGTATTTAACTCTTCTGACACGTTAGAAGAATTGAAGCAGAACATGCCTCAGTTAAATGATGTATTCTCTACAAGCAGCCAAGTGTTAAAGCTAGGTGGTAAGTTCTTTGATGAAGAAGGTAATAGAATTGATGAAATCAAGTTACAATACATACAAGGGGTTAAGGACGTTGTAGACAATGAAGGAAAAACAACATCTTCTCTAAGCATAGGTGATAGGTACATTACAGAAATGAATCAAAACCTAGATGGTAGATATTATGTATTAATACCTGCAGATAGTTCTAGAGAATGGATGATGGACTTAGGTAATACAATTACCTATACAGACGTAGCTGCTGGTAATGCAGATAAACTATTTACTGATACATTCTTAGGATATTTAAAGGATGAGATTAAATTAGCTCAAGATAGCACTAACAGAACTAAGCTTAGAAATGTAGGAAACAAAGCTACAGAGCTTAGATTCTTAAAAGATATGCTTCCTGCTACATTGTTGAATAAGGTACAAAAGCTTATTGATAATAGAGCATCAGAAGAAAGTATCAATACTTTTATTAATACAAATCGTGAAGATTTAGATGCAAGTATATTAGAGTCATTAGATAACACTGTAACTAAGACTAGACAAAACTTAGTGGAGACACAAAAGGTTATTGCTGGTAAAGAAGCAGGTAGTTTCCTAATGCCTGAACTAGAGAATAGATTCACTGAAAAGGCTGGTTTGAATAAGTTGGCTTTGACAGATCAAGATGTTAATAATGTTATCAAGTTTGCTAATGCTAACTACATGATTAACAACGTGGAGTTCCACAAGATCTTGTTTGGTGATCCATATCAGTTTGAGATTAAGGGCAATCAATTAGATGAGACCAAGCGTATTAAGTCTTTCTTATCTCCAAGAAGAATCACTGTAAACTCTGATGAGTTTAACAACTTATTTAATAGTGAATACAATACAGTGGCTGGTGTTCAATTAACGTCAGAAGACTATGGATATCATGAGCATAAAAACTTTGCTAAGACATTCACAGCTGCTGATGTAAATGTAATAGATAGTTTCTATCCTAAATCAAATGAAGCAGATGCTGCTTCTTGGATTATGGATGGTGCGTTTAAAGAAGTGAAGTTAAAGAATGGTCAATGGTCTGATGAAGCTGAAGATTGGCATCAATGGCAAATGGCTTATACAAGACAAAATGTTCCTGGCTACACATATAGAAGTGACGCTCTTCGTAAGCATGATGAAGCGTTAATAGAACAATCTGAGCCTAAGAATTTTATAGAGGAATTAAAACCTATTGTATCTGGTAACAAGTTTGGTAAAGTAAACTTTGATCTAGTGTTAGATAAGTTCTCTCAAATGCCTTTGTATTATAAGGCTATCAAAGGAACTAATTTAGGTAAGCTTTATGAGAAAATGTTTAAAGAAGGATATGACTATGCTATTGTAGTTTCTGGTAGAAAGGTTGGTGCTGAGAAGTTACATAAGTTATACAATGAAGATGGTAGCTTTAATGAAGAAGCATTTAACAATACAATCAATGTTGGCTGGGATACTTATGGTATCCAAGTAGAGAATAGCTATGACAAAGATAGCAAACAAACTCTTGGTTCTCAGTTAACTAAACTTGCCACTGTTGACTTATACAGTGATGGTAAAGCTAATAATGAAGCTGCTAAGAAGGCAGTAGAGAAGAACACTGAGGTGTTAAAAGAGATGTTACTTAATGGATATCAAGAGTTATTAAGAAAGCTTGGTATTGAAGACCTAGGTGATAATTTTGTTGTTAAAGACAAAACTGTTGTAGCTGATACATTAAGACAAGAGATGCTTAAGAGAGAAATGTCTGAGAATGGTATTGATAGTATATCTATTAATCCAGAAATTGGAGAGTTTTATATTCCATTCGAAGCATCTACAAACTATATTCAGATCAAAGACATACTGTATTCAATTGTAGACAAATCTATTGTATCTCCTAAGGTAAATGGTTTCCCTGCTGTACAGGTTCCTGTAACAATGTGGGAGAAAGCTGGTGAGTCTAGAGGAGAAGGATTGAAGAAGTCTGCTCTTAAATTCTATAGCAAAGAAGATCCATATATAGAAGTATATCTTCCTGCATGGTTCAAGAAACAATTACCTAAGGGTAAAACTGATGAAGAATTAATTAAGTTATTAGAAGGATCAGAGATATTAAAGGGTATAGGATTTCGTATCCCAACACAAGGATTGAATTCTATGGAGGTATTTAGAATCAAAGGTTTCCTACCTGAGTTTATGGGTAAGACAATTGTGGTTCCTTCTGAGATCACTACAAAGGCTGGATCTGACTTTGACATAGATAAGTTAAATCTATACTTAAAGAACATATATGTAACTCCTTCTGGAGAGATTAAGTCTGTACCATTCTTTGGATATGGAGATCAAGCTAAAGAGGCTATCAAGAAGTTTATTCTTGAAGAAGATATCAAAGCAATGTTAGATATCAATAGTGAAATCTCTGGAAGCAGAGTTGATGACTATGGTACATTAGCAGATAAGCTTTACAAACAATCTCTTGAGAATGAATACTTTAGATCTATCGAGGCATTGTTAACTCTACCAGAGAACTTTGATAGATTAACTTTTCCTAATACAGACACAGCTCTTAAAGATATTGCTAATGATTTAGATAGATTAAGAGAAGAGAATGAAGGTGATATTAAGAATAGATTGTTGGATAGAAACTACATGACTAATCAAAGACATGCGTTTCTAACTGGTAAAAGATGGATTGGTATTGCTGCTGTAAACATTACAGGTAATTCCCTTGCACAAAAGACAGATGTGTTTGTAGAGAACCCACAAACAGAAATGGCTTTAAAACATAATAAGTTTATTGATGGTGGTTTTGAGCATATATCACTTTCTGGTATGTTGGATCAATCTGGTAAATACATCTCTGATAAATTATCAATGTATGCAAATGCTTTTGTAGATATTGCTAAAGACCCATACATTATGAAGATTATCTACAGCAATAGAGTTGTAGGTACATTTATGTTGTTAGAGCGTGCAGGTGTTCCTATGAAGACAGTGGCTATGTTTATGAACCAGCCTATTATAAGAGAACACATTAAAAACTTAGATGCTAATGGTGCTTCTAGATATGCAATAAGTAATGCTGATTATATTAAGCAAGCTAAGATAAACTTCCCTGCAAATCCAAAAGCTATCCAAGCAGCTACAGTTGCTGAAGGTAACTTTGAAGATAATATATCTTCTTATGCTAAGAATACAATGACTGAAGCTCAGAATGCTGAACAACACAAGATACTGAATGAGTTCTTATCTTATGTTGCTCTAGCTGATGAGAACTTCAATTTCACACAAGCTATTAATTATGACACTAGTACGTTTAGAAGTGCTGATGATTTTTATAGAAAAGAACTAATGACTGATCGTGCACAAGAGAAAGGAGCTATTAGCTCTCCACAAAAGGTGTTAGATAGTTCTTTCTTAGGTACAGAAAAAACTGTGTTAGATCAATCTAATTCAGCATTAGGTGCTATCCTTAAATTTAATCAACCTGAATTTAGAGGTGTACTTGAGAATACTATTCAACAGTTTGCTGAGAAGTTCTATCTTGGTGATAAATTTAATAAGGTGACTCAAAGAGCAACAGCAAGCTTACTTGATTATATTATTCAAACAGGTAGAAAGAACGCATTGAATATCAGTGAGTTATCTTTTGGTCCAGAGTCTGTAGCAGTAAAGTTAGAAGAAGCTAAACAAAAATATCCTAATATACAAATACTACAAGACTTAGTTGTAGTGTCTGCAGAAAGACCAAATAGCCCTAAGACTATTAAACTTAGAGCTAACATTAAGGAAGCTTATGACGAGAACATGTATATTGGTATGATGAGAGAGTTGAGAGACAATCCAGACACTAACCAACTATTCAAAGATCTTATCAAAGTAGCTATCATACAAGGTACATATCAATCTGCTGTATCTATTAAGAACATTATTCCTATTGAAGACTATTCTGCAGAAGTGAAGAACATTGTGAACACTGCTGTAGTAGATACAAACGTTCAAGAGTTTGCTAACAACAACTGGTTCCAAAGAAACAATTGGAAGAACTCAGATATTACTCCTGCTATTGCTCCTTATATTGATGAAGAGTCTGTAACAGAGATTGGTGAGTTTAAGAATGAAATAATTTCTCAATACAAGTTTACAGGATTTGTAGAAATACCACAGATTGGAATTGGTGAGAATGATAAACTTGTAATCACTGTAGGAGAAAAATCTAAAGCTGCTGGCTATGATATGGTAACTATTCCACGCATTATCACTACTAAGTATGGTGAGATGATTGACTTCATGACTGGCAAGACTATTACAAGAGCAGGATATGCAGAACTAAAAGCCAAGGGTGATCCTATAATTGGACAAATGTTTGGTTATCAGAAAGTTAAGTTTGTAAGTGGTGAAGCATTAAGAACATATAAAGGAAAGTTTGTATTCAAGATGGTAAACTTATATGGAGATGGACAATTCACTTCTGAGTATTATAAATTCAACAAACCTTCTGAGCTAGATAATAATACAGGTAAGGTTAATAATGAAATACCTAATTCAGAAATCATCAAATACTTTACAGGTATTGTTGAAAATGAAGTATCTTCACAACCTGAAACAGAAACAGATCTAAGTACTAAAGACTTTAAATGTAAATTCTAATGAGTTGTCAAACAGGTATAAAAACTGCAGTTGAGAAATATGTACAGAACAAGCCTTACTTAAACTTTGATGGTAAGGACTTTATAGAAGTGAGGACATCTCCTAAAGAGAAAGTTAATCCTGAAAACTACTATGGAGTGGCACGTTCTGTGGCAGACACTCTTAACAAAGCAATCAATTCTGAAATTGCCCTAGGGAAAGTATTCTATCCAAAAGCATATTCAGATAAGATAGGAGTTATTATTGCTCCTACAGTGAAGCAGTTGGATGCTTTGAATGCAAAAGATGCAGCTGAGCTTGATCAAGCTTTGGCTGAATTAGATATTGAGATACCTGAGGCTAATAGATTAGATCTTGAGAATGACACTACATTTGGTGTTAACTCTGATGGAGATAGCATTTTATTACAAACAGGAGAAATACCTGCTTCTAAAGCAGCCCCTCAAACTGTAAGTCTTGTTAAAGATCTTTTAAATAGAATAGGTGTAGATATTAAAACATTACAAGCTATAGAGGTAGATGGTGTTAAGCAAGACGTAAATGGTGTTGCTGACATTATGCAAAAGCTTGTAAAGGTAACTCAAGGTAAAGAAGATGTAGCTCTTACAGAAGAAGCTATGCACTTTGTTGTAGAAATACTAGAGCAAAAGAATCCTCAGTTATTTAATAGATTGCTAGGAGAAATCAACAGTTACAAAATGTACTCTGATGTCCTAGCTACATATGGTAAGTATAAACAATATCAAACTGCTGATGGCAAACCTAACATCAGAAAGTTAAAGGTGGAGGCTATTGGTAAAATATTAGCTGAAACTATTATTAAAAAGAATGAAGGTTCTACAGAGAAGCCAGAACTATTGGCTAGTGTAGAAGGTTGGTGGAACCAAATAGTTGAATTTATTAAAGGATTATTTGTTAAGTCTGGCTTTGACCAAGCTGCAATGATGGTGTTGGGTGGTGAAGAAATTGGAAACGTTGATGATATTAGAAATGCTGAAGGTGTATATTTCCAACAAAATATTAATTCTCAACAGGCTATAATTGATAAGCTAAGATTTACTAGTGATCAGATTACAAAAGATGACACTGGTTATTTAATCAATGGTAATAGAATCAAAAGAAGAGTTACTGACTTTGTTAAGGATTGGTATAGCACAAGATTTGCTAACAAAGATTTGACTAAGTCTGAGTATGACCAAGCTGTAGATGATCTTAAGAAAGAAAAAGGTACAGCAGGACATGCTGATATTGAGCATATGCTTAAAGACTATTTCTTAAATGAAGATGGTACATTAAGACCTGAGAATGAAAGACCTGATGATAATGGATATGTGTCTCAGTTAAATCCTAAGAACAAAGACTTGTACACTATATTAAAGAAAAACATGGCTGCTCGTTTGGAACAATTTAACCAAACAGCTCCTGGTACTAAGTTTCTTGCTGAGATGACTGTATATGATGCATCACGTGACGTAGCTGGTACTATAGACTTTATTGCTGTTACTCCTGAAGGAAAGGTGAGCATCTTAGACTGGAAATTTATGGACGTAAATGTTCAAAGATATAAAGATGTTCCTTGGTATAAAGTGAATGCTTGGAGACAACAGATGAAACAATACAAGTCTATTGTAGAAAAAGCATATGGTGTTAAGCCAGAAGACTTTGAACAAACAAGAATGATTCCTATCAGAGCAATATATTCTGGAGCTATTCCTAAAGAAGGAGTGCTACCACAATTAACAGGTGTTCAGATAGGAGATGTAGATTTAAAGAAAGAAGAACTAGCATACTTACTACCTGTAGGACTAGAGATTGAAAAGACTGGTATCACTAAAATAGATACATTAATTGAGAAGCTTAATAAGATATATGACACCATATCTTCTAAGAAAGCTACTCTTGAAGAGAAGAGAAGTAAAGCTGAGTTATTGAATTCATTGTATGAGTCTATCAGACAATTACAGATGAGACAAAACGTTGAGCCTTTGTTAAAGCAAGCTAAGTTATTAAATGCTGAGGTTCAAAGAGTTATAGATAATTACAATAATGTATGGAAAGGAAAAGAGGCTGCTTCATTTACAAATAAACAAAAGAATGAATTTTCTGATAAGATCTTATCTTATGAAACATCTTTGATGGTGTATACATCTTTGGCAACAGACTTAAAGACTTTGTTTAAGAAAGACTTATCTGAGAAAGATCAAGCTTTGTGGCAAGATATTAGGAACACTGCAGAAAATGCAAATGAACTTGAGGCTGATCTTGAAGAAGTGAGAAAAGACTTTGCTGAGAATGTTATTGCTAAGAGTGAAAATGTTATGGACTTCTTAAAGCCAGAGAAGGTGATTAAGGGGTTTGCCAAAGCTTTTGGAACAACTTCTGTAATCCAGCTTAAGTCTACTGAGATTTTATATAAGATGGCTAACAGAGCATTTGGTCTTGCATCTATTGAAACATCAGAACAAGGTGCTGAGTTATTAAAGATTAAAGAAAAGTATGATAAGTGGGCTAAAGGTAAAGGACTTACAAATAAAAATTACTTTGATATTATCAAGAAAAAAGGAAAGAATGAGTTAATCAATGAGTTTGATTCTGAGTTCTATAAGACATTGAAGAGTAAGATTGCTAATAAAGATTATGATTGGGTGAGAGAGAACATAGATGTAGTTAAGTATAATGAATTTTTGAGTGACAAAAAAGAAAAAGAAATTAAGATAATAGAAGATAAGGTTAGATTTGAAGATGAAGAGACAGCAAATAAAGATAAAAAGAGAGAGATAGCTGATACAAATGCATTATATAACACATCTACTTCTGAGTCTCCTGGTTGGTTATTGTATGAATTTGTTAGTAAGTTTCCTAAGAGAGACACATGGGAATCAGAAGAATGGAAGAACCTTACTAAACCTGAGAATGCACCAGCTAAAACATTCTTTGATTACATCAGAAAGAGAAATGAATACCTAGAACAGATTCTTTATATTAACAAATCTGATGCAAGAACATTCTTACCATTTGTAAGAAAAAGTCTTACAGAGAAGATTGTAATGGGTGGTGAGTTTAAACTTGGTGAATCTTTACTAAGAAATATTACTATTACAGAAGGCGATGTTGGTTATGGTGAGATTGATCCTATTACCAAACAACCTGTATATAATATCCCTAAATACTTTACTAGAGAAACTACAGAAGAAGCAAGTGAAGACTTGTTTAGAAACATGACTCTATTAAATGGTATGGCTATTCGTTATGAATATTTAAGCAATATTGAACATCAGTTAAACTTAATTATAAAAGTTGAAGGTAATAAAGAAGCTATCAAGACATCTTACTTTAGTACAACTAAATATAAACCAGATGGTACTGTAGAAACAACATCAGATAACTCTGACAACACTAAGTTGGTAAGAGACATGATGGAAGCCATTGTGTATGGCCATAAGTATGTTGAAAGTGAAAACTTTGACCAACTACTAGGTGGTATTTCAAACTTTGGTAAAAGAGCAAATAAAGTCTTAGGTAGAAAGGTATTCACTGAAGACTATGATGATGCTCAGATATCTTTGAACAAGACAATCACACAGTTAAATAATGTGTTCCAAATGAAGACATTAGGATTGAATCCTATCTCAGCTCTATCAAACTTCTTAGGTGGTAGCTTCCAGAGTTATATCAATGCTGGTAAATTCTTTACAAAGGCAGACTTTGTACGTAATGAGTTTATGATGGCTGGTAAGATGAATGGTGTGGATTCTAAGAAATACATAGGAGCATTACAATACTTCCAACCTTTGACAGAAAACTACAATAGCATTCTTGCTAAAGAGTTGTCTGTTAGTAAGTTTAGTCAAGAAGGAATACAAGACTTCTTAATGATCTTGATGAGAACTGGAGATCAGTATGTACAGTCTATCAACTTCTTTAGCTACTTAGAAAACTCTATTGTAGAAGATGGTAAGGTGTTTAACGTAAGAGAATATCTTAAGAAACAGCCAGAGTTTGCTAATATGTTTACAGGAACTGCTGAACAAAGAAGTCAATTAAAAAATAAGTTTGAGTTAGAGGTTAAAAAACTACTTGATGAAAAAGGATTCATGAAGGTAGCTAAGATGGAAGGAAATGAGCTTGTGGTAGAAGGTTTAGATAGAAAGTCTGAAAGTGTGATTGAACTTAGAAGAAAGGTACAGTCTATTACTAAAGATGCGTTGGGTAACCTATCTGAAGATGAGGTTAGAAAAATTAACTTAAACATCTATGGTAAGTCATTTATGGTATTTAAAGGTTGGATACCAAGACTTGTGGACGTAAGATTTGGTAACTTAAAATATAACTCAGCTACAGAAGCTTATGAGTGGGGTAGAACTAGAAACATGTTCAGACTTCTAACAGAAGACTTCATGGGTTCTGTTGATAGCTTAATTAGTTCTATAAAAGGAGATGACCAAAAGTTTGTCGATCAAATAAAGAATCTTTATGAATCAAAAAGATCTGACTATGAGAAAGATACAGGTAAAGAACTAAGGATGACAGAAGGGGAGTTTGTGGAATTAGTAAGTAATAATATACGTAACCAAATGACAGACTTCATGTTCTATCTTGCATTGTCTACACTAATCATAGGAGCCAAAGCAGCAGAACCAGGAGATGATGATGATAAAGCCACAAAGAATAGATATAAGTATATGCTTAGAGTGATGGATAAAATACGAGATGAGGTTGCTTATTTCTACAATCCAACATCCTTCTTGGGCCTAACCACATCAGGAATCTTCCCAGCAATAAGTTACTTGGAAAACTTCAAGAAGCTGTTCCTAAACTTTGGTATAGAGATGTATGCTTTAGGAGTAGGAGATGAAGAGTTAGCAAAGAAAAATCAAGTGGTTAAGTATGCATTGAAAGGATTCCCTATAGCTTCACAAGTAGATGCTGTTCTGTTAATGTTCTACCCAGATATAGCTAAAGATCTTGGTATGAAGGCACAATCTGAAGCTAAACCATTTGGTAAATAAACAGTATAGTTATTGCTATATTATGTAGGAATAATTATTCTAACTCATTGAAACTAAATTAAATTCGCTATTTTTGCGTATATAGGTGTACACTTTCCCATAGTATACACCTATTTGTATATCAATTACTTATACATTATTATTATTAATATATGGATCCTATTTGCTCTGCTGAACCATGTCCAGTCATACTGAATTCCACCTGCGTATTTTACGAGGGTGCTAATTTGTTATACACTGGTATCAATACTAATGACAGCTTACAAACTGCTCTACAAAAAATAGATGCTAAGTTTCAGGAAGCTGCCATAGGATACATATTTAATAATGGTGTTTTTCAATCTGGACCAGGATTACCTGTAGGGCTTGGAGGAACACTAAATCAGAATACAGTCATTACTAGCAATGGGTATACATTCAGAATGACAGGAACTATTGAATCAGCAGGATTCATAACCACTGGGGGAACATCATCAGACTTTGTTAAAGGAGATGGTAGCTTAGATCCAAATTCCTATCAACCAGCTGGTAACTATATTACAGGATTGGTGGGTGATGGTACAGCAACAGGTCCTGGATCTGTAGCTTTAACATTAGCTACAGTGAATGCTAACCCTGGTACATATGGTAGTGGAACATCTGTTCCTATCATTACAACTGATGCTAAGGGTAGAATAGTTAATATTAGTTCTGCATCTATTCCTTTTGCTTCTAGCACTATTATTATTGTAGGTGACATGAGTGGTTCAGGAACCATAGGCACTCCTGTTACACTAACATTGAACTCAGTTAATAGCAATGTTTACGCTAGTAATACATTCTTAAAGGTGGCTGTAAATGGTAAAGGATTAGTTACATCAGCAGTTACAGTGGGACCTGGAGACATCATCACAGCATTAGGATACACTCCTGTTCCAGACACTCGCACCATTACAATCAATGGTGTTACAAGAGATCTATCTGCTAACAGAACATTCAATGTAGGTACAGTGACAAGTGTAGGCATAACTATGCCTTCAGGTTTTACAGTGTCAAATAGTCCCATTACATCTAATGGAGTTATTAATATAACAGCCAATGGTACTATTAGTCAATATATAAGAGGTGATGGTTCTATAGGTACATTCACTGCTAGTACAAGTGGTAGTTCAGGTACTGCTGGAACTAGTGGTAGTTCAGGAACTAGTGGATCTAGTGGGACAGTTGGTACAAGTGGGACTAGTGGAACTAGTGGAAGTTCAGGAACTAGTGGTACAGCTGGTACCAGTGGAACAAATGGTTCAAGCGGTACAAATGGTTCAAGTGGTACAGCAGGAACTAGTGGCACTACAGGTACAAGTGGGTCATCTGGTACAAGTGGATCGTCTGGTACAGTGGGTACTAGTGGTACATCAGGGTCTAGTGGAACTAGTGGTACAACTGGTACATCAGGAACTACTGGTACATCTGGGAGAAATGGTACTAGTGGTACAACAGGCACATCAGGTACAAGTGGTTCTACAGGAACTACAGGTACAAGTGGAACTAGTGGCACTACAGGAACAAGTGGTACAGCAGGAAGCTCTGGTGTAAGTGGTATCTCTGGTGGTCAGATTTATTGGCTAAATCTATCTAATAATACAAACACTGCTTTTGGCACACCTACATATAAACAATGGAGTCCTAATCCGTCTGGTGCTGCACAGCAAACAACTAGTATTACATTAGGTGCTTCAGCTAGTGGAACAGTTGCAACCTTTGCAACAGATAGTGGTGTTCCAAACATCACTTCATTAAATGGAGGTAACTGGGCTTGGACATTACACTTCTTATCTAGTGCTAGTTCAACATGGGATTTAGATGTACGTTTATATAAATATACAATAGGTGGTGTTTCTACATTATTAGGAACTACAAATAACGTTGTAACAACAATTGATGGAACAATTGTTGCACAAATATATCTCGACACATTCATACCTGCACAATCATTAAATGCAACAGATAGGTTGTATTGTGAAGTGTATGTTATAAATAATGATAGTGTAAGTAGAACATTAACTTTCTATACAGAAGGTTCAACGTATTACTCTTACGCACAAACCACATTCAATGCACCTTCAGGTACCTCTGGTACAGCAGGGGCTAATGGTACATCAGGAACTAATGGCTCATCAGGAACATCTGGCTCCACTGGTACCACTGGTACATCTGGCACGTCTGGAACTAGTGGATCTTCAGGTACAAGTGCATCTAGTGGATCTAGTGGAACAAGTGCTTCTTCAGGAACTAGTGGATCTACAGGTACTTCAGGTACCTCTGGTACATCAGGTTCATCTGGTATATCTGGTTCTAGTGGAACTAGTGGGTCTAGTGGAACTAATGGTTCTAATGGATCTTCTGGTTCATCAGGAACTAATGGTTCTTCTGGAACCAATGGATCTAGTGGTACTACTGGTACATCTGGAATAAGTGGTACTAGTGGTTTATCTGGTTCATCTGGTACAACTGGAACAAGTGGTTCATCAGGAACCACAGGTACTAGTGGCTTTAGTGGAACTAGTGGGTCTAGTGGAACTAATGGTTCTTCAGGAGTTAATGGAACATCAGGAACTAATGGTTCTAGTGGTATAACAGGAACTAATGGATCTAGTGGTACATCAGGAACCGCAGGTACTAGTGGTACTAGTGGAAGCTCTGGCTCTTCTGGAACAGATGGTTCTAGTGGAACAAGTGCTAGTTCTGGTACAAGTGGATCTAGTGGTACAAATGGTTCTTCAGGGTCTTCAGGAACAAGTGGAAGTTCTGGTTCTACAGGAACGAGTGGTTCTAGTGGAATAAATGGAAATGGAACAGCTGGTACTAGTGGTGTTGGTTCTCCTGGTACAGCTGGAACTTCAGGTGTTGGTAGTCCTGGAACAAGTGGAACAAGTGGATTAAATGCTACAGCTGGTACTAGTGGAGTTAGTGGAAATGGAACAGCTGGAACAAGTGGAGCTACATTTGGTACTGCAGGTACTAGTGGTAATGCCTCAATATTAACTAGTCCTTCTACAACAACAATTCAAATTCCTCTTGCTACATATATAATTGGGCAAGCTGCTCTTGGTGGTATAATAGCATATATTCTTCAATCTGGAGATCCAGGATATATTTCAAGTGCTCAGAAAGGTTTAGTGGCAACAACTGCAAATACTTCAACAGGTGCACAATGGGGATGTCAAGGAACTACTATATCAGGAGCAGATGGAACTGCAATAGGAACAGGTAATCAAAACACCATTGATATAATGGCTGGTTGTGCTACAGCAGGAATTGCTGCTAGATTATGTGGTGATTTAGTAGAAGGAGGATATGACGACTGGTATTTACCAAGTAAAGATGAGTTAAATAAATTGTACTTAAATAAAATAGCTATTGGTGGTTTTGCGAATAACTCCTATTATAGTTCTACAGAGGCCAGCGACATCTTCGCGTGGGCCCAGGATTTCATCGCTGGCGGTCCATACGTCAACGCTAAGTCCAACAATAGCTATGTTCGCGCCATTAGATCATTTGATGCATCTCTAGTAACATTAACTGTAAATACAGGACTTGCTTTTACAACTGGGCAGTTTGTTCAAGTTATAAATAGTTCTACTAATTATATATTTGGACAAATTGTATCATATAATTCTAGCACAGGTGAATTAGTTATTACAGCAAGTACTACAAGTGGTAATGGTACATTTAGTTCTTGGATAGTTGTTGCTGGTGGTAATAATGGCTCTAGTGGAACTGCAGGTACATCTGGTTTAACTGGTTCTTCTGGTACAGATGGATCTAGTGGACAAACATATGGTACTTCTGGAACCTCAGGAACAAATGGAACAAGTGGGACATCAGGAACATCTGGTACAAATGGATCAAATGGATCTAGTGGAACTACTGGTACTTCTGGTACAAATGGTTCAGCAGGAACTAGTGGAGCAACCTTTGGTACAGCTGGTACTTCTGGAGCTACCTTTGGAACTGCAGGAACGTCAGGAGCTACCTTTGGAACTAGTGGTACTAGTGGATTTGCTATATCAGAAATTGCTATTTCTGGTACACAAAATGGATCAAATAAAACATTTACATTAGCATCTGCTCTTATAATAGGAACTGTACATCAGTTTTATTTAAATGGTCAATTGTTAGTTTATACTAATGACTACACTATATCAGGAACAACATTAACCTTTGCTACAGACAGACCTGCTCCTACACCATCTGATGCTTTGAAAATATATGGAGCTGTTGGTGGATCTACTATGGCAGGTATTCCTTTAGGTGGATCTACAGGACAGGCTTTATTAAAAGCTTCAGCTACAAACTATGATGTTGTATGGGGAGATGTATTAAACATACAACAAATCAATGGCCAATCTGGTAATATAACAGCAGGTAATGCACCAGAAGTAATTTATGTATATGAGTTTACAGGAGCTGGTACACTTACATTACCTACAGCTGTAGGAAATTCTTGTATTTATAAAATAAAAAATAGGGCTAGTGTTAATATTTTTGTTACCTTTACATCTGGACAGAATGCTGATGGGTCTACAAGTATATCATTAACACCATATACAGCGTTAGACTTTATATCAAATAACTCAAATTATAATATTTATTAAATATGGCATATAATCCAAATAACCCTAATGGTCAAGCAACTAGTGCAAATAGTGCACCAGTTGTTTTGTCATCTACACAATCTCCTTCATTAGTATCTCAAGATGATACACTTGTTATATTAGCTAGAATATTAAAATTACTTGAATCTTTATCAATTGTTGACTCTGCTCAAAGACAAAGAGTGGTAGTTGATGCTTTTGGAGCAGGATTAAGTGTTACAGTATCTTCAGGAAACATCACTGTAGCAGGAACTGTTTCAGCTAACTTAAATGCTGGAGCAAACATTATTGGTAGCATAAATAACATATCTACCATGGCAGGTATGGATAGAGAGATGTATATTAACCAAGCAAGAACTGCTTATAACACTGGCATTAGTGCTAAATTAAACTAATTAAATTAAAATAAACATATTATGGCAATCATTAATACGCTTAGGAAGCAGATAGATTTACCAGTTTTTGAATGGACAAGGTTTGCTCCAGCAGTTTCTTCTGCTGTTTCATCATCTGCTGTTTGTGACACTCCTATATTTTCAATCACTCAAGGTAGATACATCTATTATTTAATAGGTGCTGGATCTTTTTGGAGATATGATACAGTGGCAGATTCTTATTCTCAGTTGTCATCTCCTCCAATTGGTGTGGGTACATTTAGTTCAATGAGATTTTCAGAATTACAAGCTCCTGAAAGTAATATTATTTCTGCTACATCAAGCACAGCAAATATTCCTGCTTACTTTACCAAGACGTTTAAAGGATATGATATCTATATTACATCTGGTACAGGTGCTGGTCAAAGAAGAACTATTACAAATGTTTCTGATCCTATTATTCAGGATTCAGGTAACCTTACAGCATTTACAAATGCTTTAGGTGGTATTTCAATTACTGACACTCTTAAAAACTGGACAATTAATCAATGGGTTGGTTATCAAGTGAGAATCATTCAAGGAGCTGGTGCTGGTCAAGTGAGAAAGATTTTATATAATTCAGCTACAGCATTAACATTAGCTGATTCTGTAACTTCTGGTTCAGAAGTTTTTTGTAATCCAATGATTTTTTCTCCAGCAATTGCTGCTGGTTCCATCTATCAAATTGAATCTTCTAATGTCACTGTAGATACAAACTGGTTAGTAACACCAGATGCTACATCAAAATTTAGAGTGCAAGGAGGAAGTGTGTTTTTAGTTTCTTCAAATGGTGCTACACCATTCTATTCATTACAACAATATGATGTATTAACAGATATATGGTATATTAGAACTGCTAACTCAGCTAATATTGCTCTTGTTGGTACAGACTCTACATTAGAAAGAACAGGAGAAGGACCTACTATATGGGCAAGAACAACTTCTACAGTGGTAGGTACATCTATGACTTCTGTTGTTACAGGTACTACTACAACATTGACAGATAGTGGTCAAGCTTGGACAGTTAACCAATGGGCAGGATATTATGTTAGAATATTTAGTGGATCAGGAGAAGGACAACAATCTTTAATTGCGTCTAATACAGCTACAACATTAACCTTTGCTTCTATGTCTGTAGCTCCTGGAGCTACTAGTCAATATTTTATTGAGGGGTTTGATGCAGGTACTGCTTCTGGTTCTGGTTCAACAACAACATTAGTTGATTCTACAAAGAGCTGGGCAGTGAATAGATGGAAAAACTATGCTGTTAAAATAACTGCTGGTACAGGTAAGGGACAAGTTGCTTCTATTCTTTCTAATACATCTACAACATTAACATTCTATAAAGCTATATCAGCAGTTACAGATGCTACATCTGTATACACTATTATAGGTGATGCTGATAAACTTTATTTGATGTTAGGTAATAATGCTGGTGTATTTATACAAAATTTAAATGATGACTTAGGTACATATAGTAAATTATATGATTCTGGATTAACCTCAATTGGTTCAGTTCAATATGCAAGTAATAAATCAATAGCTCTTACAACATTAGCAAACGTTACAACAACAGCCACTGTCACTACAGCTATTTCACACAATTTTAAAGTGGGTCAATCTGTTGTAGTGAGAGGTGCTACAGATGCTAACTTCAATGGTACGTTTACTATTGCTACAGTTCCTTCTTTAACCACCTTTACTTACACAATGGGTGGTACACCAGCTGCAACAACATTTGTAAACTCTTTAACAACACAAACACTTGCTGATTCTACTAAAAACTGGTCAACAAATCAGTGGGCTGGTTATGTAGTTTGGATGAATACAACAGCTGTCACTGCTAGTACAGGTGTTACTACAGGACAATGTTTACAGATTTTATCTAACACTGCTACAACATTAACATTTACAGTGGTTGGTACAGCTCCTGTAAATGGTGTTACAAGATATATTATAGGAAGAAGACAACAAGTTATTGGAAATATGTTTTCTGGTATTGCTACAGGTACACATTCTACAACAACGTTACAAGATACAAACGTTTCTTCTTTTAGTGGTACAGCTTCTATTACAGGAAATACATTAACTGTCACTGTTGTAACAGCTGGATATTTAGGCATTGGTTCTGTAATAACAGGTGGTGCTACATTAGCAGGTACAACAATTACAGCAATTGGTATTAATACATTTGGTGGAGTTGGTACATATACAGTGAATTATTCTCAGTCAGTAAGTTCAGGAACATTAACTTCTACAGGATGGGCTGTGAATATATTTGCTGGTAGAAGATTAAAATTCTTGGGTGGTACAGGTGCAGCACAAGAGCTTTTAATTTCATCTAATACAGCAAACGTTCTTACATTTGGAGCTGGTACAGCACCAGTTACTTCTAGTACAGTTTATTCTATTCTTCAACAACCAATTAGAGGTGTAGGTATATCTATGAACTGGACATTTGGTACAACAGATATTAGTGTTCGTGGTAAACGTCTAATAGTTCCTCGTGGTGGTGCAACAGTTAACTGGGATGCGGTTGATCTTACAACAGATACATTTGATCAAATTGCTATCACTCCTCAAATAGAAACTCTATCAACAGGTAGTATGTATGCTTATGATGGTGTAGATAGAATTTATTATACAAAAGATGTTACACAAAGATTATACTATTTAGATGCTACTACATTTACAGCATATGGTGCAGGACAATATCCATATTTAGCAGGTGCCGCTATTATTGGAAATAGAATGGAAGTGTTTCAAACAGTGGATGGATTGAAATACTTATGGTTAAACAGACACTCTAATACTGAGTGTTACAGAGAATTATTGTTCTATTAATATAAATAAAGAATTATGGCTATAACAAGAATAGGAGTGTATGCAGAAATCAAGGGGGTTAGTTATAGCCTTCCTTGTCGTGTTGCTACAACAGCAGCAATTACACTAAGTGGTACACAAACCATTGATGATATTGCTGTTGTTGCAGGAGAAAGAGTGTTAGTAAAAAACCAAGGAACTGCATCAACTAATGGTATATATGTTGTTAGTGCTGGAGCTTGGAGTAGATCTGTGGATATGTCATTAGACGATGATGTGTTCCAAGGATTACAAGTTTATATTATTTCTGGAACAGTTAGTCAAGGATATGTATACACTATATCAACATCTAATCCAATTACACTTGATGTAACATCTCTTACATTTACAAGAACTTTGTTTGGTGCTACATCAGGAACTGCTGGAACAACAGGTACTGATGGTTCTTCAGGAACAGCTGGTACATCTGGTTTATCTTTTGGCACAGCTGGAACAAGTGGATTTAATGGTTCTAGTGGTACAAGTATTGGTTCATCAGGTTCAAGTGGAACTAGTGGTTCTTCAGGAACAACTGGTACATCAGGTTCTACAGGAACAACTGGTACAGATGGTTCATCAGGAACTAGTGGATCAAGTGGATCTTCAGGAACAACAACTGGATCTAGTGGAACATCTGGCTCTTCTGGAGCAACATTTGGTACATCTGGAAGTTCAGGTACAACTGGTACATCTGGTATATCTAATGGAACTAGTGGGTCTAGTGGAACAGCAGGTGGTGGTGGTACAGCAGGAACAAGTGGTACATCTGGTTCAACAGGAACATCAGGTACAGTTGGAACTTCAGGAACTAGTGGACTATCCACAGGTACTGCAGGAACAAGTGGTGCATCTTTTGGTACTTCAGGAACAAGTGGAGCTAATGGTGTCAGTCTCACTCTTGGATTAACTTATACAGGATCAGTTAGAGCTTTAAATGTTTTACAAATATATTAAAATTAAAATTATAAATTATGCCAGCGAATACCGCCCCTATTTTTACACTCACAGCTAAAATTGGCTGGGGTACAACTGCAATCACCACTGCAAACACTGCTATGGACGGTACAGGTACTGTCTTAGGTTGTTATACAGCAGGTGCAAATGGTTCATATGTACAAAGAATAAGATTTAGACCAGCAGGTACTAACGTACAAACAGTAGCTAGATTGTTCATTAACAATGGTTCTACAAATGAAACAGCTGCAAATAATATTTTATTTGATGAGATTACTATTCCAGCAACAACAGCATCTGATACTTCTGCACAATCTACTTTTGAAATTCCATTAAACTTTGCATTACCAACAGGATATGTTCTTAATGTAACCATTGGTACAACAATAGCCGCAGGGTTATATGTATCAGTTATAGGGGGAGATTACTAATGAAATACATTAAAATAAAATTCACACTTGGTTTAGACTGCGAAGCATATCAAGTGATTGACAATATGGTAGTAGTGAGTTATGTTGACTTACAATGTAATCCATTAGAACTACCTGAAGTAACAGAAAGTTATGTAATAGATGGAGAAATATTAGAATATTGTGGAGATGTACCACCTACTACTACAACTACCACTACAACTATTGCTGTTATTGTAGAAGAAATAATACCAGAAATAATATAATATGTTTTTTGATATATTAAATAAAGAAGGACTTTGGATATATAATATAACTTCATCTAGTTGGTTTACTTGGGATAAACCTGATCAATATCAAAACTTTTTCATCATGGCTTGTGGAGCTGGTGGTGGGGGTGGTAATGGTTTTTCAGGAGCAGCAAGTACTAACAGAGGTGGGGGAGGTGGTGGTGCTGGTGGTCAAATCATGAATATGTATGCCCCATCATTTCTTCTTCCAGATACATTATATATAAGTGTGGGAGCTGGTGGAGCAGGTATTATAAATGGAAGAGCTTCAAGTGTATTAAATCAGGGTAACACAACTTATGTAAACTATTATCCAAACTTAAATATAAGTAATATTATATTAAATGCTGCAGGTGGTGGAGCTGGTGGTATAGGATTATCTACTGGAACTGCTGCAGGTGGTATAGGATTACCCAACTCTCCTACTAACACTTTACTATCTATATCAGCACAAGGAGCAAGTGCAGGAACTCCTGGTGGTATTAATACAGGTGATGTTGGTACAAATTTTTCAGCAACAACCTCTTGTATATATGGTGGAACTGGTGGAGGAAGTATTGGAACAGCCAACACTGCTTTTGCAGGAGGAAATATTTTAGCAAGTGATGTTCATCCACAAATAAATGGTGGAGCTATAGATTCAAATGGAGGTGATGGAGTTTTTATAAAAAAACCTTTTTCAGCTATTGGTGGAACTGGTGGAGGTTCTTCTACTACTACTGGTGGAAAAGGTGGTAATGGTGTTTGGGGATCTGGTGGCGGAGGAGGTGGTGGTGGTATTATTGGAGGCAATGGTGGTAATGGTGGTAATGGTTTTGTAATAATAATAGGATTCTAATGATAGATTTTAAATACTTAACATCAGACATGAATGTTGATAGACAAACTTTCTATTCAACTAGTGGATTGACATGGCAAACATGGACTAAACCAAAAGGTAGATCTATGGCTTACATGCTCATAATTGGTGGAGGAGGTGGTGGAGGAACTGGAACCCAATTTTTTGGATTTGTAAATACTCAAGGTGGAGCTGGTGGTGGTGCTGGTGGTATTACATCTTTACTAGTTCCTTTTTTCTTAATTCCTGATACACTATATATACAACCTGGAACATTTGGTACAGGTGGGCCTTTTGAAAATGGTGGAAGTGCATCAGGACAACCAGGAGCAGCAAGTTATGTATCAGTGTATCCAAATACTAATGCAAATAATGTTTTAGCTCAAGCTAATGGAGGGGGTGCTGGTTTTGCTGTTACTACTACTCCTGGAGTTGGAGGAGCACCTATTTTAGCTACTAGTACAACAAAACCTAGATATTTTAGTCTGTGTAATGTAACTTCATATGCAGGACAAGATGGTGGTGGTGGAAGTAACACTGGAAATAATTCTAGTAGAACTTTTACATCTCCTTGGTCATCTCTTGTAATCAATAGTATTGCCACTGGTGGTGCTGGTGGTGGAGGAGGAGGAGATGGTTATGAATTTGGTGCTGCTGGTGGATATGGTGGAAGTATAATAGGAGGAGATGATCTATCTACATTTTTAAAAGATGTTAATGGAGGTCCTGCTGCTGCAGGTGCTGGTGGTGCAGGAGGTGATGGATATTTTAATTTAAAACCTTGGTTATCTGTAGGGGGTGCTGGATCTGGTGGTCAAGTGAACTACGTTTCTGGTGGAGCAATAGCAGGTAAAGCTAATGGATATGGTAGTGGAGGAGGAGGAGCTGGTCCTGGATCTGCTAATGATGGTGCAGCAATTGGAGGAGATGGTGCTCCTGGAATAGTGATAATAATAAGTTATTAATTATGATAAGTTTTCAAAATTTACCAACAAATGCTAAGGTGACATGGTTCATGCAACCTACATCAGGTAATGAAGTACATACTTGGACTAAACCTACAGGTTGTAACTTTATATATATAGTTGCTGTTGGTGGTGGAGGAGCTGGTGGTGCTGGATTTTCAGCAGCAGCAGGTAATCAAAGAACAGGAGGTGGTGGTGGAGGATCTGCAGCTATGTCATCTATACTTGTACCAGCAGTTTTAATAACAGATTCAATATTTATAAGAGTTGGTAGAGGAGGAACTTCATCAACTGTTCCTACATCAACTATAGTATCAGCATATAGAGTGGCTGCAGTGGGTGAATATTATCTAGTTGGATATCCTGGAAATAATGGAAGTGGTGGTACATCAATTATTCCTGGTACAGCAGGTGCTGGTGGAATTTGTCCTCTCACAGATCCAACATTAACATTTGGATTAGGTCAGGTGGGTAAGTTTTCTGGATTTGATGGAGATGGTGGTGTAATAGGAGCAATGCCAGGTATGAGTGCTGTTAATAAAAACTGTGATTTTATTCTTTCTGGAGGAGGTGGAGGAGCTGGCATAACAAATAATAATGCTGGAGGTCTTAGTGGTAGTAACTTATTATCAAACTTTCAACAAACAAATTATTCTACAGCTGTTTCAGGAGGTCTTTTAGGAAGTGCTGGAGGAAATGGTTTCTGGATACCAAAAACATTTAAGTTTTATGGTGGAGGCGGTGGAGGTTCAAACAATAGTATTGCAGGAGGTAATGGAGGTAAGGGTGCCCCTGGTTGTGGAGGTGGAGGAGGAGGTGGTGGAACCACAGGTGGAACAGGAGGAAATGGTGGAGATGGGTTTGTTCTTATAATAAGTTACTAATCTGTTCAATAACGTCTTTAGAAGTGATAACCTTATGACATTCAAAATGTTTAGGGCTATCTTCATTTACAGGACACCAATTCCAATCTCCTTTGTTAAATTTAAACAGTGGATTGTTCCAACATCCATTACATACATCCTTCTTAACTATACGTGTGCAGTTAGAAACAAACTCATGGTCTTCATTAGTGAAATTACTAATCATCACTGTATGTTTACCTATAGCCCAGTTCAACCAACTTATACCACTAGACAGTCCTATGTATAAGTCTGCATGATGTAGATAGTTCATTACATTATTAAGGCTTGTGTCCTCAAGTTTCTCTGCTCCATAGTCTCCTGCTTCTTTAGACATCTCAAACACGCTATATCCTTTTTCTTTATAATAAGAAATCAACTCATCCCAATAATACCAATGTTTACATTGTGATGTAGATTGTGTGGATATACAAATGTATTTATCTGTTACAGGTCTTTCTCCTGGTGTAAAGTCTATTCTACATGGAAGTTCTTTATAAGGAAGATTCAATGTGTTGCTAGCTGTCTTTTGTAAAGGAATTGTAGCTGGATGTTCAGGTTCTTTATTAACATCCCAATACCAACCATATTCAAACTGTGCTACAATATTGTTAACAACCACACCTCTATCTATAAACTGAAGTTCTGGATATGCCTTTTCAAACAAGAAGTTTTTAAATGTAGACACAACCACATCACACTGATAGATGTTTTTAAACTCTAAACAGTATGGCATCCAAGCAATGCTATCTCCTAATGAATGAGACTCAAAGGATATCAATACACGCTTACCCTTGATATAGTCTAACACGCTTATCTTCTCTTTAAGAACCTCTCCATCCCATATTTCTATAAAGTATTTAGCTAGATAGGTTCTAGGATGTTTAGCCCACATACCCTTCTTAAGCATTACAGAATACATTTCTATGTATTCTTTGCCCTTCTTCTCCATAAATTTCACAAGATACTCTTTGTTCTCCCATGTGCTTAATAGCTCAAAGAACATTCCATTGACTAAGTTTAAATTATATTTAAGCATAAGTTTCTATGTATAATTGTTTTGTTCTATCTGAATCATATTTCTCATCCACCTTTAGGACATTCTCATAATACTTATGCAATGTCTTAGCTACGTGTCTCCAGCTAAACTGTTCTCTTGCAGCAAATATCTCTTCTCTACGCTTGTCATAGCTATGTATTACATTCACTATACCATCTGTTACAGCTTCTGTTGTAATGTCATCTATGACATGCATCCCTGGAACAGGTGTAGATCCTTTATAAGTTCCTACAATAGGAAGTCCACTAGCTATAGCCTCACACAATGTTAGATTTGGATGTCCTCCTTCTAGCATGGATGGATGTAAGAATATAGTGTGGTTTTGGTAGAGCTCTTTAATCTCTTCGTCTGTAGGATTTGTTAACTTTAAAGTTAACTTTTTATAGGCGGTTAGTTCTGTATGTATATCAAAGAAGTTTTGATTATCTGTATGACCAGCTATAGTAATAGGTAGGTCCATTCTTTCAGCTGCTTCTATACCATATCTAAATCCTTTTCTATCATACCCTGCGTTACCAGCTAAGCCATTGTTTGCTAACATCAATAGGCTATGTGTTTTAGGAGAATAGTCTGGTGTAAAGAATTCTATATTAGCACCATGTCTTAGATAGAACAACTTATCTGTAGTGTCAAAGTAATCTAGATAATGCTCTGTGTGAGTGATAGATATAACACTTCCTTTGATAGCTTCTAGGTTTTGTTTGTACACCCAGCTATCTTTACCATACCATTCAACATGATGGTCATGTAGAGAATAGATGTATGGTATGCCTAAGCTTTTACAATGTAATGCTTGGTTAGCCATGTGAGCATGTGTAATAGTGTTAGGTATTTTCTCTAACTCATTTGTATATTTAATATGTACAGTGTCACCTAAAGCTTCTAGCTCTTGTTTGTATTCCCATATGATACGTTCTACAGCACCCCAGCCATTTGGTGGGATGGTTATTAATCCTGTAGCCACTTGAATAATATTCATATTGTTAGTTTATATATTCAAACACACCTCTTTCATGAGCTGTATCTTTTAATTGTTTATTTAAAACATACTTCTTAGATGTTTCTAACATAGTTTTATTAGCATCTGTATAAACTTCTACTACTATTTCACTATCATCAATATCAAAATCAGCAAACCAATATCCATGCTTATGAAGAATTATGTTTGTAAAGATAGTATTATTTTTATAAATAGTTACATATTTAATCTGTTCTTCTCCTATTAAATAGTTCATTATATACAACGCAACCTTCTGTGGATCAGGAGTGTTATGCACTATCTCACAGTTAAAGAATCCAAACCTTAATACATTAACCTCACTAGCTTTGAATATGTTAGAGCTGTGGTCATTGATTATTAAAAACTTATCTTCATCGTGTGAAAGCTTCTCATAGAAAGATAGTTCTAACGTATGACCAAAGTTAAAATTTATCCAGTCTTCTGATGATAGGGGGGGAGTGAAATTGTCTACAAAATAGTTTACATTTCCACCAAACATTAGTGACTCATATACATAGGACCCATTGATTCCTCTATACTCTTCAGGTCTGAAGAACAACATCTTCTTATCCTCAATGTCAAGAGTTTTTATATAAGACTCTAACAGTTGTAAATCAGCTCCTCCTAATAGTACATCAGCTTCTGTAAATACAAAGTGTGTATAGCCAAGAGCTTTAGCCATGGTTGTACCAAGCTTTATGTTCCTACATATAGGAAGAACGTGTCCACAGGTGGGAATGGTTATCTTTGTACCAGCACATTCATTCCAGAACACAGGACAAAGGTCATGTCTTAAGAAGGTATTGTCACTATCATATATAGTGTATGTAGCATTCTTAGTAGTCTGTTCATCTAGTGGTAGATGACTAGTAACTATAACATCCCAACCTATTGACTTATAGGTATGTATACATCTGTTAAGGATGTTTATGATTCTATCATTAGAAGGATAGACACTTATTATAGCTACTGGTTCCATTTGGTTCTGAATTTAATTTCATCAATCTTAAGCTTCTTAGCTTTAGCTTCTCCTATCTGTTGTACATTTAATGTTTCCATATGGCAAACAATAGCATCTCTAACAAGAGCATGTTTAATCCCTGCTTCTTTAAGTCTCTCAGCATAGTCATTATCCTGGTAGTACATGTCAAACAGTTCATCAAATGGTAGGATTTTATCTAGAGCAGTTTTCTTAATCACAGTGCACCAGCCTTGTAATGCTTCTGTAACAGCGTAAGATTCAAAATAGCTATCATCACTTCCTATAAAATGATTAGGGAAGTAACGCATGTATAGTAATGGATCTCTAGGAGAGAATGCTTCTATGTCTGGTCTTTGTTGGTGCACATTTATCATCTCAGTGAACCAACCCTTTTCATAACTTACATCATCATTAGATATAACTACCCAATCACTAGTACAATAACCAATGGCTATATTCAAGAACTTGTTATAATTGAATGAACTCTCAGGACGTATATAATTATGATAGTCTCTATATCTAATTGGATTATTACTTCCTGAATCTACAAGTTGTACACGAAACCTATACGTTGACTCACTATTATGTAATGTGTCTATAGTACGCTGTGTCATAGTTACATCTGTACTATCTGTAAGTATTATTACATCTACTATCATATATTATTTTTTAATTCCCCAAAAATATAAATCATGTGTTTCTTCATTAGTATAAAACTTATAAATTTTATACCATTTAGTTAGATCTAATTCATTGCATATAATCTCTTCTGTTAGATTCATATAATAGTCAGCCCACTCATCAGTAACTACAGCTGTGAAAGGAGAGTTATCTGGTGTAGTTCTTCTGGTACCATGTTCATGTCTTCCTGTTGTAGCACAACTAAATAAGAATAATCCCTCTGATCTTAACAGATTCTCAGAAACATTAGTAATAGTATCTTTCCAGTACATATCGTGCTCAAAGCATTCTGTAGATATTACAATATCATAATTAGAATTATCAATAGGCTTGTATAAATGTCCCTTGCTAACTACATTTACATTTTTACCTTTACCAATATCTATTCCTATGTATGAATAGTCTTCAAATAGGAAGTGATTACTTCCATTGATATCTAAAGATCCTATATCACATACATTCACTCCCTTGAAATACTCAGGGAATAGTTCTTTCACTTTAAGACAGAACTTCTGTTGATTTTCGTGTGCCATTATTTTCTAAATGTTTTATGTGAGTTATCAATTAATGAGAATCCATCTGCTTGGGTGGTAATTCTGTTATGTAGAATGCCCATCTTGTGTCCTGCAAAGATGAGATTAAAATACATATCTGCAGCATCCCAATGATGCATTCTTACAGTGTCTTTTAATTCCTTTGCAATCTTAGCTGGGAACATAATACATTGTAAACCAATAATGTGATTGGTAATATACATTACATCATTGACCTCTTCTATTATAGGAGATTGAGGCCAGCCATGTTCTAATGTATCTTTATCTCCAAAGGACATAATGTGTATGTTGTTTGGTCCCAATAAGTGTGCACATTCCTCAACTTTTCGTATGAAATTGTGTATATCTGTCTCAATAATACAATCTCCTTCACATACCATTAAGAAGTCACAATCATGGAATTCTGTTAGGATGGCATTCTTGAATGCTTCATAGCATCCATAATGTGCTGGGGTAAGTGCAGTGCCCAACCTTTGCACTGTGGGTTCATCGAAGAGTTCCATTGAAACACAATCTGGTCTGATGCAGTTATATGATGGTGGTAATGATTTATAGGGCTCATTAAGTTGTAAGATATATTCCCATCCATGGTCTTTGACTTGCTCAAGGGATGCTCTACTTGCTTGTTCTCTTTCATCGTTTAATGTTGTTTGTATGTGAACTAATTTAATTTTAGGTTTGATATTCTTCCATTGAAACTTACCTGTATTTTCATACAAGTGTAAGTTGTCCTTAGTTAGTTTAAACTCTTCCACCTTATAGTTAGTATCTCCATCATAGAAATCCATTCTTATATCTATAGGTTCTCCCTTGAATTCAAACTGATAAGCAAGTTCATGCTTCTGGGCTGGTATGATTCTTTTCCACATGTAGTCTGCAATAGATACATAGATGTTTCTATAGTCTCTGTTGTATGTAAAGAAATAGAACATGTAATTGTTTGGTTTTCCAACAACAGGAAGGATGGAATAATACTCACTATTAGAGGCAACACCTAATCCACTGTTAATCAATAGAGTAGACTTGTCATTAGTAACTAGTTGTACGTCATTAGGATTGAAACTAAATATCACTTTAGATAGATATTCTTCTAGATAGTTCTCACATCTTCTGCGTGTGCATACAGCATTCCATTCTTCTGGTGTACGTACATCATCAAACTCTTTTAAGAAGAAGTCTGTATTAAACAAGATACCATTAGTCTGAATTCCTAATCCCTGTGGTGTAGGAAGTGTAGCTGCACAAAGTTTTTTATCTGTCTTAAATGCAGCATTCACTGCATGTACATCATCTTTGTCTAACACAACATCATATGTAGTGTAGAAGAATCTATTGAATCCTAGTTCTTTGGCAGCTTTGGCACCATTGAACATGTTAGTCAAGACAGTGAGAGACTGGTTACTATTCTTCAATCCATTGATATTTATCTCAGCAAAGTAGTCTGGTTGATCATTATAGAACCTGGTGTAGTAGCTGTGATGTGTAAGAGGGTTGTGTGCATCATAGATATAATAATCCACCATTCTTTGTATATCAGCATCTACAGGATAGTGACTCACTAGTATAATCTTTCTACCTAATGGTTTAAGACTATTGATAGTATCCTTTGTCCACTGCACTCTGTCCTTAATATTAGGATAGGTGCCCAAGATGATACACTCTTCTTCTATCTTATCAAGGTTTAATTTTTCTACTAGATTGGTAGCATCACTACTAAGATCTCCAGTTAAATAAACCATGTTAGGTTCATCATCATACTTATTACAATACACATCTAGGTTGTACATTAGTTTGATTAGGTCATCGTATTGTAATGCTTCCTTAATAGCAATGGGATTTAACTCCTTGTTACCACGATCACCCTTGGAAGGGAAGAAGAACACATCAGATGCTTCTAAGAAATTAGTTACATCATCACGCTCTCCCCAGACAACACAGTTCTCTGGTTTGTTCTGCATCAATGGCTGCCAATAGAATTCAAAGTTACCTGCTTGGTTACCTAAGAAATGGAACTTAATCTTATAGTTCTTCAAACGCTCAGCTAATTCAAATGCATAAGCTTGGTTCTTTCTAGGTGTAAATAGTCCTACAGTGATGAGATGCTTGTAACTAGGATCTAGTCCTAACTTCTTCTGCATATCTATTTTGCTACGTTGCTTTTTGTCTACAGGATATTCAATAATCCTCATAGGAACATCTAAGTGTATGTATTTGAATGCATTATATGCACTAACAAACACAAACATATCAGGAAACATTGTCTTACTTCTAGGGTTAAATGAGCTATCATGTGTAGTTTCTACAATTCTCCAGCTTCTATCTGAGCTATATAGATAGTCAGCACATTCAGTGTTCATAAACATCTCAGGAAATTCCTCCATGGATATTGTATCTGGTTGGAACTCATCAACAATCCTTGATAGTTGCTCAAGCTTGTTATCTCCTAGAGAATAGAAGTTTTGTTCTCCTACAAGTCTTATGATTCTGTTTCTTTGTACAACAAAAGCCCAGGCAATCAAGTCCCACTCAACCACCTTGATATCAAAATCATTCTGTAAAAGCTCTATCTTATTTACTGTTACCTGTGGTGCCCCTCCTGTTGATAGATGAGGAGTGATGATTAATAGTTTTTTCATATGTTATTGTTAATTGCATGTATCACTTGTGCTACAGATGGATGGCATTCAAAAGTTTCTTTCTTTTCTAAGCATCCAATTAGTGGCTGTACATAATCTATTGTAGGCCAATACTCAAGAGCATATTTCATATTAGAGCTGCAGTGTAATCCACATCCTCCTCTTACGTATATATGTTTTCCTTCTTGTCTATGTGGTGTGCGAAACTCTGGATTGATAGGAGATCCTAATTCAATAATATCAGTGCTAGTTGTACCTGCTAGATGTAGAATACCTGAGTCCATAGTGATGACCAAGTTAGCATTGTTAATCAAATGCCAAGTTTGAGAGATGGATGTCTTATTCATTAGGTTGATAACGTTATCATTCATCTCATGTACAGGTTTATCTACATTAAAGAACCCTGTCTCAGAAGAGTCCTTACCAACTGCTACAACTTTATATCCCAATTTATTTAATTCATCAACTAGTTTTAACCAATTATCCTGTGACCACGTTCTATTAGGCCAGCTGTTAACAGGATGTATCACAGCATATTTACCCTCTACAAGAACATTAGGTTCTTCTATAGGTTGATAGAAACATTCCATTTCATCTTGCCTAAGCATAAAGCCTAGGTGTATAGCATGGAACTGCCTGATATCCATCATGTTATGCTTCATCTCTACACCACGCTCGTCTTTCTTACCCACTAGATAGAATGAATTATGTACAATGTAATTACTTTGTATGTACGTCATGTCTACAGAAGCAGCTTTATAGCTAGCTTCTACATAAGGATTCATCTTGAAGAGCTCAGGCATTTTAGAGAGAACAACAATCTTTCTTTGGTAGGAGTCATGAAGTTTTTTGATAGTGGGGGTGGCACAGATTAGGTCACCCAATCCATTACATTCTTCCAGATTTAAACAAACTGGTTTCATTTGTTGGTTATTTCAAACAAAGTTAGTATTTTTGTTGAAAATAACAAAACATTTTACCATGAAAATTGAAGTTTCTGTGGGGGAAGTTGTAGACAAATGGACTATACTTTCCATTAAAGGTCTGAACATTACAGACAAAGACAAACTAGTTAATGTTTTCAAAGAAAGAAATTATCTAAACACTGTTATAGATTTTGAAATCTTACATGATGTTTTAACAGATCAACTAATTGAGGTGAATCAAGCTCTTTGGAAGGTGGAAGATCTTCTAAGAGACTTTGAAAGAGCTGGTAGCTTTGGTGAAGAGTTTGTTGACTTGGCTAGATCTGTCTACAAATTAAATGATAAAAGAGCACATATTAAAAAAGAAATTAATATTAAGTATGGCTCTGACTTTGTAGAGGAAAAGTCCTACCAGCCCTACTAAAAAAAGATTTGGTAGTTTCAACTTTTTCACTTAGTTTTGCAATGAACTAGAATTTAACCTAAATAGGTCTTTCTGACCATATTATGCACTCATGTCCTGGGTGTATTTTTATTTATACCAATGAGAGAAAATACTAACATTCAAACAATCAAAGCTTGGGTATTCCCAACTTTAGTTTCTATCTTAGCCATGATGATATGGAATGATGTCAACGAAATCAAAGCTGATGTCAAAGCCCTAATGGCTCAGTCAGCCATAGACAAAACTCGTATAGACAACTTAGAAAGAGCTGTGTTTGGTAATAAGAGTGGGAATACAAACTTTCCTACTGATAGAAGATTACCAGAACCTCCTTATAATCTAATAGCTGTTATCCCTACTCGTGAAGAATTAATTGCTATAAAAACTAAAAAGAAAACTATATGAAATTTAAATGGACAGGCTATTGGAAACCTACCCCTAAGAAGATTAGGAAAATTGCTGATGCTATTGTAGCAGCAACTACATTTAGTGGTAGTGTAGTTGTACTTAATGGTCACCCTCTAGTAGGAACCATTATTTTTGTTTTAGGCTTTGTAGCTAAGGTGGTATCTAACTTCTTTGAAGAAGATAAACCAGTAAAAAAGACTAAGAATGCAAAGTAAACATTTATATATAGTGATTATTGCTTTGATAGCTGTTGTATTCTTACAAAGAACTGGCTGTACTTACATTCCTAAAGAAGCTCCAAAGGTAACAATTGACACCCTTATAAGTGTTATAGAGATACATGACACAATCAAAGGAAAACCTGTCTTTATCAAAGCTAAAAGAGATACCATCTGGAAAGATAGTTTAATATTTAAGCCTGACACCAACTATGAAGGTCTTCTTAAGCAATACATTGCCTTGGGAGACTCTCATTTTACTAAGAATATATACAAAACAAACTATGAATTAGATAGCTTTGGAACTGCCACTATTGCAGATACAGTGGTTGCTAACAAGTTATCAGGACGTTTAATAAGTTACAATCTAAATATACCTACTAAGACAATCACTATAACTAAAACTCCTCCTGCTGTTAGACAGTTCTACATAGGAGGTGGACTTTATGGAAATCCTCTTACAATTATAAAGTCTGCAAACTTAGGGGTGTTGTATAAGGATAGGCAAGACAGAATCTTTGTTGCTTCTGTTGGTTTTGATGGTCAACCAATCTATGGATTTTATTCATATTGGAAAATTAGACTTAAATGATAAAGATTAATGATGATTGTATCAACTTAATTAAAAGCTTTGAGGGATTCTCTTCAAATGCTTATCATGGTGAACTAGATCCTGCACACGTAGATACTATTGGTTATGGAACTATTAAATATCCTCCCAATTATATGGGGGGTAAAGCTGTTAAGGTGGGTGATCCAATGATTACTACAATACAAGGATTTGAATTTCTGAAACATGAAGTGAATCTAAAAACTGATGGTGTAGATATGCTTATTAGAGATGACCTAACTGTTAATCAGTTTGGGGCATTAGTAAGCTTTGCTTATAACTTAGGACTTGGAGCTTTAAAAGGTTCTACATTACGTAAGAAGGTGAATATCAATCCTTTAGATCCTACAATTAGAGATGAGTTTATGAAATGGGACATGGCTAATGGAGCTCATATTAAAGGACTTGCTAGAAGAAGAAAAGCAGAAGCAGATTTATATTTTAAAAAATAAACTAACATGGCAAAAGCAAAAGGAGGAACAGCCTCTACAAAACTAACATTTGGAAAACGCAAGGGTGGAAAGGCTAGTAAAACTAAAGGTCCTAAAGACAAGGCAACTAAACCTTACAACAGACAGGGCAGATAATAACTAAAAAAGTTAAAACACTTATAACTAAAATTGTTATTGTAAATTATTGACTCTCATTGTTAATAGTAAAAAGTAACATACCTTTGGGAATTAATTTTCAATACTATGGCTATACCAAGCAGACAGATAGGATGGGGAACAGAAGAAAACCTTTTATGGCAGATATCTAAACAGATGGAAGCATTGACTGGTGTAACAAGTAATATACCAGCTCCACTATCTCTTTATTCAGGCACTTTTTTTGATGTTACCACTCAAAACAATGGTGGTGCAACTACAGCTAACCAAGTATTAATAGCGTCAACACAAGCTGCTAATGGGTTTACATTGACTAGTAATAGAGTGAATGTTATTAATTCAGGTGTATATTATATAGACCTTGCTCTCCAACTTACATTTACTGGTGGAGCATCAAGCTATAATGTAACTGTTTGGTATACAATAAATGATGCAATTGTACCTAATTCTGCATTTACATTCACTACAACTGGAGCACAAAATGATCAAACTTTAGCACATTTATCAGATACAATTGCATTAACTGCTGGACAATATATTAAATTCTATTGGTGGTCACCAGCTACAGGTATGAAGCTTTTAGCAACTGCTGCTGGTAGTAACCCAACTAGACCTTTATCACCATCTGTTAATTTTAATATATTTAACATAGGATAATCATGGCAATACCTTCTCAACAAATAGGCTGGAGCCAAAAGGCTAAACTACTTTGGCAGATATCTAAGCAATTAGAAGCTTTAACAGGAGTGATGGGTAGGAATATTCCTGCTACCACCACTACAACAACTACAGCTACTCCTTAATAAAGAGAAAACCAACAAACTACATATATGAAGGATCTTAAATTTATCTGTGCCCAGCCAGATGATGTATACTACACATGGCAGGTACATCTATGGTTGGAAAGCTTGAAGAAGCTTGGACACTCAGACAAAGCAATTGTTTTAGTGTATACACCTAGTTTTAGAGAATACAATGGCAAGTGGGAAAAGATCATGGAACTGTATCCTGAAGCAAAGTTTGCTTTCTACAAGGATTCAGGAGATGTAAGTCAGTATTTAGGAGTTTATATTCCTATTCTACGTCCTTATTGCTTAATGAGATATTTCCAGGACAATCCTGATATGGTCACCAAAGCAGTGTTTTACTGTGACTGTGACGTAATCTT
>Ga0209299_1000013_pt1 | contig 108993 bp, 104 predicted proteins | sample S_140806_MF_Meta_FD_187326 | JGI IMG/M metagenome (GOLD analysis project Ga0209299, IMG submission 187326) | Freshwater microbial communities from Lake Simoncouche, Canada to study carbon cycling - S_140806_MF_MetaG (SPAdes) (version 2) | ecosystem: Environmental > Aquatic > Freshwater > Lake ...
CTCGGCGATGTCGGTGGCGCGCTGCAGGTCGTTGGCGGCGCCGGTGGTGACCTCGCCAAAGACGATCTCCTCGGCGCTGCGGCCGCCCAGCAGGGTGGCGATCTGGCCCTCGAGATCCTCCTTGGAGTTGAGGAAGCGCTCCTCGGTGGGCAGTTGCAGCGTGTAGCCGAGCGCGCTCATGCCGCGGGGCACGATCGAGATCTTGGCCACCTTGCTGCCGCCCGGCATCAGGTGGCCCACGATCGCGTGACCCACCTCGTGGAAGGCCACCACCTTCTTCTCATCGGCCTGCAGCACGCGGCTCTTCTTCTCGAGGCCCGCCACCACACGCTCAATGGCTTCATTGAGATCGCCCTGCTCCACGGTGGTGCGTTTGGCACGGGCGGCCAGCAGGGCGGACTCGTTGACCAGATTGGCCAGATCGGCGCCGGCGAAACCGCTGGTGGCCTGGGCGATCTTGTCGAGATCAACGCCTTCCGACAGCTTCACCTTGTTGGCGTAGATGCCGAGGATGGTGCGCCGGCCGGAGAGGTCGGGCCGGTCGACCAGCACCTGGCGGTCGAAGCGGCCCGGGCGTAGCAGGGCAGCATCCAGCACCTCGGGCTGGTTGGTGGCCGCAAGCACGATCACCGGCTTGTCCTTGGAGGCGAAGCCATCCATCTCGGTGAGCAACTGATTGAGGGTTTGCTCGCGTTCGTCGTTGCCGCCCATCATGCCCATCGAGCCGGCGCGGCTCTTGCCGATGGCATCGAGTTCATCGATGAAGATGATGCAGGGGGCTTTCTTTTTGGCCTCCTCAAACAGATCGCGCACCCGAGCGGCGCCGGCGCCCACGAACAGCTCCACGAATTCCGAGCCGCTGATGATGAAGAAGGGCACGCCTGCCTCCCCGGCCACGGCCTTGGAGAGCAGGGTTTTGCCCGTGCCAGGAGGGCCCACCAGCAGGACGCCCTTGGGGATGCGGGCGCCGATGGCGGCATAGCGCTCGGGGGTCTTGAGGAAGTCCACGATCTCGGTGAGCTCCGTCTTGGCCTCATCCACACCGGCCACGTCGGCGAAGGTGACCCGCGATTCCTCATCGGGCACGTACACCTTGGCTTTGCTCTTGGTGAAGCTCAGGGCCCCCTGGGCGCCGCCCATGCCGCTGCGGCGCGCGAAGAACTGGAGCACGCCGATGAAGATCAGCGGCGGTACCACCCAGCTCAGCAGGGTGGTGATGAAGCTGGGCTTGCGGGGCGGGGCGGCGGCGAACTCCACGCCGTGCTGCTCCAGCCTTTGGGGCAGCTCCATGTCGAAGATCGGGGTGGTGGCCAGCACCGTGGGAGCCCCCTCGGCCGGCGGCTTGATCAGCTCGTAACGGATTTGGTCGGAGGTGATGAAGGCCCGCTTCACATTGTCGGCGTTCACTTGGTCGATGAACAGCGAATAGGGAACCCGCGGCACCTGCATCGCCGGGTTGGGCAGAAAATTGCTGGCCAAGAGCAGTACGCCGAAGCCGATCAGCAGCAGGTTGATCAGGCCGAAGCGCCGGCTTGGGCGGTTGTCGTCCTGGCGGATGGCCATGCGGCGAAAGTGTGGAGATGGGGTCAGGCTAGGCGGGTGTGCCGCCCGCTGGATCGCCTGCTGGGTGGGAGAACCGAAGGGGAGCCGGCTCGTGTCGTCGCCGCAGCCCCCAATTCGTCACTAGTCGCTTCCTTCACCCGCCCCTCTTCCGCGCGATGTGCGGCCGCTTCGCCCTCACCACCTCCCTTGATGCCCTGCTGCCTCGGCTTCAGGGCCCCCTGCCGGCCGGCCTGGTCGAGCATTACGCCCCCCGGATCCAGGTGCGGCCGGGGGAGCCGGTGCTGCTGCAGCGCCAGGAGCACGGCCGCCTGGCGGTGGGCCTGGCCCTCTGGGGCCTGGTACCGGAGTGGAGCAAGGATCCGCTGGCCCGGGGCCGGCCGATCAACGCCCGCTGCGAGACCGTGGCGGAGAAGCCCTTCTTTCGGGGGCCCTGGCGGCATCGCCGCGCCCTGCTGCCAGCCAATGGCTTCTACGAGTGGCAAAACCGCACCGATCCGACCACGGGAAAGGCCTGGAAGCAGCCCTGGCTGTTTCGCCGCCGTGATGGTGCTCCCTTCTGGCTCGGTGGCCTCTGGGACCGCTGGTGCGGCCCCGATGGCGGTGAGCTGGAGAGCTGCGTGGTGCTTACCACCGCCCCCAACGACCTGCTCCGGCGCGTGCATGACCGCATGCCGGTGCTGATCCCCGATGGGTTAGAGCACGCCTGGCTGGAGGCCACCGACGGGCCTGGCCTGCGGGCCCTCGAGCCCCTCATGGGCCCCTGGGATCCGAGCGCCTGGGAGGCGGTGAAGCTGGAGCCGGCAACCCTGCGGCCGGCGGCGCCGGCCGAGCAGGGGCAGCCGAAGCCATCCGTGCGGGCTGTACAGCTGGATCTGCTCGATGGGCCCGCGATCTGAGCGGGCAGCCACCGGATCGCTTCACCGGCCGCTTGGCTCGGTCCCTCCGGCCCGCTAGGACAGGAGGGAGCGGCAGATCCGTGATGAGCCTCAACCAACTCGATGCCTTCCTGGCCCATGCCGAGAAGGTCCCCGAACTGGCGCGTGTGCTCCACGACCACGCCGAACCCCTGGATCTGGAGGCTTTTCTGGCCCTGGCCCGCCAGGCCGGTTACGCGGTGGAGGAGGCGGATGTCTTCGCCGCCCAGCTCCGCGGCGAGGAGACCCTCAGCGATGCCGAGCTGCAACGCCGGGCCGGCGACGAGGCCCGCCGGCTGCGCAGCTTCATTCCCGGTTGAAGGTGTGATTTTGGAGCGCGTCGCCGACTATCCGAGGCCCCCGGCCCTGGTGCCCTGCGCCCGCCATGTGCGCGTGGAGGTCTTCGGCAGGGTGCTGTGCGAGACCCACCGTTCCTTGAGGATTCTTGAGACCTTTCATCCGCCCACCTTTTATCTCCCCCCGGAAGATCTCGATGCTTCCCTGCTGGAGCCCGCCGCCGGGCGCAGCTTCTGTGAGTGGAAGGGAATCGCCCATTACTTCGATCTGGTGAGCGGTTCCGGCACCCCCGAGGAACAACGATTGCGGCGGGTGGTGTGGCAGTACCCCGAACCCACGCCGGCATACGCGGCGCTGGCCGGTTGGTATGCCCTGTATCCCGGCGCGGTGGATGGCTGCTGGCTCGATGGGGAGCCGGTGCGCCCCCAGCCCGGTGGTTTTTATGGCGGTTGGATCAGCTCTGATCTGATCGGGCCCTTCAAGGGGGATCCGCTCCATCCCGAGTTGATCTGAGCGGGTTGCGCCTGGCAGAGCCTGAGGGCATCCCAGCTGCACCAGAACCCGGGCCGGCGCTCAGAGCGTGAGGGCCAGGAAGTCTTCGATCACCTGGGTGGGGATCACGCAGTGCATGGCCGCTCCAGTGGATGGGCACAGGGCGTGGTGCTAGTTCAGATGGTTGATCATCGCCAGCTGGAAGAAATCGGGCCTCACGCCATGGCCCTCCTGGAATAGCCCCAGCACGCTGCCGCCGCGGGCATGCAGCAGGTTGGTGAGGCTGGCGCCATGGGGGGCCACGATGTGGGTGGCTCCGCGGAACAGGGCGATCTGCTCGCCCAGGGAGAGCTGTTCGCTCTGGACCGCCACGAATCCGTGGGGTTTGAGCTGGGCCAGCACCGCCTCCTCGTTGGCCACCCGGCGCGTCGGCACACCCTTGCGCGAGAGGTAGATCCGCTGGGGCGGTGCCAATGCCGGGAGCGGCGTGCCCTGGCTGAGCCGTGCCGCCAGCTGCTGGATCGCCCAGGGGGACGCGGCATCGAAGGGGGCGTCACCCCTGCGCTGCCAGCGGTGTGCCACGGAGGCGATCAGCCGGTCCACCCGCAGGCCGCCCCGGCCCACGGGACGGTGGCTGATCCTTCGCTCCGGAGCGATGCCCCGCAGGTTGAGGGAGTCCTCCTGCCAGGGATTGAGGGTCGCCGGCACGATCACCCGAGTGGGTTCGCCGAAGCGATCGCTGTGGTGATCAGCGGCGATCAGACGGGGCAGGCAATCCAGGAACCAGTGGTAGTAGCTGCCGCTCCATTGCCGGCTGTCCACCAGGGAGCACACCGCACCGGGGAGGCGTTACTGGGGAGGCAGCAGGGAGCGCAGCCGGAGCTTCCGGCGCAGCCGCCCATCGATTTCCTTGAGATGGAGGGTTTCCTCCACGATCCGTCGGCGGCGGTCCACCCCCACGAGGTTCGAGCTCACCAGGCGGGCTCCCGGCTCCACCACGTAGCCCTGGGGGTCGAGCAGGATGGGTTGCAGGAACTCGCCGATACGGCCGAGGGGGTTGGTTCCAGGGGTTGGCCAGCTGGTAGCGGCAGTTCTGGCGTCCATGGAGTTCGATCACCTCGCGTTGCCCGCTGGTCATGGCGCCGATCCGGGCCTGGCGCTGCCCACCCCCATGGTGGTGAGCCCGGCGTGGTCTGCCGGTGGCTCGGGGATTCCCAGCTCCCAGAGCAGGTCGCTCCCCAGATCACGCCGTTCCAGCTCCCGCCAGGACTGAACCTGAGCGAGACCCTCCAGGCCCAGATTTCCCAGGGGCGTGCGGGCGGCCAGGCCCCCCAGCAGTTTCGGGGCGATCACCGCCGCCAGCTCCTGTACGCAGCCCTGGCGCAGGGCCGCCGCCGCCAGCTCGGGACCGCATTCCCACAGCACCCGGTTGCAGCCCCGGGCTGCCAGGGCCTCCAGCAGGGGAGCCGGTTCGCATTGGGCCAGCTCCAGCCGTTCCACGCCGAGCCGATCGAGCAGGGCGCAGGTTGCCATGGCTCTGGCTTCCCCTTTCCGCTGGGCCGAGGCACCGATGGGACCGTGCGCCACCAGGGTGGGGGCCACGGCCTGATCCCACAGCTGCGCCGTCTCCGGCAGATCGAGGCTGCGGCTGAGTACAACCCGCAGCGGTTCGGGGACCCGGCGGCCGCGGCTGGTGAGCAGGGGGGCATCGGCGCGCACCGTGCCTCCCCCCACGATCACCGCATCACAACGGGCCCGCAGCCCATGAACCCAGCCCCGGGCTGCCGGACCACTGATCCACTGGCTCTGGCCGTTCGGCAGGGCGGTGCGGCCATCGAGACTCATCGCCCATTTCAGGATCCCCAGGGGCCGCCCGGTGCGGACGCGGTGCACGAAGGCCCGGTTCAGCCGAAGCGCTTGCTCCTCCGCCACCGCCTCGATCACCTCCAGCCCGGCCGCTCGCAGTTGGGCGATGCCGCCGCCGGCCACCCGCGGGTCGGGGTCGGCCAAGGCCACCACCACCCGGGCGATACCGGCGCCGATCACCGCCTCGGTGCAGGGCGGTGTGCGGCCGTGGTGGCAACAGGGCTCCAGGGTGACCACCAGGGTGCCGCCGCGGGCCCTGGCGCCGGCCTGGGCCAGGGCTCCCACCTCGGCATGGGGTTCACCGGCGCGGGCATGGAAACCCTCACCCACCAGCTGGCCTGCGGCATCGAGCACCACGGCCCCCACCAAGGGGTTGGGGCTGGTGCGACCCTCCCCAAGGGCGGCCAAGCTCAGGGCCCGCCGCATCCAGGGGAGCCAGGGGATGATCTTGGCGGCTTGGGGGGGAGGCGAAAAAGAGCTGGCAAGCATGGGCGCGGTCCCTGGGCGCTGGTTCCGGTCGGCTGGACTGTGATCAAACAGGTTGTGCGAGCGCGTCAGGTAGGGCGGCCAGATCGTCCAGCCAGGCCTGCAGCAGCTGGAGTTCGCTGGCATCAATCAGGCGGATCTATATTAGGTCAGCTGCACACGATGCGCCGATCGTTGTAGCCGCGATAGTCTTCTACTTTGGTGATCCATGCCAGGTGTTGATTGAGGAGCTGGAGCGGGGGCTGAGGTGCCAGCCATTAAAGTCGGCGCGTGTAACGATGAAATGGGTATAATTATTGAGTTAAGTTGTTGGTCTTTTAAAACTTTGACAGATTTTACATTAACTGTAGTTCAGGTGCGTGCCTGTGTCTGGGATTGCTGCAGGTTCGCCTAGCTAGTTTCCATTGATGGACAGCGTCTTTCTCCAGGGAAATGGGAGCACGGTGCCCAGCCTGGCAGTGCTGATCGGGTCGCATAGCTTTTCGTAGCCTGCATTCGCAGCCTCGTAGATGCAGTAATCCACAATTTTGTTTGGGGGCAGTCCTGGGATCATGTTCTCGTCTTCGCTGGACATTCGCTAACGCAGAAGGCCACATCCGCGTTTAGCAGTTCGATCAGGTTTTTTTAGGCTATTGGCCGTAATCTCCCGTGACCTCAACGTGCCAATAAAGCAAATCAACGGTCGGGGACTGCCCTGGTTGTGAACCGTGATGGCTTGCATGGGTGCTGCTGATTCGTCGAAGGGGGTTCTTTTTGCTACCCGAAGCGGATGGCGACAAATGTGCTCAGGGAGCCTCGGCACTTGGCAGGCTTCTCCACTCTTTCACCACGTAGGGCGGCACCGGCAGCTCCGTGAACACTCCGGGCAGCTCCAGTCGTAACGGACGGTTGGTGGCCAGCTCGGCCAGAAGGGGAGTGAGGTCAAACTCGGCGGCGGCGGCTCTGCCGTCGCCGGCCAATTTCGGGCTGCTCAGGGTGGTGTCGGCCAGCTCCCAGAGGTGGCGGCCGCTGGTTACCAGTAGCGGGGTGGGGTGATCCAGCCGCACCCGCCCGGGATAGCCCACGATCCGCAGCGTGATCGCGGCGTCCTGGCTGGGGGGACCTTCGCGGTAGGCCACCACCTGCCAGCTCTGGTAGTCGAGGTCGCGCAGGCTCTCGAGGCTGCGCACCACCCCGGTGGCGGTGGTTTCATCCGGGTGGGCGTGGATCAGGGCCCAGGCGGGGGGCGCGCTCAGGAGGAACTGGCCCAGGGTCAGGAGGGTGATCGTCACCAGGCTGACCAGACCACGGACCAGGCGGCCTCCCAGGAGCAGGTTCTGCCGGGCCATGGCGCCATCGAGGGCAGCTTGTGCGCCGCTGCGGGGGCTACACCGGTGGTGTGGTGCCTGCAGCGTGGAAGGGACGAAGGGGCCTGGGAAGGCCTGTCGGAATCCGGGTTCTGGAAAGGCTGTCATGGCTCTTGGCCACCGATGGGATGCAGCTCTGCTCCCGGGATCGGGTGCCAGCCGGTGTGGGTGGCCCATAGGGCCCAGATCGCCATGGCCCGCAGGTAGTGGCAGGCGCGGAAGGTGTTCGAGGCAGTGATCGCTTCGGGGGTGCGGAACTGCAGGCCTCCCGCATACACCTGCTGCACCACGGCGCTGCAAATCGCCAGAGCCGTGTCGCTGTCGCCCATGAGGCGATAGTAGGCGGCCAGTCCGAAGTTGATGCCGGTCCACACCTCCAGGGGGTGGGTGCCGTTGGGGTCGAGGGGGGTGCCATCGCGACGCAGGCCGTTGGCCACCCCGAGCCGGCCGCCCTGGAAGCCTTCGAAGCAGGCCTCTTTCACGGCCTGGAGCGAGGAGCGGGCGCGATCGTCTGCCACCACGGGGGGGAGCCCCAGCAGCCGGGCGTAGAAGTCGCCGCAGAGCTGGTCGGCCATCACCACCGGCGTGCCGCTCTCGGCATCGATGTTGTAGTACTCGCCATTCCAGAGCAGGGCATCGAAGTTGGATCGGCTCTGCTCCAACCAACCGCCAAACTCCCGCTGCTCGGCCGAGGTGTCGAGCCCGAGTTCCAGCTGCAGTCTTTGGCCCATGGCCAGGGCGGCCTCCAGGGCGGCGATCCAGAGGGCGCCGCAGTAGGCACTCACCCCCTGCAGGGGCCAGTCGTCGAAGGTCTGGTCCGGGGCGCCGCCGTTGTCGGGCAGGCCGTCGTTGTTGGCGTCGAACTGCTTGAGGTAGCGCAGGGACGTCACGGCGGCGGGCCAGCAGTCGGCCAGGAAGCGGAGGTCTTCGCCGGAGGGGGCCAGGCGGAAGCTGCGCCACACCTGCAGCACAAAATCGCTGGCTAGGTCCTTCCAGAGGTTGCAGTCCTGGTAGGCGGTGTAGTTGGTGGCGTCGAAGGGCTGCTCATTCGGGGCGCCCAGATCGTGGGGGGTGGCGCCCGCCAGCTTGCGGGGGGCCTCCACCCGGCCCCGGCCCTGGGTGAAGTACCAGCCGATCGGCCGGGGGGTGGGATCGGCCGCCGGGATGGCCCGCGCAAAGTCGCGCAGCACCGCCTTGTCGAGCTCAGGCCATAGCTGCAGCAGGGCGAAGGAGCCGTAGAGCCGCACATCGAGGCTTTCGTACCAGGCGTAGTCGAGGCACTCGAGCACGCCGAAGCGGCCTACGGGATCCTGCGGCGTGGCGGCGGTCCAGAGGCTGCCGCCACTGGCCAGGTCGTAGAGCTCATTGAGCAGGGCCATGCGCAGGGCATCGGGCAGGTCGGCGCGTTCCACCACCGGTTTCTGCCAGGCGTTGATGGCCTCCTTCCAGCTGCCCCAATTCGCCAGGGCTTCGGCGGCGATGGCGGTGGCGTTGTCACCACCGCTGCCGAAGATGTCGGTGTAGCGGCGCAGGGCGCGGCTGCCGGTGGCGAAGGCCGTCACCGGCAGGTCCCAGCTGATCACCACCGGCAGCTCAAAGCTTTGTCCCGCTTCCAGCCGGAAGCGCACTGCCAGGGCGGCACTGGCCGGGTCGTGGTCGCCGCTGTGGCGGTCGTTGTCGCTTTGGGGGATGGCGCCGCCTTTGGCGAAGGGGGTCCAGAGCTCGGCGCCATCCCCGGTCGGATTCCAGCGGCTGCAGCGCATGATCTCCAGCCCCGGATGGGCCAGGGAGGCTTCATCGGGCACCGCCAAGCACCATTGCCCCTGGCCCTCGGCCAGGGGCTCGGCCCGCTCTCCCTCCAGCAGCACCCCCCGCAGACCTGCCGCGTCGATGCGGCGATTGCGCTGGCCCCGGGTGCGGCCGATCGCCGGCACATAGTTGTGTTCGGGGCTGCCATCGTCGCGAAAGTGAACGGCAGCGGCAGGGTCGGTGTTGGTGAACCAGCCGAGGGTGTTGCGCCAGCTCAGCAGCAGCGAGAGATCAAGGGGGGCGGCGGTGGGGTTGGTGAAGCTCCAGCGGAACACCGCCACCGGGTAGCTGGTGCGGCGGTAATCACCGGGCAGGATCGGGCTGAAGGCCTCACAGCTCACCCGGGCCGCAAAGACGTTCTGGTAGTCAAACGTGCTGCTGGGGTAGCGGGCGCTGTAGGTGCCGCTGCTCTGCTCGGGGGTGCTGGCGGGGTACCAGCTCCAGGCCGCCAGGGGCGGCTGGGGGGCATCCGGTCGGGAGTCGTCCCGCAGGGGGGCATTGGCCAGGGCATGGGCCTTGCTGTGCTGGCCGTCGTGCTCGAACAGGGCGAACTGGCAGTCGGGCAGGGTGCCGAACCAGTGCTCACCGCCATCAAGGTGCCAGAGGTTGAAGGTGCCATCGGGGCCGCGGCCGATGCAGCCGGCCCCGAATCCCCCCAGGGGTGCCCCATGGTTGGGACCGTCGTCGATGTTGCTCGCGTAGCGCACCCTGTAGGGCTGCTCCCAGCCGAGGCCGATCGGCCGCTGCCAGGTGGCTCCTGGCTCTTCCGACCCGGGCCTGCCGCGGCGAAGGAGGGGGAGACCAGGGAGGCCGAAGGGCACGGGGTTCGGGCGGATGGGATCAGCTTGTCAGAAACGGGGCTTTGGCTGGCCGGGCGATCGGACAGGTGTGCAGGGGCCGCTGTAGTTCACTCCTATCATCGTCAACACGCCAGTCATTTCATTACCCTTTCCGGAGTTAATCCAGGCGATTGGCAGCGGCTAGAAGCGGATCCGCATCGCGTTCGACTCATCTCCACTATTTTTGAAATATGCAACTAAAATACGTAGATGTATGATTTTGCGATGCTTTCAAGCCGGACTCTCTAGAGCGATTATCGATTTTGATTCTATCTCTGAAATTGCCATAAATTAATCCCTGCGCCCCACGATGATTCGGCAGCGCTATCAACAACGCCCCTTTTCACCCATCGCCCTTCCTGCTGCTATCTGGGGTTTTTGTCTTGAGCCTCTGAGCAGGTCTGCGCCCCAGCGTGGCGGTTCCTATCGACCAGAGATAGATGGCCTGCGGGCTCTGGCCGTGCTCGCAGTACTCGCCAATCACCTGAACCAAACGGTTGCTCGGGAAGGCTATCTTGGCGTTGATATCTTTTTTGTGATTTCCGGTTATGTGGTGACGTCGTCGCTCCTGGCTCGACAGGCGACGTCTCCCTTGTCTTTTCTTGGTGGCTTTTACGCCAGGCGATTCAAGCGGTTGTTGCCGGCTTTGATTGCCATGGTTGTGCTTGTTGCACTGCTGTTCAGTTTATTTGTGTCTCCGGGTGAAGATCTTTTTCTTCCATCGATGCGAACGGGCATCATTTCCCTTGTTGGTGTTTCGAATTTTTATTTGCTCAAGCAAGGAGCGAATTATTTTTCCTTGGATATTTCCTTTAATCCATTCATGCACACCTGGTCCCTCGGAGTTGAGGAGCAGTTTTATCTTTTATGGCCGCTCTTGTTCCTTGCCTGTGGTTTTGGCCGTGCCTGGACTGATCGTTTTCACCGGCGTCGACTGATGTTCGTCACCCTGCTGTTGCTGGTGGCATCGTTGGCTGTTTATCTCAGGTTCAGCCTGAACGCTCAGGCGGATCAGGCTTTTTATCTGATGCCCAGCCGTTTCTGGCAGCTTGCGATGGGCTGTCTGGCCTATCTCCTGCATCGCGGTAGTGGCACTGTTCGGGATCTCGGCAGAGTCTTGCCCTTCGAGAGCCAACGTTCGAAGATCGCCACAGGCCTAGTCGCCGTGCTGGTGCTGCTGCTGGTGATTCCGCTGCCCTTGTTGTTGCTGAATGTGCTCCTGATCACTGTGCTGACGGCCATGCTTCTGGTGTTGTTGCAGCCGAGCAGGGGACTTGCGGCCTCGCTGCTCGGCCATCCCTGGATTGTGGCCATTGGTTTGCTTTCCTATTCCCTTTTTCTCTGGCACTGGCCGATCATTGTATTGGCAAGGTGGACGCTTGGTGTGAATCGATTCACTGTTCTGCCCATTCTTGCAGCAACGTTCGTTGCTGCATTGCTGTCCTATCGCTTGGAGATTCTCTTCCGTTACGGCAAGGGCGAGGCACCATGGCAATCCAAGCCTTTGTTGTTTTTCCCCACCCTCTCCCTGGTCGCAGCAGGAGTTGTTGTTGGGCTCCAGGGGCCGTTCAAAGGCTCATTGTTTTCTGGCCGCTATAAATACGAGGCTGCCGAGGCCTCCAGCAACAAGAAGATTGGTGGCACAACCATTAGCACGGCGAATTGTTTTCTTGATCCCACGGCTCCGCTTCCGCCAGATGCCTGGTCTGGGCGCTGTCGGGCGATGCTCCATGCCGATCGTCCTACCCTTTATTTTGAAGGCGATAGTCACGCCCATGCCTTGATGGCATTGGTTCAACAAACTCTCCAAGAAGGCTCCTATAACATTTCATTGTTTGCCCGTGGCGGATGTCTGACTCCTTACTTTTCTCCCTGGCCGGGCGGCAGCCAGGATGATGAAAAATACAAGCTCTGCAGGGCGCATTACCGGTCCAGGGCAAGGTATTTGCAATCCGCCCTAAAGCCCGGCGATCGTGTTGTTGTCGTTTCTTTTGTTCACGGTCCGTTTGATTCAGTGCATACGGGGACGAGTTATCGTGATTCTGTTCTCAATTTGGCGCGAGATGTTCAGAATAAAGGCGCCAGCCTCGTAGTGTTCGCTCCCATCCCTGTCTTCGCAGATGCTGCCAAAATCGCTTTTCCTCTTACCCTCTGTCGTGCCGAGTGGTTCCGGCCTTCTTGGGCTCTTTCTGCCGCTTGTCAACCGGCCCGAGTGAAGCGTGATCGCGAAATCAGGGTTACCAGTTCTTTTCGTGACCTGCTTCTAGCATTGGATCGTGAAGTCCCTGCAATCAAGGTCTTTGATCCTTTCCCCATTCTCTGTCCTGTCGGTCAGGAATTTTGCTCTACCTATAGCGGTAGCCAAAGGATCTTCCGCGATGGCAATCACCTTAACGATGCCGGTGCCCTGAAGCTCTATTCATCCTTCCGAGCTTTCCTGGCCCGTATCGATGCCGGATCACCCCATGGCTCTTCTCACGTCCTCTCCAGCACGTCGCCCTGAGGCGCGCACGGCTGTCCGGTTTGGGCCGGGCAGGAACCGGTCTCGACTTGGCTATGCCACGGTTCATCATCATGTGAGGAGTGAACCGGTGCCGAAGCTAGAGACCGCAGTCCTGGATGTGGTTGGCACTGATGCCCATGGCCTGGAGGGCCTGTCGCTCCCCTGGAGGAGTCGCCTGCGACAGGCTGATCTGGTGGCCGCTCCTCAGCGCTTGCTGGTTGGGTTGCGCTGCTGGTTGCAGGAAACTTGCGACCCTGCGGATGGGACGGCTCACGCGGCCCTGGGCTTCGCGCCCAACGCAGGATCCAGCCCCGAGCTGATCCCCACCGATCGCCCGGATGAGCTGCTGGCCCGCCTGCGTGCTGCCCTGGCCGAAGGGAAGAAGGTGGTGGTGCTGGCCAGCGGCGACCCCCTCTGGTTCGGGATCGGCCGGCTGCTGCTGCAGGCCTTCCCTGCCGGGCAACTGCGCTTCCATCCGGCCCCCACCTCCATGCAGTTGGCCTTTGCCCGCATCGGCCGCCCCTGGCAGGACGCCAGCTGGTTGAGCCTCCATGGGCGCGACCCTGAACCACTTGCCGCTGAACTGCAGCGCCGCCCCGCTGCCCTGGCGGTGCTTTGCGATCCCGGGGCCGGCGGAGCGGAGTCGGTGCGGCGGATCGTGCGGGCCTCAGGCCTGGAGGCGGCCTACGACTGCTGGCTCTGTGAGCGGCTGGGCCATCCCCAGGAGCGGGTGCTGCGCTTGGCCCCTGATCAGCCCACCCCCGTGGATCTCGATCCCCTCCACCTGGTGCTGCTGGTGGCCGTTATCCCCGCCGCCCCGGATCCGGACAGCCTGCCCCTGTTCGGCATCGACGACGGCCTCTGGCTCCAGCACCCGGACCAGCCGGGCCTGATGACCAAGCGCGAGGTGCGTGTCCAGTTGCTCGCCGATCTTGACCTGCCGGCGCAGGGGGTGCTCTGGGATCTCGGCGCCGGCGTTGGATCGGTGGGCCTGGAGGCCCTGCGGCTGAGGCCGGGTCTGCGCCTCTGGGCGGTGGAGCGCCGGGCCGGGGCCGCGGCCCTGCTGGCGGCTAATGCGGCCCGGCTCTCGGTGGAGCCCGCTGGCCTGGTGGAGGGCGTCGCCCCCGCTGTCCTGGAGCAGCTGCCGGAACCGGATCGGGTGCTGATCGGCGGCGGTGGCCGGGACCGTCGCGTCGTGTTGGAGGCGGTACTGCAGCGGCTCCGGCCTGGCGGGTTGGTGGTGGTGCCCCTGGCCACCGTGGAAGCCTTAGCCGAGCTGCGGCCGGTTCTGGAAGAATTCGGTCTGCAGGTGGGGATCCGGCAGCTTCAGGTGTGGCGCGGGGCGCCCCTGGGGGACGGCACCCGCCTGGCCCCCCTCAATCCGGTGCTGGTGCTGTCGGGCCGAAGGACTTGAGCAGCTCAACCCGCAAGGGGGAACCCACCCTCAGGTCGAGGCGGGAGGCTTTGCCGGCCGCCAGTTCGAGCACCCCATCCACCGGCTCATTCGGCCCGTAGCTGGGGCAGGGCAACCGCATGCAGGGGGTCGCGGCGGTTTTGATGGCGATCACGCGACCGTTCCGCACGAACACCATGTCGAGGGGCTGGGGGGTGCGGTGCATCCAGAAGCGGGCGACCCGGGCGGGGCGGTAGGCAAACCACATGCCCCGGCCCTCCGGCAGCGGCGGCCGCAGCTGCAGGCCCAGGGTGTATTGGTGCCAGGTGCGGGGCACCTCCAGCGCCACGCAGCCCCCCTTGGGGCTGGGGCGGCCGGCAGGACACCAGCGGGCCTCGATCGGCAGGTGCTGGGGCGGTGCGCCGCCTTGATTCCCTCGGGCGGCCAGACCCGGAACCAGCAGGGCTGGCATCACCAGAGCCACGACGATCGAATCTCTTACCGGGGGCCGGGAAGCTCCACGGACCATGGAGTTGATCGGGTTGCTCAGCGTGGGGGTTGGCATCGGGATCATCGCGTTGCTTGGGGGATCGGCTTCAAGGGCGGCGCCAGCGCTTGTGCCAGCTTTTCATGGCTTGACCCCACCCTCCCGCTCCGGCAGCCTTTCGCCCAGGCAGTAGCCCAGGCCCCGCACCGTGTGGATCAGGCGCCGTTCGCCGCCTTCCTCGAGCTTCTGGCGCAAGTAGCGCACGTAGACCTCGATCACGTTGCTGGCGGCGGCCGTTTCCCCCTGCCAGACCTCCTTCAGGATCCGCTCGCGGCTCACCACCTGTCCCCGTTCCCTCAGCAGGAGCAGCAGCAGTTCGAACTCCCGGGTGGTGAGGGCCACGGTTCGGTTTCCCCGCTGCACCCGCCGCGTGGCGGGAGTCACCACCAGGTCGGCCCACTGGAGCCCCTCGGTGATCGGTTCCGCCACGGGGCCGGGGCCGCGGTTCAGCCCCAGGTGCAGCCTCAGCCGGGTGAGCAGATCACTGGCTCCTACGGAGGTGAGCCAGTAGTCGTCGGCGCCGCTGGCCAGGCAGCGGATCCTTCCCTCCACGCTGTCGCTGGCGATGCCCAGCAGCAGGGGCACCCCGGAGAAGCGTTGGCGCAACCGGGCGATCTCCCCTTCATGATCAGGGGCCACGATCACCGCCTGGGGCTGGGGGCAGGCGCCCGATTCCTCCGGCTCCAGCGCCATCGGCCGATGGCCGGAAAGTTCGAGCCGGGGTGCCAGGGCTTCGGCTTGGCTGCCGACCAGCAGCACGGTCGAACCGGCCTCCGGCCTGGCGCGCCGTCCCCGACCCGGAGCGTTGGCCGCCGTCATGACGGCTCCTGGCCATTGCCCGGCTTGGCCACATGGGGCAGCCCCCAACCCAACTTGTTGCGCAGCACCTGGAAGAACTCGTGGTCGGCCAGGCGCACGAAGCGCACTGGGTGTTCGCTGCGCCGCACCAGCACCCGATCCTCGGGCCACACGTAGCAGCCGGCGCTGCCATCCACCACCATCATCAGCCGCTCCGGCGTGGCCGGAAACACCGTGACCGGCTCCCGGTCGCTGAACACCAGCGCCCGCGAAGCCAGGGAGTGGGCTGCGATCGGCGTGAGTTGCAGCACCGGGCAGTCGGGCGTGATCACCGGCCCGCCGGCGCTGAGGGCATAGGCGGTGGAGCCGGTGGGGCTCGAGAGGATCACCCCGTCGGCGGCGATATCCACCGGGGCATGGCGGCCGATCGCGATCTCGAAGTGGCACATGCTGGTGAGCGGCTCGCGGTGCAGGGCCATTTCGTTGAGGCAGAGCACCTCCCAGCGCCGCTGCTCGCCTCGCATCACGCTCACCACCAGCATTGAGCGTTCTTCCACCGTCCATTCGCCGGCGATCACCTGATCGAGCACACCCTCGAGGTCCTTGAGGTAAGCCTCCGCCAGGAAGCCCAGGTGGCCGGTGTTGATCGTGAGGATCGGCACGCCGATCGGTGCCGTCTGGCGGGCGGCCGAGAGCACGGTTCCGTCGCCTCCCAGCACCAGGGCCAGGGGCATGGACGCATCAAAACTGGGCGGTACGCAGGCGGTGTAACCCTTGGCCCGCATGTGCTGATCGGGATTGGCGAAGCCCACCACACCGCCGGCACTGCTCACCCGCACCACCTCGATGCCCGCGGCTTCGAGCCGGGCTTCGATGGCGGCGGCGGTGGCCAGGGCCAGGGCCTTGCCGTCGTTGACGATCAGGCCGACGCGGGACAGGGGTGTAAGAGCAGGTTGGCGAAGTCTAGGGAAGCAGGGGATGGCAGGAACTGCCCCGCGGCAACTCTGAAATTGATCGGCTCCATCCATCCCGTTTCCCTGGAGATGTTCTGAATTCACCGGAGTCCAGGGTTCGCCCTGGGATCAGAACCCAGCCCATGCAGATTGGGTCGCAGCTCCAATCGGGGGCTGTCGGGTGGCCCTGATCAGATGGGATGCTCAGCATCAGGATCCAGTTTGAGGTGGAGCTTGTGAGCGTCGCGTTCAGGGGCTGGAGGTTGAAAGCATGACATCGCAGCAAGGGTGGGTTGGACTATTTTTAACCGTTGATATTGGCACAGCTTAGCTATTTGTGGTCTAAATGATTGTATCGCTGAAGCTGTTTCTGGCTTTTGTTTTTGATGGTAGTTTTTTGTGTTTTGATCCGACTTTGTTGCTGTCGCGCGCCTGCTGGCTCGGAGCGTTGCCGCCCTCCTCTGGCCTGGCTCCAGCGATTCGGCGGCGCGTGCTTCCCGAGCTCGACCTGCCTGTGGGGTCCGGTGCTCAGAACTGCTCGAGAAAGCGGAGGTCGCTGGTGTAGAGCCGGCGGATGTCATCGATGCCGTGGCGCACCATGCAGAAGCGCTCCACCCCAAGGCCTGCCGCGAAGCCGCTCCAGCGCTCAGGATCGATGCCCAGGCCCACGAGCACGGCGGGATCCACCATGCCGCAGCCCATCACTTCCAGCCAACGGCCCCGCCACTGCACATCCACCTCGGCGGAGGGTTCGGTGAAGGGGAAGTAGCTGGCGCGGAAGCGCACCGGCAGGTCCCCGAAGAAGCGCTGCAGGAAAGTGGTTACCGTGCCGCGTAAGTGGCTGAAGTCGAGTCCCTCATCGAGGGCGAGCACCTCCACCTGATGGAACACCGGCGAGTGGGTGGCGTCCACCGCGTCGCGGCGGTACACCCGCCCGGGCGCCACGATTCGCACCGGTGGCGGATTGGCCTCCAGATGCCGGATCTGCACCGGCGAGGTGTGGGTCCGCAGCAGGCGCTCACCACCATCGGTTCCGGGCGCCAGGTAAAAGGTGTCTTGCATGTCCCGGGCTGGGTGGTGGGGCGGGATGTTCAGGGCGGTGAAGTTGTAGTGGTCGCTTTCCACCTCGGGCCCCTCGGACACCCTGTAGCCCAGGCCCGCGAAGATGTCGAGGATCTCCTCCACCGTGGCCTGTAGGGGATGGCGGTGGCCCGGCGGCACGTAGCGGCAGGGGGCGGTCACATCGAGCGTCTCGCGGGCGATGCGATCCGCCAGGGCCGAGGACTGGAGATGGTGGAGGCGCTCCCCCAGCAGGCTCTGCACCTGCTCCTTGAGCACGTTCGCCCGCTGTCCAACCCGGGGGCGCTCCTCGCCGGGAAGGCGCCCCATCGCCCCGAGAACCCCGGAGAGGCGTCCCTTCTTGCCCAGTAGATCCACCCGCAGCTGCTCCAGTTCAGCCGGGTCGGCAGCGGCACCGATCGCGGCGGCCGCCTCCGCTTCAAGGGCCTGAAGCTGGTCGGTGAGCTGCTGGAGGGTGATCGTGGCGCTCACGGCGGCAGTGGCTGCGGAAGGGGGAAGGGCGACTGTAGGCAGTGCCGGGCTGCTGGTTGCCTTGGGGCCTAAGCAGCGCACCACGCAACAACGCAGCGCACCATGCAGCAATGCAGCGCACCATGCAACAGCCGGGGCCCTGTTGCCGGAGGAGTCTGTCCGCCATGGGGGACAGGGGCGGCTGCAGCCCTCGGCACCCTGGCAGCCAGTAGCTCCATGGCAGCCTGTCGTTCTCACCCCGTGCTCCCATGGCCCCCCTCCGGATCCTGATCAGCAACGACGACGGGGTCTTCGCCGCCGGTATCCAGGCCCTGGCGGCCGAGGCCGCCGCTCGTGGTCATCAGGTCACTGTGGTGTGTCCCGACCAGGAACGCTCTGCCACGGGCCATGGCCTCACGCTCCAGACCCCCCTGAGGGCCGAGCGGGCCGACCAGCTCTTCGCTCCGGGCGTGACGGCCTGGGCCTGCAGTGGCACCCCGTCAGACTGCGTGAAGCTCGGCCTGTTCCGCCTGCTGGAAGAGCCCCCCCAGCTGGTGCTCTCGGGTATCAACCACGGTCCGAATCTCGGCACGGACGTGCTGTATTCCGGCACCGTGAGTGCCGCCATGGAGGGCACGATCGAGGGCTATCCCGCTCTAGCGGTGAGCTGCGCCGACTTCAAATGGCGCCAGTTCGGCGCCGCCGCCGGCCTCGCCCTGGACGTGGCCGAAAGGATGGTGGCGGCCGGCTGGGGCGAGGGCATGCTGCTCAACCTGAATGTGCCGCCCCTGCCGGCCGAGGCCATCGGTCCGCTGCGCTGGTGCCGCACCGCCGTGCGCCGATACACCGATCAGTTCGACCGGCGCGAGGATCCCCGTGGCCGCACCTATTACTGGCTGGCCGGCGAGGTGGTGGACGACCTGGATGCCGCCGTGGCGGGCCCCGCCGACTGGCCCACCGATGTGGCCTGGATCGCTGCGGGGGGAGCCTCACTCACGCCGTTGCAGCCCGAACTGTTCTGGCGCGGTGCCACAGACAACCTGCCCGATCCGAATGCCCTCACCGCTGGCCCGGAGCCCGCGTGATCCTCGCAGGGGGGCATTCGGCATCTACGGAGCCCCCTCAACCCCTGCGGTAGACCCGCTGCAGCATCCACAGGGTGAACATCAGGCCGATCAGATGGGCGAAGAGCACCTGGGTGTTGCTCAGCACCGAGAGCATCTCGATCGAGGTGATCGGGAAGGTGCTGATCGGTCCCTGACTTCCCTGATAGGCCATTGGGCCGAACAGCCCCGGAGCCTGCATCGAGGCCTGCAGGAACAGGCTCCCGGCCAAGGCCTGATATCCCACGGCGGCGATCGTGAGGCCGGCCAGATCCACCAGGAGCCCGCGCTTGATCAGCCGGGTGGTCTCGCCTCGGCTGGGGCGCACCGGACTGGCCAGGGCCCGGCCGCAGCGGATCACCTGCCAGCACTGCCAGAGGCTCCAGGCGAGCAGCAGGAAAGAGAGCGTGGTGAAGGAGAGTCCAGGGCCCAGGCCCACGGCCCGCTGGGCATTGGAGGCCACCCGGGCGCCGATGCTGTTGAACAACAGCACCCCCACCACCACCACCGCCAGGGCCAGCTGGGTCCAGAAGCGCGCCCAGCCCACATTGCGGAGGGCGCCGGAGATGCGCTGCAGATCCACTGGATCGGCCATGGGACGTGCTGCCCGCAGAGGTTCCAAACTTGCCATGGGAGGATCGCCAAGGCGAGCGCCTGGTCCTGAATCCCCTGTCCATCCCGCTGCACATCCCGGATCAGGCCCTGCGCCCCACCGCCATCGCCTTAGGCAGTTTCGATGGTCTGCATCGGGGGCATCGCCGGGTGATTGAGGCGATCACCGCCATCGTTCCGGACCTCCAGGACAGCGGCATCGGCCCTGGGGAGCACTGCGACGGTTCTGGCGGTAGCGGGGTCCCCACTGTGGTCAGTTTCTGGCCCCATCCGCGCGAGGTGCTCCATGGGGAGACCCGCCTGCGGCTCGACCTGCCGGAGGAAAAGCTGGAGCTGCTGGAGCCCCTGGGGATCCGTCAGCTGGTGATGGTGCCCTTCAGCCGCACCCTGGCGTCCCTCTCGCCGGAGGCCTTCGTGGCGGAGGTGCTGGTGGGGCAGCTCCAGGCGCGTCGGGTCGCCGTGGGGGAGAACTTCCGCTTCGGCGCTGGCCGCTGCGGCGACGCGGCCGATCTGGCGCGGATCGGAGCCGCTTGCGGCGTTGCGGTGTCGGTATTGCCGATGCTCTTCGAAGGGGGCGAGCGGGTCAGCAGCAGCCGAATCCGGCGGGCTTTGGCCGCCGCTGATCTGGCGGAGGCCGAACGGCTTCTTGAGAGGCCCTATCGCTTCCGTGGCCTGGTGGTGCCGGGCCGAGGGCTCGGCCGGGGACTCGGCTGGCCCACGGCCAATCTCCAGGTGGATGGCCGCAAATTTCTCCCCCGGGAGGGCGTTTATGCGGTTCTGGCCTGGTCCGGCGAAGTCCGTGGCGCCGGCATGCCCGCCGTGATGAATCTGGGCCCACAGCCCACCGTGGACCCGCTCGCACCGTCTGCCGTGGAGGTGCATCTGCTCGATCGGGAGATCGACCTGGCCGGTGCGCAGCTCATCGTTCAGCCCGTGCGGTATCTGCGCAGTCAGCAGCGGTTCGCCGGCCTCGAGGAGCTGGCAACGCGCATCGCCGAGGACGCCAAAGAGGCCGCGGCGATCCTGGATCCCAGTTGAGGCTGGGGCCGTTGCCGGTAAAAATGAGCCTGATCAGGATGAGGCTCATCAATTTGATCTTCTTCCGGTCGAAACTTCACAAGGTTTGGTTTCTCCCACCGAGTCTTCCTTGACCGCGATGGGGGGGCCGATGGGAACTCTGGGTCCCGAGATCGTTGGCGTTGTCATGCCGATTGAACGGTCGGACTGGCTTGAGGTTGATCGGGCCAGCGCCCAGACTTCGCCCCCTGTCGGCCGCAGCGCGGGCATCGCCCCCCGATCGCCACAGCCGGTTCAGCCCGGCATCAAGCGATGGCGTAGGCGTGGCGAAGTCCCCAGCTGATGAACAGTGCGATCAGGCCCATGAGCAGAATGCCGGAGACCAGCACCAGCAGGGGATTGTCTTCACTGCCGCTGCCCGGATCGTTGACCATGGGGCTCTCTAGGGGTAGTTCAGACTAGGTAACGCTCCACCCCCCTTCACCGCATCCCGAGTGCCGATTTCCCCGCTGACCACCGTTTCCTCCCCGGTTCCCGGCGGTGATGAAGCTGGGCCCGCCCAGTTGCCCGACGGGGCCGTGGGGGCGGGCCCATGCAGGCCTCCAGACCTGCAGCCGATCGAGCGCCTGCTGGATGCCAATCTCGATCGGGCCCGGGAGGGCCTGCGGGTTCTGGAGGACTGGGCCCGCTTCGGGCTGGATCGCCCCGATCTGGTGGCGCGCAGCAAGGACCTGCGCCAACGGCTGGGGCTGCTCCACCGAGACTCCTACAAACGGGCCCGGCACAGCGCCACCGATTCGGCCGCCGGCCTCACCCATCCGGCCCAGTCAGCACGCACCTCTCCGGATCAGATCGTGGCCGCCAATGCCGCCCGGGTGCAGGAGGCCCTGCGGGTGCTGGAGGAATTCGGACGGGGCATCGATCCGCCTTTGGCGGAGGAGGCGGCCCGCTGCCGTTACCGCCTCTACGACCTTGAGGTGGATCTGCTTCGAGCCCACCGAGAAGGCGACGGACGCCGTGCCCAGCTGGGGCGTTGTTCCTTGTATCTGATTGTGGGCGCCGGATCCCGGGATGTCGTGGCGGGGGCCCTGGAGGCCGGGGTGCGGATCGTGCAATACCGCTCCAAGGCGGCCGATCCCCTCGACGATCGCCAGCGGCTCCTCGAAGCCCAGGAGCTGCGGCGGCTCTGCCATAGCCATGGGGCCCTGTTCCTGGTGAATGACCGGGTCGACCTGGCCTTGGCTGTGGAGGCCGATGGTGTGCATCTGGGCCAGGGTGATTTGCCCCTGCCGGTGGCGCGGCGGCTGCTGGGGCCTGATCGGCTGATCGGCAGTAGCACCCACGCTCTGGAGCAGCTCCACCGCGCCGTGGCCGAAGGCTGCGACTACGTGGGGGTGGGGCCGGTCAACGCCACCCCCACCAAACCGGGCCGGGAGCCGGTTGGCCTGGCCTACGTGGCGGCGGCGGCCGCCGCGTGCCCGGTTCCGTTCTTCGCGATCGGTGGCATCGACCTGGCCAACCTGGGCGCCGTGATTGCGGCCGGCGCCCGGCGGGTGGCGGTGGTGCGGGCGATCACGGCAGCTCCGGACCCGCAGGCGGCCAGTGCCGACCTGCTGGAGGCCCTGGCGAGGGTGGATGGCTGAGCCGATCACGCTGCGGGTCAACGGGGAGGAACGGATGGCCCCGGCCGGCCTGACCCTCGATCGGGTGCTGGAGGCCCTGGGCTATCAGCCCCGGCTGGTGGTGGTGGAGTTCAACGGATCCATCCTTTCGCGCCAGCACTGGCCTTCCCAGCCGGTGGTGGAATCCGATGTGCTGGAAGTGGTCACCATTGTGGGGGGCGGTTCCTAGATTCCGCTCATTCCTCGGTGCCATCCATGGCCCCTCGACCGTTGCCACTTTGCCTGCGTCCCGCGCTGCGGCGCCTGACCGGTTTCGTGCTTGTTCCGGTGCTGATGGCCGCCCTGTTCGCCGCCGCACCGACCCCCGCCCAGGCCGCCAGTGGGGGCCGCATGGGCGGCGGCAGTTTCCGCTCGTCTCCTTCCGCGCCCCGTAACTACGGCGGCGGCGGCTCCTATCGCGGTGGTAATCGCGGTGGTTACTACGGCGGTGGTGGTGGTCCTTACGGTGGCGGCGGTTACTACGGTGGCGGCGGTTACTACGGCGGCGGTGGCTTTGGTGTCCCGTTCGTGGTGCCGATCTTCGGATTCGGTGGTGGTCTGCTCGGCCTGCTGGTGCTGATGGCCGTGGTGGGCGCCCTGCTCAATGGCCTGCGCAGCTCCGGTGGCAGCCTGTCGGGTTCCGATTCCGCCGGCAGCCTCGGCGGTTCGGTGGATGGCCCGGTGGCGATCGCCGAGGTTCAGGTGGGTCTGCTGGCCTCCGCCCGCGAACTCCAGGCAGATCTGCGTCGCATGGCCGCCACGGCCGACACCTCCACCACGGCCGGCCTGCAGCGGGTCCTGCAGGAAACCAGCCTCTCCTTGCTGCGCAACCCCGAGCTCTGGGTTTACGCCAACGGCGAGGTGGGTCAGGTGCCCTTCGCCAGTGCCGAGTCCACCTTCAACCGCCTTGCCGTGCGGGAGCGCAGCAAGCTCGAGCGGGAGATCACCACCAATGTGGCCGGAGTGCGCAGCTCCGGGTCCTCCGTGGTGGCTGCCGGCAGCAGCGACGCGGCTAGTGATTACATCGCAGTCACCCTGCTGATCGCCAGCCGCCGCCGCCTTGACCTCAAGGGTACGGATACGGCTGAGGCGCTTCGCGAAACCCTCCAGCGGCTCGCCTCGGTGGGTGTCGAGGACCTCCTTGCCCTTGAGGTGATCTGGCAGCCCGAGGGGGTGGGCGAGGTGCTCACCGCCGACCAGTTGCTGGGGGCCTATCCCGAACTGCAGCATCTCTGAACCGCGCCGACCTTCCCCGGTAGCCGACTCCTTCCCTCAGGCGTCCTTGTGATTCCTGCGGTTGGCTGCAACAGTTTGCGGCGACCCTGCCCCCGCCGCAAACAGTTGCAGTTCCGCTCTGGGCCGCCCATGGTTCGGACCGCTAGATCACCGCACTGGCTGAACACCCCCGTGCTTCTGCAGGCTATAGAACGTTACGAGCATGGTCTTCTGCCCCTCTCCATGATCCTTTCGGTGCGGAGAGATTTAGAGCTCAATCAGGAGCCTGGATCAGCCCCGCACAGGCCCCATTTCTGAGGACCCGAGGATGCGCAGGGCCGCCATCGCTGCACCGTAACCGTTGTCGATGTTCACCACGGTGAGCCCCGGCGCGCAGCTCGCGAGCATTCCCTGGAGGGCCGCCTGTCCACCGGCGCTCACCCCATAGCCCACCGACACCGGAACTCCGATCACCGGTTGGGACAACAGGCCGGCCAGCACGGTGGGCAGGGCGCCCTCCATGCCGGCACAGGCGATCAGCAGGGGAGCCCGCCTGAGGCGATCCAACTGGCCGAGCAGGCGATGCAGCCCCGCCACGCCCACATCCAGCACCAGATCGCTGGCGATCCCGTGGCAGGCCAGGGCCAGGCTGGCTTCGCTCGCCACGCTCAGGTCGCTGCTGCCCCCGGTCACGATCGCCACCGCTGCCCGTTCGGGATCCGCCTGGGGCAATGGGGCCGAGCAGATGCAGCGGCCGGCCGGGTGATAGCTCCAGGTCGTGGCGTCATGCCCCCTGGCCGCCAGGCCCGTGAGCACTGCCTCGGCCTTGGAGTGAACCACCCGGGTCACCAGGCCGACCTGGCCGGCCTGGTGCAGACCCTCCAGGGCCGCCACGATCTGCTCGGCACTCTTGTGTTCGCCCCAGATCGCCTCGACCATCCCCAGCCGGCTGCGCCGATCGAGGTCGAGGCGGAGGTCGGCAGGCTCTGGGGATTGGGTCATGGCCGCTGCAAAAGGGCCACCGCATGGCAGGCGATGCCCTCTTCCCGCCCGGTGGCATCCAGACGCTCATTGGTGGTGGCCTTCACCCCCACCCGATCGGGCTCCACCCCCAACCGGCCGGCAATGGCTGCCTGCATCGCCGCGATGTGGGGCCGAAGTTTTGGCTGCTCCGCCACCACCACCGCATCCACATTCACCACATCCCAGCCCCGCTCCCGGATCAGGTCCATCACCCGCCCCAGCAGCTCCAGGCTGTCGGCCCCCTTCCAGCGGGGATCGTCCGGGGGGAAGTACCGGCCGATGTCCCCCAGCCCCAAGGCCCCCAGCAGGGCATCCATCAGGGCGTGCACCAGCACGTCGGCATCGCTGTGGCCATCGAGGCCCAGCCCGGCCGGATGCTCCAGCCGCTGCCCCCCCAGGATCAGGGGCCGTCCGCTCACCAGGCGGTGAATGTCATAGCCGTTGCCGATCCGCAGCTGCATGCCGTCCTCGCGTTGAGCGTCTGATGGTGGGTCAGTCTTCCAGCCTGGGCGCTCCGCCGCCTTTGGTCTGCTGCTAGCTGCGGCCGCGGATCCCTGCTCCTGAATCCAGCGGGCATGGAGATCGGGCCGCCGCTGAAGGGTGCGCTCCTGCTGCTGCTCGAATCGCCAGCGGGCGATCGCCCCGTGGTCGCCACTGCGCAGAATGGCAGGCACCGCCATGCCGCGGAACTCGGCCGGGCGCGTGTAGTGGGGGTGCTCCAGCAGCAGGCTGCTGTGGCTTTCCTCCTCCAGGGAGGCGGCGGTGCCCACGGTGCCCGGCAGCAGCCGCACCACCCCGTTGATGATCGTGGCGGCCGGTAGTTCGCCGCCGGTGAGCACGAAGTCGCCGATCGAAACCTCCTCATCGGCCAGGCAGCGGATCCGCTCGTCAAAGCCCTCGTAGTGGCCGCAGAGCAGCACCAGCTGGTCGTAGAAACTGGCCCATTGCTGCAGATCCGACTGGTGCAGTGGCCGGCCTTGGGGGCTCATCAGCAGCACCCGGCGTCGCCCCTGGCGGGGAATGGCCTCGAATGCGGCAAACACCGGCTCCGGTTTGAGCACCATGCCCGCCCCGCCGCCGTAGGGCTCATCGTCTACTTTTCGGTAGCGGTCCGTGGCGTGGTCGCGGGGATTGTGGAGGTGCAGTGCGGCGATGCCGGCTGTGAAGGCCCGGCCGATCACCCCGAGGCTGAGCAGGGGGGCAAAGGCCTCGGGGGCCAGGGTCACCACATCGAGACGCATCACGGTGCGGGTCGGCTAAGGCGGCGGATCTCGGAGCTGAAGCTGGCCCGGGCGGGGCTGCCGTCGAGGCGGCGCTCCACGCTGCTCCGCAGGCGCAGGTTTGGCTTGGTGAACCAGATCCGCTCCCGCACCACGGTGTCGATCCCGGTCTGGGTGAGCTCCAGGCTGCCGTCGCTCCAGAGTTCCCAGGTGCCCTGGCTGAGTGCGTTGCCGGCCTGATCCCGGCGCTCAAAACCGCCCCCGGCCTGGAAGTGCAAGCGCTGCGGTGTGCCCGCTCGGCTATCGAGCGCTGGGGGCGTCACCTGCAACGCCCCCGGTTCGTGCGGTTCCCCCGGCTCCAGATAGGCCACCAGTAGGGCCCCGCGGGCGCTGTCGTGCCAGTGATCCTGGGATTCGGCTGCCGGCCGGCCGGGATCGTCGCCGCCAAAGGGCCCCTCCATAGCTGGTCCCGCTGATGCCTCCAGCTCGTCCCCGGCAGGAGGATTTGGGAGGGCGTCGTCATCGCCGCCATCTTGAAGCTGGAAGCGGCTGCGCACCGTGAGCCACTCGCCGTCACAGAGGCGCAGGAAACTGGCCAGGTCGGAGGGGGGAAACTCGCTCAAGCTGATCGCCATGCACCGGCCTATCATCTCAGCCGCCCTCCTCCAATCCATCGCTCAGCCGGGCTCGTCAGTCGCCCGTGTAGCCCAGTTCGGCCAGGCGGGAGGCACTACGCCGCCAGTGGGGCACCACCTTCACGAAGAGTTCCAGGTAGACGGGGCCATCGAACACCTTCTGCATCTGCAGCCGGGCGCCCCGTCCGATTTCCCGCAGCATGCTGCCGCCCTTGCCGATCAGGATCGCCTTCTGGCTGCTGCGTTCCACGACCACCGTCGCCAGCACGGCCGTGCGGGGCCCATCCTCCACAATCCGCTCCACCCGCACCGCCACCGAATGGGGCACCTCCTCCCGGGTGTGGTGCAGCACCTGCTCCCGGATCAGTTCGGCCAGGAGCAATTGCTCTGGCTGGTCGCTCACGGCGTCAGCCGGATAGAGGTGGGGGCCGGGGGGCAGGTCGGCCGCCAGGCTCTGCACAAGCTCGGCGGTGCCTTCCCCGGTGAGGGCACTCACCGGATGGAGGGGCCAGGGGAGGCCGGATTCGCCTTCGCCGCCGGCCAGTAGTTCCCGGTAGGAGTCCGCCAGTTCCATAGCCCGGCAGGGTTCCACCAGATCGTGCTTGTTGAGGGCCAGATGCACCGGCAGGTTGCCCTGGCGCAGCAGCTCCACGATGTAGGCGTCACCCCGACCCGCCGGCTGGCTGCCATCCACCAGCAACAGCACCACATCCACCTCGCCGATCGCCCCGCGGGCGCTCTGCACCAGGCGCTCGCCCAGCAGGTGGTGGGGCTTGTGGATGCCTGGCGTGTCCAGAAGGACCAGCTGGGCCGAGGGGGTGGTGAGAATCGCCCTTAGCCGGTTGCGGGTCGTCTGGGCCACGGGGGAGGTGATGGCCACCTTTTCCCCCACCAGCTGGTTGAGGAGGGTGGACTTGCCCACATTGGGGCGACCAATCAGGGCAATGAAGCCGGATCGGAACCCATCGGGACTGGCCGGCAGGGCCTGGGGAATCTCCATGCAGCAAGCCTGGCAGCTAGCGCTCCCCCGCGGGAGCATCGCCTGGCGACCGGTGCCGCCGCTTCATAGGCTGGAAAGCCATCCGCTGGGGTCTAGCCGCATGACTGCCGAGTCCGGAGCCTCCGCTCTCACGTTTCCCCAGGCGATGGAGCGAGCCGCCCAGGGGCTCGCCCTCTGGGAGGCCGGCGAGCTAAGCGATGAGGTGCTCGCCGATCAGGTGGCCCACCTGGTGAACAGCCGTGATGGTGCGAGAGGTTTCTTTGTGGTGAGCCTCAGCAGCGACAGTGCCCTGATGGATCGCCCTCCTGAGCCCTTGGTGTTGCAGCTGCGGGAGGCGGGCGAGGGGGTGGTGGATCTCACGGTACGCAATCTGGCGATGTCCACGGCAATGGCGCTGCACCACCAGCGCAGCGGCGATGCCACCCAGCAGGCCCGATCGGAACGGGTGAGGGACCGGAGCGCCGAGCTGTTGCGCCAGCTCGATCCGAATCTGGTTAAGGAGCGTCTGGAGGTTCTGCTGCAGGCTGCCGGCCAGGCCAGCGGCCCCGATCTCGAATTTCTCGATCGCTGGGGGTACGACCCCGAACAGCGCCGGGCGATCAGCGAGGCAGTCCTGGCGGTGGCCGAGTAGGGGCTTGCGCCGGTGTTAGAGCCCCTTCCAAAGGGGGGCATTGTTGATCACCGGCGCTGCGGGGGGTGACCAGCCCGGTGCTCGGCGAGGCTGGGTCGGTAGCCACTCCCAGCTTGGGTTCGGTTCGGGGCCCAGAGGCACGGCAGACCAGGCGGGAACGGCGAGATTTCCCGCCACGGAAAACTTTGCCAACGGTGAGCCAGCCGACCCGCCTGGACTATTTCCCGCTTCAGCCACCATCGATTGGCCCGACCAGGCCGGCTGGGCCGTGGCGCAGACCAGGATGAGGGCGAAGCCCCAACCTTGCCGGAGCGGGGTGTTCAAGGGAATCGAGGCCATGCTGCTCAGGGGATGCTCGCTCCGGCCCCTGACCCTGGGGGGACAGCGCTGCTTGCGGATGGAACCGCAGCCGGCGCAGCCGGCGGAGGTGGTGCTGCCACTTCGGGAGCCGGTGCGGCGGCCACGGGGGGTGGGCTTGGGGCGACCGTGGGCTCAGCGGCAGCGGGGCGGCTGCTCATCGTCACGGGAGCTGTAACCGGAGCTGCGGTGGTGGTTCGGGAGAGGGGAGGCTGCGGATCTCGAGGCGCCTCGGGCATGGGCTCGAGATGGACTACCGCAGCGGTGACCCCGGCCTGTCCCGAGCTGGGCTGTCGTGACGACCATTGGCGGATTTCATCCACCACGGCCGGGTTGTCGGGTTTGGTGAGGATGTCGACGCTGCCATCCGGTTGCACCGCCAGGGGCACTGGGGTTGACTGGCGCACCCGGAGCGAGGGCACATGGACCACCCGGGCGGCCGTGACACTGCTCGCTACACCCTTACTGGCCGCAAGGCCAGTAAGGGCCCGTCGCATCGGTTCTCTCCAGGCTCCGGGGAGGGGGGCGAGGGGATCACCACTCCTTTGCCAGCGGGCCCGTTCAGCCATGGCCAAGGGATGCATCGCTGGCATTTTGAGATCGCTCAGCCCGAGGTTGCCCCCTAGCAGCTCGGCTCTATTGAAAGATTGGAGCAGGGGGTTAGGCCAGTTCGCTGTGGTGGAGAGGCCGAGGGGGGAGCCTCCTCGGTGCAGTTCAGGCTCACCAGTCCTGGATGCCGCGGTTAAAGCAACGGTGGAATTGGCTGTTTGCCCGGGATTGAGCGAGTGGGAAGGACCGGTGGGCGCGAAGCCTGCCAGGCCGGATTCGTTCACCATGCCGGATCGGTCGGAGGGATTCAGGGGCGACTGGCTGGCGCTCCCGAGAAGCAGGCCGGTGTCTTTCAGCTTGCCAGTGGCGGTTGGCGCGGCACCAGGGCGCTGGATCTGGGGATTCTCTCCCCGGGGAGAGCGGCGCATCGCAGCTTCGGCGATCTCCCGTTGAACCCGAATTTGGGCCTGCCAGCGATCGTGAGCATCGAGTGCCAACAGGGGTAGCCAGATGGACTGACTTAGTAAGGCCCAGGCCAGGGCGTGGTTTGCGGTCGAAGGGCGGGAATGGCGATTCATGGGGTGAGAAGAATGAGTAGCCTAAATTAGTTTTGAATTGGTAATTAGTCGTTAGTTATTGTTGTTGTTGTTCCAGTTTTGTCTATAAAAGTACCAAGTATTGATTAGATTCGCTGCATTGCTTGCGGCCCCGATCGGTATGGCGATGTCAGAGAAAATATCCAGAACTTTTCCATAGACGGTAGTTTTCACAATGACCGTGTCGCCATTGCGAAGGGGGGGGTTCCGAAGCGACAGATTGGTGGTGTCGTTGTAGCTGAAGATCTGACGCGTCACCTTGCCATCGCGATTGAAGCGTACGAGCTCAACCTGATTCTTGTTGGCCCGCCAGCGAACCGGCCCACCGGCGCGGAAGATCGCTTCCACAAGCGGGGTGTTGGCGGGGAGACTGATGGAACCCGGCGATTTCACCTCACCCAGAATCGATACATTGATGGACGTGGGCGCTAGATTAGAGGCTCCGATTTCGCGGATGTCGGGAGGAAGCTCTTTGGTGAAGCCGATGATCAGGGTGTCACCATCGAACAGCACCGGGTTCTGGAGTTGGTTTCCGTTGAGCAACACTTGGCTGATGTCGAGGGTGGCCTGTTTCTGGCTTCCATCCATACCAGCCTGACGCCGGAGGATCACCTTGCGGATATCAGAATTTACCGTGATCCCACCGGCCTGCTGAATGGCCGAAACCGGGGTGGAGAAGGGTGCCAAAGGATAGAGGCCGGGTTTTTCCACCTCACCGATGATCGAAACCTTCACCGGGCGGGGGGTGATCAGGGTGAGATAGAGCTGTGGACGTTTCAACTGCTTCCCATAGAGGCTTGTCAACCAACGGCTGGCCTGACCGATCGTGAGCCCGGTCAGCTGAACCGAACCCAGCAGGGGAAGGCTGCTGGTGCCGTCCGGCAGGATGCCAAAGGCTCCACCGATGTCTTTCGCCGCTGGATCGAGAAAGGTGAGTTGCAGGCCATCGCCAGGACCGAGCACGTAGAGATCGGCATACACCTCACTGATGCTGAGACGAGCCGGTCCAGTGGGCGTCCGGTTGGAAGATCCCATGCCCGGGGCAGGGTGGAATGGGGCGAGGTCCCTGGTCAGGGAAGGATCGGGATTGGAGCCGGCCCGGGCCAGTTCAGCGGATGGGACGCAGATCAGCAGCGCGGCGGCCAGGGCACCCTTCACCCGGATCTGTTGGCGGCTCTGCGGCCAAGAGCTCAACAGCCTGGGCCAAGTCAGGCTGTGCCCGGATTGGAGTCCTCGCCTGGAGTCGGGAACGGGCACGCGCAAAACGAAACCAACGCCATACTCTAACTGTGTTCTCGTTGCCAAGAGGTGCCGGGGTGCCAGAACGTGAATGGCTCCCCTCTGCGTCCTATCAGGGGAAAGGGTACTAAGCTTAAAGGTCACTATGCCCTACCCGACATGACGATTACGGGCGCCTCCCGCCAACCCATCTCCGGCGGTAACCAGCCCGGCCCACAGGTTTTGATGGCTGGAGCGCAACCCGATGTCAGGTATCAGGGATTAGATCTCGGGCTGTCACCGTCTCCCCTGGCCTCCGCAGAGGTGGGCGGTGGAGGGGGCATCAAGGGCCTGATCAGGACGATCAAACGACGGCAGGGTGTTTTTCTTTTCACCTTTGCCCTGGTCACCGGGGCGCTGGCTTTGGACACGTTACGCCAGAGGATTTTCTCGCCTGTTTACGAGGGTGGATTTCAGATCCAGATCAGCAACCCCTTTGAAATGGAGGTTTCTGGAGTTGGTGAAAGCAAGCTAGAGAGCATTGCTCGGCAAGCCCCTAAAAATGACGTTCCTAGCCTCATTGTGCTGATGCGATCCCCCCTGCTGATTAGGCCGGTGGCGGATCGCATGGGAGTTTCGATGAACGATTTGATTGGCAATCTTTCGATCGCTCCTGCCGGCAACGTCGATCAGGTTCTCAATGTGAATCTGCGTTGGCGGGATCCAGCCAAGGGCAGGTTGATTTTAAATGAATTGTCTAAAGACTATACAAAATTTTCAAAATCACAGCGTGAGGCTGCCCTTAATTCAGGTGTGGAATTCCTTGAGCAACAAGCCCCCACCCTGCGTAGCAATGTTGCTAAGTTAGAGGCGCAATTAAAAGACTTCCGGGAAAAGTATAATGTCTTGGATCCCAGTGGACTGGCTGCAAAAATCATGGCAACTCGCGATGATTTAGTCAATAAGTCCATGGCCCTCCAGGTGGAGCACACCGATTTAGAAAGTAAGTTGGCTTCCGTTCAGTCCGGCCGCTTGAACTGGACTCCCAGCGGAGCTCCTACGCCGGTTCAGCAATTGGGTCGTCAGGGGACCGTGATTCCAGGACGCACTGAAGCGAGTGGATCCTCCGCAGGTCAAGCAACCCCCAATGAAGTCCTGAATCAATTTGAGCAGCAGCTTGCCAATGCTCGAGCCGTCTATAAAGATGATTCGCCGATTGTTCAATCGATCCTCGCCCAACGCGATGCCATCTTGCCGGTGGTACGTAAACAGGCAACAGATGCGATCAGAGCCCAGTTGTTCGCCAATGAATCGCAGCAGGATGAACTTAACCGCCAGATCCTTTTGCTGAATCAGAATTTCAGGTCCAGTCCAACCATGATGAGAAAATACGAGCAGCTGTCGGCCAACCTCAATAGCGCCCGCCAAAACTATTCCGGTTATCTCATCGCACGCGACAACTATCGGCTCCAGCGGGCCCGCTCCACCTCCCCCTGGCAGGTGATTGCCCCGGCGGAGTTTGCCGATACCCCGGTGGAACCGAATCTGCAGAGCAATCTGCTGCGCGCTTTGATGCTCGGACTGGTTTCTGGCCTGGGTGCAGCGATCCTTCGCGAGCGAACTGACAACGTGTTCCACACCCCGATGGATACGGAACGGGAACTGCAACTGCCGGTTCTGGGTTTGATTCCCTATCTTCCACTTGAGCCTGGGGTGGAGATCTCCACCAGCATTTCCAAGATGAGCGCCAGTGAACGCTTTGCTATCAAGGAATCGTTGCGTAGCTTGTTCACCACCTTCCGGCTGCTTCGTGCCGATCGGGACATTCGCCTTGTCGGCGTGACTTCATCTACCCAGGGTGAAGGTAAATCGACAGCTGTCACCATCTTTGCGCGCACCCTTGCCGACCTTGGACTCAAGGTTCTTGTGGTGGATGCTGATATGCGTCTCCCCATGCAGACCCGCTACCTCGGCTTGGCTCCTGGCGAAGGCTTTTCAACCCTGCTCACCGATTCTTCAGTGTCATTGAAGTCATTGATTCAACCGATTCAAGATAATCTCGACATCTTGCCCGCTGGGCCGAAGCCACCCGACCCGGCGAAATTGTTGAATTCAGCCCGCGCCCAGGAAGTTGTTAACGATATTCGCAATCTCACCGAATACGACATGGTGCTGTTTGACGCTCCTCCCTGTCTGATGCTTGCTGACCCCATTCTTCTAGGCGAAAAACTAGATGGGATTTTGTTCCTCGTCGGTCTTGGCAAGGTCAGTCGTGAGCTAGCTCCACAGGCCTGTCGCCGTATCAAGGCCACCGGTGTTGATGTGTTGGGTTTGATCTGCAATCAAGTGAACTTCCCAAGTCGTCTGAATGATTATGGTTATGAATATGGTTATTACTATCATTACGCTTATGCCAATGCCAGCGGTGAGTCTTCGAGCTATTCAAACTATGGAAAAGGACTTGGACGTTACGCCCGAGGTGTTGGCAACTATGTGCGTCGTTACCGCGATTCTTACCTCACCGATCGCTACATTCGCGATGGTAGTGCTGATGCTGTTCAGCGATACCACGAGGAAGGTGTCTCGAGCGAATTGCGCCAGTCGAAGCTGAAATCCGGTAACGGTGCTAATCCAGTCCATGACACTGAGCTTTCGGATCAGGCTAACCAGCCGAATCGAACGGATCGGCCAGAAGCCTGATCTGGCAATCTCAATCACCCCACCAGTGGTGGAGGTGGTTGGTTAAAGAAGCCTTTAATCCGCAGCTGATCTTGTCTTTCAACCCTCTGTATTGAGGCCATCTATGAGGGTCGGGCTCACATTTTTTTCAACAAGCGTTCAAGTTCATCCAGATCGCTAAAGATTGGCGAGGCGGCAGGATGGCAAAGCCGTACCCTGCCTAGGGCTGTGAGCACATCAACGCCCTGACTTCGGGCCAGAAGTCCCACGGCGATCAAGGGTGAACGCTCCCGTCCAGCAAAACAATGCACATAGGTGGCTGGCTGCGACTCAATCAATGCCTCGGCCTGGAGCAGGGCACTGACGAGTTGCTCACGTTTCATTGATTCTTGTCGCCGATGGTCCGGCAGGGACACCCGATCACATAGCCATGAACTGGGAGCAGCCGCAAAGATCTCTTCTTCGGGATAACAACAGCTGAATCGACTTCTGAATCCGACTTGTTCCAGCTGCAGCCACTGCTCCGCTGTCTTGGGCATTGGACCGATTGCAAACTTACCACTCTGGATCCAGCTGTACAACAGTGGCCGGCTTTTCTGGGGAATTGTTTGCCGGGCAGGTGGAGTGGATTGTCTTAAAAGACGATCAAGTAGACTCATGACACCATCGCTAGAGAATTATGATTGATCTTCAATTTTGATGGTGGGTCGCAGACTTATTCGATTCTGAATGCAGAGCAGATCTTAGTATGCTTAGTATGCGTAACCACGTTGACCGTTCGATCGACGTAGCCAAACCCTTTGTTCTTTTGGCTTGAATAAGAACGCATTCGTAATTTCTAATCGGTATTAGTCCAATCATCGATTTCAACCTACTCCATTTGGATTGACCTGCCCTGTCGACAAGTATTGTGAGTTCTTCACCTGTGGCTCCAAAAGCCTCAGATGCTTGATCCACTTGTCCTTGTACAAGGCAGGTTTGGAATGCTGGTTGCTTTTGAATCAAGCCGAAGACGTAGGGAGGGGGGCCAGCTGATAAGTTTCTCTGTTTGAGCTGTAACTCAGAATGCAATGTCGTAAAAAATGCGGTCTGGAAGTTAAATCGTTTACGCGCTACGCCCCTCAACAGTCTAAGCTCCAGTCCATCGCCAAGAGAATAGCCGATTACGGCTGATGTGGCGAGCTCTGCATTGCGTTTGGCTGCCAATGGATTTAGTTGAGTTACATCGAAGTTGGCATCATTCAAGGCTTTCGTCATCGCTTGTTGATCTAGTGGTCGGGCCACAGGCCAGCGGGGCCAGATCATCGCTTTGGTGGCGGCAACTGAAGCGATCACCGCCATGATGGAATAGAGCGCACGCAGTTGCTTCGTGCTGACGATCCGATCATTCATGATGGGATGTCTGGTCATGGACGACTGCATGCAGTGGGGGGAGCTCACGCTCCAATAAATTCATGTAGAGAATTCCGAACACAAAAACAGCGATGCCAGAAAACACTAATGATCCAATGTCGTCATGAAAGAAGCGAAACAACCCGCTGCCTTTGCCATTGCCATTGGCCACGCAGAGGGCCAGGATGGCAATCCTAATCGTGTTACTCGCAAGGCCGATGAGCGGAGCAAGGGAAAAGACAAGGAAGCGGCTGAGCAGCGATCGTAGTGGAAAGGCTAGCTGGAAGATTATGGCGATGCAGACAACTTGTGCAATCATGTCAACACCATTGCATGCTGGCAAGACTTCAACTCCGCCAGTTGGCATAAGAACGCTTCGATTGCGTACGATATTTTCGAATCCTAAAATGCCAAGCCAGAAGCCACTCAGGTGTGCGGTCAAGACACTTAAAGGACCTTCCGGAATCAGCTTCATAATTACGTTGAAGGCTGGAAGCATCAGCAAACAGAGAAGTGAGTCGCGAAACTTTCCAATCCCTTTGATTGGCTCACATAGCAAGGCTAACGCGATGCAACCAACCAGAGGCAGGATGAAAATCATCCCATCCCAATGCAGGATGATCGCCGTGCGTGCAATCACCCAGCTCAGAAGGGCCGATCCAGCGATCACGCCGGGCCATTGAGGGTTGGGATCCAGGGTTTCCAGCTGGTCTTCAAAGCAGATCAGAGCCCCTCCCCAGATCAGGGCTGCAAACACCGTGATGTGTTCTTCCTGGCTGCTTTGGAAGGCAGCAAGATTCTGAGTGGCAACCGCCGCTGACAGCAGTAGCCATAAATTGCGGGGAGTAGCTGGAGGTATGGCCGGAATTTTTGCCTTCAGACCGGGCGGAATATGGCTGAACAGTTGAATCATGGAGCAGTGGATAGCTTGGGAGAAGCGGAATGGGTGGTATCTGGTGCTAGTCCGTTGCGATTGGCTGCATCGGTTGATGGTTGCACCTTCTTATCTTTGTTGTATTCAGGAACCAGCCCGCACAGAGCTCGTACTGTAGCCTGCTCATCCCATCGATCCAAGGCCTTCTCTAGGGCCTCGACCATGGGCCTTAGTTCGGAACTGCTGTGGTTGGGTTCCTTGGCTTTTCGAATCAGGGGGTGTTGGGTGGATTCATCGCGAGCGCTGATCAGTAGTTCTTCGTAAAGTTTTTCGCCAGGCCGCAAACCTGTGAATTCAATGGCGATGTCGCCGTTGGGATTCTGTTCATCCCTGACACGAAGACCTGAAAGTTCAATCATCTGGCGTGCCAATTCAGCGATTCTAACCGGTTCTCCCATATCTAAAAGGAAGAGTTCGCCGCCCCTGGCCATGCCGGTTGCCTGGAGCACCAGCTGTACTGCTTCGGGGATCGTCATGAAGTAGCGCGTGATCGCTTGGTGGGTCACGGTGATGGGCCCTCCTTTGGAGATTTGCTCATGGAAGAGTGGGATCACCGATCCTGATGATCCAAGAACGTTTCCGAATCGCACCATCGCCATAACCGGTTGCCGGCCAGCCCGATCTGCTGCCGCTGCCTGAATCAGCAGCTCACACACCCTCTTGCTGGCTCCCATGGCATTCGTGGGCCTGACGGCTTTGTCGGTTGAAATCAGCGTGAGACGCTCAATGCCAGCCTCGATGGCAGCATGAATCACCGATTTGGTGGCGCGGAGATTGTTTGAAATTCCAGCGCAGAGATTGGCTTCAACAAGCGGCACATGTTTGTATGCAGCTGCATGGAAAATGGTCTGAACTCCATGCTCACCACAGATGAGTGTCAATCGATTTGCATCTGATGCGTCGCCAAGGATGGCTCTAATTTCGCTTTCCGCTTTCAGAGAGTTGAGCTCTTTGTCAATGCTGTACAGAGAAAATTCATTCAAGTCAAGTAACAGTAGCTTTCTGGCTCCGAGTGCGATGATTTGCCGGCACAATTCACTGCCGATCGAGCCACCGGCCCCGGTCACGAGTACGCATTTTCCTTTCACGCTTTCCTGGAGGAGATGGAAGTCGGGTTTGCTCGGTTCCCGACCCAGCAGATCTTCAATGCGCACCGGTTGGATGTCGCTCACGATCCGTTGACCGTTGGCCAACTGTGCTAGGGAAGGGATGGAAAGCACCTCGAGGCCGAGATGGCTCAGTTGGTCGACCAGAAGTCTTTTCCGCTCCCTGGATATAGAGGGCATGGCGAGCAGAACTTTGTTTAGGCCATGATCCTTGATCAGGGCGTGCAGGCGGGTTGGATTGTAGATCTTGAGGTTCTGGAGTGTTCTTCCATGGAGCTGGGTGTCGTCGTCGAGGAATCCGATAATGCTAAAGCGGCGATCACTGCGAATGGCATTAAACAGATTCATGCCTGAATAGCCTGCCCCATAAATCAAGGTTGCATCCGTTTTGTCGGTAGTAATTTGTTTGCTGCTTTTGCGCTCCAACTGGCTGACCAGCACATCCCGCAGCACGATGCGGCTGCCGATCGCGCCCCCCGAGAACAACAACAGATAAAGCACCCAGAAGGAACGGGGCGGTTGAGTTCCGCCCAGAAGCGTGTTCGCCATCAAAAGGACAAGCACCATCACCACGGCACGGGGGATCAAGCCGTAGAGCGAGTGGCTACCGGCGTAGCGGGTGAGCCCCCGGTACCAACCGGAGAACAGCAGCACGGGGAGCCCACTGATCAACGCCAGCCAAGGTAGCCAGCGCACGGAGGCCATGGTGGTGGCCAGGGTTTCCTTCTCGTGCAGGCGGAGCGCGAAGGCTCCATAAAACGCTGCCAGGATTAGAAGACCATCAAACGTAACCAAATACGTGCGCCTGATCAGCACGGATTTGGCAAGCCCTAGCCAGCGACGGCTGCGGACTGCCTTGCCGGTCGGCTCATCCGAAGAATGGGGAGGGATCCTCGACCGGGAATGGTTGGGTGAGGTCAGCTTTGAATCCATTGTGCTGTTCTCGGGCTCGGTCTCGGGCGATGGGGGCAAAATGCCGTGGGCACTCGCTCAGTCTTCAGATCGTGGAACATCACCTTGCTAAGGACATCGATGCTTTGAATTTTTACTGTTTTCTTACACAGGCTTGAGAACGGGTTGTATTGGCTTGATGTTGATCGATTTGATCAATTTAGACACTTCAGCAGTTTACCCCGTTTACGCCTCATCCTTGAAGGTTACGGCGTGGTTGCGCTCCATCCACAGCGCGATGAGTATTTCAGCGCCGATTAGAGGCGTAAGAGCCGCGGCGCCGCCGAGCGGCCGTGCCAGTGCGAGCAGCACGGTGGCGCTTCCGTAGAGAATACTCACCCTGGCATGGGGCCAGCCTCCCCGCTGCAGCCTTTGGAAGAGATGCAGGCGGTGGGCTTGGAAGACGGGCTGGCCTGCCCGCAGCCGGCGGAGCACGCAGATCAGGGCATCTCCCAGCAGCGGGAAGCCCACCAGCAGCAGGGAGATGGCCTCCAATGGACCAGGCTGCTGTAGCACCATGCCAGCAAACACCGCCCCGATCCAGGTGCTCCCAACATCACCCATGAACACCTTGGCCGGACTCCAGTTCCAGGTGAGGAAGCCCAGCAGGGCCCCGGCCACTGGCCAAAGTCCGGCCGAGGCCATCAGCACGACTCCGCACAGGGCTACCAGGCCGTCGAGTCCATCCATGAAGTTGGTAAAATTGATCACAGCGGTCACGGCCACCAGCACCAACGGCAGGGCCCAGATCGGCAGCGGCACCGCCGCGATTGTCACCAGCATGCTCGCCGTGGCGACCTGGGCCGCATAGCGCCAAGCGGCCGGCAGGTCGTAGCGATCATCCAGCAGGCCAACCAGGGCCAGGGGACAGCAGATGAGGGGGATCCAGGCACTTGTGCCCGCCCCTAATGCAAGGCTGAGCAGGCTTCCGACCAGCACGAACACCACACCGCCGCCCCGGGGGGTGGCAATCTCGTGGGAGCTGCGGGCGTTGGGCTGATCGAGCAGCCGCCTCCGCAGCCACGGGATCAACCCCCACAGAAACAGCCAAGTGAGCAATCCAGAACCCACTGTCGCGATCAGCACGATGGGGGGGATCGGCTGTCGCAGCAGACTGGCCGGCATTGTCATGGCTGTCCCGGGGAACGGGTGGGGGGATACCAGGCCAGCGGGGGCACGGGAAACGGTTCCGGCTCGGTGCCCAGCAGGGAGTGGACGGGGGTGAAGCCGGCCAGGTTGGCCTCCATTCTCAGAACGGCCTCAAACCCCTTGGCCGAGATCGGCAGCAGGGGGGCGGCCAGCAGGTGGAAGACGCCCGGGGGCAGGGGCAGCAGTCGGCAACGCCCGGCCCGATCCAGCGGATCGCGCTGCCTGGCCGCCTGTTGCAGGCGTTGCAGCAGGGTGGTGTAGGAGAGGGTCTCATCCCCGCCGAGGGCGATCCGAAGGCTGGCCGTTTCCGCCGGGTCCATGGCCATCCCATCCGCCAGATGGAGGGCTGCCGCGGCCAGTTGGCGCCCATGGATCGGTTGGCGCTGCCCGGTCTCAGCCGGCAGAGGCAGGAGCGGCAGCCGCCGCATCATCTGCAGCAGGCGGCTGAGATTCTGATCAGCCAGGTTGCCGGCCTGCCCGTAGATCAGGGTTGGCCGCAGGATGCGGCAGGGGATCGCGGCCTTTGCGCAGGTGGCCTCCACGCTGTCCTCGGCGCACAGCAGCCGCTCCACCAAGCGGCGATCCTCCCGGTTGGCGGCAAAGCGCTTGGTGATCACCGAGGACGAGGAGCAGGCCACCACCGCGGCAAGCGGCAGACGCCGTCCCAGGCCGCCAAGGACATCGTGGAGGGCGCCTAGGAAGGGGGCCAGCAGCCAGATCGGCGCAAAGCTCACCAGCAGCGCGTTCTCCGGCAGTGCTTCCGGGCTGGGGAGGGAGGTTCCGTTAAGGTCGATGGCGAGAAAGCGTTCGCCCGGCCAGCCAGCGGGGGGCCTCCTACCAGCCACCACCACCGGCCGTCCGGCGGCCAGCTCCAGACAGGCGGCTCCTGTGGCGGTGGTGGCCCCGAACAGCAGGATGGGATAGGTGGGTTCCGTCATGGCTGGCTCGGCGCTGGTTCGAAGCGGCTGAGGATCCTCTGCCCGTAGCGCAGCAGAAATGGCACGGCCCAGAAGATCCCGAAGGCCCTCTGGTAAGCCCGACGCACCTCAGCCAGGCGGCGGCGGGTCTGCTGGCCGCTCACGCCACCATCCCCCATGTGAACCAGTTCGAGGTCGCTGCGGCACACCTCAAGGTCCGGATGGGTGGAGAGCTGTAGGAAGTAGTCGAGGTCTGCGGAAAGCCGGAAGCCTTCCGCGTAGTGATTCAGTTTGGCCCTGGCACCCGGGCCGAACAGGGTGGCCTGGTGGGGTGGCGTGGACCCCAGCAGCAGAGAGCGGCGGTAGGAGCGGCGCCATTGGAAGCTGGTGGCCCGGGCTGGTCTCGGTGGGACGTTGGGCTCCAGGCGGAAGTAGCGGCCGCGGCAGACGAGAAGGTCGGGGATCAGGCCCCGCCGAATGCATTCCACCAGGCTGGTTGCGGCCAGGTCCAGCACCTGGGGACCGGCCGCCCAGTCGTCGCTGCCCCAGAACAGAAGCCAGTCGCTGGGTCCCGCCAGCGCAAATCCCTGGTTCATGGCGCCGAAGATGCCGGGGCTCCGGGCGTTCTGCTCCAACCAACGGAAGCGCCGGTCGCGGAGGCAGAGGGTATCGAGCCAGGCCCGGTGTTCGGCACCGCTGCCCCCGTCGATGAACGTGACCTGCCAGCTGCCCTCGGTCTGGGCCTGGAGTGAGTCCACCAGCCGCGGTAGCAACCGGTAGGAATCGCGGGTGGGCACGATCAGATGGATGGGGAAGCGGCCGGCTGGCGCTCCGGATGCCCCGCTGGAAACGCTGGTCGACGCCGCGCCCATCAGCCCCGCCTGCGGATCAGCACCGGGCCGAGCACCAACACATCCATGCGGGTACGCAGGAAGCAGTCAAGCGCCTGGCCCGGGGTGCAGACGATCGGTTCGTTCTCATTGAACGAGGTGTTGAGCACCATCGGCACGCCGGTGTACGCCGCGAAGGCGCGGATCAGACGGTAGTAACGGCCATTGCCGGCCTCGCTGACGGTCTGGAGCCGGCCGGTGCCATCGACATGGGTCACCGCTGGAATCAGGGTCCGTTTCTCTTCCCGGATCGGGTACACCTGCATCATGAACGGCACGTCGCCGTCGCGCTCAAACCATTCCGGCACTGCTTCGCGCAGCACCGATGGCGCGAAGGGCCGGAACGATTCGCGACGCTTAATCTTGAGATTGAGGATGTCCTTCATATCCGCCCGGCGCGGATCGCCAAGGATGGAGCGATGCCCAAGGGCCCGTGGGCCCCACTCCATCCGACCATCAAACCAGCCGATCACCAGCCCATCGGCGATGGCGGCGGCCACCTGATCACAAAGCTGATCTTCCGCGGGTCGTTCGATCGTGCAGCCCGCAGCCTCCAACGCTGCGGAGCGGGCCGGGTCGCTCAGCAGCGCTTCGATGGCCGGCTCGCTGGCTTCGCTGCCCAGGTAGGCGTTGAGCATCGGCTGGCTGCGGGGGTTCCCAAGGTTGTGCCAGACCTCGAGGGCGGCGCCGAGAGCGCCTCCCGCATCGCCGGCGGCCGCCTGCACATAGACCTGACGGAACGGGGTGGCCACCGTGACCTTGCCGTTGGCCACGGAATTGGCGCCGCAGCCCCCGGCGATGCAGAGGTTGTCGGTGGGATGGCGGCGATGCAGGGCGTTCAGCAGGTGGAAGAAGGCCTCCTCGTACATCACCTGTGCCGAGCGGGCGATGTCCTTGTGGTGCTGCTCAAGGGGCTCATCCGGTCGGCGGGCTGGACCCAGCAGGGTCTCCAGGGCAGGACTCCAGTGCTGGCCCACGGTGGGAATGCCGTTGCTCCACTGGTGGGGCAGGTTCTGGCCGGCATGCTGGAACCAGCGCAGGTCGAGTCGATAGGTGCCGTCCTCCTGGAGCTGCACGATGCGCCTCATGGCCTCTAACTGCGTCGGCCTGCCGTAGGGGGCAAGGCCCATCACCTTGTACTCATCCCCGTAGTGGGGGAAGCCCAGGTATTGGGTGATGGCGGTGTAAAAGGCGCCGAGGGAGTGTGGGAACCAGATCTGACCATCGATCGCCAGTTCCGTGCCGCTGCCGTAGCCCCAGGCGCCGCTGGAGAAATCGCCGAATCCATCCACAGAGACCATCGCGGCCTCCTGGTAGGGGGAGGCGTAGAAGGCGGAAGCCAGGTGGGCGCGATGGTGCTCCACGAAATGGAGCTGGGCCCTGACCGTTTGACCGGGGAAGGCGGTGGCGAGCTGGTCGGCCAAGCCGGCCCGTTCTCGCTTGTTGCGCCAGCGGGCCAGCAGGAAGCGTGGATCGGGGCGGGAGGCTGCCGTGTACAGCAGTTTGCGCAGCCGGTGGGCGCCGGGCAGGGAGTTGATGGCGATGTGATCGACATCGCCGATCGATAATCCCGCATCGGCGAGGCACCAGGCGATCGCTTCGGAGGGGAAGCCGGCCCAGTGCTTGATGCGGCGGAAACGCTCCTCCTCCGCCGCGGCGATGATCTCCCCATCGCGCACCAGGGCTGCGGCGGCGTCGGCGTGAAAGGCGTTGATCCCGAGAATGAGTGTCATGGATGGGGAAGGTCGATCGCCAGGTGGTGGCGGAGCCAGCTCTCCAGAACCATGAGGTTCCAGCGGCGGTACCAGGGCTGCAGATCAAGGCCCGCCGGGGTGGAGGGTACCCGCAGAGCCAGTGGAGATTTTGGGTCGTCCAGCCAGAGCTGGAAGGGGAACCGGAATCCCTGTTTGGGTCGGTTCGTGAACCAAGTTGGCAATTCAGGAACGCTGGCCTGCAATAGCGCCTTGCCTGGGGCCAAGCGAAGGGATGGCACGATCGGGGCAATCTGCTCCAAAAGTGTTGTGTCCACGTAGGGAATCCGCAGCTCCAGGGCTGTTGCCATCGCCATCGCGTCACTGTCTGGCAGCAGTTGATTGCGCAGATAGCGGCTGCCTTCCAGCCATGCCACGGCCTCGGCCGGATCCAACCCATCCGGAGGGGCTTCGCCGCCAGGCTGGATGGAGAGCCCCTGGGGGGAAGGCAGACCCCAGTGCTGCATCAGCGCCGCTACCTCCGGGCTGGTGAACTGGCCCCGCAGGCAGCGGTGGGCCGCCTGCAGGGAGGGAGGGCCGCTGAGCAGTTCCGCCAGTCGTTGTCGCTTCTGGTCCCTCCCCCCCGGACTCCTGCTCAGGGCGGCCGCCGCTAGAGGGCCGAGCGGCCCCAGGCGGCGGCGCCAACGATGGAGCCGGGGAACCTTGCGGAAACTCGGATAGCCCCCAAACAATTCATCCCCCCCGAGACCAGAGAGGGCCACCTTCAATCCCCGCTCGCTGGCCAGACGGGAGACGCACCAGGTGTTGAAGCCATCGATCGACGGCTGGTCCTGGCTGGAGAGGAATTCGGGGAGCCAGGTGCGGGCCTGGTCGGCGCGCAGGGTCAGAGGGGTGTGCTCCGCCCCGAACAGGGCCGCGATTCTCGCCGCCGGCTCGGACTCATCGAACCCCTCGCTACCGGGGTCGTCGAAGCCGATCGTGAACGTGTGAAGACCGGGGGGCGCCAGGGCTAGCAGGGCCGCTGAATCCAGGCCGGCACTGAGAAAGAGGCCCACAGGCACATCACTCACCATGTGGGCCGCTACCGACTCCCGCAGGGCGGAGCGGGTCAGCTGAAGGGCCGCCTCCTGATCGTTGATGGGAGCGGGGCTATTGGTGCCTACCCGGTGCCGCCCCATGAGCAGGCTCTCGGGCAAGGGCCACCAGGGTTCAATCCGGCTGGCTCCATCCCTCCAGTGGAGCCAATGGCCGGCTTCCAGCCGCTTCACCCCGCCCACCAGGGTGGCGGGTTCAGGCACCGAGCCGCTGGCCAGGTAGGCGGCGATGGCCTCAGGGTCGGGTCGCCGGGGGATCCGCTCGCTGGCCAGTAGGGCCCTCAGCTCCGAAGCAAAGGCCAGCTCTCCGGAGGGGCCCTGCCAGATATAGATCGGCTTAATGCCATGGGGATCGCGGGCCAGCAGGGCGCTGCCGTCTCGGGTGTCCACCAGGCAGAAGGCGTACATGCCCCGCAGATCGGCCAGGCCGGAGCGGCCACGCCGGGCCATCCAGCGCAGCAGTACCTCGGTGTCGCCGCTGCCCCGGAACCGTTCGCCCTCCGCCTCCAGCCGTTGGCGCAGGCTGGCGTGGTTGTAGATCTCGCCGTTGAACACCAGTTGCCAGCGGCCGCAGGGGGAGGCCATCGGTTGGTGGCCGCTGGGGGAGAGATCGAGGATGGCCAGACGGGTCTGCACCAGGCAGGTGGTGGCGTTCTGCCAGGTGCCCGCGTCGTCCGGTCCCCGGTGGGCGATGGCCGGACGGACCCGGTCGGCGAAGGAGCCTGGCTCAACGCCGAGTAGGCCAGCAATGCCGCACATCAGCCTGCCTCCACTTCGGCAATGGCCAGATGGGGCCAGGTGGCCTTGAGCTGGCGGCGGAAGGTGGCGCGGGCGGCAGCGGTGCTGGCATGGTCGGCGACCCACTGCAGGGCCCCCTGGGCCAGTCTCTTCCGATGGGGGCGGTCCGCCGCGATGGCGGCGATGGCAGCGGACAGGGCCTGGGGATCAGCATCCACCAGCTGGCCGGTACGGCCCTCCAGAACGAACTGCTCTGGTCCGCCGCAGCGAGTGCTTACCACCGGCACGCCGCAGGCCATGGCCTCCAGGGCCGCGATGCAGAGCCCCTCCTGGTGCGAAGGGATCACGAAGAGATCGAGGCTGCGCAACATCTGAGCCAGTTGTCTGGATTCAAGGGGGGGATGGCAGCGAACCAGGGGCTCGATCCCAAGCTGCCGCAGTCGCGGTTGCAGGAGTGTTAGGTCCTTTTCGCCGGCGAGATGGAGTTCCACCGGGGCGCCCTGCCTGTGTAGGAGTCCTACGGAGTCCAACAGCAGGTCGATGTTCTTGCGCGGATCGCCGAAACGGCCGGCGAACCCGATCCGCCAGGGCACCACAGCCGACGGCTCTGGGGAGAAAATGGTGTTGTCGACCGGCATCAGCAGTACATCCGCCATGGGGCGCCCGGCCACCCGGCCCAGGGCATCGGCGGTGTACTGGCTCAGGGCCAGGATCTGGCCCTCGGGAGCCCGGAGCACCTGCCGTTCCAGCTGGCGTAGCACCGGTCCGTTCAGAGTCCGGTCGAGCAGGCGGCGGGGCAGGCTGAAGCCCCGCACCCGGTTGGCGCGATCCGCTTCCCAGGGGGTGGCTACCCAGGCCAGGAAGGGCAGGCCCAGCCGCGCATAGGGCAGGGCGCAGAGGGGGTTGCCGGTCACCGAGAGGTGCAGCTGGCAGCTGGCGATCCGATCGCGCCAGGCCCGGCGGGGCAGGTAGTGGGTGAACTCCAGCTCCGGCAACCAGCTGCCCAGAGCATGGGCCTCGTGGTTGCCGTAGGCCCGTTGATCAAGGGCGCCAGGACGTTTGCCGCTGGGTAGGGCGAACAATGGCACGGAAAGGGCCGGATGCTGGCTCCAGGGGGCGTACCAGGCATACACGGGATCGATGTCGAGTTCTTCGAGCAGGCCCGTGATGCAGCGGGTCATGGTGGGCACGCCACCATCGATCGGTTCGATCGTGCTGATCAGGGCCCTCAGCCTTGCGCCGCTCATCCCTTGAGGAAGTCGAAGAGCTCGCGGTTCTCTCGCACCCAGCGGATCAGGTCGCGCACGCCATCGTTCACGCCGATCTGGGGTGCCCAACCCATCATCTCGCCTGCCTTGCGGATGTCGCAGACGAACACGGGTTGGTCGCCAGGCCGGGTCGCACCCGTGCGGGGGGTGAGGGTGATGTCCAGTTCCTCCTGCAGGAAGCCAAGCAAATCTCGAAGGCAGAGGGTGTTGGTTGGTCCTCCTCCGATGTTGAAGGCCTGGCCGCTCACGGCGCTCCGGTGATTCCAGGCGGCCTCATAGGCCCGGGCCAGATCATGCACATTGAGCACATCGCGGGTCTGCCAGCCGTCGCCGTAGAGGGTGATCGGTTTGCCCAGAAGGGCGGCGATGCTGAACCAGGCCACCCAGCCCTGGTCCTCGATGCCGAACTGGCGGATGCCGTAGATGCAGGACTGGCGGAAGCTGCAGGTCTGCAGGTCGTAGATGCGGGCGTAATCGATTGTGTATTGGTCGGCCACCCCCTTGGAGCAGCCGTAGGGCGAGTGGAAATCGAGTGGCTGGTGCTCGGGGACCCCGAGGGGCAGATCCGCAAACCGATAGCCGTGTTCCCCCCGCACCACTGGCACGGTTTCCATGCCGCCGTACACCTTGTTGGTGGAGGCGTAGAGCACGAAGGCCTCCGGCGCCCGCAGCCGTACGGCCTCCATCACGTTGAAGCTGCCCAAGGCATTGATCTCGAAATCCTCCCGGGGGTTGGTGTAGGAGGTGGTCACGGCCACTTGGGCGGCCAGGTGGAGCACCATGTCGGGCTTGCGCTCGGCGAAGACTGCCGCCAGCGCCTCGAAATCGCGGATATCGACCTGATGGAAACCGATCTCAGACCGCTGATCGAGCAACCAGGCGAGGTTCTTTTCAGTACCCCGCCGCGAGAGGTTGTCCACGATGCTCACCGTCCAGCCCCGGGAGGCGAAGTGGAGGGCGGCATTGGTGCCGATGAAACCGGCGCCGCCGGTGATCAGGATCGAAGCCATCAACCGGGACGGAGGGATTGGGGAAGAGACCAGGCGAGCGTAAGCCGCCCTCTAAGCGAACTCCCCTTCATGTCCTGGAAACCGATGGTCAAGTGCGCTTTTCAGAAGTCTTTGCGGCATTTGTGATGTTGATCTGCCGCTTCCGTTCCTCGTCCAGCATGAGTACCAGCAGCAGTTCGGCGTAGGTGCGCTGCAGGGCGTAGATCAGCCCCGCTCGGCCGTCGAGCAGCCCACCGCGCAGCAGCAAGCAGAACGTGATGGCTGCCAAGGGCGACAAGGGGGTGTGTTTGCGGAGCCGGTCCACCCAGGACAACCGGTGGCTGGGGGTGCCGAGCAGATTGGCGGCCTCGATCTGCAGGTACTTCTGCTGGGAGGCCAGCCAGCGCGCCAGCGGCTTGCGGTCGTCATGGAGAAGCGGGAGAGCCAGCGGAGCCACTTCTCCCTGGATCATCACCCGGTGCCCATGGCCCTCATCGCGGTAGCGGCCGCTCAGGGTGCGATACAGACAGGTTCGAGGAGGAAGCAGCGATCCCCGCAGCGGCCGACCCTCGATGCAGTAGCGAAAGGGGAGGCTGAAGCCCGCGAGATTGTCCTGGTCGGCCCGCTCCAGCAGGGAGGGCATCGAGCGGGCTAGCTCCGGGGGAACGCCGTAGTCGGCATCGAGGCTGAGCACCCACTCGGTGCTGATGCGATCGAGCCCGAAGTTGCATTGTTCGGCGAAGCTGTCGAACGGACGATGCAGGACCCGCACGTTGGGGTGGGCCGCCAGCAGCTCAAGGGTTCCGTCGGTGCTGCCGCTGTCGATCACGAGAATGTTGTTCAGCCAATGGAGAGCTGCGAGTGTGCGGCCGATGTTGGCGGTCTCGTTCCAGGTGAGCAGCAGGGCCGTGAGGGGGAGCGATGGGGCCCGGCCTGAGGAGGAGGTGCTCCACGACGGTGGCGGGAACGGACTCGAGCTCATCTCATCGGGGCGAGGGGAAGGACTGGCCAGGTGAAGGGGGCAGGGATTGCAGGTAGGCCAGTTGGGCCTGTTGGCGAGCGATCAGGGTGGGCACGGCAAGGAAGGATCCGAAGCAGATCCCTAGCAGGATGAGAATGAAGGGATCGGAGTAAACCTGTGCGGCCGAAAAGAAGAACACCACGTTGGCGAGCCCGAAGGCCACCAGGCCCAGCAACAGGAAGGCCAGTCGGGGCTCCAGCAGACCGAGTAACCGGAAGTTTCGTCGCAAGGTAAGCAGAATTAGGACAGCGAGTACGCCGCCTACAACAAGTCCAGGCAGGCCTAATTCAGCCACGATTCTTCCGCCGCCCCCTTCCGATACATAGCTCAAGCTCTGAATGCCCTGCCGGGCCGCCTGGGCACTGGCGCTAAGCTTGAGGTTGCCCAGATTGGCCCCAGCTCCCACCCCCAGCCCCCAGCCCTGGGAGACCTCGAGGGCTCGCAGTAGAGCTCCGGTACCCTGCGACTGGAAACGTTCAAGCAATTCATCCTTGGCGCTCAGGGATCGATTCAGGTAGATGTCGAAGGAATTTCCCTTGGCCGTGATCAGGAAGAGCGCATAGGTTCCGTAGGCCATAGCCGATCCCCCCAGCACGCTGCTGATCACTCTCTCCCGCGAGGCGGGGGAGGCCTTGCGGCTGAACAGCAGCAGGTAGAAGGCGGTGAATACCAGCACAAGCACCAGGGCTTTGCGGCGTCCTGTGGGGATCGTGAGATAGGCGAAGCCTGCGGCCAGCAGAAACAGGAGAATCTGGTTCTCGCGCCGTTTGGCACTCACCGCCAGGGTGAGGGAGAAGCAGGCTCCTGCGGCGAGGTGCCAGGCGGCCACCTCGCTGGTGCGCCAGAGGCCCGACACCCCTGCGGCGGAAAAGCCCTCAAAGGTGATCAGAATGCCCGTACCCACTTCTTGAAAAAGAAAGTTGTCGAGGCCCCGGAAGTCGAGCCAGGCTGATATCGCAAACAGACTGCACATTGCGAGGTAGGTGATGATCACCTTTTGCAAGGTTTTCGGATTGCATCCCACTTCATAGCCGGCCCAGATGGCCACGGCGGGGGCCAGGTAGAAGGCGATGCCCAGTCCCATGAGTTGGATGTCTCCGAAGCGGAGAAAGGAATTGATCGCTTGGGCACTGATTACGGCGAAGTAGATGGGAATCCATTCAAGAATTTCAGGCACTGTCCAGAACATGCTGCGCAGATTGATCCTGCCTTGTTGTTGTTCGTAGAGCACCAGGATGGTCAGCACGAAGGCAATCAGCACCAGGCCCACGAAGATGCTGGGTTGGTCTGGTGTGATCTTCCGGATTGGATCCTGCAGAAAGCCGATGACCACGGTGATCAGCAATCCTGCTCGCCAGTTGCCATCCAGCAGGGCCAAGGCGAGGCTGCCGAACATCAGAACCAGGAACAGCGATGTCATCGACGGGCTTCGGGGTGGGCTGGGGGGGCGGGCGCGGCGTTGCGGCGGCTTGCTTTCACGATGTCGTCATATCGGGCCTCGAGGGAAGAGGCGATGGCTGGCCAGCTCAGCCGCTGTTCCGCAAGGCTACGGGCCGCCAGACGGGTGGCAGGGCTGGGGCCCCCGAGGGCTTGCGCCAGAGTGCGGGCCAACTCCGGCGGGGTGCTTGCACAGACCAGGCCGGCTCCGGCCGTTGCCACCAGATCGGACACCGCCACCTCGGGCGAGAGGATCGCCGGGGTGCCGGCCGCCAGGGCTTCGGCCACGGCGATGCCGAAGTTTTCAGCCGCCGAGGGCAGCACCAGCCAGTCGGCATCCGCCAGTTCCCGGTCCTTGCCTTCACCCTCCACCTGGCCCAGCCACCGGCAGCGCTGGCCCAGCCCGAGGGATTCGGCCTGCCCTTGGAGCTGGCGCTCGTAGCCGGGTTCACCCCGGCCGGCGATCCGCAGTTCCCAGGAGGAATCGGGCCGTTGTTGCTTCAACAGGGCGAGCGCCTCCAGTAGGCGATCGAGTTGCTTCTTGGGATGCAGCCGCGAGAGGAACAGAAATCGGGTGATGCGATCGGCGCCGTCGCTCCTTTCTGGGGCCCTGCGGTTGGTTTGGTTGTTCAGTAGCACCCCGAGGGGCAGAACCAGAGCCGGCGGCAGCAAACCGAGCGCTGCCACCTCATCCCGTTCAGCCCCGGCGGTGAAATGGAGGGCGGCGGCCCCATTGAGGTTGCGTTCCTCGATCAGCCGCAGCATCCAGATCTTGCGGGAGCGGCTCTGGGCGAGGCTCCAGGGACTGAGCTGGCCGATCGTCCGCACCAGGTAAGGAACGCCGGCGTGGCGAGCCTGCCGCATGGCCCAGGTGGAGGGAAACGAGAAGAGCGCATGCACGTGGAGCAGGTCGTAGTCGTGGAGATGGATGTTCAGCCATCGCACCAGACCGGGACTGAAGGCGAACTCCCGCAGGGCGTGAACGGGGGGACTCCAGCGCGGAAAGGCGATCAACGGATTGCCTTGGCGGTCGATCCACTTCCCGGTGGGCAGGGAGGCATCCACACCCGAACCATGGTCATTGGTCGTGAGGATCGAGGCGTCGACGCCCCGCTGGCGGAGGGCCCCCACCATGTCCAGCACCGCCTTGCTCGGTCCGCCCCGCAGCGGGCTGACCGAGGGGATCACATGGAGAACGCGAAGGGGCGGGCTCATCGGTCTGCTGGGGCCGGCGATCGCCCAATCACCCGCATCACCCCGGCCCGGATGCCGGCTGCGGCAGCTTCCACCGTGAACGCTGTCTCGACCAGCTGCTGGCCTGCCTCCCCCATGCGGCGGCTGGCTTCCGGATCCTGTGCCATGCGGACCAGGCAGGCCGCCAGCGCCCCCGGATCGCCACAGGGGTAGCTGAGGCCGGTCTTCCCTTCGATGATCAGGTCCTCCCGGCAGCCCACCAGGTCGCTCACCACGGCCGGGAGGCCGCAGGCCATGGCCTCATTGACCACCAGCCCCCAGGTCTCGCCGTGGTCGGAGGGGAGCACCAGGCAGTCGCTGGCCGCGTAGGCCGAGGCGATTTCCGATTGGTTGAGGAACCCAGCGAAGGTCACGGGCAGGCCATCGGCGGCCACCTGAGTGCGGCAGGCCTCCTCCAGGTGGCCGCTGCCCACGATCAGCAGGTGAATGGTGGCTTGCCTTGGGGTGGATTGCTCCTGAAGGATTTGCATCGCCTTCAGCAGATCCTGGGGCCGTTTCTTGTCCTGTAGCTTGCCGGCAAAGAGGAAGCAGAAGGCCCCCTCCGGGATTCCCCAGCGCTGGCGCAGGGACTGACGCTGGTTGCGCTGGCCGGCGGCCTGGGCGGCGAAGCTGGCGTTATCGATGAAGTGGGGGGAAGGGATCAGCCGATCGGCCGCCACCCCATTGCTGCGGTACCAGCGGGCATTAGCCTGCCCAACCGGCAACCCCACCGCCACGCCCTGGAAGAGCATGCCGTAGATCCAGTTCAGCAGCCAGGAGCGGGGCCTGGCGCCATTGGAATCCATCCGCAGGATCACGGGGATCCGCAGCAATCGCGCCAAAAGATGCAGCTGCACCAGGCCCAAGAAATGCCAGCCCGTCAGGAAGATCGCGTCAGGCCGCAGCCGGGAGGGGCCCCAGCCCAGTTCCACCAGGGGGTTGGCCAGCCACACCCCGCCGTAGCCGCTGGTGATGCCCCGGCCCCGGCCGCTGCGTGCCTGGTGCCAGCGGTAGCCCTCGAGCAGGGGCACATCCCAGGTGAAGGCCACGCCGAAGCCCAGCCCCTGGGTTTGCGCATCCGGCAGCGAGAGATAGAGCACGTCGCTGGCCAGGGCCGAATCGGCCTCCAGGGTGCGGAACATTGGTGTGTGGTACTGCACCGGGTGGCTGCCCACCACCAGCAGCCTGGGGGTGCGCGTGGGCAGCAGGGCCGGCCCCCCGGCGTTGAGCCGCAGCGCCCACACCAGGCCCCGCAGCTCGGCCAGCAGGGTGGCGGGAATCCACCAGGGATGGCTCAGGTGGTGGCGGGTCCGCACCGACTGGAGCAGGGCGCGAACCGAGCCGAACAGGGCCTGGGCGGGAGGCTGGGTACGCAAGAGGAAGTAGTAACGCCCGACCGCGTGATCGGGTTGCAGGGTGGTGAGGTGCTTGCCGTAGCTGCGGGTGCCGCCTCGTTCGGCCCGCAGATGGTGGATCAGGGCGGTGGGCTCGTAGTTGATGCGCCCGCCGCTATCGCACCAGCGGTGGGCGAATTCGGCCTCGAAGTGATAGGCCACCTTCACGAAGTTGGTGTCGAAGCCCCCCAGGCCGCGGGCCCGTGATAGCGGGATGGCCACATTGCCCCCCATGAACGTCTGCACGCTGCGGGGTTCGAGGCTGTTGAACAGGAAGGGGGCACCGGGGGGGTCTTCCCGCTCGCTGTGCCAGGGCTGCAGCACCCGGCCGGCCACCATCGCCTCGGGATCCCGTTCGCCGGCGCGTTGGTGGGCCCTTAGCAGGTCGGGATCGGGGCGGATGTCATCATCGAGGAACAGGATCCGATCGCCGCGGGCCTCCAGCAGGGCCCGGTTCATGGCGCCGGTGATCGAGGGGCGCTCCAGGCGCAGCCAGCGGATGTGGCCCTCCTCGTGCCAGCGGGCCAGCCGGGCCTCCGTGGCCTCATCGTGGCGCGGGGTCTGGTCCACGATGAGCAGCTCCCAGGGGGGCGGATCGAGGTTCAGAAGGTCGGCGATGCTGGCGGTGAGCACCCCGTCGCGGCCGTAGGTGGGGATGGCGACCGTGAGCTTCATCGTGACCTCAGCTGCCGCAGCCGCGCCTTGAGGTGCCAGGGGTTCAGCTCCAGGGTGCGCTCCAGGTAGCGACGCGAGAGTTCGGGGTGCTCGGCGGCAAGGCATGCCGCGATGAAGTAGGCCCCATCAGCTTCGCGACGGGGATTGCGGCGGGCGTTACGGCAGCTTTCGCTCAGTTGTTCGGCTTGCTCCAGCCAGGGAAGCTCGGGCTCCCCGGCCCGCCGGGCCAGGGTGGCTCCCACGATCAGTGCATGGAAGGCCTCCTGTTCTTGGCGCCGCGAACCGCTGATCGATCCGGGCGAGAGAGTGGCCTCGTAGAGCACCTCGGGCACCACCCGGTGCCGCCCCGATTCCACCATCCTGCTCCAGAGATCGAGGTCCTGGGCGTAGTAGAAGGCCGCCCGATAGCCGCCGGCCCGCCCATAGGCCTCTCGGCGCATCAGCACCGATCCATGGATCGCCGGCCCGGTGAGCCCGTCGGCCAGGTGTTCTTCAGCCAGCCGGTTCACGGTGGCGGTGGCCCCTTCCTCCACCACCAGCCGCACGTGGCTGGAGCAGAGATTGGCGCCTGGATCGGCCTCGAGACAAGCCACCTGTTGCGCGAGCCGTCCCGGCAGGGAGCGGTCGCCGGCATCCTGCCGGGCGATGAAGCTGCCCCTGGCTTCGCTGCAGCCCTCGATCAGGGCCCGCGTGAGTCCCCGACCCTCGCGGGTCAGCACCCGGATGCGGCAATCCGCGGCGGCCAGGCGTTCCAGCACTGCACCGGTCTGATCGGTCGAGCCGTCATTGATCACCAGCACTTCCAGATCGAGATCCTGGCCCTGGGTGAGGGAGGTCAGGGTGGCTTCCAGGGTCCCGGCCCCGTTGCGCACCCCCATCACCACGGAAACCAGTGGAGTCGTCGGGGTCATGGAGCGCTTCGGCGGGGCATCAGGCGGCGCAGCCCCAGGCTCACCCGGGCGGCTCCCCGCCAGCCAATCAGTGTGGCCAGCAGCCCGTAGAGCAGGAATTCTGGAGATTGTTGCAGCCGTCGTGGTCCTGAGGCGGTCTTGGCCAGCTGGAACAGGGACCTGGAGGCATCGTCCACGCCGGCGAGGCCGCACTGCCGGCTCAGCAGGAAGGAGGCCCTCACGAACTGCCGCATCTCCGGGGTGTCGTGGGCCACGCCCGCCTGCCGGGCGCAGTGGAAGAGGGAGGATTGGGCCAGGGCACGGTGGGAGAGCTTGCGAGGATCTTCGCAGCCCTCATCGCTGAGGTGGCCATCGGCCAGATGAATCCGCCGCACGGACACCTCCTCCTGAACCCAGGCGAGCCTGGCCCCCGTGGCCCCCGCCCGGGCGTCGTACTCCCAGTCCTCCTCATTGATCCAACTGCGCCAGGGACCGATCTGATCCAGCAGGTCACGGCGGTAGAGGGGGCAACTGGTGGTCCACCAGCGTTCGACTAGCAGATGGGGGAACAGGGTGGTTCGCACCAGCCCGGTGCCGCGCATCGGGCCACGGCGCTGCACCGGCTGAATCGCGTGGTTTTCCTCCAGGCTCGGCCCGTAGCTGATCTGGCAGTCGGGTTGTTGCCGCAGGGCCCCCACCTGGGCCGTGAATTTGCCCGGCAGCAGCAGGTCGTCGGAATCCAGGAACTGAATGAAGGTTCCCCGGGCCCGGTCCAGCCCCCGTTGCCGGGCTGCACCAGGACCGGCGTTGGGCTGGTGGATCACCAGGATCGTCTCCGGGCTGGAGCGGGCCAGGTCATCCGCTACGGCGGCGGTGTCGTCGGTGGAGCCGTCGTCCACGATCACGATCTCGATCGGCCGATAGGTCTGGGCCAGAACGCTCGCCACGGCCTCCCGCAGCAGTTCGGAACGGTTGTGCACCGGAATGATGGTGCTCACCAGCTGAGGATCGCGTTCGGTGGTCGGGGCCATGGTTTCAGCTCCCTCCATGGCAGTGCTGGCGCCTCCGCAGGTCCGCGATCCGCTCCTGGGCCGGACGAAGCATCTGGGTGCGAGCCCGCTCGAGATTGGGATTGTCGCCCTCACCCTTGAGGGGTTGGCTCCGGTGCCAGAGGTGCACGATTGGTTCGTACCCCCAGATCCAGGTGGGCAGGGTGAGGCAGCGATCCCAGAATTCGTTGTCTTCGCCTCCCCAGCCCCGGAACGCCTCATCCATACCACCCAGCCGGTTGTAGGCCTCGGCCGTGATCGCCATGCTGCCGCCGGCTTCCAGGTTCTGCACGATGTACTCGGCCGCTACCTCGTCGTAGGGGGCCTCGTGGGTCAGCACCGCCTGGCTGTGATTCTGGTGGAGGTAAAAGATAAAGCGTTTGGGGTTCACCACCGCATAGCCTTTGCCGATGTGCTGCAAGATCCGCCGGGTGTAGCCGCGGGGCACCAGCATGTCGTTGTCATGGAGGAGCAACACCGGCGAGCGGGCTTCCCGGGCCCCCACATTGAAGGTATGGGAGCGGTTGTAGGGGGCCTCCGGCTCGGGCAGCGGCGCGTGGATGTGCCGCACCCAGGCCGGCAGGGTGGCCCCGATCCGCGACTCGGTGTCCTGTTCGATGACGAGGCATTCCAGGGTCACCCCTTCCTGATCCGCTAGGGATTCCAGGGTGGCCAGGAGCAGGGGGAGGCGCTCGGTCCCCCGGTGGCCGATCAGCACGCTGATCTGGGGGGTACCGCTGAAGGGCGTCGGCGCTGGACGCCGACCGATCGGCGCATCCTCCAGGCAGCGCCGCAGTAGGCGCTGGGCCAGCCGGGGCTGGACCTGGCAGGCATGGAGACGGGAGGTGTAGGTCCAGCAGCAGGCGAAACCTTCGCCATCGGGAGCTGGCTCGAGGGTTTCGCTGCGGTTGGCCAGGCCGAGATAGCGCCGGTCAGGCGAGCGCAGGGCCCGCTCCCAGCGCCAGCGGTCCTTTAACCACACGCCGAGTTGCTCGCGCCGCGTTGGGGATCCCGGCTCAGCCATGGCTCCCCGTGCCGCGATCGAGCGCCCCGGCCAGCTCCAGCAGCGAGGCGTCATCGCCGCTGGCATGGCCGCTATGGGGCCATTCGCTGCCCGCCTCGCGATGGCGGAACTTCCTGCCCAGCAGCCGGCGAAGCCGTTCGGCCGCTTCCGGTCCGAGTCGCCGGTCCAGCCCACCGGCTGCGGCAATGGGAACGGCCCGGCCCGGCGCCGGCAGCGGGTCGAGCGGAGCCACAGTTTGGAAGGCTGCCATCCAGGCGACCAGGGAGGCGTCCCGCGAATAGCGCCGTTTCACCAGATTGAAGCCCGCTGATCCCAACTCTCGCAGCCTGGCCGGATTTCGGAGGCATGCCAGCTGAGCGGCCGCCTCCCGGGCGTCGCCAACAGGGAAGAGCAGGGCGGTGCTGCCGTGCACCAGGGCCCCTTCCAGCCCTGATCCCACGTATCGGCTGCTCACCACCGCCAGCCCGGCGGCCATTGCCTCCCAGGCCACGATCGGTCCGGTTTCCCATGCCGAGGTGATCAGGAGCACCTGATGGGTTCGGTACACCCGTCGGGCCAGTTCCGAGCGCGGGATCGCGCCGGCCACGATCACCTGACCCGCAGCGATCCTGCCGGCCAGGGAGGCCTCCACCAGGGGGCGTTCCGGGCCGTCTCCGGCGATGGTGAGCCTAAAGGGCATGCCCTGCTCGTCCAGGGCCTCGAGGATCGGAGCCAGGTCCTGCACCCGTTTCTGGGCCTTATCCAGCCGCCCCACCCAGGCGATTCGCAGCGGCTCCGTGCCGACCTCCCCGGTGGCGGGAGCCGGCTCGACCCACCCGGATCCCAGCTCAACCCCATAGGGCGCATAGAACACCCGCTCGGCCTCCATGCCCCCGAGGGCGCGGGCCAGTTCGCCGCTGAGGCGGTTCGTCACCACCAGGGCATCGAGTAGGTCGTTTTGGTCGCGCAGATCAGCGAAGTAGTCCGCTTCGATCGCGTGCAGGGTCATCACCAGGTGGCCGCGGAAGTCACCGCGGCGCCGCAGCCGTCGGACCGCGGGATAAAGGGCCGCAATGTTCACCCCTGCTACCAGATGGTCGGGATGGGCCCGCAGCAGCTGTTCCAGAGCCTGGATGCGCCCGGCCTCGCTGCCGGTGGGGTTGCGGAAGGGGATCGGCGCCAGGCTGGAGTAGCGCTCGGCGTAGGGTGCCAGGCGATGGATGCTGTCATCGGGGACGGCTACAGTTACCTTCATCCCTAGTTGGCGCTGGTCGGCCACCAGATCCGCCAGCCAGTCCTGCACGCCCCCCAGCAGGTAGGCGGAAGGCGCCACGAAGAGAAGGTTCACGCTGGCCGGTCGGGGTAGAGCACCGAACCTTCCCAGGCCTCGGCTGGGATCGGTGTCAGCGGCAGGGTGGTCACGGGGAGCCGAGGTCGCACATGGCCGTGGAGCTGCTTGATGAACACACCGTCGCCCGGGGGGCAGGTCTCCCACTGGGCGGCGAAGTGGGCCTGGTTGGCCGAGGTGTATTTCCCCCAGACCCGTCCGGAGATGTCGTCGAACGAAGTGGCCTCGGGTTTGTGGTCCTGGTGGCGGATGTAGCCGCACAGATGGTTGGCGATTCCCACACCGGCCAGGCCGGCTCGGGCGGTGTAGTCCATGTCTTCGAAACCGATGCCTGGGAAGCCGGGGTCGAAGGCCCCGACCCGGGCCACCGTGGCCGGAGCGATCACGAAGTGCGACCAGGAGCTGTTGAGCAGGCTTAGGTCCACGCTGGACCAGCTGAAGCCTTCCGCCCACCGGCGCAGGAATCCGTCAACGGCCAGGTCGTCGTTGAGGATCAGCAGGGGGCAACCGGCGGGAGAGGCGGCCAGCATCGCGTTCCAGAGGGTGGTAAGGCCGTGGGCCCGGTTGTAGAGCACGAAGCGCTGGTGGGGCGGCGCTCCCTGGCAGATCTCTCGCTCGAAGCGATGGAGATAGGCGGTCTGAGCTTCCGGCGTGCCATGACCATTCACGGCCACAGTGATGCTCACTTCGGGAAAAATACGGCTCAGTTTACGGTGCAGCGGCTTGAAATAGCGCTCATAGCGTTCGCTGTAGGTGGTTATTCCAATGCTGAAGGCTCCTGCTAAATCGCCGCGCGGTCGCAGGAATCGTGTCGGAATGCGGCGGCGCAGGGCCCAGCCGACCTCGCGGCTAGCGCAGTAAAGACGGTATCGGAGGTTGCCGGCGGGTGCCAAGGAAGATCAGGGAGAGGGGAGAGTGCGGTGGATTCAGCCGCCACGCAGGGACGCGATCGCCTCACGCAAGCGTGGGTGGCGGTCCGGCGGCATGATGTATTCGTGGAAGCAGCGGTGGCAGTTCTCCCGCATGGCGGGAAGATGGGCGCCGATGTGGCGAATGGCGGCGAGGAATTGAGCATAATTCTCCACCAGAACACCGCAGTCGAAATCTTCAATGAAGCGAAAGCTCGGCTGTCGGGTGGCGATCACCGGTACTCCCATGGCCAGAAACATACAGAGGCGGTTTGAACTGGTCCCCATGTGCTGGAACTGGGGGGCGGGATTCGTGTAGATCGCCAGTCCGATGTCGAGGCCCACAGCGGACCTCCAGGCTTCCTGCCAACCCAGCCGCTCCTCCTGCAGGTAGAGGCGCTCCTCCAGTCCGAGGCGCTTCAGTAGGAAGAGACACAGGGGGCTGACCGCCAGCGGTTGAATCACGGCTTGGAGGCCTGGCTCCTCCTGGAGCGCCTGCACGAGCCAATCGGCCCCAGCGGTGAGATTGAAGGCTCCCGAGGAGGCGATCACCAGGGCATCCTGCTCCAGGCCCCAGCGCCGCCGCAGGGTGCGGCGCAGCTCCGGATCGGGCAGGGGGGGCTGATGGAAGCACCCGGGATAGACCACAACCCTGGCGTCCGCCGCCAGTCCGGCGTATTCGCGCAGCAGGCTCACACGGGAGTCGTCGTTGACGATCGTGAAGCGCGAGCGGCGCATGGCCCAGCGGCAGAGTTGCTTCCAGCGCTCCGGGCTGTTGCCTCGGTAGCCGCCGGATTTGATTTCATCCACCAGGGAGAAACAGGGGCGGCCCGTCAGGGCGGAGAGTATTCCGACCACGGCCAGGGGATCCTCGCTGGTTCCGGAGAAGCAGTCGAAGTTCCACCACCGGCGGCTGAGCAGATGGCGGCGGAGCCAATCCATCGAAAACTCTGCCCGATGGGTGTGCACATCAGGTCCGTAGTCCGACGGATCTTGCGGTGTGCCCGGCGAGAAAACGTGCACCGAGTAGCCGCAGCTCAGCAGCGCCTCGATGATGGCCCTGTTCGGAGGGGAATAGAGAAGTTCCGGCACCAGCAGGAAATGGGCCGCTTGGCGCTGACGAGGCGAGTTGGAGCGCAGCATGGCGTTACAGGGCCACCGGCACTCGGTGGGTACTCAGATCCCGGGGCAGGTCCACGCGGCCGGCTTGGTAATCCGCGAGGAAGCGCTGGGAATAGGCGTTGATGAAGGCGGGGGGAAATTCCCGTCGGGGGCGTTGGGGAGGCGGGGCGCCCGCCGGCCCGGTTTTGGTGGTGATCACGCGGTCATACCAGTTGTGGTAGTGGGTGATCTGGCCATCGACCCCGTAGAAGTTGCCCAGTCCATAGCGCAGATGGCCCAGCTCCTCACTCCAGAGCGTGGCGTCCGGACCAGGGGTGAAGAAGGCTTCCGGCTCGGCATTGGAGGCATAGACATTCATCGGATGCCAGTTGAAACCTCGCTCGGCCAGGCGAGTGGGAATGTTGTGGGTCACGTGGCTGCCCGAGAAATCGAATTCGCGCCGGGGCAAGGGAATGCGGTGGCGCCGCTTCCAGATGAGCCTTCGGGAGCGGCGCAAGCCCTCGGTGGTGAAGAGCAGAAAGGAACTCTCGGGCATGCCCGATCCAAAGGGGCGGGTGAGGGGGCCACAGCCGATGTCCTCAGGTGAGATCAGCACCGTGTTTCCCGAGAGTTTGGCGATGCAGCGCTGCAGCCAATCGGCGGCGAGCAGGATCACATCGGCATGGAGCAGCAGGGTGTAAGACCCCCTGGAACGTCTCACGAGTTGCTGCAGGGCTTCTGGCTGGGTGCAACGGCGAACCAAAACCTCGGCTCCGTGGTCGCGGGCGATCGCAGCGGAGGCATCGCTGGAGTCGTTATCGAGTACGCAAATGTGCAGGCGGGCCGAACCGGTGGTGCGACGCAGCGAGTCCAGGCAATGGGGCAGGAAAAGGGCGCTGTTCCAGCTGGTGATGCCAACGTAGAGATCGGGGTCGTTCATGGCCCTGGATTGGCTGGGGTCGGAAAAAGGGAGAGGCGCTTGAGCAGCCGCACCGGCAGGCTGCTGTGGATGCGATCCAGGTAATTGTCACTGGCTCCGCGTTGAACAACGAGATCAGCTACCTGCTCCCGCAGTGAGGCAAAAGCACCATTTTTAGCGTAAACATAGGCCAGTTCTTCGCTAGTTTTGCTCCTTTGCTTCACGGTTTTGGCATCCGGATAATAGCGCATTACAGCCAGCTTCTCTTCGATCATGGCTGCCTTTGTCCTGCGGGAGAAGCGAAACCAGAGGTCATAATCCATGAGCAGGTGCAACTGTTCATCAACGCCGCCCACGCTCTGCCACAGACCCTTAGTCCAGAAACAGCACTGCTGCATCACCCACTGATCATTCTTCCAGTTCAGCATTGTGGATTCGTCCATCGGCAGGGGCTGAATGTGGCGAAGAAAGTGATGATCAAGGCTGATCACATCTCCCGCTCCCACCGCGAATTCCAGATCGGCATCAGCCTGAAAACAGCCAGCCACCCGCCAGAGGGTATCGGGCAGGAGGTAGTCATCGGAATTCAGCCAGAAGAAGATATCGCCGCTGGCTCGAGCAAACCCTTTGTTGATCGCATTCGATTGCCCCGTATCCGGTCCCGGGAGCACGGCGCTCAGCGCCTCCCTGTAGCGGTTGAGGATTGCCGCTGTTCCATCACTGCTGCCGCCGTCGGCCACGATGATCTCGAGATCGGGATAATTCTGATGGATCAGAGAGAGCAGCGTGTCCTCAATCGTTTCTGCTTGGTTCAGGGTTGGGATCACCACCGAGAAGCGCAGAGGCTCGGGTGCTGATCCAGGCGAGTTGCGGAAGCTTCTCGGATCCGCATGGTCCGAAATCTCCCAACCGTAGAGGTGGGCGCAGGGATGGGGCGAGCTGGTTTGATTCATGCCTTTGGCCGGTCCGCCAGCACCTGTTTCCAGTGCGCCATGGTGAGGAGGAAAGCGAGACTGCGGGTGCGGTCCGAACCGGCTCTGTGCTGGTTGATGATTTCGGTCACCGTCGCCGGATCGACCAGGTCGCCCAGCAACTCAAGCCTAGAAGTCAGGCTCTCCTGGAGGGCGCTTTCCCGGTACCAGCCGCTGCTTCGGTCGTAGGAGATGTAGGGGGTTCGACGCATCAGAGGAGTCCAGTAAAGGGGTGGTGCCTTGGGAAGCATCCTTTGGGGCTGGAAGCCGTTCTCTTCAGAGAAATCCAGCAATTCAGGCTGATTCTTTTCAATCGCAAACCGGTGCCAATTGGAGCCCAGTTTCCAGCCTGCTGGCAGGTTCCAGATGGCTTGCAGCCATTCTCGGTTGTGAAAGGGTGAGCGCCACTGGCTGGAGGCCTGGTACATGGCGATGCCATTGGCATAGAAATTGGGAACCCGCTGCTCAAAGTAATAGCGGGTTAGCCCTGGCAGGAAGGAGTGATGGCTGTAATGCCGCAGTCTTGAGACGCGGAAGGCGATACCGGGTTCCTCTAGCTGGGCGGCAAACTGGGGGGACAGACCCGCAAATTCGTGCGGTAAAAAGGTGGGGTGGCGGTGAAGCTTTAATCCCCAGAAGCGATTGAGAGCTACGTCAGGGAAACGATCGCCTAGGCGTCCTAGTTGACCTCGATCAAAATAATAGGATCGGGCAAATTCTCCAAGGGTTCCAACGAAGAAGGAGCTCGAGCTGGGAATCTTTGCCTTGAGGGGATATAGATAGGTATGCCAGTGCCACGCTGTCTTGGTTCCGTTGGTGAGGCTTGAGATTTCAGGTGCGTGGGTGAGGAAATCATCAAGCTCGATTCGCACCAGGTCATGCTGCAGCCCAAATCGTCTGGCGATGGCGCGCGCCACGTTGACATCGGAGCATTCGTCGGTGCCCATCGTGATCAGATGGGGTTTGATCCCCTGCTTAAGCATGGAGCTCAGGATCACTCGCGAATCGAAGCCGCCTGAGAGGGAGAGATAGGGTTGCTGACCTGCCAGTCGCGCCACTTCGGCGTTGAGGGCCCGGATCGCCCCTTCGGGGTCGGGAGATTCAGCATCCAGGCTTTCGACGGCGGAGCGGGTGTCACGTTTGAGTTCACCATTGGCGACCTGCAGCACCGTGCCCGGTGGGACCCGATGAATAGCCGGATGAAGGGTGGCATTGTCGGTGAGATTTTCGAGTTGGCAGAGATCACCAAGGGCCTGCCAGTTCCATGCCCAATCCAGACCAGCTCTGGTGAGAATGTCAACAATGCGGCGTCCGTGCACAAAACCCGATCGACCATCGCCGGCCTGGGTATAGAAATAGTGCATCGCCCCGACCGGCGAGGTGATGATCGTGCACAGCCGCTGATCCTCCAAAACCAATGTGTATTCACCACGCAGATTGCGAAGCCTCTCAAAATCGCCTTGATGGGCAAGATTTAAAAGGGCTGTTGCGTCAAGTTCGCAGTATCCGTGCACCGTGATCTGTGTTGCCTTAGATCCCGTGGTTGGCTGGGATTGGTGATGCCCGGAGAAGACCATAAGCTGAGTGAGGATCTGGTTTAAATCAAAAATTCCTGTTGCCCCTGCGTCATGGGCCCCAAACGGGGTGGTGCGTCATGCCACGAATCAGGGGATTGTCAGGGATCGTCCTTGCATCAGCCTCGCCGGTCAAAGTCGACGCCTACCTCCTTACCCTTTTTACGACGGATCCCTGCCGATCCTGCCGTCTGTGGCCAAAGTTGGAACTTGCCAGCCCTCCAGGCTCAGACACCCCCATGGCTGGTATAACAACTCCCCCAAGCCGCCGCTGGACACGGGTCGGGAGCTTTTTCTGCAGTCTGCTGCTGCTGGCCCTGGCCCGGCAGAATCCGCCCGACCCATCGATGCGGGCCGATGCTGAGCGGTTCGGTCCCCTGGATGCTCGCTCCGTTGCCGTGGTGATCAATAGCGAGGACCCCCTCAGCGAGGCCATCGGCAGCCATTACCAGCGCGTCCGCCGCATCCCGAAAGATCAGGTGCTGCGGGTGCGATTCCCCCCCCATCGGGCCAGCCTGGATCCCGGCAGCTTCTTGGCGATCCGGCGCCAGTTGCTGCGCGACACCCCATCCCGGGTCCAGATCTATGCGCTGGCCTGGGCTGCCCCCTATCGCGTCGGCTGCCAATCGATCACCAGTGCCTTCAGCCTGGGTCTCGACCCCGCCTGGTGCGCCGATGGTTGCCATGTCACCAGGATCAGCCCCTATTTCGCCAGGGGGGAGGTGACCCGGCCCTGGGACGCCCTGCGCATTCGGCCCTCCATGTTGCTGGCCGCCAGCAACGAAGCAGAGGGCCGCGCCCTGATCGAACGCGGTGCCCTCGCCGATGGATCGGCGCCGCAGGGAAATGTCTATCTGCTGAGCACCAGCGATCACAAGCGCAATACTCGGCTGCCGGCATTCGAGCGGGCCGTTCGGCTCAGCCGACCGGACCTGCGGGTCCACCTGCTGCAGCAGGATGCCCTAGAGGGGGCATCCGATGTGCTGGGCTACTTCACGGGGCTGGCCTCTGTGCCGGCGATCACCACCAACCACTTCCTACCGGGTGCTGTCGCCGACCATCTCACCTCACTCGGGGGGCAGCTTACCGACAGCTCTCAAATGAGTGCGATGCGGTGGCTGGAGGCGGGGGCCACAGCCAGCTATGGCACCGTGGTGGAACCTTGCAATTTCCCAGCCAAGTTCCCTGACCCTGGCCTGCTGTTGAGCTACTACAGGCGTGGTGACACCCTGATCGAGGCCTACTGGCGCAGTGTCGCGATGCCGGGCCAGGGTGTGTTCATCGGCGACCCTCTGGCCCGTCCCTGGCCGGATCGCCAGGGTCCACTTCTTAGGAGAAATGGCGTCGTTGGTGCCAGCTCCAGGCGTGTTCGATGATGGTGTTCAGGTCGGGATAGCGGGGACGCCACCCCAGTTCCTCGCGGGCCCGGGTGGCACTGGCCACGAGTTGGGCCGGATCCCCCTCCCGGCGACGAGCCACGTGGGCCAAGAGCCCCCTGCCGGTCACGGCCTTGGCGGATTCGATCACCTCTTGTACCGAATACCCCGTGCCGTTGCCGAGGTTGTAGATCAGCGGCTCTCGCTGGGCTTCTTGCCGTTCCCTCAGCCGCAGGAGCCGCTCGAGTCCAAGCACGTGAGCATCGGCCAGATCACTGACGTGGATGTAGTCACGAATGCAGGTTCCATCGGGCGTCGGGTAGTCATCGCCGAAAATCTGCAGGTAGGGTTCGCGACCGCTCATCACATCCAGCACCCTGGGAATTAGGTGGGTCTCGGGGTCGTGGTCCTCGCCGAGGTCACCGCTGGGATCAGCACCGGCCGCATTGAAGTAGCGGAAGATCACGCATGGCAATCCGTAGGCCCGGCTGAAATCGCGCAGCAGGTGCTCCACCATCCACTTGCTGCGGCCGTAGGGATTGATCGGGGCCTGGGGGTGTTCCTCGGTCATCGGGATCGCCTGGGGCGGTCCGTAGGTGGCGCAGGTGGAGGAGAACACGATCGGGATGGGATGCTCCCCAGCCACCAGCGCTTCCAGCAGGGTGAGGGTATCTCCCAGATTGTTGCGGTAGTACTTGGCGGGATCACTCACCGATTCACCCACGTAGGCGTAGGCCGCGAAGTGAAGAACAGCTTCGATCGGCTTCCCTTCGAAGGGGGTGCCGACCAACTCGGGATGCTGGCCCTGCAGCAGCTGTTCGATCATCTGGCGGTCACCCACCTGGCCGTTGATCAGGGGAACCCCCAGCACCTCCCGAACGATCTCAGCGTGGCCATACACGAGGTTGTCGAGCACGACCGGTTGGTGACCGGAGAGGCTGAGGGCACGCACGGCATGACTGCCGATGTATCCCGCACCACCAGTGACTAGAACTCTCACAGCCGTACCTCCTGACCACTGGCCTGACTCTGGACGTAGTCGTTGACGGTGACTCGCAAACCTTCCTCCAGGGAAATCGTGGCGGACCAGCCCAATGCCTTGAGCCGGCCCACATCCAACAGTTTACGCGGCGTTCCATCAGGCTTCGAGGCGTCCCAGTTCAGAGTGCCCCGGAAGCCCACAGTATCGGCCACCAATCCGGCCAGCTCACGAATAGCGAGATCACTGCCCGTTCCCACGTTGAGAAACTGGAGTTCGTCAGCGGCCGGTTGCCAATGTTCCAGGCAGAACACGGCGGCGGCAGCAAGATCATCAACGTGCAGAAATTCCCGCCGCGGAGAACCGCTTCCCCGGCAGGTCACTGTGGGCAAACCATCGCGGACCGCTTGATGAAAGCGCCGGATCAGCGCAGGCAAGACGTGACTGTTGGTGGGGTGGTAATTATCGCCTGGACCATAGAGATTGGTGGGCATCAGGCTGATCGCATCGAAGCCATGTTGCTGCCTGAGGGCGCGACATAATTGAATGCCTGTGATCTTGGCAATCGCATACCATTCATTAGTGGGCTCCAAAGCTCCTGTCAGCAGGGATTCCTCTTGAATCGGTTGAGACGCAAACTTGGGGTAGATCCAACTGCTGCCGAGAAACAGTAACCGCTTGGCACCGAATCGCCAGGCGGTTTCGATCACATTGTTCTGGATCTTCAGGTTGTCCAGGAGAAAATCGGCTGGGTAGCTGGAGTTGGCCTGAATCCCTCCGACCTTGGCGGCTGCCAGCACCACCACATTGGGTCGATGTCTCTCCATCCAGGCTGCCGTTGCCTGCACATCACGAAGATCGAGTTCATCATGGCTCGCAGTGAGCAGATGGGCGTAGCCTGCCTGGGTCAGACGCCTCACAATGGCTGAACCGGCCATGCCGCGATGACCGGCCACGAAGATTTTGTCGGCGTGATCGATTAAATTGATCATGATTGAACAACGCTGACTTGGGGGGGGTTCTCCATCGAACCCACCACCTTGAATCCCTCCCGAAGCAGCAGTGCATCTTTGGCAGCTTCTTCACGGTCGGCACTCACCATCTCCTGCACCAGTTCCTCCAGGGTGGTGGTTGGGGTCCAGCCCAGTTTTTCCTTGGCGCGAGTTGGATCCCCGAGCAGGGTTTCCACTTCGGCCGGTCGGAAGTAGCGCTGATCGATGCGAACCACCTTGGCTCCCGTATCGGCGCGATATCCTGTTTCATCAACTCCTTCGCCACGCCACTCGATGCCTCCCCAGCCCAGCTCCGCCGCGGTGAGTTCGATGAAGCGTCGCACCGTCTCCTGACGGCCTGTGGCGATCACGAAATCTTCAGGTTTCTCCTGCTGAAGCATCCGCCACTGCATCTCAACATAGTCACGGGCATGACCCCAGTCCCTCAGGGAATCCAGGTTGCCCATGTAGAGGCATTGCTCAAGACCCGCGTCGATCCGGGCCAAGCCCCGTGTGATTTTCCGGGTCACAAAGGTTTCGCCGCGGCGAGGACTCTCGTGGTTAAAGAGAATGCCGTTGCAGGCATACATCCCATAAGATTCGCGATAGTTAATCGTGATCCAGTAGGCATAAAGCTTGGCTACGCCATATGGGCTTCTGGGGTAAAATGGCGTTGATTCCTTCTGGGGTATTTCTTGCACAAGTCCATAGAGCTCGGATGTTGAAGCCTGGTAGATCCTGGTTTTATCAATCAGGCCCAGGATGCGCACCGCTTCAAGAATCCGAAGGGTGCCTAGGGCATCGGAATTGGCGGTGTATTCGGGGCTTTCAAAGCTAACGGCAACGTGGCTTTGGGCGCCTAAGTTATAGATCTCATCCGGCTGCACTTGCTGGATGATGCGAATCAGGTTAGTGGAATCGGTGAGGTCACCGTAGTGCAGGACCAATCTCGGGTCGTTTTCGTGGGGATCTTGATATAGGTGATCAATTCTCTCAGTGTTGAAACTGCTTGCCCGCCGTTTGATGCCGTGCACCACATAGCCCTTTTCCAGGAGCAATTCGGTGAGATAGCTGCCATCTTGACCGGTAATGCCGGTGATCAATGCAGTTTTTACCATGGTGTTTAGTGTGGACTGCTAACTGGATGGGATTTGTGATGGGTCGGTTTCAAGATTTCCGGCTTTGCCTGAACTGCCAATCTACACTCAGACAAAAAGCCCAACGGCCCTCTTGGAAAGGGACGCTGGGCAGTTGGAGAATGGCAATTGCCACATCGTGAAACTTCATTGCAATTGGAGTGTCTCCTATCTCAAAGGAAATGGTGAGCTGTCATTAGAGCATGGCAGCTGGGATGGAGGTTGGCTGATGCCGTGGCGGGCAGGGTGCCAAGCTCACTAAGACCGCCAGGACAGCGAGCCTATTCAGTCGCGCCGACCGCCACCTTGAAGAGCGATGATGAGTCTCAGAACAAAAACGAAAAGGTTGATGTAGGTGAGATACATTCCCAAGGCGCCGGCAAGATACTGATTGTCGTTGTAGGTGCGTGGCATCGTGTAGAAGTCCACGAAGGCTGCGCCCACGAACAGGATCGTGCCGAATCCTGCGATCAGGAGTTCAAAGCTTCCGCCGGCGAAGATTGATGGAGCAAAGATGCTACCCACGATCTGAACCACCATCGCCACGATCAGGCCGAGAACGCCCAGGCCTACAGCCCCGGTTAAGGCTTGGCCCACGCTGTCGCTCATGCGGCGTCCCATCACCGAGGCCGCAATGAAGGTGATCCCCGTTGCCAGGGCCGCCGTTCCGACGGCGCCTACGCCGGCACTGGTGAGGGCATAGCTCACCAGGCCGCTCAGGGTGAAACCGGTGAGCAGGCTGTAGGCGGCGAGCAGGGGCAGGGCGGTGGCGTTATTGGCTTTGTTGGCAACGTTCTGGGCCACAAAGAACAAAATGAAATTCCCGATCAGGGCCATCCAGAAGAGGGGCATGAACAGGGCCGCATTGCTGGCCATCAGGCTCAGCCCGCCCAGCACACCTGCCGCGGTGAGCACCATGCCGCCTCCCACATAGGGAAGGGCGCGATTCACCACATTGGGGCCCACTAGGCCGCTGACGTTGGCCTCCCGGATGGCCTGTTGGAAATTGCTGCTGGCCGGCATGGCGGCAAGAAATCGAACTTCCCACATCCTGCCAGTCCTGGTTGGAAGGCTGCGGCTTTTTCGTCTTTGGAGACGTTCGGATCTCCCTATCGATCGGATCGGGCCGACGGAAGCGTCGTTCTTCCGATCCCCTGCCGTGGGGCCTTTGTGGTCGCCGTTCCATCGCGACGCGCATAGGCCTGCACCAAGCGCTGCACCAGAGGATGGCGAACCACATCAGCATCGGTGAAGCGGCAGAGGGCCACCCCCTCCACCCCCTCCAGCACCTCGGCAGCCTCCACGAGCCCACTGATCTGGCCCGGAGGCAGGTCGATCTGGGTGATGTCTCCGGTCACCACCATCCTGGCGTTTTCCCCTAGGCGGGTGAGCACCATGCGCATTTGAGCGGGGGTGGTGTTTTGGGCCTCATCGAGGATGACAAAAGCATCGGCCAGGGTGCGGCCGCGCATGTAGGCCAGGGGGGCCACCTCGATGACCCCTTTCTCGAGGAGCTGGCTCGTGCGTTCCTGGCCCAGCAGGGTGTGCAGGGCGTCATACAGGGGCCGCAGATAGGGGTCCACCTTCTGCTGCAGATCGCCGGGCAGGAAACCGAGGCGCTCGCCGGCCTCCACCGCCGGCCTGGTCAGGACCAGACGCTCAACGCGCCGCTCCTGCAGCATCCGGACTGCCTGCACCGTGGCCAGGAAGGTCTTGCCGGTGCCCGCCGGACCAATGGCCACGGTGAGGTCGTGGCGTTCCATGGCTTCGATGAATCCCTTCTGGCGCAGCGTCCGGGGCCGCAAGGAACGCCCCCGGACGCTGGTGCCCAGCACCTGACGACCGAGATCGCGGTGTTCGTCACTGCGGCCGCTGTCAAGAGACGTGATGGCTGTCTGTATGTCCACCTGTGCGATCGGTTCACCGCTCTGCCACAGGGGCCTCAGCAACTCGAGCAGGGCACAGGCCCTTTCCACCTGGGCCGGGCGCCCGCTCAGATACAGATCCAAACCATGCAGGCGCAGGGTGCTGCCGGTGAGAGCTTCAAGGCTGCGCAGATTGACCTCAGCTGCTCCAGCCAGGGCCAAGGCGTCTTCAACCCTTCCCAGAGCCAGGGTGAAGGGCTCTGGAGCGGAACCTTCCTTGAGAGTGCCGGTGGCGATCAGGTCTCGGCTGCGGCATCCTCAGCGGGAGCCGCGGCGACTTCAGCGGCGGCGGCCTCAGCAGCAGCCTTGGCTTCGGCGGCAGCGGCTTCAGCGGCAGCCTTAGCCTCGGCTTCGGCCTTCTTGGCTTCAGCTGCGGCAGCCTCTCGGGCAGCTGCCTGCTTCAGCTTGCCGACCGTTTCAGCCGGGCGGATGGTCTTCTCGATCAGGCCACCCTTCTCAAGCAGCGCCCTCACCGTGTCGGTGGGTTGGGCGCCCTGGCTCAATCGGGTGCGGATCGCCTCGGCTTCGAGCCGGGTTTCCTTTGTGCGGGGGTTGTAGAAGCCCAGCTCCTCAAGGGGACTACCGTCCCGGCGGGAGGTGCTGTTGGTGGCCACGAGGCGGAAGCTCGCTTCCCGCTTCTTACCAAACCGCTTCAGGCGAAGCTTGATCATTGTGGCCGTGTCGAGAGATGTCCGATTAACGACTTTACCCCCCCGTAAGCCCCCCGGTCGGGCAGGGGTGGATTCCATCGCCTCAGAGTTGCCCAAACCCCTTGCGTTTCTTCGGCGGCTTGGTTGGTCGCACCGGCGCTTGGCTGCGTCCGCCGCCCATCGGCGCAGCCCCTCCCATGCCGGGAAAGCCCCCCATGCCTGGAAACCCCCCGCCCATGCCGGGTATCCCCGGCATGCTTCCACCGCGGGTCATTTGCTGCATGAAGCCACGCATTTTCTGAAAATCAGCCAGAACCTTGTCCACATCCGCTGGAGCGTGGCCGCTGCCGGCGGCGATGCGGCGCCGGCGGGAGGGCTGGGAAGCCAGCAGTTCAGGTTGGCGCCGTTCGGCTTCGGTCATCGAGCCGATCATCGCCTCGATCTTCTTGAGCTGCTGCTCGCCCTGCTTGAGCATGCCGTCGTCGATCTTGTTCATGCCGGGGATCATCTTCATCAAACCTCCCAGCGAGCCCATGCGCTTGATCATGCGCATCTGCTGGAGGAAGTCGGAAAAATCGAAACTGGCTTCCTGCAGCTTCTGCTGCATCTTCGCCACATCCGCCAGCTCCACCTCCTTGGTGGCCTTCTCCACCAGGGTGAGCACATCGCCCATGCCGAGGATGCGGCTGGCCATTCGCTCGGGATGGAAGGGCTGTAGGGCCTCCACCTTCTCGCCGGTGCCGATGAACTTGATTGGCGCGCCGCTCACCTTGCGGATCGAGAGGGCTGCGCCGCCCCTGGAATCGCCATCCAGCTTGGTGAGCACCGCCCCGGTGATGCCCACCTGCTCATGGAAGGCCCGCGTGAGATCGGCGGCCTCCTGGCCGATCATCGAATCCACTACCAGCAGCACCTCGTCGGGTTGACAGGCCTCGCGGATCCGCACCATCTCCTCCATCATTGCCGGATCGATCTGGAGGCGGCCGGCGGTGTCCACCAGCACGGTGTCGAAGCCCTCGGCCTTCGCCCGTTCAATGCCGGCGGCGGCGATGGCTTCGGGGGTGGCTTCGGTGCCCAGGCTGAACACCTCCACTCCGATCTGGCCACCCAGGGTGCGGAGCTGCTCGATGGCGGCCGGGCGGTACACATCTGCTCCCACCAATAGAGCCCTGCGGCCCTGCTCCTTGAGGTGCAGGCCCAGTTTCGCGGTGGCGGTGGTCTTGCCGGCGCCCTGAAGGCCGGCCATCAGGATCACACTGGGTTCACCGGTTTGGCCTGCGGCCGCCAGCGGGGCATTGGCGCCGCCCATCGTCTGCACCAGCTGGTCATGCACCAGCTGGATGAACTTCTGGTCTGGGCTGACGCCTCGCACCACCTCGGCACCGATCGCCTTGCGCCGCACCTCCTCCACGAAGTCCTTCACCACCAGCAGGCTCACGTCCGCCTCCAGCAGGGCGCGGCGCACCTCCCTGAGGGCCCCGTCCACGTTGGTCTCGGAAATGGTGGCCTGACCCCTCAGCCCCTTAACCGCGTCCTCAAACCGTTGGGATAGCTCGTCAAACATGGGCTGCGGACAGGGAGGGTTGAATCGGGGTTCAGCGGGCCGGCCCGGACGCCGCCAGGCGCCAGGCATCGCCGTCCCGCCCGAATACATAAACATTGCGCAGGGTGGTGGCCTTGGTGTGGTTCACCTCCTTTCCGCCGCGACGGGTGCTGTCGCTGTAGTCGAGATCCGCCACCACGGCGATCCGCTGGGAGCCGCGCTCCTGGATCGTGAGCCTGTTGATCCGGACCTCGATGGCCTGGACCTGGCCGAGATTTCGGTCCCGCTGGCGTTCGGCCTCCAGCCGCCTGAGAGGTCCTTCCCGGGCGATCCGATCCAGACTGACTGGGATGTCGCCGCCGGCCATCACGGCGGTCTTGGCCTGCAGCCAGCTCGTTAGCAGGGCGCGCATCTGGGCCTCATCCGGTTCTCGGGCGGTGAGGGGGGCAGCGGCTGAGCCAGCGCCGGGCTGCTTTGAGGCCGGAGTAGCCGCTGTCGGTGGAGGCGCCGTCGGGGTCGGCTGAGGCGGCGCCGTAGCCACTGGTGGGGTTGTGCCGGGCGCCGGGCGCGTGATCCGGGACGATGGCTGGGGTGGACGCGGGTGCAGCAGCCAGCTCCCGACGACAAGTGCCATCCCTAGCCCGGCGATCGCCGCGATGGGGCTCAGGCGGGAGAGAGCGCCTGTGGCCAGGGCATGCCTCAGGCCCCCCATCCCCCATCCAAGGGCTACATCCCCATCGCCAACCCCATCGTTGCGGGAGCGCCGCTGGCGCCGTTCCCTGCCGAGCCCCCCTGACCTGCCGCCGTAACGAGGCCATTCCTCGCTGGTTTGGGCTGGCAGATCCGCTTCCTCGAGGGGTTGGCCGAACCCACCAAAGCCTGCGCCCGGCTGGATTGGCACCAGCAGCGGTTCGCCCGCCTCGCCTTCCCCGCCGAGGCCGACGGGCGGGCCCGGGGATGCGGTGGGCGTGAAACTGCGGCCCCGACGGCGATCATCCCGCTCGACCCAGGCTATCACATCGCGGTCACTGAAGTAGGCTTCCAAATCTGGATCGGCGTCCAGGTCGCGATAGCCCGGCAGCACATCCCGGCTCAGCCAGTCCCGGCACCAGGCGCACAGCCGACCGAGGGGGTCGGCACTCTGGCGGGCTGCCCAGGCGGCGAGCTCGTCACCGGCGCCGCGCTCGAAGCGCTTCAGGGCCCCATTCACATCGCCGAGAAGCAGCTCCAGGTTCGCCAGCAGCGGTTCCACTCCATCCCGCCCGCTGGCGAGGAGCCGCTCCCGGGCGGCCGCGATCCTTTCCGGCTTCCGCTGGGCGAAGCCCGAAGCCGTGAGGGCGATGCTGGACAGGAAATCGGCGGCGCCGGATCCCTGATTCGACCAGCGGTCGAACAGATCGATCTGTTCCTGGACGGTGAGAAAGGTGCGGATCTGCTTGAAGAAGGTCTGGAAATCCTCCGTGGCGAAGCCGTCATCGGCGCTCCCCTCCAGACCGCCGCGGCGCTGCACCAGCTGCTCAAGCAGGCTGAGTCCCTCTTCCCGTTCGAGGCTGGCCGAGGGATCACGGCTGAGCAGGTCGAGCACTCGGAAGGGGGCCAGGGCCTCCAGTTCCGTCTGGATCCTGTCCCGGACCTCCGGCAGCTGTCCCATGCGTTGCAGGAGCTGGACACCCTGCTGGAGGGTCCGGGCGGCCATCTCGTAGTGGCGGTCCCGGCGGTAGTCCTCGGCGGCGGCCAAGGCGGCCTCCCCGGCCAGAAGGGTGAGGTCGGCCTCGCGACTGCTGCCGAGGGCCGGGGCCTGGGGGGGCTGCAGGCAGCGGCTGGCCAGGGTCAGCACATCCAGGGGCTGGCCCGCCTCCAGCAGGAGCAGCAATCCGGCCACCTCCCGGCTGGAGGGAATCTCCAGGGCGGGCATCAAGGTTTCCGGGGCGTCCGAAAGGGCGGTGAGATCGGCCTCATAGCTTGACCTTCTCTCGGTGTCGCTCAGGAGATCGGCACTGGCCCGTAGTAGGTCCGCTCGAGCCCTCAGGGTCTCGTCGGTGTAGCCGCCCTGCTCCGGTGCCCGGTCGAGGCGGAGCTGGAGGGTGCGGAGCACGGTTTGAGCATCGGTGGCCGGGCTGACTCCCAGCAGCCTGAAGTGGTCGAGCGGCAGATCCAACCCCATCGTTTCTCCTGGCTCAGGACTGTAGTCAGCGGCAGCGGTTTTGACCGTCTTGCGGTGATGGACCCCGTACAGTCGGCATCACGACCCGTACCGCCGACGGCCATGACTCAGGAACTGACGGCTGCCCTGGCCGCCCAGGCCGCTGCCCCGAGCTCGGGAACCGCGAATTCCGTTCCCGCCGCTGCCGGCAGCCATGCCGAACGGCACCAGGGGCTCTATCCGGCAGAGCGGGCTGCAGTGAACCGCCAGGAGGGACTCCTGCTCTACCGGGACATGACCCTTGGTCGCCGCTTCGAGGACAAGTGCGCCGAGATGTACTACCGGGGCAAGATGTTCGGCTTCGTGCATCTCTACAACGGCCAGGAGGCCGTTAGCACCGGAGTGATCAAGGCGATGCGCCTTCAACACGACTGGTTCTGCAGCACCTACCGCGACCACGTTCATGCCCTCAGCTGCGGTGTGCCGGCCCGGGAGGTCATGAGTGAGCTGTTCGGTAAGGAGACCGGCTGCAGCAAGGGCCGTGGTGGCTCCATGCACCTTTTCTCTAAGCAGCACCATCTGCTCGGTGGCTACGCCTTTATCGGTGAGGGCATTCCCGTAGCCCTTGGGGCCGCCTTCACTAGCCGCTACAAGCGGGATGCCCTCGGTCAGGCCGACAGCGATGCGGTGACGGCTGCCTTCTTCGGGGATGGCACCTGCAATGTGGGTCAGTTCTTCGAGTGCCTGAACATGGCGTCGCTCTGGAAACTGCCGATCCTCTTCGTGGTGGAGAACAATCGCTGGGCGATTGGCATGGACCACAACCGTGCCACCAGCGATCCGGAGATCTGGCGCAAGGCGGCCTCCTTCGGCATGGCCGGTGAGGAGGTGGACGGCATGGATGTGCTCGCGGTGCGGGCCGCCGCTCAACGGGCGATCGAACGGGCCCGGGCCGGGGAGGGTCCCACCCTGCTGGAATGTCTCACCTACCGCTTCCGAGGCCATTCCCTGGCCGATCCCGATGAGCTTCGGGCTGCCGCCGAGAAGGAGTTTTGGGCCCAGCGTGATCCCATCAAGCGGTTGGCGGCCGATCTGGTCACTGCCGGACTGGCCAGCGAAGGCGAACTCAAGGAGATCGAGCGGGAGGTGGACGCCGAAATCAATGATTGCGTGGAGTTTGCCCTCGCCGCTCCCGAGCCCGATGGCTCCGAGCTCACCCGTTACATCTGGGCGGAAGACTGATCCTTCGGCCTCCCTGCCGATCACTGGAATCAGAGTCCCGTCGGGATCCGTTGGGTCAGATTCCGCAACTTGCGCAGGGCCTTGAGCTCCACCTGGCGCACCCGTTCCCGGGACACCTCCAGTTGGCGGCCGATCTCGGCCAAGGTGTGGCGTTCGAGCCCATCCAGGCCGAAACGCAGTGCCAGCACCTCGCGCTCCTGATCATTCAAATGGCCCAGCCAACGGCCAAGCTGCTCCTGGTGAATCCCCCGCTCCACCTGGTCGAGGGGTTCTTCGCCGCTTCCATCGGCGATCAGGTCCCCGAGGTAGCTGCGGCCTTCGTCGGCGTTGATCGGAGCATCGAGGCTGGAGGTGGTGAGGGACTGGCGCAACAGGGAGTCCAGCTCTTCGATGGGCATCGAGATCGCTTCGGCGATTTCCTGGCGGCTGGGCATGGCCCCAAGTTTGTGGGCCAGTTCCAGGCTCACCTTGCGGATCGTGCCAAGCCGCTCGCTCAGATGCACGGGCAGACGGATTGTTCGCGATTGGCAGGCGATCGCCCGGGTCATGCTCTGGCGAATCCACCAGAAGGCATAGGTCGAAAATTTATAGCCCCTGGTGGGATCAAATTTTTCCACCGCCCTCTCCAGGCCAAGGGATCCTTCCTGAATCAAGTCAAGGAGTTCGAGCCCCTTGCCCTGGTATTTCTTGGCGACACTCACAACGAGCCTGAGGTTGGCCCGCATCATCCGTTCCTTGGAGCGGCGTCCGATCTTGATGATCTTGCGCTCATGGATCGAATAGTCGTCGCGTTTCTCTTCCACCAGCCGCATCATGGTCTGCACCTGATTGCCGAGTTCGATTTCCTCGGCTGGAGTCAGCAGCGGTTCACGACCGATCGAGGTCAGGTACCAGGTCATCGAGTCGGTACCTCTTCGGCCAGAGCCGTCGTTGCTGCTGACGGAGGAGGCGCTCATGGAGTACGGGAAAGAGCACCGACTATCAGTCTCAACCAAAGCTTTCGGGCCCTTTATTAAGCATGGCTTCAGCTTTGGTTCGCGATTCAACACGTGGAGGGGATCTTGTCGAAATATCCTTTTTTTTGACTCGTTTTGTAGTCTATCGCTGGGAATCAGCCGGGATTCGTGGGGCGAATCACCATTTTCCCGCCGTTTGGCTTGGATCGTTCCCCTGGGGCGCCCAGGCGAGGGTGGCGGCAATCGCCTGGGGTGTGGCCCCGCCGGGGCCGTGGAGTTCCGTGCAGCGGCAGCCGGCCAGGGCGTGATCCAGGGCTGCCACGGCCAGCAGCGCCTCATCGAGGCAGCCGCAGGCTGAGGCCCGCGACCCTAGGCCTGCGGCGTAGCCTGCCAGCACATCCCCCAGCCCGGCCCGGGCCGCCGCCCCGCAGGCTCGCAGCAGCTGCCAGCGCCGGCCATCGGCGGCGGCGATCACGCTGCGGGCACCCTTGAGCAGCACGGTCACCCCGGTGCGGCGAGAGGCTTCCGGGGCGGCTTCCAGGGGCGGGGATCCGGCCAGATCGGGGAAGAGGCGGCCGAATTCGCCGCCGTGGGGGGTGATCCAGGTCGGTCCCTGGCGCCGGCTGAGCCAGGCGGGGGTGACGCGGTTGAGTCCGTCGGCGTCGAGTACCAAGAGGCCGGGGAAGCGCTGCAGGGGATCCCACCACGGCTCAGCCAGCGGCTGATCGCTGCCAGGCTGTTGTGCATCAGGCCTCGGGCCCAGTCCTGGCCCCACCAGCACCGCGTCGAGCCGCTCGAAATTGGAGGGGCCCAGGGGCGGTTCCTCGAGCACCACATGGGGGTGCACCATCCACAGGGCCTGGCCCATGTTTGGCGGCAGCGCTGCCCGAAGGCTGCCGCAGCCCGAGGCGCTGGCTCCGGCCAGGGCAAGGTGCCCAGCCCCCTGGTAGCGGACACTGCCGGCGATCACCAGCAGGCGGCCCCGGGCGTATTTACCGGCCGCTGGATCCGGAGCCGGTCTTGGGGCTTCCCATTCGTCCCCTTGGGCATCGTTCGCCGGATCAGCCGGCGGGCCCCCCAGGCCCAGGGGTTGGTCCGCCGGAAGGTGCTCCAACAACCTCCGGGGCAGCCCCAGATCCACCCGTTCCAGCTGTCCGACCCAGCGCAGGGCCAGATCCTGCAGCAGACCCCGTTTCCAAAGGCCGATGCAGAGGGTGAGGTCGGCTCGGGCTGCGGTCCCCCCCAGCAGGGCGCCGCTGTCGCCGCAGAGGCCGGTGGGCACGTCGATCGCCACCAGACCTCTGGAGGCGCAGTTTCGTGCCTCCAGCAGGGCCTCGATCTCCTGGCCGGGCGCCCGGGTCTGGCCGTTGCCGAACAGGGCATCGATCCAGAGTTCGCTCCCCTCCGCCGGGGGCGGATCCACCAGCACCGGAATGTCTAGCCAGCGGGCATGCCTCCAGTGCTGGTCGGTGAGGGGCTTGCGGCGCTGAAAGGGGCTCCACAGCCGCACAGGGATCCCGGCTAGGTGGAGTTCCCGCGCCACCACCAGGCCATCGCCGCCGTTATGGCCGGGCCCCACCAACACCACCACGCCCTCCGCCGGAATTCGGACGGCTCCGCCCCGATCCCGCAGGGCCAGAAGACGGCGGCTCACGGCGAGCGCCGCCTTTTCCATCAGGGCCTCCACCGGCAGCCCGCTGGCGAACAGCTCGGCTTCCAGCTCAGCCATCTGCTGGCCGCTCATCAGCAGATGGTTGGCATCGCGGCGGGGCCAGCATCGCGATGGATCGGGCCTGGGTGACACGGCAACCCGGGGCAACAGACTTCCATGATGGGGTGGGAATGACATGGTTACCAGCCACCGTTCCGTTCTTTCTTTCTCCTGCCGGTGAGCTTCGCCGTTTCCGATCCCCACGCCCATGGCATGGCCGCCACCCCCGCCGGGGCGACGAGCCTGGAGCGGCTGCGGACCTGGCCCGGGGAGCACCGGGTGGTGGTGGGCCTCTCCGGTGGGGTCGACAGCTCGCTCACGGCCGCCCTGCTGGTGGAGGCTGGCTGGCAGGTGGAGGGGCTCACCCTGTGGTTGATGAGCGGCAAGGGCGCCTGCTGTGCCGAAGGCCTGGTGGATGCGGCTGCTATCTGTGAGCATCTGGGGGTTCCCCACCATGTGGTGGATTTCCGCGAGCACTTCCAACGCCAGATCGTGGATTTCCTGGTGGATGGCTATGGCCGCGGAGTCACCCCCTTGCCCTGTTCCCGCTGCAACCGGGAGGTCAAGTTCGGCCCGATGCTGGCTTGGTCCCGCTCAGAGCGTCAGATCGGCCGTCTCGCCACCGGCCATTACGCCCGGGTCCGCCATGCTGGAGCTGGTGAGTCGCTGCCGGTGCCCGGCGATGGGCGTGGCCGGCACCAGTTGCTGCGGGGTCTTGATGCCCTTAAGGACCAGAGCTACTTCCTCTACGAGCTGCCCCAAGAGGTGCTGGGAGAACTGGTCTTTCCCCTCGGTGAGATGCGCAAGTGCGAAACACGCCAAGAGGCGTTGCGTTTCGGTCTGCGGACCGCCGCTAAGCCCGAGAGTCAGGATCTCTGTCTGGCCGATCACCACGGATCGATGAAGGCGTTCCTGGATGCCTATCTGCCGCCGCGTCAGGGCGAGATCGTCCTGCAGGACGGAACGGTGGTCGGCCAGCACGATGGCATCGAGCATTTCACCATCGGCCAGCGGCGGGGACTGGGGGTGGCCTGGAGGGAACCTCTGCATGTGGTGCGCCTCGATGCCGCCCTCAACCGGGTGGTGGTGGCTTCGCGACAGGAGGCAGCCCGCAGCGGATGCCACGTTCAGGCGGTCAACTGGGTCTCGATGGCACCCCCGGAACAACCGCTCGAGGTGGAGGTGCAGGTGCGCTACCGCAGCCGGTCTGAAGCGGCTTGGCTGATCCCCAACATGGCAAGCTCCGCTGAGGCCGCGGCGGGGGGCGCCCGGAAGGTTGAGCTGCAGTTCGCCTCACCGCAGTTTTCGATTACACCTGGTCAGGCAGCCGTGTTCTATGCAGGCGATGTGGTGCTTGGTGGCGGCTTGATCGAGAGCTGAACAGAGGCTAGCTTCATTGCGGTGAAAGGGCTGCTGCAGCCTGTTTGTTTTCGCTACGGAAGCGATTCATAGCTGCTTCGATCACCACATGCATGTCCATGTATTTATATTCAGAAAGCCGACCGCCGAAGATGTGGGTTGGCATGGATGAAGCTCTATCCCTGTAGAGAGAATAGATTTTTTGATTGGGCTCACTGTTGACTGGATAATAGGGGATCCGCCCTGATGTGCAGTCCTGCGGATACTCGCGAGTCACCACAGTGACGTCCGATTGACTGTTCTCGAAGTGTTTGTGCTCTATGGTTCGGGTGTAGGGAACGGAGTCGTCGCAATAATTAATCACCGCGTTGCCTTGGTGGTTCTCGTGTTCGTGGATGTCGTGTTCAAAGTCAAGGGATCGATATTCCAGCTGGCCGTAGCTGTGGTGGAAGAATTCATCGATGCAGCCTGTATACACCACTTTGCGGGCTAGGCTGTCAAAGAAATCTCGATTCAGAAAATAGTTGGTATCCAGTCTCACCTCGATCCCTGTCAGCATGCGTTCAAACATGGCGGTGTAGCCGCCGATCGGGATGCCCTGATAGCGATCGTTGAAGTAATTGTTATTGAAGGTGAAGCGCAGCGGCAGGCGTTTGATGATGAAGGCCGGTAGTTCCTTCGGGTGGCGTCCCCATTGTTTCTTGGTGTAATCTCGGATCAGAGTGGTGTAGATGTCGGAGCCCACAAGTGAAAGGGCCTGTTCTTCGAGGTTGGAGGGGTCTCCCTTGAAGCGTTGTGCCTCGATCCGCGCGCGGGCTTGCTCGGGGGTCTGAACTTGCCAGAGTTCGTGAAATGTATTCATGTTAAACGGCAATGAATACAGACCCCCGTTCGAGAGTGCCTTGGGTGAATTGATGTAATTGTTGAAGTCGGCGAAGCGGTGCACAAAATCCCACACAATCTTGTTGCTGGTGTGGAAAATATGGGCGCCATAGGTGTGCACGTTGATGCCGTGCCTGTTTTCCGTATGGCAGTTGCCGCCCAGGTGGGGGCGTTTGTCGATCACCAGGCATCTCAGGCCCGCATCGCTGGCCAGCCGGGCGAAGGTGGCACCGTACAAACCGCAGCCAACGATCAGAAAGTCGTAAGTGGCCATGGCACCGGGATCGAACGGATCGTCCACGGAGGTTGGTGGAAACCTTGAGGTAAGCTAACACGTAGTTCAGGATAGGTGTTGTAGTCCGACGGCTTGCGGAAGCCGGTTGGCTGGGCCACCATCCTGGTCGGCCTACAAGGGTGCCCGGCGGCCTGAAGCTTCCGCCCATCGCCCCCCGTGCTGAAGCAGTGAATCCTGACTGCTAAAGTTGATGGTGAAAAACGTTTCTTGGCAAGCATGGCTTGCGACCTTGTTCTCAGGCTGGTTGTATTTAGCCGAGCCTGTTCCCTGGATGGGGGAGGCTTCTGTAGCCGGTTGATGTACTCGTCATTACGGCAGGATTGGTGAGGGATGGATAGGCCGGTCTGTCGCATTACTTCTAGTGACTATCTCGATAAAGATGTCTATCTCAACATCCGTGCCTTCTACAGAGCTGCGGGTTATCGGCTGATTCCGCCAACGGCCCCTTTGAATGATGCTCCGGATAATAAGACTGACCTATTGGTAGTTTTGCGTGGTGACAATGGTTCCGATTTAAGGGATTTCCATGGTCCGATCCATGTTTACGATTACGTCAAAGAATACGCCGTTGATTGGGAACGCCGTTACCCCTCGGCCGTCCACGTCACGGTCGTGGCCCTTGCCTCGACGTCCTTCCATCCTGCGGAGGATTCCCAGTCCGCCTCCGATGATTCATCGAGAGTCAGCCGGGTGGATGCCTATCTGCCCGTAATCCCGGCCCTTTGGATGCGTCCCTGGTCTGGCAAGCGGCAGCAGCCAGTTCACATCTCCAACTTCAAGCGGATGGGCGATGACGCCTACCAGCTCAACCTGCTCGACCTGATCCGCGCCGGGGTGGTCCGGGCCTTCGGGGCCAATTGGCAGCTGGCCGGTGTGATGGCTCATCCCCTCAGCTATCGGCAGGCCAACCAACTGCTGGCGGCTTCGGCCTGGTGCTTCGGCCTGATGTGGCCCTATCAGCGGGGTCGCACCCTCTCTGGAAGGATGTGGCAGGCTCCCCTCAACGGTTGCTTCGTGTTCAGCGAAACGGGCACCGATATCCTGGGCTGTCCTGGTGTGATTGAGTGTGAGGCGTTCGGTGCCGACGCCGCCAACCTTGAGCTGGTTCCTCAGGCATGCCGAGAGCTTGCTGATGAGGCGTCAGCCTTCTGGGAGTCGCACAGCCGCAGTTTGGCTGCGGCCCTTGGATTCGATCCCGGCCTCTCCCTCACCCCTGCCGACCTGCGGCCCGAACGGGCCCTGCTGTTGCTCTGGGACCTGGAGTTCCGCTGGCAGCGGCTGGTCGTGCGCTTCCATGCGGCCTTGATGCCCACGCTTCAGCGGCTGCGCCGCGGCCTGGCCAGGCTTGCCCGTCGCTGCGGGCTCCATCCCCGTGAGCGCTCCGCCCGTCACACCCGTTCCTGACGGTGTCGATGTCCCGCAGGCTCACCAATGGGGGTCCTCCACCCGGCACACCTGAAGCCCCCGACTGCCCACGGCTGGCACGGTGCTGATGCAGGCCCGAATCACGACGCCGTTCACCTCGATCTCACAGGCGCCACAGCTGCCGGTCCGGCAGGCGGTGGGGATCGTCTGTTGGCAGCGCCGGGCAGCTTCGAGCCAGGGCTCCCCCGCCTTGGCCTGGTCGCGGCGGCCATCGGGCCACTGAATCGGGATCGCGGATTCAGCCATCGCGGCGCAGTAGGGGTTCGAGGTCAATGTGGCGTTCGAAGCTGTCGGCCAGTCTCTCGAGCAGCCGATTCCTCTGGTCGGCGTGGTTTTCCTCCAGTTCTGGCAAGGTCTGGAGGCCCCGGCGCCGACGCAGTTCGTTCAACCAGCGGCGCCGCCAGGCGCCGCTTTCGAAGATCCCATGGAGGTATGTACCCGCCACCACCCCACCCTGGGGCGTGGCACGCCACCAACCCAGATCCTGGTCATCGCTGAGCAGGGCCTCCGCCTCGCTACCGCCATCCTCCAGCCAGCGGCTGCGGCCATGGTGCAGTTCGAAGCCTTCCAGCTGAAGGGATGGCCCCGCGGGCCAGCGCATACCCACCTGCCGCTGGGCGAGCTGTTTGCCGCTGCCGAAACTGGTCTGCAGGGGAAGAAGGTCCAGTCCTCGCAAGGCTTTGCCCAGGGGCTGCCGGTTTTCCTCACCCCCTTCAAGACCCTCCGGATCCAGTAACTCCCGGCCCAGCATCTGCAGTCCGCCGCAGATCCCGAAGAGCGTGCCTCCCCGGCTCAGGTAGGTCTTCAGTTGCTGATCCAGGCCGGTGTCGTAGAGCCAGGCCAGATCCCGTAGCGTCTGTTTGCTGCCGGCCAACACCACCGCGTCCGGATCCCCCAGCGCTTCGCCGGGCCGGAGCCAGCGCAGCCGCACACTGGGCTCGGCCTCCAGGGGATCCAGATCGGAGAAGTTGCTCAAGGAGGGCAGCCGTGGCACGGCGATGGTGATCTCGCTGTTGGGCCGGCCGCCGCGCCGTTCCAGGAGATCCAGCGAATCCTCCGGTGGAAACAGCTCCTCCAGCCAGGGCATTACACCCAGCACGGGAATGCCGGTTTCCCGCTCCAGCCAGCTTCGGCCTGATTCGAACAGTTCCGGGCGGCCGCGGAACCGGTTGATCAGGATGCCGCGGATCAGGGGCCGTTCCACCGGCCGCAGCAGCGCCAGGGTTCCCACGAGCTGCGCGAAGACCCCACCCCGTTCGATATCCGCCACCAGCAGGCAGCGGGCCCGCAGGTACTGGGCCAGCCGCAGATTGGTGAGATCCCGGGGCTGCAGGTTCACCTCCACCGGACTGCCGGCCCCCTCGAGCACCAGACGGCCGCCCGGATGGGCGGCCTGCAGTCGGTCCAATCCGGTACGGATTGCGGCCCAGCCCGGCCGAAACCAGTCGCGGTAATAGAACTCGGCCCGGGCGATGCCCACGGAGTGGCCCAGGTGAATCACCTCGCTGGTGCTATCCCCCTGGGGTTTGAGCAGTACGGGATTCATGGCCGCCACCGGCTCCAGATCGGCGGCCCAGGCCTGCAGGGCTTGGGAGTAGGCCATCTCGCCGCCGTCGGCATCAACCCAGGCATTGAGACTCATGTTCTGCCCCTTGAAGGGCAGGGGGCGCTCGCCGTGGCGTCGCAGCACCCGGCAGAGGGCCGCACTCATCAGCGACTTACCGGCCCCGCTACTGGTGCCGAGCACCATCAGGGGAGTCGGCGCGCCAGGGGCTGGTCGGGTCAAGGGCGGGACTCAGAACCGGGGCCGGTGGCGCCGGAAATTCTCCTGGATTCTCTCGCGAAGGCCGGCCCGGGGAATCTCCCCGGGCCACCGTTCCAGCACCTGCCGGCCCAGCGGGGTCAGTCGCACCCGTTCGGTGAGCCCCTGGCCATCCACCTCCCGGCGAAGCACCCCGAGGCGAATCAGCCAGTTGAAGTGGGCCTCCGCCCGTTCACGGCCGAAGGGTGCGAACACCAGATTCGCCCAGTCCTGCCGCCGGCAGAGTTCCTGGCCGCTGATCGCATGGTTCTTCAGTTCCTCGAAGAAGGCTCGCCGGAAGGGCAGGCACCGCAACGACACGCTGGCACGGTCGAGGGCCAGTCGGTCTTCGACAGGTGGGAGAACGGTCAGGGGCGATTCCACGGGGAGGGCAGAAAAGGGTTCGGTTGCGGCATGTGGGGTGTCGACTGGGCGATTTAGGGGAAAAGGTTGTCCAACAGATCCTGGCCGGTCTCCCCGGTGGATCGGGGTGTTGGCGTGGGGGGAACCACCCCATCCGGGGTTCCGCCGCGGGCCTGCCGCAGCCGACTCACATCCAGCTGCAGGTTCGCCCAGCGGAACTGCACACCGTTGCCTCGGACGGAGACGAACACGGGCCAGGTGCCCGTGGCGTCGCTCAGCACCAGCTGGCTGGCCCGGCGCTGAAAGCGATAGAGCCTGCCGTTGTCCATCTGCACCACGTAGTACTGCCATACGGTCTCGTTCTGGCGGTAGAGCCGGCAGGGGCCGTTGAACGCGGTCAGCCCGCGTTGCATCAGCTGGCACAGCCACTCCCCCGTGGGAGGCAGCTGGGGTGCCTGAGCCGTGCCCATGGCCGGGCCTGTGGTGGGTGACGGCCCGAAGAGTTGGCGGCTCAGCAACGGGTTCACGTTTCTCCGTCGCCAGCCTCCATCCCAGCAAAGCTGCTGGTCCCCATCGCAGATCACCTCTGCCCGTGGGAAGTCAACTGCACGGGCAGCCATGGGGATGGCCGTGGCACCGAAGAGCCCCAGGGCCAACATGAGAGGTCGAGGACGAGCCCGGTGCCAGAAGGGGTTCGGAGGTCGGTTCATCGGCAGAGAAGTCTGACCTTGCAGGGAAGTTAGCGAAGGTGGCCGAGGCGGTACAGAAATCCCTTGGTTCATGCCTGCCTGTCCCTGCCGGGCCTGTGGCAGCTTTGGGCCATCCTCTCCTCCGCCGTTCTAACCCGTGCTCCTGCTGGCTTCCGCCTCGCCCGCCCGCCGCCGTCTGCTCGAGCAGGCCGCCATTCCCCATCGGATCCGGGTGAGCGCTCTGGATGAGGAGGCCATCACGGACCCCGATCCGAAACGTTTGGTGCTGCGCCTGGCCGAAGCCAAGGCGAGGGCGGTGGCGCAGGTGGCTGGAAACAGGCTTCTCGCCGAGGACGGTACCCCCTGCGGGGCCCTTCTGGCCTGTGATTCCCTTCTGAGCTTCGAGGGCGAGGTCTTCGGCAAACCGCGAGATCGCCAGCAGGCGATCGACCGCTGGCAACGCCTCTCAGGCTGCTGGACCGAGCTTCACACGGGCCATTGCCTGCTGCGATCCAGCCCTGAATCGGGCAAACCGATCGCTGCCGGCTTCTCCCTGTCGATGGAAACCGTCACCACGCGGGTGCAGCTGGCATCGCTTGATCTGGCGGCTATCACCGCCTACGTGGCCACCGGAGAGCCGCTGGCCTGTGCCGGCGGTTTCGCCCTTGAGGGTCGGGGCGGCCTTCTAGTGGAGCGGATCGATGGCTGCTTCAGCAACGTGATTGGGCTCAGTCTGCCTTTGCTGAGGCGGTGGTTTGCGTCGTTTCCACCCCTGCCCTGAAACCAGCCGAGGCCTAGACCCAGGACTGACGCCAATAAAAAGACCCCCGTTGGTAGACGGAGGTCTTGCTCAAGCGGTCATGAAACAGGGTTTGTCCGACCGAAGAACAGGTTGGAACCGGTTCAATCCAGATCGGGCATGGCCAGAGTGGGCTCGGCCTGACGGTCGATCCCCTTCTCAAAGCCGGCCGCGGCGGCGCGGGCGCGGCCAGCGTGCCAGAGGTGACCCACTAGGAAGAAGAAGGCAAGCACGAACTGGGTCGAGGCCAGCCACTGGCGGATGTTGACGAAGTTCACCGAGTTGGGCTCGGTGATGATGCCGCCGACCGAATTCAGGGAGGCATTCGGGGCGTGGGTCATGTATTCGGCTGCACGACGCACCTGCCAGGGCTGGATGTCGTTCTGGAGCTTGTCGAGGCTCAGGCCGTTCGGGCCGCGCAGCGGCTCTAGCCAGGGGCCGCGGAAGTCCCAGAAACGCATCGTTTCACCACCGAAGATGATCTCGCCGGTGGGGGAGCGCATCAGGTATTTGCCAAGACCGGTAGGGCCCATGGCGGAACCGATGTTGGCGCCGAGGCGTTGGTCGCGTACCAGAAAGGTGAAGCTCTGGGCCTGAGAGGATTCGGCGTTGGTGGGGCCGTAGAACTCGGAGGGATAGGCGGTGTTGTTGAACCAGATGTAGGCCGAAGCCACAAAGCTCATCAGGCTCAGGGCACCGAGGCTGTAGCTCAGGTAGGCCTCACCGTTCCAGATGAAGGCCCGGCGCACCCAGCCGAAAGGCTTGGTGACGACGTGCCAAATCCCACCGAAAATACAGATTAGACCGACCCAGATGTGGCCACCGATGATGTCCTCCATCGAGTTCACACCGATGATCCAGCCTTCTCCACCAAATGGAGCTTTGGTGAGATAGCCGAAAATCACGCCGGGATCAAGGGTGGGATTGGAGATGAGTCGCACATCGCCGCCACCGGGGGCCCAGGTGTCATAGACACCGCCGAAGAACATGGCCTTGAACACCAGCAGCAGGGCACCCACACCGAGAAGAATGAGGTGGTAGCCGATGATGTTGGTCATCTGATTCTTATCGCGCCAATCCTGCGAGAAGAAGGCGGAATAGTTCTCCAGAATCTCCGGACCGCGGAGAGCGTGATAGAGACCACCCAGACCGAGCACGGCCGAGCTGATCAGGTGGAGTACACCCACCACAAAGAAGGGATACACGGAGGTGACTTCACCGCCGGGACCAACTCCGTATCCAAGGGTGGCGACGTGGGGGAACAGGATCAGGCCCTGCTCGTACATCGGCTTGTCGAAGGTGAAGTGGCTCACCTCGAACAGCATCATCGCTCCGGCCCAGAACACCATCAGGCCCGCATGGGCCACATGGGCGCCAAGGAGGCGACCGGAGAGATTGATCAGGCGAGCATTGCCCGCCCACCAGGCGTAGCCGGTGGAGTCGAGGTCCTTGCCCCCGACGGAGACAAGACCGGAATTAAAGGGCGTTTCCACGGGGCAGAACCTCTTCAGGGAAGACGAAGTTTTCGTGAGGCTGGTCGGCGGGGGCCATCCAGGCGCGCAGACCTTCATTCAGCAGAATGTTCTTGGTGTAGAAGGTCTCGAATTCGGGATCCTCAGCAGCGCGGATCTCCTGCGACACGAAGTCGTAGGCGCGCAGGTTGAGGGCCAGGCCGATGATGCCGATGCTGCTGGTCCACAGACCCATCACAGGCACGAACAGCATGAAAAAGTGCAGCCAGCGCTTGTTGGAGAAGGCGATCCCGAAGATCTGGCTCCAGAAGCGGTTGGCGGTGACCATCGAGTAGGTCTCCTCTTCCTGGGTGGGCTCGAACGCCTTGAAGGTGTTCGCCTGCTCGGAATCCTCAAACAAGGTGTTTTCCACCGTGGCGCCGTGGATGGCGCAGAGCAAGGCACCGCCGAGGATGCCGGCCACTCCCATCATGTGGAAGGGATTCAACGTCCAGTTGTGGAAGCCCTGCAGGAAGAGCAGGAAGCGGAAGATGGCGGCAACGCCGAAGCTGGGCGCAAAGAACCAGCTGCTCTGGCCGAGGGGGTACATCAGGAAGACGCTGACGAACACCGCGATCGGGCCGGAGAAGGCGATGGCGTTGTAGGGGCGGATGCCCACCAGGCGGGCGATCTCGAACTGACGCAGCATGAAGCCGATCAGAGCGAAGGCGCCGTGCAGGGCCACGAAAGGCCAGAGGCCGCCGAGCTGAACCCAGCGCACAAAATCGCCTTGGGCTTCGGGGCCCCAGAGGAGCAGGAGGCTGTGGCCCATCGCGTCAGCGGGGGTGCTGACGGCGGCGGTCAAGAAATTGCAGCCCTCCAGGTAGGAGCTGGCAATGCCGTGGGTATACCAGGAGGTGGCGAAGGTGGTGCCGGTGAGCCAGCCGCCCAGCGCCAGATAGGCGGTGGGGAAGAGCAGCAGCCCGGACCAACCAACGAAAACAAAGCGGTCGCGCTTGAGCCAGTCGTCGAGGACGTCGAACCATCCCCGCTGGGGCAAGCGCCCTGCAGCGATCGTCATGGGTGAAGCGGTGCGGGAAACCCGCGAGGCTGTGGGATACCAAGTGATGGTAACAACGTTGCCACTGCTGACGCGGCCGCTCGACATGGGCTGAAACCGCTTGGGTTTTCTGCTTTTAGGTATTTCTTCCGATTCTCCCCCCGGGGGGTGCCCAGGCCGGGGCAGGATGGCCCTCGCGTCTGATCCGGCTCCTCTCGATGGAATCCAGCGGCCTTCCTTCCGGCGATTCCTCCCAGCCCGGTGAGGGCAGCCCCAAACCATCTCCGGATCTCGGGCCCTCCAGCGCTGATGTGGAGGTGATGGACCTGGCCGTGGTGGGTTCCAGGCGCCTCTCCAATTTTTTGGTGGCCTCGGCCGTGAGCATCGGCGGCATCGGCTTCCTGCTCACCAGTGCCTCCAGCCGCCTGGGCCGCAATCTCTTGCCGATCGGCCATGCCGCCGAGCTCACCTGGCTCCCCCAGGGGCTGGTGATGGGTCTGTACGGCATTGCCGCAGTTCTTCTGGCGACCTACCTGTGGACGGTGATCCTGATCGACGTGGGTGCCGGCAGCAATCGTTTCGATCGAGCCCGGGGCCAGGCGTTGATCAGCCGGCGGGGCTTCCGCCAGATGATTGAGGTGGCCATTCCCCTGGCCCAGATCCAGGCCGTGAAAGTGGAGGTGCGCGATGGACTCAGCCCCCAGCGGCGCCTGGCCCTGCGGGTGAGGAGCCGCCGTGACCTCCCCCTTACCCGCGTGGGTGAACCCATGCCCCTGGCCGACCTGGAGCGTAGCGGCGCTGAGCTGGCCCGCTTCCTCGGTGTTCCCCTGGAGGGGGTCTGAATTCCTTGCCAAGACCTCGTTGACGAGCCATTTTCCGATGCCCAGCGTTCTTCCCCAGGTCGGCCGTGCTCTGGCCGGGTTCTGGTTGCTGCTTCTCCCCCTGGCCCTCGGGGCCTGTGCTTCCGATTCCGGAAGCCAGAGCCTCGGGTGCGGCGCATCCAATGTGCCCTGTCTGAGTGGAACTGCCTTGGTCGCCCTGCAGACCAGCAAGGGTGAGGTGCGTATCCGTCTTGATGGCCGGGATGCTCCTCTGACGGCCGGTAATTTCGTGGATCTCGTGAACAGGGGCACCTACAACGGCACCGTCTTCCATCGGGTGGTGCGAGAGCCCGTTCCCTTCGTGGTTCAGGGGGGTGATCCCCAGAGTTCCGACTCCAAAACCCCCGTCAGTCAGTACGGCACGGGCAGCTTTGTCGATCCCGCCTCGGGCGAGGCCCGTTTCATTCCTTTGGAGCTCTCTTTTAAATCTGAGGCGCCCTTTCGCTATGGCGAACCGGTCACCTCACCCACCCAAGCCCGCAATCTTCGCCTGACCCATGAACGCGGGGCTGTGGCCATGGCTCGCTCCGCCGATCCGAATTCGGCCAGCTCCCAGTTCTATGTCGCCCTGGAGGCCCTGCCCGAGCTCGATGGTCGTTATGCCGTGTTTGGACGGGTGGTCGAGGGGATGGATGTGGTGGACCGCATCCAGCAAGGTGACCGGATCACCTCGGCGCGACTGGTCGAGGGAGGGACGCTCGTTAAGGGAAACCCCAATCGCTGATCGCTTCCGAACACCCGGATGGACCCCCCGTGGCCGGGCTCACCCTTGCCCTCAGGCTGGGACCCTTTTTTCGGAGCTTGTGGCCTTCAGCCACTCAGTGTTGACTCCCGAGGCCCTTTCCAGAGCCACTTTGCCGGTTCTGGCGATCTCAAGAATCCCGAACCGCTCCAGCAGCCGTTCCAGGGCCACCAGTTTGCCCGGATCCCCTACCACCTCAAGGGTGAGGGCGTCGTCGGCCACATCCACCACCTTGGCCCGGAACACCTGCACCAGATCGAAGATCGCGCTGCGGTTCTCGGCCGGAGCCGCCACCTTCAGCAGCATCAGCTCCCTCTCCACGGCCGGGATGGTGGAGAGGTCGATCACCCCAAGCACGTTCACCAGTTTGTTGAGCTGCTTGCTCATCTGCTCGAGGGTGCGGTCGTCGCCCTCCACCACCATCGTCAGCCGCGAGACGCCATGGTGTTCGGCAGGACCTACCGCCAGACTCTCGATATTGAAACCGCGGCGGGCGAAAAGGCCCGAAATGCGGCTGAGGGCACCCGATTCGTCTTCGACCAGCACCGAGAGGGTGTGCTTCATGGATTCACGTCGGGGGTGGCAGGGAACCGGCTTCCATCCCAAGCCCAACGCTACGCGGCGATGTCCGCTTTCGTCGCCCCGCCCGAGCGCCGCGATGCTCACCGAATCCCCTGGCGAGCAGTCTCACAGCGAGGCCAGCCATGGAATCAGCACCCGGTGAAAGGCATCAGGCCTCTCATCGTGGGGGCAGTGGCCCGCTTGATCGATCACCTCCAGCGCGAGGTCCGGGCGGAGCCGGCGGCATTGCAGGCCCACGTCCAGGGGAACCAGGCGGTCGTCACCACCCCAGAGCAGCAGGCAGGGATGCCGGAGCCGTCGCAGGAGGGCGGGTGCGGTGGCGCCATGGGGCCGCAGCGCCATGGCGATGCTCATGGCCCGCAGCGCCCGCACCGCCCCAGCCCGGCGGGCCGGTCGGGCGATCAGTCGGTGGAGTTCGTCGTCGCCGATCACCGGATCCCGGTAGGCCGCCTGGATGCCCAGATCAAGCAGAGGTGAGTGGGCCAGCAGGGGAACCAGCAGTTCAAGGGGCAGAAGCCTGCAAAGCCAGGTCACCACGAACCGCTGCAGCCGGCGTCGCCAGGGTCGCCGCGGCGGGGCTCCGACGGGAGCCTGGGGGTCCGCGAGCAGGAGGGTTGGGTCAGGCAGGGGGGCGGCCACCACCGCCCGCACGGCCTGGGGGAAGAACACGCCGCAGGTGAGGGCTACCAGCCCCCCCAAGGAATGGCCCACCAGTACGGCCGGCCCCTGCACCACCTCCCGCAGGAAGGCCTCCAGCTGCCTGGCCCAGAGTCGGTTGTCGAGTCGTAGCGGGGCCTGGCTGGAAGCCCCGAAACCCAGCAGATCGAGGCCGTACACACACCAGCCGGCGTCTGCCAGGACTGCCGCATTGCGGCGCCAGTGGCCGCTGCCGGCCCCGAATCCATGGAGCAGCACCAGCGGCGGCTGGTGGAGGCCGCCGAGGCGTCGCCAGTGGCAAGCCTGGCCACGCCAGTGCCAGGTGGCGTGACGGCCCCATTCGCTGCCATGTCGCGTCTCCTCGGCCCCCGGCAGGGAGGAAGGGGAGGCAGGCTGGGAGAAGGCACGCGGCACCGGCGGCAGACATCACGACGGATTCCACTCACTATTGCGAAGCTCAGGCGGTGGTGGAGACCGGTGCCGGTTTCTTTCGGACCGCTTCGCGGCCATCCCGGGACTTGGGCGTGCTGCTGGCCCGCAGCTTGGCGGCTATGAGGGCAGTGCGGGTGCTGGACCTGATGGCGGGCTGCGGCATCCGCAGCCTCCGGTACGGCCTGGAGGGTTGCGTTGAGGCGGTCTGGGCCAACGATGCTGATGCGGATCGGTTGCCGCTGTTGCATGCCAATCTGGCGCCCCTGACGGGCCGGGTCGATGTGGTGGCCACGGCCCGCACCGCCCAGCACTTGCTAGCGGAGCTGGCGCTCCGGCGGGATCACCATGAGCTGGTGGATCTGGATGCCTTCGGGGGCCCCGTGGATCTCCTGCCCGCTGCGCTGGAGGCGGTGTCCCTGGGAGGGGCTTTCTACCTGGCTAGCACTGATGGCCGCTCCGCCACCGGCCACGACCGGCGGGCGGCGGTGCGGCGGTTTGGCGCCGCCGCCCGGGCCCATCCGGCCAGCTGGGAGCTGGCCCTGCGCCTGCAGCTTGGGGTGGTGGCCCGCACGGCCTGGGCCCAGGGGCGGGGGATCCGGCCCCTGTTCAGCTTCAGTGAGGGGCGCACCTTCCGCACGGCGGTCGGGGTCGAGAGGTTGCCCGCCCCCGGGGAGGAAGGCCTGCTGGGGCTTCTGGCCCACTGTCATGGCTGCGGTGACCAGCAGGTGCAGAGTCTGATGGCGCTCGGGCGCTGGCAAGCCTGCCTGTGTGGCTCCAGTGGTTCCCTGGCGGTGAGCGGTCCGCTCTGGATCGGGCCTCTGCAGGATGCCGCGGTTCTGGCCTCAATGGCCTCCCAGGCGGAACAATCCCCGCACACCCTCGGGGCAGGCGGGGCCCGCTTGCTGGCCCGGTTGCAGGGCGATCCGGGGTTTCCGGCCCGGTGCTGGCCCACCGATCAGATCGCCCGCCGCCTCGGGGGGGGACCACCACGGCTGGCCGATCTGGTGGCTGCCCTGCGGGCTGCGGGCCATGCCGCCAGTGCCAGCGGTGTCATGGCGGCCCAGGTCCGCAGCGATGCTCCCTGGCCCGAGTTGTTGGAGATCGCCCGGCGGCTTGCCGCTTGAAGCGGAGAGCGCTCCGCTTGGTCCTGGGAGTGCCTGCTGGCGGATGGCGTCTCCTGATCTGGCGTTACCCCGGGCCGGTGTGACGCCCGCTGGGCCTATTTCCACGGGCATGGCTGGCTCAGCCACGGCCTGTTTCGCGTTGCGACAGGCTCGGCGGTGACTGCTAGACCCCGGTGCCTGCTAAACCGCGGTGCCTGCTAAACAGGTAGACCGTTGCACCACTCCGGGCCATGGCCTCTGAAATCTTCGGCACCGCTGCACTGTTCTGGGTGCTGATCCCCGTGGGTCTGGCCGGTGGAGCTTTGCTGCTCAAGCTCCTGAAGGATTGAGACTCGACGCCCCTTGGTGGAGGAGCTCCCGCTTGCCCGCCGCGTCCGCCGCCTGCGCACCCCTAGGCTCAACCAGCTATTAAGAATTGCAGGAGAACGGCGGATGCAGGTTCTGATCGTCGGCGCCACAGGCACCCTCGGCCGTCAGATCGCCCGCCGCGCCCTCGAGACCGGCCACGAGGTGCGCTGCATGGTGCGTTCACCCCGAAAGGCCTCGTTCCTGCAGGAATGGGGATGTGAGCTCACCCGTGGTGACCTGCTCGAACCCGACAGCCTCGATTACGCCCTAGAAGGCCAGGCGGCGGTGATCGACGCGGCCACCGCCCGTGCCACCGACAGCGGCAGCACCTACTCGGTGGACTGGACCGGCAAGCAGAACCTCTTCACCGCCTGTCGGCGGGCCGGGGTCCGACGGGTGGTGTTCCATTCGCTTCTGGACGCCGAACGGCATCCCACCGTGCCGCTGATGGACATCAAGGCGTGCACCGAGCAGTGGCTGGAGGCCTCTGACCTCGAATACACGATCCTGCGGGGTGCCGCCTTCATGCAGGGTCTGATCAGCCAGTTCGCCATCCCGGTGCTGGAGAATCAGACCGTGTGGGTGAGCGGGGTGCCCACCCCGATCGCGTACATGAACAGCCAGGACGCGGCCCGCTTTGCCGTGGCTGCCCTCACCCGTCCTGAGACGGTGCGTGGATCCTTCCCGATGGTCGGTCCCCGGGCTTGGATCACCGGGGAAATCACCCAGCTCTGTGAGAAGTACAGCGGCAAGTCAGCCCGGGTGTTTCGGGTGCCGCCCCAGTTGCTCGGCCTCATGCAGGGGGTGGCCGGCTTCTTTGAGGCCAGCCTCAATGTGGCCGAGCGCCTCGCTTTTGCCGAGGTGGTGGGCGGTGGCCGCCCTCTCGATGCCGCGATGGAGGCCAGTTATGCCGCCTTCGGCCTGGATCCCGCCGAAACCACCACGCTCGAGAGTTATCTCAAGGAGTACTACGACACCATCCTGCGGCGGCTGCGCGAGATGGACGCTGATCTTGACAAGGACGCCAAGAAGAAACTGCCCTTCTGATCAGAACTGCCAGTTCGTCTGTACTATTGATTCGCTTTGCTGCGGGGTTTTCCGGCCATGGCCATTGCCCAGATCAAGAATCTTCAACGACGCCTCGGTCTGCTCGAGCAGGAGGCCGTGAGCGAGGTGAGCCGGGCCTGTGGCCATGACCTCTGGCAGAGCCTCGGGTTCGATGCTCTCGATGTGATCGAGGATGCCGACCGCCGCGCCCGGGCCAACTATTACTACGGCCAACTCCAGGCCGTGCGCGAGCTCAGCGACGCCCTGGCCTGAATCGTGGCCTGGTTTCTGGGCCAGACCCCGTTCGCGGCTCTCCCAGCATCAGCGCCTCAAGCCGCCGTTGCTCGGCCCGGCTCACGAAGCGCCACTGGCCAGTTGCCAGCCCCTCCAGGCTGAGGGGATGTGCTCCATCCATCAGATCAATGGCCACGCGCACGAGCCGGAGGGTGGGGAGTCCCACGGCCGCCGTCATCTTGCGCACCTGGCGATTGCGTCCCTCCCGCAGATGGATCTCGAGCCACGCCGTCGGGATCGAGCGTCGTTGCCGGATCGGTGGATGCCGTTCCCCCAGTTGGGGATCCTGGATCATTTCGGCGCGGGCCGGCAGGGTTCGCCTCCCTTGGATGTCCAGTCCCCGGCGCAGATCGTTCAGGCTGCTGTCGCTGGGTTCCCCCTCCACCTGAACCCAGTAGGTGCGCCAATGGCCCCAGCGGGGGTCGGTGAGTTGGTGTTGTAGCCGCCCATCGCCGGTGAGCAGGAGCAGGCCTTCGCTGTCGGCATCGAGGCGGCCCGCCGGATACACCTCCCGTTGCTCGATCCAGTCGGCCAGGCAACCCCAGGCACTGCCGGGTTCACGGCTGAACTGGCTGAGTACTCCGTACGGCTTGTGGAACAGGAGGGTCGCTGGCGGGGCGCCCGCAGACCGACCGTTCAGGTTCCGCTGCGGGAGCGCCACAGGTTCACCACGCCGATGGAGATGAGCAGCAGGCCCAGATCCATGGATACCGGAGGAAGAATCATGGCTTGGCAGCGGAGTCGGTGTGGCGACCCTAGAGCCCACCCCTGGGATCGGTGCAGCCGCCATGGCCGCCTAAGATTTCCAATGGCACCCGTACTGGCCCAACCAACCGCAGCATGATCGAAACGTCCGGCGTGATCGAGAAGGAACAGGGCAACGGCTTCTACCTGGTGACCCTGGAGCAGCCAGCTGGCCACCAGTGCCTCTGCCGCGCCGCCGGCAAGCTCACCAAGTTCCGGATCAAGCTGCTCGCCGGTGACAAGGTGCTGGTGGAGATCAGCCCCTACGACCTCACCCGGGGCAGGATCACCTACCGGGAGCGCAACGCCGGGGCCACCGGGCCACGGCCAGCCGGCAACCGGCCCGGCGGGCCTCGGCGCCGCTGAAGCCGCTGGATCACGGAGCCTGGAGCCCCGCGGCGGCAAGCGGATGGCTGCTTGGCAGAGGTTTATCTGGGGCTTTTCACTCAGGCCTGGGGGGTGAGGGCTTCGATGGCGTCCCGGAATTCACGGCGTTGCTTCACACCTCGCCATTGCTGCTTCATCTCCTTGGCAAAGAAGAGTTGCACCGTCGGGGTCCCGCTCACCCCAGCCTGCAGGGCGATCTCGGGATCGGCCTCGATGTCGATCTCCACGCCCTGGGCGCGGCCTTCGAGTTCCTGGAGCACGCGTTTGAGTTGGGGCTTGAGCACGTGGCAGGGGCCACAACTCGGTGAGGTGTAGACCACCAGGAGCGGCTTCGGGCTGTCGTGGTAGAGCTTGCGCAGGGCGTAGGCCCCCTTCTGCCAGAGGGTCTCGGGGTTGTAGTTGTCGGCATCGCTTTCGATGGTGCGCACCGGTTCGCCCGCAGGAGCCGGCTCCACCTCCTCCCGTCGCACCGTCACCGCTAGTGCGTGGTGGCTCAGCCAGCGTTCGGCGGCGAGGGCCGCCTGGCAGCCACTGGCTGCGGCTGTGATGCCCTGGCGCCATTCCGCATCCGCCACATCCCCGGCGGCGAACACCCCGTCCAGCTCCGTTTCGGGCCGGCCGGGCCGGGTGACCAGGTACCCCCGTTCATCCAGGGGGATCTGGCCCTGCAGCAGGCTGGTGTTGGGGGTGTGGCCGATGGCATAGAACAGGCCCCGGACGGGCAATTCCTCGGTGCCGCCTCCGATCCGGTCCCGCAGGATGATCGCGGCCAGCCAGTCGGCATCGCCTGCCGCTCCTCCTCCCGCCACATCCACCAGTTCGCGGTTCCAGTGCACGCTGATCGCCGGATTGGCCAGCACCCGATCGGCCATGGCGGCACTGGCCCTGAGCCGATCACTGCGCACGATCAGGTGCACGTGGCTTCCGTACTTGGTGAGGTAAACGGCTTCCTCGCAGGCGGAATCGCCCCCCCCCACCACCGCCAGTTCCTCGCGGCGAAACTGGGGGGTGGCGCCGTCACAGATGGCGCAGGCGCTGATCCCGCGGCTCCAGAAGCGCTCCTCCTGGGGCAGCTGAAGTCGGTTCGCACTGGCGCCGGTGGCCAGGATGAGGGTCTGGGCGTGGATGGTCTGGGCTTCGCTGGTGTGGATGCGGAAGGGACGCACGCTGAGATCAACCCGATCGGCATCGGCCTCCACCAGATGGGTTCCCCAGCGGACGGCCTGGGCCTTCATGCGGTCCATCAGCTCCGGCCCCAAGATGCCGTCGGGGAAGCCGGGGTAGTTTTCAACGTGGGTTGTGGTCATCAGTTGGCCCCCGGGGATGCCTCCGGCCTGGAAGCCGGTAATCAGCAAGGGATTGAGGTTGGCCCGGGCCGCGTAGATGGCGGCGGTGTAACCCGCCGGCCCCGAGCCGATGATCACCACGTTCTCCACCGGCGTCCGCAGGGGGCCATCGGTTTTAACGGACTTGGAAGGGGCCTCACCCATGGCGCCAAAGCGGATCAACTATGAGTTAAACCTAGGGAGGTGGAGCTGGCTCTGGGTTGATTTCCCCACAAAGTGGGCACCAGGACGGACAACGAAGTGGCCCGTAGCCAAGCGGAGGATGGCTGAAATCAGCCGATTTTCTTTAGATTTCCAGTAGGTCGTCGGTCTCGGGGCGGCCCTGAACCGGGAAGCTGGAGGGAACCATGAGCACGGTCTCGCGCAGTAGCTCCGGGTTGTCTTCTAGGCATAGCAGCCATTCCCGGAATTCTTCGTTCAGGGCGTAGCTCTCTTCAAACCGCTCCTGACCGTCTAGGGCTGCACGACGAGCCATGGCCCAGCACACGGCAACGGTGAGTCTGCGATGCACAGCCGCGTCCATCACTGATCGTCGAGTGCAAGTACTTTCTCTGCGTCCGCGGCATTCGTTGGTGTTGGTTGACACAACGTCGTAAATCCTGGCGCTGGCTGGTGGTGATCCGATCAGGCAGGCCTGGCCAGGAAGGCAGGCAATTCCGGCCCGCCCAGGTGGATCACGGCACCCGCCCCATCGGCCAGGGCGGTCAGCGGTTGCACACCGCCCGGGCCGATGGGGCCGCCCGTCTCCGGGGAGGCTCCGGCAGCCTCGGAGCGAATCACATAGGGCTCACTGCGGGCCCAGGTGCGGGCATGGGCGATCAGGAGCGGGTCCGCTGGGGCGAACACATAGGAAGGATCCCGGGGGATGCCCTCGGCGCCCATGCGGTCATCCTCCAGGCGAACGGCCCTGGTGATCGCCTGCACGAAACGGCTGCGGGTCACCACGGTGCTCAGGTAGGCCACCACCCGCAGCCGCGGCGCATCGAACCCCTCCGCGCACATATCCACGCTCACCAGCCAGCGGCCGATCCCGCCGCGGAAGGCAGCCAGCCGGTTTGAGGCCTCAGGATCAAGGGAGTGGACCAGAACCGGCTCCTCGCCTTCCTCCCGCAGCCACTCGGTAATTTGCCGAGCATGGTGAATGTCGCGGGCGATCACCAGACCTCCCGCTCCGCTATGGAGGCGCCTCACCTGATCCAGCCGGCCGCGTGCCTGGACTAGCAGTCGCTGGGCGATTCCACCCCCGTCGCCCGGGCGGATGGCTCGGCGCAGGTTGCGGGCTCGCCAGCTTTCGCGGGATTCCTGGGACAGGGCTGAGGTCTGCCGCGTCGACCCGGCGGGGCCACGGCCATGCTCCACCCAACCATCTTGAAAACGGAACTCCAGGGGGCGCACGTCACCGGCCTGGATCAGCCGGTGCGGTTCCACGCACAGATCCGGAACGATTCGTTCCACGATCCTTCCCGCTTCCCGCATCCGGATCCGGCGGGCCGCGCAGAAGGCCAGGGCATCGGCGCGGAAGGGGGTGCCGGAGAGCCCCAGCCTCAGTCGGGCAGGACTGGTGAGTTCACTGAACACCTGGCCCCAGCCCATGGCTTCGGGTTCCTCCGGATCAAGACCGAGGTGGTGCACCTCATCGGCGATGGCGAGCCAGGGTTCCCCAGCCAGCCGCTTCGGTAGGTCGCGCAGCAGCCGCTCGCGATGGCGTGCCGCCCCCTGATAGCTGAGCAGCCAGCCATCCGGATCCGCATCGCCCTGCTGCGGCTCCGGGCTCCCATCCCACTCCCGGATCATCAGGCCCAGCCGCTGGGCCGCCGCCAGCCACTGGCGGGCGATCGAGCTGCGGTGGCAGAACACCACCAGGCGCCCCAGGCGTTCCTCCCGCTGCATCCGCTGGAAACCCAGCAGGGCCCCGAGGGTCTTGCCGGCCCCAGGGCCGGCATGCACCAGCACATCCCTTCGGGCCGGATCGCTCTCGTGCAGGCGCACCCTCAGCAGCTGGATCAGCTGCCGTTGCCAATCGCGGGGCTGCAATGCCGGCTGCCCAGCCGAGGCGGCAGCCTCGCCACGGCGAAACAGTTCAAAGGAGGGAGGCGCCATCGACTGATTCTGGGCTCGGATGGTCCGCTGCCGACTTCGTTGTCAACGGCCGGCGGGTTTGAGTATTCCTTCCCATTTGTTTCCTGGTCGGCGTCTCTAGCTTCCGGCCAGACCCCTCTGGTGGGCGTTTGGTCCTGCAGCCATGGCCCTGCCCCGTGACCCGATCGATCACCCCAGCCTCCATCTGGAGCGTTGCTGGCTTCTGGACTGCGACATCGATCCGATGATTCTGCGGCTGCGGCTGCTGCGCCAACGAGGATGTTTTCCCCAGGTGCGTTGCCTGGAGCAGGAGCTGCTCCCCTTGATCTGAGGTTTTGATTCTGAGGTGATCTGCGGTGCCCCGTCCGATTGACGGGGCACCGGATCCGTCAGTGCTGGCCTTCAGCGTGGTTCATCAGCAGGTGTTCCACCTCGTTGAGATCGGCTGAGGCGCAGTGGCGAGCCCGCTTGAAATCCCCGGCGGCATCCTCGAGAAGCCGTTCGGCCATCCGGTCGAGCAGATCCTCGCTCCGATCCCTGAGGAAGCCCATCAGCTCGTCCTCGATCAGATAGCGGCAGTTAGCGGATTTCTTTGCTCCGCAGGGGGTTCTGCATCGCTTCGGCAAAGGTGCCCTGCACCAGTTCCTTGATGAACAGGCGTTGCACCTCGTTGCTGCGCAGGAAGCTCTCCATGGCGTTGATCGCCCCGTCCACCACGGTGCGCTCCACCTCGGCCGGTTCTTCCGAGAGCTTGAATTCCCAGTCCCGGTGGCGCCGCTGCCAGCCCTGCTGCTGCAGGTTGGGCATCACGGTCTGGCAGAACCTGTCGACGGAGATTTCGTAGATGCGCTCCGCCACCCGTTCGCACCAGTCGGCGCCGTGGGCGTTGAGGTTGCGTTCCACCTCCTCCCTGGCCACCGCGTGGCCGCCGTGGTGGCTGTGGCAAACATTGTCAGAACATTCGAGGGCGGTCAGGGCCATCGGAGCTGAGCACATGAATCCTTCCGTTAGCCATCCCCACGGATACCCCCGCTGTTCTTCAGAAAAGGATCGGGATTGCCGGCGGCAGTTCCCTCTGGCCCCAGTCCTGCATGGGGGAGTCCGCACATAGGAGGAGAGCAGCTTGTCGTCCAGCTCCCAGCGCCCCTAACTGGAAGAAAGGTTTGGAGGACCGCGCCCTTGGTGAGATTGCTGATTCCCCGGGAATGTGCTCCGGGTGAGGCCCGGGTGGCCGCCACCCCCGAAACCGTTCGCCGCCTGAGCGGCCGCGGTGCTGAGGTTCATGTGGAGCAGGGGGCCGGTGCTGCCGCCGGTTTCCGGGATGCCGAGTTTGAGGAAGCAGGCGCCCAGCTCCATCCCGCCCACGATCTGCCCTGGTCCGCGGTGGAGGGCCTGCTCTGCGTGGCCCCTCCGGCGCCGGAGGCCCTGGAGCAGCTCCGTCCGGGCACCCTCGTGGTGGGCCTGTTGGCTCCCTATGGCGCCACCGGGCTCACCGAGACCCTCAACGGCTGTCGGGCCTCGGCGATTGCCCTGGAGCTGCTGCCCCGGATCAGCCGCGCCCAGGCCATGGATGTGCTTTCCTCCCAAGCCAACATCGCCGGCTACAAGGCGGTGCTGCTGGCGGCGGCCGCCCTGGACCGCTATGTGCCCATGCTGATGACGGCGGCCGGCACGATTCAGCCTTCCCGGGTGCTGATCCTCGGAGCCGGCGTGGCCGGTTTGCAGGCCCTGGCCACGGCCCGCCGCCTGGGCGGCGTGGTGTATGTGTCGGATGTGCGGCCGGCCGTGAAGGAACAGGTGGAATCTCTCGGGGGCCGTTTCATCAATCCCCCCGAACTGGAGGACCGGCCGGCGGAAGCTGGTGGTTACGCGAAGGAGGCCTCCGAGGCCTTCCTCGAGGCCCAGCGCATTCAGCTGGCCGAGCAGCTGGCCCTGGCCGACATGGTGATCTGCACTGCCCAGGTCCCGGGTCGCACGGCTCCCCGGCTGATCAGCGAGGCCATGCTCGATGGCATGCGCCCGGGTTCGGTGGTGGTGGATCTGGCGGTGGCCCAGGGCGGCAACTGCTTCGGCACCGTTCCCGGCGCCACCGTGGAGCGCAAGGGCGTGAAGCTGATCGGGGCCGAGGCCCTGCCCAGCAGCGTGGCCAACCACGCCAGCGCGCTCTATGCCCGCAATGTGGCGGCCTTGATCGATCACCTGCTGGGCGAGGAGGGCTTCCGCCTCGACCCCTCTGATCCGATTCTCGAGGGCTGCCTGCTCACCCACGAGGGCGTCTGCCGCCGTCGCGATGTGGTCTACGGCGCTGAACAGGCCATCGCCGCCCCTGGTGCCCCAACGTCTCCGGCCGCTGAGTCTGCCCTCACGGGGGGCGTCCAGCCCTCCAATCCATCCGCCCCGACCCCCAGCCTGCGATGAGCTCCCTTTCCAATTCCCTCTGGGTGCTACTGCTCGGCAGCCTCCTCGGGCTTGAACTGATCGGCAAGGTGCCACCCACCCTGCACACCCCCCTGATGTCGGGGGCCAACGCCATCAGTGGCATCACGATGCTCGCCTCGCTCACCCTGCTCAGCCAGGCCGCGGGTAACCCCGCCCTGTTGGCGATCGGGGCCCTTTCCCTGGGCTTCGCCCTCTACAACGTGGTGGGTGGCTTCCTGGTGACCGACAGGATGCTGGCGATGTTTCGGCGTCGCTGATCGAGCGGAGGTTGGTGGCCTTGCGTGGCCATTCGTTCCGCTTCATCCAGGCGCTCTGCCCGGGCCTACGGCCCAGTCCGTTGTCTTCCATCCATTCCTGATCTGTGCGGTTGATCCGCTCCTGCCGTGAACTTCCTCTCGATTGATCTGCTCACCGATGCCATCGATCTGGTGGCGGTGTTGCTGCTGGCCCTGGGCCTGAAGGGCCTGTCCAAGGTGCGCTCCGCCCGGGCCGCCAATGGACTTGCGGCCTTGGCGATAGGCCTGGCCGTGGTGGGTCTGCTGATTCAGTTGCAGCCTTCGCCGATCACCTGGCTCTGGATCGCCGTGGGTTCAGCATTGGGTGGTCTGGCCGGTGTGGTCACAGCCCAGCGGGTGCCGATGACCGCCATGCCCGAGGTGGTGGCCCTCTTCAACGGCTGCGGCGGCATGGCCTCGCTGCTCGTGGCCGTGGGGGTGGCCCTCTTCGCCTCTCAGGATTCCGGGATGGTGGAGCTGGTGTCGATCGCCATCTCGGTGTTCGTGGGGTCGATCACCTTCAGTGGCTCGATCGTGGCCATGGCCAAGCTGCAGGGCTGGCTGGATACCCCCGCCTGGACCCAGAGCTCCCTGCGCCACGGCGTGAATATCGGTCTGGCCCTGCTTTGCCTGCTCGGCGGCCTGCAGATCCCGGCCCATCCGGCCGGCTGGCCTCTCTGGCTGCTGGTGGGTGCCTCCACCCTGCTCGGCATCGGCGTCACCCTGCCGATCGGCGGCGCCGACATGCCGGTGGTGATCTCGCTGCTCAACTCCTATTCCGGGGTAGCTGCGGCCGCAGCCGGCTTCGTGGTGGGCAGCCAGCTGCTGATCGTGTCCGGCGCCATGGTGGGTGCAGCCGGCCTGATCCTTACCCAGGTGATGTGCACCGCCATGAACCGCTCCCTGGTGAGCGTGCTGTTCGGCGGAGCCCTTGGGACGGCTGGCGGTTCTGTCGGCGGTGGTGGCAGCGAGGCGGGCTACACCCGCATCACCAGTTGCAGCCCTGAGGAGTGCGCCATGGCCCTTGAGCAGGCCGAGCGCGTGGTGTTCGTGCCTGGCTACGGCCTGGCCGTGGCCCAGGCCCAGCACGCCCTGCGGGAACTGTCCAAGCTGCTCGAGGCCCACGGCGTGGAGGTGAGCTATGCCATTCACCCAGTGGCTGGCCGCATGCCCGGCCACATGAATGTGCTGCTGGCCGAGGCCGATGTGCCCTACGAGCAGCTGGTGGAAATGGACATGATCAACCCCGAATTCCCCCGCACCGATGTGGTGATCGTGCTCGGCGCCAACGATGTGGTGAACCCCGATGCCAAGAGCGATCCCTCCAGCCCCCTCTACGGCATGCCCGTGCTGGAGGTGGACCAGGCCCGCCAGGTGTTCGTGGTGAAGCGCAGCCTCGGCGCTGGCTACGCCGGCATCGCCAACGCCCTGTTCGAACTGCCCCAGACCGCCATGGTGTTCGGGGATGCCAAGGCGGTGCTCAACGGCCTGCTGAGCGAGCTGCGCAGCCTCGGGGTGGGCAAGGTGGCGGCCGGGGCGAAGGAGAAGGTGACCGCCTGACCTTGGATGGAGTGGGAGAACAGAGCGGGGACGTTCGCCCCTAAGGAGAAATCCTCGCTTTGCAGCCCCTCGGCCACTCAGCTTTCCCTCCGGACCCCAAGCGGCTCTGGCGTGTGGATCTGATCCAGGGCGGTCACCTTGGCCCTGCTTCGCCGTTCACCTTCCGAATTGGTTGCGCCCCACCATCCAGGTTTCGATCGGCACCCCGCCGATGACATGCTCCTTCAGGATCCGTTCGAGCCGCTCGGCGGTCACGCCGCCGTAGATCACCCCATCAGGCCAGATCAGCAGGATTGGCCCCTCGGCGCAGATGCGCAGACAGTCGGCCTTGGTGCGCAGCACGATGCCCTGCTCTCGGGCGGGATCCTCAAGGCCCAGCTCCCGCACCAGCTGCTTGAGGCGGTTCCAGCTGGCGATGCCGAGGGCTGGATCGGGGCAGCAGAGGGCCTTGGCGGGCGTGGCGCAGAGCAGCAGGTGGTGGCTGATCAGGCCCACTCAGCTGCCCTGGCCGGCAATGGCCCGGCCCAGGCGTGCCTCCAGGTTGTGGCTGGCCTCGGGGTGGCCCTTCACCTGGAGCTCGCCGGTGGCGGGCCAGAAGTTGATGTGCTCGCCGCTGTCGGTGCTGAAGGTCTGCAGGGCACCTTCATCGATCCAGTGGCCCTGGAGCCGGAGAAGGGTGATCAGAGCCTTGAGGTCTTGAAGCGATCCTTGGAACGGCATGGCGGAGCGGGGGTGAAGCTGGGCGATGAAACACTTCAGGCCGGAAGGGCGGCCAGGGGTGCGGCGGCCTGCATGGCGGCGGTGGCTTCCAGCACAGCCTGGCGGGCCCAGGCATCAACCGCCAGCACATCGGCCAGCGACGGGCTGGCGGTGAGGTCGGCGCGGTGGCGGTCGCAGACCCGCTCGATCAGGCGAGGGATGGCGAGGAAGGGAATGCGCTCCTCCAGGAACAGGGCCACGGCCTGCTCATTGGCCGCGTTCAGGGCCGCCGGCATCGTGCCACCCGCCCGCCCAGCGGCGTAGGCCAGCTCCATGCAGGGGTACTTGGCCCGGTCCGGGGCGCGGAAGGTGAGTTGGCCCACCTCGGTGAGATCGAGGCGGCGCCAGGGGGTGTTGAGGCGCTCGGGCCAGCTGAGGCAGTAGAGGATCGGCAGCTTCATGTCAGGCCAGCCCAGCTGGGCCAGCACCGAGGAATCGGCCAACTCCACCATCGAATGAATGATCGATTGCGGGTGGATAACGATCTCGATGTGGTCGTAATCGAGGCCGAACAGATAGTGGGCCTCGATCACTTCGAGTCCCTTGTTCATCAAGGTTGCCGAATCCACGGTGATCTTGCGGCCCATGCTCCAGTTGGGGTGGCTGGTTGCATCGGCCACGGTGGCTTTGGCCAGGTCGGCGGCGGGCCAGTCGCGGAAGGCGCCGCCACTGGCGGTGAGCTGGATGCGGCGCAGGCCGGGGGTGGGAACGCCGGTGGAGAGGCGGGCGGTGTCGGCCCAGGGGGTGCCCTGCAGGCACTGGAACAGGGCGGAATGCTCTGAATCGGCGGGAAGCAACCGGCTGCCGCTGGCCTCCAGGGCCGGCAGCACCACGGGTCCCGCGGCGATCAGGGTCTCCTTGTTGGCCAGGGCGATGTCCTTGCCGGCGTTGATCGCGGCCAGGGTGGGCAGCAGGCCGGCGCAACCCACAATGCCGCTCACCACCAGATCGGCGCTGCCCCAGGCGGCGGCGGCGCAGAGGCCGTCACTGCCGCCGAGGAGTTCGGGCAGCCGGGTGGGCCGCAGGGCCGGTTCGAGGGCATCGAGGCGCTCGCGCAGTTCCGTGATCCTGTCGGGGTTCGCCAGGGCTACCACTTCGGGGTTGTGGCGAAGGATCTGGCTCAGCAGCAGGTCGAGGTTGTTGCCGGCGGTGAGGGCCACCACCTTGAAGAGCTCCGGGAACTCCAGGGCGATCTCCAGGGTCTGGGTGCCGATCGAACCGGTGGACCCCAGCACGGACAGGGCTTTCACGCTGGAGCTCTCGGACTTACGGCACCAGTTTCTCACCGCAGCTCCAGCGGCCTTCTCACACAGCTTCTGAGATCGTGGCACTGCGGCCCGAGCGAAGGTCTGATCGGGCTTTCCAGCGACTCTGTTCAAGCCTTTCGGGCACCTTGCCTGGCTCTGCGGAGGCGGCGGTCGCGTCGGCTCGACCACACTCCCCGGCTCTCACCAGCGGCTCTCTTGGGGGCTTCTGCAAGGCTGGCGCCATTCTTGAGCCCGAGCTCGATCCGATGGCCGCCCTCCCCCCCTGGCTGCAGCGCTGGAACTTCATCGAGCGGGCTCGGCTGGAGCGGCAGCTCTGGGATGTCTTCGAGGCCGGCGGTGACCTTGATGCCCGGGTGGCCGAGTGCCGCGCTGCCCTGGCGGCGGGGGATCGGGGCCGCGCCTTTCAGCTGGAGGTCTGGGAGACGACGCTGAGGCGTATCCGCAAGATTGAGGCCTTGATGCGGGATCAGCAGGCTCCGCCGGGAGCCTGAGGTAGGCATGGGCTTTGGATGGACTTCGCCCTCGCCTGAACGTTCTGCCCTGGACCGGCACGGGTCGTCGCCGGCGCGAGGGGCCGAGGCTCAGGGCTGCCTGGGGTGGCTTCAGGCAGCGGAGGCTGTTAGCGGCGCAGCCATTCGGTGGTGCCGCCGGGGCGGTCGATCAGTTCGATGCCCTGGCTCTTGAGCTCGTCGCGGATCCGGTCGGCCGTGGCGAAGTCGCGGACGGACTTGGAGGTCCGCCGCTGTTCAATCAGGGCTGTGATGGCGCCGATATCCAGCCCTTCGCTGCCGGAGCGTTCGAATGGGCCAGCTTCATGTTGCAGCCCCAGCACGCCAGCCAGCTCCGTGAGCAGGGCGAGGGGGGCTTGGATCGCCTCCGAAGCGGCGGCGTCCAAGGCCGCTGCGTCGCCCCGTTCGATCCGGTTGGCCACGGCCCGCAGCGGCTTGGCCAGATCGAAGAGCACCGCCAGGGCGGCTGAGGTGTTCAGGTCATCGTCCATGGCGGCCGTGAAGCGCCTTCTGCAATTGGCGAGATCAGGGCTGCCTGCGCCGACCTCGGGTGATTCGGCCGCGAGAGTGTCGCGAGCGGGCGCGCTAAGGGGAAGGGAGGTCCCGCCGCCATCGGTAGCCGCCGGTTCCGGACTCAGCTCCGATGTGGGTGCCCCACGGCCCGGGAGCCCCAGGGCGGCATTCACGCCTTTCCAGCCGGTGGCGGCGGCCTCCAGAGCGGCGGCGGTGAAATCGAGCGGTTTGCGGTAGTGCGCCTGCAGCACGAACAGCCGCAGGGTCATCGGGCTGACGCCCGATTCGAGCAGGGCGCGGATGGTGGTGAAGTTGCCGAGCGATTTGCTCATCTTCTCGCCATCGACATTCACCATGCCGTTGTGCAGCCACCAGCGCGCCATTTCCTGGCCGCTGGCCGCTTCCGACTGGGCGATCTCGTTCTCGTGGTGGGGAAAGATCAGGTCGGCGCCGCCAAGATGAATGTCGATGGTGGTGCCCAGTTCCTCACGCACCATGGCTGAGCATTCGATGTGCCAGCCCGGCCTGCCCGGGCCCCAGGGTGAGGGGAAGCTGGGTTCGCCCGGCTTGGCTCCTTTCCAGAGGGCGAAATCGAAGGGGTGGTGCTTGCGGCCCTCCTCAACAGTGGCAACGCGGCCTGAGGCGTTGTCCTGCTGCTCGGCCAAATCCCGACCGGAGAGTTTGCCGTAATCGCGGTGTTTGAGCACGGCGAAATACACATCACCATCCACCGAATAGGCGGCCCCCCGCGCCTCCAGTTCGCCGATCAGGCTGCGGATCGCATCGAGGCTGCGGGTGGCCCGCGGCATCCGGGTGGCGGGAAGGATGTTGAGGTCGGCCATGTCGGCCACGAAGGCATCAATGTTGCGTTCGCTCACCGCCTCCATCGAGCTGCCCTCGGCGGCGGCGCGGGCGAGGATCTTGTCGTCGATGTCGGTGTAGTTCTGCACAAAGGTCACCTGATAGCCCAGCCAGATCAGGTAACGGCGCAGCACATCCCACACGATGTAGCTGCGGGCATGGCCGAGGTGGCAGAGGTCGTAGACGGTGACGCCGCAGCAGTAGATCGAGACCTTGCCGGCGTGGAGGGGCACGAAGTCGGCCTTGGCCCGGGTGAGGGTGTTGGTGAGCCGCAGGGTCAAGGCGGGGGCCGGCCCGGGGCCGGATAGCGTCGGATCGGCTGCACCGTAAGGCCTGGGGAGCTTGGAGCTTTGCGAGCGCTCCAGCCCATGCCCAGCCCATGATCCGGATGAAGGGGCGAGCGTGACGGCCGATCACCAGAAACCAAATCGGACCTGCCCTCGTCACTGGTCTGCCGGGCCGGGGTGAATCCCCTCAGCCCTGGCCAAGCCGACCGCCGCCGTATCCCGCCCGCTCGCGCACCGCCTGGCACCAGTCGAGGTTGGCCAGGTACCAATCCACCGTGGCCGCCAGACCCTGCTCAAAGTTGTGGCGCGGCTGCCAGCCCAGCTCCTCGCTGATCCGGGCCGGGTCAATGGCATAGCGGCGGTCATGGCCAGGGCGGTCCTTGACGGGGGTGATCAGGGCGCTGTGGGGAGCTTCGCTGGGGCGGCGTTCATCGAGCAGGCTGCAGATCGCCTCCACCACCTGTTTGTTGGTGCGCTCGCCATGGCCGCCGACGCAATAGCTGCGGCCCAGCTGCCCCTGGGTGGCCGCCAGCAGCAGCGCATCGACGTGATCTTCCACGTACAGCCAGTCGCGCACGTTGGCCCCGTCGCCGTAGAGCGGGATCGGCTCGCCGGCGGCCGCCTTGAGGATCACCACCGGGATCAATTTCTCCGGGAACTGCCAGGGGCCGTAGTTGTTGGAGCAGTTGGTGAGCACCACCGGCAGGCCATAGGTGTGGTGCCAGGCGCTCACCAGGTGGTCGCTTGCCGCCTTGCTCGCGGAATAGGGGCTGCGGGGGTCGTACGGCGTGGTTTCTGAGAAGCGGCCCGTTTCTCCCAGGGAGCCGAACACCTCATCGGTGCTGATGTGGTGCAGCCGGAAGCCGGTCTGGCGCTCGGTCGGCAGGCCCTCCCAGTGGCTTCTCACCGCTTGCAGCAGGTGGAAGGTGCCGGTCACGTTGCTCTCGATGAAGGCGCCGGGCCCATCGATTGAGCGGTCCACATGGCTTTCCGCAGCCAGGTGCAGCACGAGATCGGGATCGGCGTCCTGCACCGCCTTGGCGGTGGCGGTGGCATCGGCAAGATCAATCCGCAGCAGGTGGTGGCGTTCGGCCGTTTCGCTTCCCAGCTGCTCGATGCCGTTGAGGTCGCTGGCGTAACCCATTTTGTCGAGGTTGAACACCGTGGCGGTGCTCTCCGTCAGCAGCCGCCGCACCATCGCTCCGCCGATGAAGCCACCGCCACCCGTCACCAGGATCCGCTGGCGCCCTTGGAGCAGCGCTGGAAGTGAGTCAGGGGAGATGGCTGGCTGGGGCATGGGGAGAGAGTCGCGCGATCGGGCAGGACGGTGAGGCCGCTTGGGGGGGCTTGTGAGGGGGAATGGCTGGCCTTGTCAGGGCCAGTCCCGCTCACTGGGTGGCCGACGGCACCTGGGCCAGGACCTGGCCCAGGGCAGCGCGCCAATGCATCGGATCCAGCCGGAGGGACTGGTGGCTTGCAGTGCAATCCAGCAGCGAATAGCTGGGCCGCTGGGCCGGGGTGGGGTAGTCGGCGGTGGTGAGCGGTTTGACAACCGCCGCGCGCTCCAGCAGACCCGTCGCCACCCCCAGCTCACCGATGGCCACGGCGAAGTCGTACCAGGTGGCGGCGCCGGCATCACTCCAGTGCAGGATCGTCGGGCCTTCGATGGCCGCCGAGGCGTTGGTTGAGCTGTTGGTTGAGCCGAGAGGGGCATCGGCGCCGATCGCCCGCCAACAGGCTGTCGCCAGGGTGTGGGTGGCGGTGGGGCAGCCCACCTGATCGGCCACGACGCCGAGGGGTTCACCGGCCGCCGCCTTGGCGGCATGGAGCCGCAGCATCGTGAGGCAGAAGTTTTTGCCCACCGGTCCGTAGACCCAGCTGGTGCGCAGCACCCTGGCTCCTGGCAGGGCTAGGGCGGCCGTTTCGCCCGCCGCCTTGGTGGCCCCGTAGACCCCCAGGGGATCGAGGGCCTGCTCCGGCCTGTAAGGCGAACCCTGGGCGCCGTTGAAGACGAAGTCGGTGCTCACGTGCAGCAGGCGGCCTCCCGTTTCGGCGAGGGCGCGGGCAAACGCCCCTGGGGCGTCTGCATTGACAGCCGCTGCCAACTCGGGCTCACTTTCGGCTCGGTCCACCGCCGTATAGGCCCCGGCATTGAGCACCCAATCGGGGCGGAGCTCCGCTACCGCCGCACCGCAGGCGCTTTCATCGCTTAGATCCAGCTCGCTGCGACCGGTGGCGATCAGCTCGATGCCCTGGGGCACGCTCTGCACGAGGGCCTGGCCCAGCTGGCCCTGCCGGCCTGTGAGCAGCACCTTCATGGCGTGGGATCGGAGAACACATCACCGGCGGCCAGGGCGGCGGCCAGGGTGGGGGCTTCCGCATCCTTGCCGTTGAGGAGGGGTTCAAGCCCCGCCAGATCGGCTACCGGCCAGTTGATGCCGATGGCCGGGTCGTTCCAGCGGAGCGAGCGCTCGCAGGCGCGACTCCAGTAGCCCACGGTTTTGTAGAGCACATCGGCGGTGTCGCTGAGGGTGAGGAAGCCATGCGCGAAGCCCACAGGCACCCATAGTTGGCGGTGGTTCGTGCCGCTCAGCCGGGCCCCCGACCACTGGCCGAAGCTGGTGGAATGGCGGCGCAGATCCACCACTACATCAAAGATCTCGCCGGCCACACAGCGAACCAGTTTGGCCTGTGCTTCCGGGGCCACTTGGTAGTGAAGACCGCGCAGCACCCCCCGGCTGGAGCGCGACTGGTTGTCCTGCACGAAGCTGGGCAGCTCGGCTTCCGGGATGCCGAGGGCCTCAGCAAAGGTACGCCGGTTCCAGCTTTCGAGGAAGTAGCCCCGATCGTCGCCCAACACCCTGGGGGTAAGCAGCAGGGGGCCTGCCTGGGGAAAGTGCTCAACCTGCATGGGGGGTCTCCAGCAACTGCAACAGGTAGGAGCCATACCCACTCTTGCGCAGGGGGGCTGCCAAGGTCTCCAGGCTGGAGGCGTCAATCCAGCCCATGCGCCAGGCCACCTCCTCGGGGCAGCCCACCTTCAGCCCCTGGCGATGTTCCAGGGTGCGGATGTAGCTGGCGGCCTCATGGAGCGAATCGGGGGTGCCGGTATCCAGCCAGGCCATACCTCGCCCCATCAATTCGACCCGCAGCTGTCCATCTTCAAGGTAAAGACGGTTCAGATCGGTGATCTCCAGTTCCCCCCGGGGTGAGGGCCGCACCTGATGGGCCCGTTCCACCACGGAGGCGTCGTAAAAATACAGACCGGTCACGGCGTAGCGCGATCGCGGGGTGGTGGGTTTTTCTTCGATGCTCAGCACCTGACCATCGGGAGCGAACTCCACCACGCCGTAGCGCTCGGGATCCCTCACCGGATAGGCGAACACGGTGGCGCCGCTGGTCAGCCCGTAGCTCGCCTGAAGTTGGGGCACCAGGTCGTGCCCATGGAACAGGTTGTCCCCCAGCACCAGGGCGGCCGGTTGGCCGGCCAGGAAGTCCTCGCCGATCAGGAAGGCCTGGGCCAGGCCATCGGGGCTGGGTTGAATCGCGTAGCTGAGATTGATTCCC
>Ga0209299_1000015_pt1 | contig 106921 bp, 153 predicted proteins | sample S_140806_MF_Meta_FD_187326 | JGI IMG/M metagenome (GOLD analysis project Ga0209299, IMG submission 187326) | Freshwater microbial communities from Lake Simoncouche, Canada to study carbon cycling - S_140806_MF_MetaG (SPAdes) (version 2) | ecosystem: Environmental > Aquatic > Freshwater > Lake ...
AACAGAAGACTTTACCTTATCAAAACCTGTTTGCGGTGTGTATGGTGCTGATGCTGGAGGAAAACACTGACCAGACAACTTTGCTGTAGTATTATTCATATATCTTGAAAATGACACTGCAGAAACAGCATTAGAATTACTGTTTACAAAATCTAAAGCATTAATAAATCCATGAAGGTTAACATCAGTAGCAATACCATTTTTGCTTACTGGCGCTGCCTGAATTAAAACCAATGTTGCAGATGGATTTTGCTGACGAGCAATAAGTGCCATCTGTGTTCCATGATCTTTATTTGATATTGTTTTGTTTACACAACGATCTGACGCAACACAAACAAACTCAACACTTCCAGTAATTTGTGATAGGTTGAATGCATCGTCAATAATGACAATTCGCTCACCTACTGCTGCTTGTGATTGAATTGGTACTACAACTGAAAACAATACTGCTAATAGTACTACGATCTTTTTCATTTTATTCCTTTTCATTTTACGATATCATCAATCTGATGACATGACAACATGGGTCGCCACCTTGGTCCCATTCTTCACCTTCTTCTTCACTCATGTACTCATATCCGCCATCATGAGTATTGCAGTATGGTGGTGTTACCCAACCTCTTTCAATACCGTTTTCAAGCCAGATACCAAACTCCTGCTCTTCTGGAGATATGTCTTCGTGCAAATGGTTCATGTATTAATTATAGCCTTAAACACTGACTACGTCAACTGGTCCCATACAAGATGGGCTAAATTTAATTGCTGAATTTACTGCTCCAACAACTCTTTTGCGAGGATCTTTAGATTTTTCTGTAGCATTTAAGTATCCATATGCATATTCAGCACCAGATCCCATTGCCAAGTAATCTAAATTATATTTAGACAAAGACATATCTACAGAACTGTGTTCATATATCTGTCCTTTAATACAAATAATAAGACCAAGGTCACCTTCTTTAGTTGTGTCTACCCACCAGTCATTATAAAAATTTCTTAGTTGTTTAATAAATTTAGTTTGCATAAACTTGTCTGTATCTTTTATGTCTGGCACATATGGATTAAAGTTATAACGAATGCGCTCACCGTCCAATGCCCCAGCATATCCAATTAAATATGGTCCAAGTTTCCAAACCTTTGGTGCTGTTAAAGAAAGAATTGTGTTGTCATCGGAAGCACCACGATCACCAGCCATATATATTTTTTTAGTTAATTCATCACGAACAACAGCAAGCACGGTCATAGGCAAAGCCCTCTCCAGATAGATATACCTAAGTATATCATTCCTAGAAAGGGCTGTCAACTATGGTCAATAATGACTAATTAGCCTTTTTGTCTACTGTTTTAAACGCATCATTGATCTCTGACAATGTGAGTCTTCCATCGTCCAAAAAAGCCCTTGCCAGTCTTTCAATAACGCTTGCTACGCCAAGTAGTCCCGCTAACATTACTGCTTGAATTGTATCAATTCCAACAACTGCTCCAGCGCCTAGTACTGATAGGCCAGATGCTGCAAAAACTGCGACAATACGCATTAATATATTAGAAAGGGCTTTTTGTGGGCTTTCTTTTTTATGATCTACTAACACTTTTTTAGTTGCCATATTTATTCCTCATTTCTATTTCTGATCGGACTTGTAATTATCCAAAGAGCAGTCGTTGCTATTATTCCATAGCCAACAACAGTCTTTGCACTTCCATCCAAAACGACCCAAGCAATAAACATACCAAGAAGGGTCCATGCTTGGTCTACCATATCTTTTAGGATATTCTTTATTATTCTTACCATTTTCTTCCTCCTCGTGAACCTGGTGAATTTGCTCCTGATGAGCCTCCCCCAGAACTTCTTCCGCCTCCAGTGCTGCCTCCTGTGGCTCCTCCTGCAGCAACTGCTGCTGCGTTAATTGCTGCACCTGCTGCTACAACTGTAGCAACAACCATATCTGTTGCTTCTTCTCTTTCTTCATCTGACATATCTGCACCTATGTTTCCCAATGCCTTGAGTGCTGCTCCAGGATCTGCAAATGCTGTTAATAATAACTCTGCTGGATTTTCAAGTAATACTAAAGATGCTGCTACCTCTGCAGTAATAACAACTTCATTACCATTTTCATCTTGTCTTACCTCAACTGGAGTATCTGCAGGCAAATCCTTATATTCAATTCCTGCCTCTTGTATCTGTTCTTTAGTCAAAGATTCTCCTTCTTCAAGTGATTCTATAAGAGCATCTGCAATTAATTCTTTTTCTACATTAGTTAATTTTCCGTCTTCAGATAAAGTATCTGCAAGATTTTGAACTTCTTCTGCAGTTACTTCACCATCACTCGCAAGTTGATTTAAAATATCTTCTGCTTCTTCTGTATTTATTTGCCCATCAGATAATGCGTCATTAACAGATTCTTCTATTGCTTCTTCTGATCCTACTTCTGGCTCTTCTGCAGGTTGCTCTTCTATAATTGGTTCTTCAATTCCTGGTTCTTCAGTAATAGGCTCTTGTACTATAGGCTCTTCTGTAACTGGCTCTTGTACTATAGGCTCTTCTGTAACTGGCTCTTGTACTATAGGCTCTTCTGTAACTGGCTCTTCTGTAGGAATTTCTTCTATAGGTGGCTCAAATACAGGTGTTTCAGGTAGTGAAGGTGCAACATAAACTGGTGTAGATGCTGCAATCTCTGCTATTTTTGTTGCTAATATTGTGGCTGCTTCTAATAACTCGGTAATATTATTTTGTGAAACAGTTGCAATAGGTGCAATAATTGTATTTGTATTTATTGTATTTGTTGCAACAATTGCTGTAATTGCTGAATTTAATGTAGCAATTTGTGCATTTGCTGTATCAATTGCTGCCAATACTGTTGCATTGTCTGGATCAGCGGTAGGAGTAAATGCAGAGCCCTGACTGATTGTTCCAGTAAATCCTGTAGTAGTGCTTGTATTATTAATGTTTGTTACAACACCATTAGTTGTCTCTCTTACGTTAAACCTTGCGCCATTTGGAATAGGTCCAGTTACATTTACATCTGCTTGCCATGCACCGTCTGCTGGGTTTACATCAGCGTCAAATCTAATTTGTGTCATCTGAGTATCGGCTGTTCTTAAAGGATAAACACGAACATCCCAAGCCACTGAAAGAGTATTAGTTGTTGTTGAGTAGGTAACTCCAGAGCCACTGCTCCAAGTAGTCCAGTCATATCCTGCTATAGAAATAGAAGGGGCAGTTGGTGTTGAATAATAATTTTGTCCTTCGTTTACACCAAAAGTAATAGTTGCATTGGAACCTACATACACATTGTTATAAATAGTGTTTCCCATACGTAAATTAAATGGAAGATTCATACGAACGCCAGCATCATCTGTATTTGCTAAAACATTTGATGTTGTCCCAACTGTGGCTGCTAAAGCATTTACCGCATCTTGAGCGTTATTAATTGCTACATTTGCTTGAGTTAATTGTGTTTGAGCCTCTGTCCGTGCAGGAGTTACTGCTGCTACCGCCGTGGTTGCAGTTGCTATAGTTGCTGTAGTTGACTCTACTAATGTTTGTGCTGATTGAATTAAAGTGGTTGCTGTTTCTATAACTAAAGGCACTTCTGCTAACGCAGTAATTGCTTCAGTGACTGCAGTATTTGCTATTGTTACCGCAGTGTTAGATGATGTTACCGCTTGGACTGCAGTTTCTATTGTGGCTGTTGCGGTATCTGATGCTGCTTCTGCCTGTGCTACTTCTGTAGCAGCAGTGTTCAAGGCTGTATTGACTGCCTGTTGTGCAGGACTTACAACAACCTGCTCTGCTGGGGGTGGAACATCATTAGCATGTGCATGATCGACTGGAGATATAAGCATCCATAAAGTTAAAAACAAACCAATTAATCCAATTTTTATAAGTAATGATTTAATTAACCTTTCCCCCTTATACAGACAATGTCTGTTAGGATGATTATACCATTTTATTACACAAAAAAGAGGGCAGAAATTAATCTGCCCCCTAATTTAGAGAAGTTAATTACTTCTTTTTGTATCCTGTAGGACATACAGGTGCAACGGCTGTAACCTTTTTAGTTAATTTACCCTTTACACATGTGATTGTTTTCTTAGGAGCAACCATTAATTGAAGTTGCTCAATTTGCTTTGTGATAGATGCAATAAGTGCTACGATTCCATTAAGAACCTCAGCATTGCTAATTGCGCCATCTGCAATCTTGTAAGATACAGTTTTTGCTGTATCAGTTGCTACATAGGCTGGAAGATCTACGATCATATTGTATGCACCATTGACATTGCCAACAGTAAACTTGTATGTCTTTACTCCTTGAGCAAATGTATCTGCTGATGTTGGAGCAGCAATTGCTGTTAATCCACCACCAGAAATGGCAACGCTACTTCCAACTGTAGAGGTATCTGCAACCTTTGCGCCATTAATATCAGTAGCAGAGATTGTAAGTGTAGCAATTTCTCCTGGAACATAAGAGTTCTTATCGAGAGATGCTGTGTACTTGTTTACGCCTAGACCACATGCTGCAACAAACTCGTTTGAGTAAATTTCAGACAGGTCTGATAATACATGCTTGATTCTTACAATAGAAGAACCAGATGTAGCAGCGCATGTCCAACCACCAGTTTGTACTGCTGTAGCGGATGAAGATCCACCTACAGAAACTGCAGTAACTTGAGAAGTATACTTTGTGGTATCAGCAGTTGGAGTAATTCCAGCCAATTGATTACCAGCAGCATCCTTAACTACAAAGTCATAAGTTCCTGTGCGTGTTCCATTAGATAATGCAATGTCAACACCTGTTACGGAAATTGATGCTGCACGACCTGAGAATGCAATACTCTTAGTTGCAAGAGTTACACCATTAAAAGTAATTGTAATTGTTGTATTTACTGGCTTGTTTTCATTTGCAGTTCCTTGAACTACATATAAAACTCCAGAAGTTCCTGTTTTGGCTGCTGTATTAACCTGTGTGCTTGGAGCAGCATCCCATGCTACTACCGCACCATTAGTTGCAGTTGCTTGAATTACACCGCTAGTTGATAGTTGTGCTGCATAAGCATCCATTGTACGAACGTTTACGTATCCCGTTCCTGCATTAGTAACGCTTGTAGCAGTTGCAACATCTACACTAGATGTTAGTGTTCCCGCTGTTGCTGAATCTTGTACACGAACATAAGAGTCTGCTACAGACAAAACGTTTGTTTTTACAGTTGTTCCAGCATAGATAGTTTTAATATCAATAGTAGAAGTAGTTGATCCAACCTTCTTCTTTTGAGTTACTGTAACGGTGCCTGCACCATTAACAGTCAACTTTACATTTGTTGGCAATGTAACCGCTGTTGAAGTTGTTGCTGTAAATGTAAATGTCTTACCTAAATTAGTAAGTGTTGCTCCCGTAGGATTTGATCCTGCTGCTGTGTAATCAGTAAATGTTGCTGGACCAGAAATTTCTAGCGATAGATTGTCGTCTGCAGTAGCAGCCAAGGTATCGCTTGTTGTTAATGCAACAATTGCGTTAACTCCAGCCTCTGCCTTGGTTGTGTCTGTTAATACGGTTACACCACGTGCACCAGCAGCAAGTGAATCAGATAATACATATCCGTTTGTCACTGCAGCAGAAGCCTGTGGAATTGCAACCAAAAATGTGCTTGATACGGCTGCAGCCATAACTAAAGCGATTTTTTTGAATGAATTCATTTGTTTCCTTTTCTTTATAGTAGATTGAACCTATCCAGATAATCTTTTACATCATCTGGCATAGACTTTAATTGTATCACATTGGTGCTGTTTGAGTCAAGTGGATCCTTTGGTCTATCTCTAAACGTATGAATCTCTATCTCCTCATTTGTATTTTTTGGGGTATGTGATATAGCCCCAAATATTGCTCCACACACAGCATCTGCCAAGTCCTTGGAAGATTTTCTTGGGTGGTCAACTCTATTGTTTTTCATAATTTTTAACTCTGTTAACTCTTCAAACAAAAGTTCAATTGCAGGCATTATTAGTCTTTCTTCATATACTAGCATAGCCATATCTTCATAATGTTTTTTTGCAATAGAAACAGTTTCGGTTCTAATTCCAACTTGTTTTAATTCATTCTGAATATCAAATGACTGCCAACGGTCAAACGAAACCATTCCAATATCAAAACCCTGTCTACGTAAATTCTGAATCCACAATTTTACTTCAGAAAGATTTACTGGGCCTTCAACCTTTGGCTCCCAATATACTACTGCATCTACTACAACTACAGGTGCTACTTGCTGATAATCTTTAATTACCTGAATATTTACCCATTTTTCTACGTGTGCAATTGCAACCGCACATTTGTCATGCTTTTGTGCAAGGTCTGCATGGATATAATATTTTTTGTTTGGATCTGGTTTAAATGTTTCGTCAAATCTTTTATGTGTATCTATTGGGTTTCTTAAAGTCATGCATGCTCTTATTTTTTCTACCTGCTTAAAAAATGCATCAATGGAGTGTGTTGGAACACATGCAAAGCGTTGCATAGCATCACCTAAGTCTGTCATAAATGCAATTTTAAAATCATCGATCTTGCGAGTAGGATTAACTTCCCATGTTGGACGTTTAAGAGCAAATACTCCTGGATACTTGTATGAAATAATTGCATCCTCATCCCACTCAATTTCAAAAGAATTACCTTCCATATCTTCTGGCAAATCTTCATTAATAATAAACTTATGTGTCTTATGTATAACATCTTTTTCTAAAATAACTTTGTCATATTGTGTTGAAATAAAGTCTCCAGGGTAACGAGGAAATGAAAGTAGTGCAACTTTTCCAAGGTCAGGAAAACGAGAATCTACTGAAGCACGAAATGCTTTATAGATATTCTCAGCAGTCTTTCCTTGGTCATTTCCAGTACCAACTTGATTTGCAAAACCAGAAATTTCATCAAGAACTGCAAGGATCAAGTTTAAACCCTCGTGTGATTCTCTTTCTGAGTGACCAGAGTAAACAGTAATAGCATTATCAAACTCAATGCTTTCTGCTTTTGGATTATACTTCCCAGCAAACCATGGAGACTTTTCAATTTTTGTTTTAAAACCTTTAAAAAATACATTCTTAGCCTGTTGTGCGTTAATAGCAACGTTAATAATATCTATAGCATCTCCAGATGGCTTTCCAAAATATTTTGCTGGGTCTTTTAAACATAGAAGTTTGTATACAATATATGCACACGCTACTGTAGAGGTGAAGTCTTTACCAGATCCCTTGCCAAGTTGCAGAATAACCTCATTCTTTGTATACTTTTTATAATATCTTGAACCTTCTTCTTGGCCCATTAGATCAATCAAATCTTCTTTTTTATATATTTGACTCATTGCTTCAATGATGTCATATTGAATTTGAGATAGGGGTGGTTGACCTAAAAAATCTTTGCCTTCAACAAAAGTAATTGCATCAACAGGAGTTTCTTTAAAGTTATTGTTTTTAAGTACTTCTAAAAATTCATCATACATCTGAAATTACCGTTATAACTTCGTTTTCTTTTGATATTGTAGAAAGTTTACGCATAATTAAATCACGAACTTCTGGATGTGATGATGCTATATCTCTAAGTATTCCAACAAGAACCTCTTGTCTATTTTCAATCTCTAACATTTCATCTGCAAGTTCTTTGTTTTCTAATAGACCAGCCTTTTGTAACATATCAATACGCTTAGACTCAATATCCATAACAAGTTTGATGGCTGCTGTTTTAGCGCTAAGGTTGTTTGTCATTGATGCTTCATCAATAACCTCATATGATTTTGATATTAGTTTGCTATAGTGAGTGTCTGCTCCAGAAAGCGCTTCTTTTGCACGAGCACGGATAGCAGCACTATTAGATGCAGTAACCTTCCATTCATCAATATACGCAACAACACGTTGTCTTGGAATGTCTAGTTGTTTTGAAATTACTGTTGGGTCGTTTCCTTTTAAATATTCTTCAACAACGTTATTTACCTGATCAAGGTGTTTTACTAAATCTTCTTCAGTTGACATGCTTGCCTTCTAGCCTATTAATTTCATCTTTAATGTAAAATATTGCTTTTTCAAGGTCTTGTATTGTTTTTGATTCATCCTTAAGTCCTGCTCTCCAAAGGTATTTAAAGGCATTCCCAATATTAAAATTACGATGGCGAGTTATTTCTATACATTCAATACCAGAAGGATCTGAAGTATAGTGTAATGGGTTGTTAACTTGATCAACAGTTATGTTAAGATTCTCACTCATCATCATTCTCCCAATCAAATACGTCTGGTAAACCTTTTAATGTAGATAGTGCATAGGTAATTCCAACTGCCCCTACAATTGCTAAGGCTAAAATAATTTTATTTTTATTCATCGTCTAGATTTCCTTAATCCAAATTTTGCAAGGTATACATATATAGTTTCCACTGTACATCCACACTCTTTAGCAATTTCTTCAGGAGTCTTTTTATCAATAACATAGCGTTTACGAAGCCAAGACTCACTTGTATATAGTTTAGCAGGCATAATGTTATTTGTCAACCCCTGATTCAAAAATATCATAATTATAAGAATTTGAATCTTCTAGCATCCATTTATCATAACTTTCAACATCCCACTTATTTGTATTTACAAGTCTGTTTATGAGCAAACTCTTCTTGGTTACAAATGAAGGTTCGTATAGTTTGACCCTATTGTTAGGCTGTATAGCAAAATTTCCATCGTCTCTCTGAATTACATGTCCACATTTATGTTGTCCTGGATTTTCAGAATATCCGTCATCTAAAATATTAGCCTCTGGATTATGCCAATCAAGAGTAAATAGATATTTCCCAGGTACGCTTTCCTTTTCTCTATTTAGATAAGACATTTTCATGTTGACCAAGTTTTGAAATTTAGTAACAGCCACGTGTGAAGAAAATGAATTCCACAGCACAAGGTTATGGATAGGCTCTTCTGTAACTCCTGGCTTAGTACAAAAAGCATTTATTGGCATTCTCCACCATAAACCACCGTCTTCCATCAAAAAATGAAACAATGGGCTTCTACCCTTAACAGTTGCAACCCCAAATATAACGCATGGAAAATATTTATCATGGCTATCTTCTTGATCTCTTAAAAAATTACCACGGACATAACACTCAATTGGAGGTATGTTTGCATTTAACTCTGGCATTATATACTTATTCTCCAAGTCATTGTCTTTGGTCCTTGATCAATTAATTCAAACATCTGCTGTTCAAATTGTTTTCTTAGTTGCTCATACAGTTTAGGGTTAACTTCTTTTAGTTTGTCTGTAATAGAATATAACATTTCTCCAGTATTACTGTCAATACTTGATATCTCTAAAGCATTTTGTAAAACTAGATGCTCTATCATTGCTTCTGTTCTAATGTCCATTTTATAAAAACGCCTTCTCCCAGTTATGCATTGCCCAGTGGCCGATTCCACAAGCATCTGCTACATCATTATCCGTAATAGCCTTATCATATTGAACATTAATAAATTTAATAGTTCTTTGCTTTCTTAATTCTCTTTCATATGATTTAAACCAAGAATCTGATTTTCCTGGATTTTGTGATCTAATAAATAATTTTTCATCTTTAGAAATCTTTTTGTTTCCAATAAAGTTTTGCCATGTAATTGGTGCAACTTTTCCAATTGTCTTTGTTCCAGATTGCCCTGCTGCTCCAAGAATAGCACCTTGAACCAATGCAAGGTCTGCAGCAGTTTTAGGACTATTCATAAATACAGTATGCTCAATTACTATTGCTTCAAACCCACCATAGTAATCAAAAAATGCCTTTACTTTTTGACCAGCATCCATAACCTTTTGATACGTGTCATTTCCAGAAAAGTTTATCTTTCCAACAGTGCCCAATATTTTTTCTTGAGTGTTAAACAAAGCAAAAGCAAGACTATTAGTACTAGCATCTATAGAACAAATGGTCTTTGGAATAATTTCTAAACCCCACTTATTTTTTACCATTACCTTTTCCTTTTATCTCTTTTAGTGCTTTTTGAACACTGTTTGGATTTACATTACATAAAACACAAAGATTTTCATCATTATACATAGATAACTGAGATCCACATTGTTTGCAAGATCTTTCCTTACCCTTTCTTTTTTGCCGACGAGTAGCAATATATCTTTCTGCAATCTTTTGTTTTGTAGCATCTTCTCTACAAGTTGGAGAGCAATATATTTGATAACTTATATCTGAGTTAAACTCAGTGTCACACCAACTACAATGCTTCGTCATTCAAAGGCTCCAAGGAATTAATCTTAATATCCCCTACCTCTGCTGACGCACACGCTTTTTGAATTGGACAGTTTTTACAGATCTTAGAATTTGATCTATAATTTTTTTTAGGTAGAGTCCTATCTACCCAAGCCTTTCTAACTGTCCTCATCCAATCAAACGCTTGGTCTACCCACCTGCGATAGTGATCATTTACTTCTACTGGCAAAATTAATAACTCATGATTATTTTTATTTTCATAAATTAACACAGCCTTTGCCTTTTTTAAAATTTTCATATAGATTAACAATTGAATAAGGTGACCAGTCTTTGGCTTCATGTGTGCCTTACGGTATTCAAAACCTTCGTTCATCACTGTTTTAATTTCACCAAGCAGTGGCTCTCCCTGCCAGTTAAGCATAACGTCTCCATAGCCAAAAATTGGTGGATCAGAGTGTGTAATAGTAAATTCTGAATCAATTAAAAAATCTGGAACATTTCCCATAGCAGACTGAATTCTTTCATGCGATTTAGTTCCTGCTGTCATATTAGCAGCGCCATAGGCATCTGCATTGTCCTCAAATGTCTGACCATCAAAAGCCAGGTACCAGTATCTTGGACATTCTCCATGACCGTAGGCAATTGTAGATGGAGCAAAAGTTTTCTTTTGCGTATGTTTATCAATTCTGTTAATTGTATAACCACTTTTTATCATATCAGTTAGTCCAGCAACATCTATTGAATGTACTGGAGGAACTTCTTTTTTAACCATAATCTGCTGTAATAAACTTTTTGTCATTTTTTTACTCGTTTCTATTAGTATAAGTATAGCAGATTAGCGTGTAATATATTTTAATGCAGACACTAGATTGTTAAGTGATTCTGCTGCAGTGTAATAAAGATTCTTTTTCCCACGATCTGATTTGTCTACATTTGCCATCCAGGTTGCTTTAAAAGCCATCTTTGCTGCAATTGCTTGAAGTCTTACAATCTCTATATGAGCAACATTGATTGGAATGTCTGGTTTAATAATAACCTTGGCAATAAATGTAAGAGCATTAGTTAATTCTTCATCCTGCATATACTCTGCAATTTCAGATAAACCATTAACCATGCTTATAGTTGTTTCATTATTTTCCATTTAATCTCCCAAACGTATTGTTTATTTTGTTTTCTTTAAAATATTTGCTTTTCATTTCAATCATATAACTGATTCTTTTTTTTCTTTCTTCTTCATTTCTTGCTTTTAAATTTAATTCATTATAATCTTTTAAATTAGAAAAATGACAAGTTAACATTTTTACTTTATCGTCAAGATTAAATTTTTGTTTTTCTCTCCAATGTAAAATACCAGCCCCCCAAAAAACTAATAAATCCATATACTCTAAAACAAATTTTTCTCCTTCTATAAATATTGGCCAATCTATTGTTTTATCTAATTGATAATCAAAAGTTATTTTTGAATAATAGTTATCAGAGTCATAATGAAATGGTAGTTCTGATGTATCGTTATTTCCAAAGTCTGCACCAGAATATTCTAAATAACTGTTGTGAGTCATTACAACATCTTCTCCACAAAGATTAGAAGCAATATCTTCAAACTTCTTTTTAATATGATCTGGATAAACTAACTCTATATGCATCCTACCAAGATTATTTAAAACAATTTTTTGATAAAACTCATCGTCTCCATTATAAGATTTAGCAGAATTAATTACATTTTGCATTTCTTCTACATCAGATTCTGATAAAACATTTTTAATTATTTGTGCTTTAAAATTATTTTTTGCAGCAAAAGGCTTTGCGTATTTGTTTATATAATTGCTTTCCATATTATTTCTCCTCTGTTTTAGCAAACTTAACTAATAAAACTTTTTCAAAATCTGAATCAGACATTTTAATTATTGGTCTATGATGATTTTGATTTACGGCATCAAAAACAACTGCTGAATTGTTTTTTAAAAGAAAACTTTCATTTTCTACAAATATTGGCCAAACAACATTTGTCTCTATGCAATAATCAATAATAACTGTATGAGAACCATGACCAGTATCTTTGTGAGGCATTAACTTAGGATTTCCATACTTGTTACTGTATTCTAGGTATGCCGTACTACCAACATAATGATAGTCAGTCCAGTTGTTTTCGATTACAATTTTTTTAAATTGATCGAGGCATTCGTCTGATAATGGTAGGTTTTGAATAAGAAGTCGACCTAAAGGTTTTATCCAAATTTTTAATGGATCTGTAATAGTTTTGTCATACCCTATGTCTGTAAAATCCAAAGATTTAGAATAGTAATCAACTGAATCTTTTATTTCTTGAATACTTTTTTGGGTTAAGACATTTTCTACATACACATTATTAAACATTTATGCTCCTTTTATTATACATAATTATACACTATCTTCCACAATTTGTTCTAAAATGCTCATTTCAATTATGGCAAGTCTGACTTTAGAGTTTCCCTCGCCTATCACTATAACAATTGCTGGATCGTTGCCATTTTTTATAGCATCAGTTGTTGCCTTAGCCCATACTTCTTTGTTTAAAGTAAAAGACTTTCCAACTTCTTTAAAGTCTACAGTAAAATTTTCCCAAGATGCGTCACCTTTGTGTGTTCCACGTCCTGAGTTCTTGTGCTGTTTAGCACCTATTCTTTTACTTTCACTCTTCTCCGTCAAAATCTCTCCTCTTTCTTTTTCCAAGATAAACCGTTGTTAAATGTTTTTGTTTGCACATCCAAGTAAGAGTTTTAGTTTCAGCGTAACATCTCAATGTTAAAACAACTTCTTTGCATGTATGGCATGGCCACTTTCCTGGATAGACTGTGTAATTAGACAATTAATCTTGCCTTAATAGATTCTTGTAAATCAAGATCTTCTCTTACACGATTGACGAATGCTTCTTTACCTTGAACCTTTGTGCCATCAGGAAGTATGTACCAAGCACCTGTACGTTCAACGATACCATTTAATTCTGCGGTAGTAACTAAATCACCAATTGTATCAAGGCCAATGTTGTCACCTCTAAAATAAAAATCATATTCACCAGATTGGAATCCTGGAGAAGTTTTAGAAAACTGCAACTCCCAACGAATGGTTCTTCCAACCTTTTCTTCAATAAGTTTATCCCCTACTTGAATCTTGCCTTTAATTGCTTGATTGTCTGATTCCGAACTAAATAGTTTAACAATGCAAGAGGAATAAAACTTAGTAGCCTGACCACCAGAAGGCTGCTGACTAGTATACATAGCATTAATATTATTACGAGACTGGCTAATAAGCACAAGCAAAGTAGGCTTAACTTTATTATTAGCATAGTTAAGCATTTTCCATGCATTGCTAAAGTCACGAGACTCTGCTCCAATCTGTTTAGTATTTTCTAAAGGCTTCATTTCATCTGTATCTTTTTCAAAATAGATTGCAGGAAGCATTGATGTAATAGAGTCTACCACAATTAAGTCAACTCCTGCATTCATTAAGCCAACACCTACATCAACCATGTCACTAATAGTTCTGGCTTGTGAGTAGATTAGTTTTTCTGGATCTACACCAAGAGTTCTAGCCCAGTCTTCTGAGTATGACATCTCTGAATCAATCCATGCACAAAGTTTTCCTTCTGCTTGTGCTAAAGCAATCATTTGAAGGCACATAGAAGACTTTGCAGAGGACTTTGAGCCCCATATAAGGACTTGTCTACCGTAAGGCAAACCACCTCCTAGGGCACGGTTTAAACCAAAACTAGGTGTAGGTTGATATTCATAATTAACGCCTACTCCGCTACCTAATTTCTTTCTCAACTTGGGATCAAGTTGTGCTAATGCTTCTTCTATACTAACCGACATGTACATCCTCCAATGTGACTGTTCCGTCTTTTGTTTTTCCAAAATCAAACTTGTATGACTTTCCTTCTTCAATATTCATATATGCCTTTGCAAATGATGTAGGAAATACAGTAATGGAGTGAAGGTCTCTCCTTGTATCAGCAAGCGTAAGAGATGCCATCTTCTTTCCTGTCTTTGTAATTCTTGGTTTAAAGGAGACTACAAACATTTCTTCATCTGTATATGGTAGTTGCTTATAACTTAAAAACTTTACAAGTGCATGAGATGATTCTTTTATCTCGTCTGAAGGTATGAAAGACACAATCCTATTATCATTACACAAGACCAAATAAGAACGACCTGTCTCAATAGTCGTATTTTCATCATCAAATATACCGACACTGCCAGTTTTGTCCAAAACTTCAACTCGTGACCATCCTGTTCCTCGCTTAATTGATTTTACCATACCCATAAAAATGTATGATCCCTTTTCTTCAAAGTCAACAATGTCCTGAATAAATGCGTAGTAATGAGAAGGTATAGAAATATTAAACTCTGGAAGGTTTAAATACTCATACAGGTTCTCTTTAATCTCCTGATCATTTCTAGGATTATCATTAAAAGTTGCAGCACCAGTTACTCTTAGTGCTTGCAGTGCACGACTGTTTACTCCGTTTCCTTTAGTAAATGTAAATTCTTCAAGTTCTTTGTACGAATTGAATGGTCGTGCAGATATGTATCTTTCGCCAATTTTGTCAGATATGAACTTGATAGCACTGAGTCCAAACCTAATACCTTTACCCTCAATTTTAAAATCAATATCCGAATCGTTAATGTGAGGTAACTTAACGCTAATGCCCATTCTTTTTGCCTCAATAAGATATTCAGTTCTTGCATCTTTGTCCTTTTCATTTTTTAATACTGAGTACATAAACTCAAGTGGGTAATAATATTTTAGCCATGCAGTCCAATAAGATAATGTCGAATATGCTACTGCGTGAGACTTGTTAAATGAATAACCTGCGTGAGCCTCAAAGTCATGCCATAGATCACGAGCAGCATTAGGAGTAATAAACTTAGATGCTCCCTCTACAAACTTTTCTTTAAACTGATCAAACTCTTTAGCATCTTTTTTCTTTCCAATAATTTTTCTAACTTTATCTGCTTCTGACATTGACATACCGCCAAGGTGTACGCATGCTTGCATAACTTGTTCCTGGTAAAGAATACAGCCATAAGTGTCTTCCGTAAATTCTTTTAGGACTTGATGTGTGTAAGATATGTTTTGACGACCATGCTTACGATCAACATAGTCTTTTCCAATAGTATTCATTGCACCTGGACGAACAAGAGCATTTGATGCTGCAAGTTCATTTAGATTCTTTACACCCATCTTAACAATAAGATTTGTATATGGTGCTGCTTCACACTGAAACACTCCTTTTGTATGTCCGTCTGAGAGCATTTGATAAACATTTGTATCATCCATCTTTATCTTAAGAAGATCTATTTTTTTGCCATCTCGTTCTTTAATTATATCAATTGTGTTCTTAAGAACTGATAAAGTTTTAAGACCCAAAGCATCAATCTTAATTAAGCCAATTCTTTCTGCTTCTTCCATATCAACGCCAACCACAGGAATTCTTTCATCCGATCCAGGAGAAGATCTTGTTTCTAATGGTGCATATCTAAAGATTGGTTCTTTACTTGTTACTACACCTGCTGCGTGGATTCCTGTACCACGAATACGACCACGAAGTTGCTCTCCGTATATTTCTACTTCTGGATATTTTTCACGGAACTCTATTGTTGACTTTGAGGTACAGTAGTCGTCCCATGAGTCTACTGTCTTTAAAACCTTATTAACATCTGACAACGGAATATTAAGTACTCTTGAAACATCTCTAACAATTCCTTTTCCTGTAAACTCAAGAAAAGTAGCAATAGAAGCAACGTGTCGATACTGTCTAACAAGATAGTCTTTTACTTCTTCACGACGAGTGTCCTGAATATCTGTATCAATATCAGGGAAGTCATTACGATCTGGATTAATAAAACGAAAGAACAAAAGTCCGTGCTCAAGCGGATCAATCTCAGTAATTCCTAATAGATAACAAAGAAGGGATCCAGCAGAAGAACCTCTTCCTGGACCAACCATAATATCTTCTTTCTTAGCCCAGTTAATCATATTGCTTACAACAAGAAAGTATGGTGCAAATTTTTTATCTCTAATAATAAATAACTCTTCATCAAGCCTTTGTTCGTAGATGTCATTACCAAGCCAGTTAGAGTTTAATCTTTTTTCTTCTAGAGCAGCAAAAGCAAGTTCTGCTAATTCTTTATCTGGATTCTTGTATTGTGCTGGTAACAAATCTAATCCTTCTTGGATTCCATAGTCCCCAATTTTTTCTGCAACCTCTAAAGTGTTTGAATAAATGTCTGGACGATCAATCCCCTGAGCCTCCATTGCAGACTTAATTTCTTCATATGAAAGTAAATGAATATCAAACTTGTTAAATGTAATTTGTCGGTCTTCTCCATAAAGATAATCAAGTCTTTTCATCATGTCAGGCTTCTTCTTGGATTTTTCAAAAGTGTGTTCTTTATCAATCTTTACATGTGTATTAAGAAGTAATTTAAATTCTTGAATTTCTTTTTGATCTGTATGGCTGTGATGACAGTCTGGTGTTGCAACAACCTTTACGTTATACTCATCTGCCAAAGCAATTAATTGTTTGTTTATTTCTGCAGTATTGTGTGGCATTACTTCAACATAATAATCATTATTAAATACACGTTTAAACCATGCAATATAATCTTTTGCTATAGCAAATTCGCTATTCTCAAGTGCCTTAACTAATACGCTGCTTGGGCATGCAGATGTTACGATAATTCCTTCAGAATACTTTTCAAGTATTTCAAAGTCAAATCTTGGCTTTTTAAAGTATCCTTCTGTCCAAGATATTTCACTAATTTTATTTAAATTCTCTAAACCAATTTGATTCTTGGCGAGAAGAACTATATGGTTATAGACTAGATCTAGATCTCCGTCTCTTTCAGACTTATCTCTAGTGTCAAATCTATCTTTACACATATAGCCTTCTACGCCAAGTATAGGCTTAATACCCTTTGCTTTTGCAATACGGTGCAGTTCCCTATGCCCAGATAAAGTACCGTGGTCAGTGATGGCAATTGCTGGCATCCCTAACTCAACTGCACGGTCAACATATTCTTCTGGAGTAGCAATCCCGTCAAATAACGAGTAATGGGTATGTACGTGTAAGCCTACGTAAGACATCTACTACCAGTCGATATTAGTGCTGGTAACAGATGGAGTGTCAAATCCAAAGTAGAATGCTTCTTGCTCTGGATATGGAACCTCACGAACAACCTTTTCTAGGTTGAAGAATTCAAAACCTTCCCATGCAAATGGTTCTGCATCTGGCTTTGAAGGTAGAAGTGTGTAATTGGTTTCAGTTCCCTGACCATTACGCTTTAACTTCCACTCAAGATTTGAAATGCTACCTGTATCAAGTGCATATTCACGAATGTTATTAAATGCTGATTGTTTAGAAATTCCTTGGGACCAAACAGCAATGTATGGATCTTCAAGTCCGTCATTCATTAGAACGTTGCAATAGAAACGCAAACGTGCTCTCCAACCTGACTTTGGTTCCTTACGTGCCATTTCGCATCCAAAACAACGTCCCTCAGAGTCCTGAGTACATGCTGCCTTGCGCTTGTAATCTTTTGGATTTGTGTGTTCTGAAACTACTACAGAAAGACCACGAGTCTCTGAATAGTTTGCTGAGTCAACGTCTAGTTCTTCAACAAAACGAACCTTTGCTGATTGCCCATCCGCAAGTTTTACCCAGCGAACTTTTTGTCCTGTGCCTTCGTACTTTGGTTTTTCGAGCAGGGCGTTAATATCTTTTAATCCCTTAATTACGCTCATACTTTTTCTCCTTCGTTTATTATGTTATCTAGATATTTGTTTAAAGGAATTGATAAGTGTTTTTTGCTATCTATTTCTTTAACTATTTCAGTATATCGTACTTCTCCTTGTTTGTCAAGAAAACCATTTATTTTATCTTTATTATAAAGTTCATTGCCAACATACACAGTAATCCAATTTGACCAACTAAAAATTTTCCCTGGCGTATCAATGAAACTAGATAAAGAAAGATCATTTATTCCTTCTTTTAATAACTTAGTTATTGTTTCTGGCATTTTATTGTTTATTGTAAAATTTTTCCAAAAATCTGTATTAGTTTTATTAGTTACATAATGTAAATATAAAAAGTCTAAAATATCTTTGTTTTTAGTTGACATTTTTTGATTATATTTTTGTACTATACTTAAGTCTTTATTTATAAGATAAGTCTCAATGTCGTTGTCTAAAAATTTTTCAACTGCCCCTGTTGCATGAAGAATTGCAGTACCTTCAAGAGGTTCAAAAAATCCTGCAGATAATCCAACAGCCAGGCAGTTTTTTATCCATGGATTAGAATAGTATCCAGATTTAAACTTAAACTTGTTTACAATTTTTACATTTGAACCAAACTTTTGATTAATTTCTGCAATGGCTTGATCTTCTGATAAATATTTAGAATCATAAACATACCCACAGCCCCATCGATGTTGTAATGGTGTCTTCCAATTCCAACCAAAATCCATTGCTATTGCTTCACTATATGGTTGTATTTTTTCCATATCCATAAAAAATGCTATTGCCGAATCGCAAGGAAGAGAATCTTGTGTATTTACCCACTCTGCATTGTAGTGCTTACCAATAAACATTCTTTTAAATCCAGTTGAATCAATTAAAAAATCGCACAAAATAGTCTCTCCGTTAGCAATGACATATTCTACCTCATCATTTATATTTGTTGAAAATGAATCAACTACTGCATCAACTATTCTAATACCACGCAAAACAGCATATTTGTTAAAAAACTGTACTAGTTTTTTTGCATCAATATGCCAAGAATGAGCATCAGGAATAACATTCCCGTATTCGTTTATAACTGTTTGTAAATTAATTTTATCTAAGTTTGTATCTTTATCTATTGCATATGCAATGGTTGATGCAAAATTTTTCCTACTATCTATTTTAAACTGTTTATAACTATGATTTTCTAGAGTTTGTTTTGTCTTAGCCAAATGTTTAAAATATGATAGTGTCGATGTGTCTGTGTAATCATAGAATGGATGAAAATATTTTTCTTTATCTTTTCCCCAACCAACAAACATTAATCCATTTTTTACAGTTGCCCCAGTGTATTTAACAAACTCCTCAATTGGTAAATCAAGTTTTTTTAATGTCTGGGCGAACACTGGAGTAGTTCCTTCTCCTGCTCCAAGAATACCAATTTTGCTGCTGTCGATAAGTGTGATATTCCATTCTGGATGTTTATGCTGAATCTGCAAAGCACTCATGTACCCTGCAGACCCACCACCGACAACAACTATTTTCATTATTGATTAAAACCTCTTCTGTCGTACCCAAATTTATTTATCATCTCAGCAGACTCTGCCCACGTATCAGAATTTTCTTCTACTCCGTGGCCTTCTACAATTCTGTTAAACATATTAAATGCTGCACAAACAACTATTGCTTCTTTTAACTGATCCTCAGAAAATCCAGCATTTAGAACTGCTTCAACATGTGTGTTATTTAAACTTGATGGTGTAATGGTCAAAACTTTTACATAGTCTAAAATAGTTTTTAGTTTATTTTTTTCATAGTTTCCATTTATTGCATCTTCTAATTCTGATGAATCTGCACCAATTGAAATTGCAAAAGCCTTATGTGATCCAGTACAAAACTTACATGAGTTTAATGATGATGTAAATGCTGCAATAAACTCTCTATCTTTTGGATCTAATTGTCCAGGCTCTCTTAGTATTTCCTGTGCAAAAGAAAGTAATGGCATAAACTTGTTTGGCTGTTGCATAAATACATCTGCTATGGTTTGTCCGCTTGGAACTGATTGTAATAACATTTATTTTCCTATCATTAGTTGGATTGAATCTAAAAAGTTTGAATTTAGTTTAGTAATATCAGAATCGTCCATATCACCAATATCTTTATACTTACTATCCAGATTTATTACAGAAACTCTTGAGCCAAGTTTTTCAATAATCTTTGTCTTCATGTTTCCACCTGCTTCATCGTTATCTGCAATAACAATTATATCATTAAAACATTTTTGAAGCAATTCTATCTGAGTGTTTGATACATTTGCCCCAAGAGTGGCAACTGAGGACAGTCCACACTGATCAAGCCTAATAGCATCAAAGGATGATTCAACCACATATACCCTACTAGATGACTTAACCCTATTTAAATTAAAAAGTGTTTTTGATTTTGGTAATCCTGGAGTATTTTTAAATTCTTTTCCGTTAACAGATCTTCCAACAAATCCTATTAGCATTCCGTCTGGGCTATGAACTGGAACTGTTACCATGTCTTGCTTTTCTGAATAACCAAGAGAGAATTTAGACCAAGAGACATTTGTTATTTTCCTGTAATTAAAATAATCTTTTCCTCTGTCTGAAGATAGCAAATTGTTGTGAAGTCTTTTTAAAATTAATTCATCAAAGGGGGTGAACTCTGGCTTTAACACTAGTTTTTGATTTATATCACGTTCTAAATCTTGCTCTGTTTCTTTGCTTTTAATAAAACGAGCCGACTCAAAATATGTTCGTCCAGAAACATGCATTACAAACTCAACAAGACTAGCAACGTGATGGCAAGAAAAACAAAAAAATGTTCCGTTATACTTATCAATTTCACCAGCAGGTGTGCGATTATTATTATGAAATGGACAAAAAATTATGTAGTCAGAATCTATTTCTGATTCAACTGTGATACCTGAGCCTGTGACGACTCTTTTAATTTGTTCTTTAGTGTATAAATTGGTTTGCTTCCGTCTATTCCATTTATCCATTCGCTTTGCTTTCTCCCTGTATGTATCCCATATATTGTTATTTCAAATTCAAAATATTTCTTTTTTTCATTATAGTCTATTGTAAAATCTATGTCAATATCAAGTCTAGGGACATATCCAGATAAACGCATTTCAGACTCAATAAGTCTGGTGTATTCATTTTTAAGTCGGCCAATTGCTGACTCATCGTAGATTACTCCACTTAAATTGAACCTTTTTATAGGTTTGTGATGATAGTTCGCCATGTAACATATTATACCTACTTATCTTCAAAATCTTTATATCTATAGTATCCTTTGTCAAAATCAACCTGAACAAGGAAATCTCCCATAAATCCGTTACGATTCTTTCTAAATGCACACTCAATAACATCGCTATTTTGTGCACGACCAAGTGCAATTACCCAGTCAGCATCATATGCAATCTGTCTTGACCAAGAAGTTTGTCCTAGAGTAGGAACGCTTGTTAAATCATTTGCATCATCTGGTGTAGCAGAAGAGATAGCAATAATAGGAACTTCTTCACCAATAGCCATTAGTTTAAGTTCTCTTGAAAGGTTTTTCATTCGTACCGTTTCATTTTCTGATTTTTGATTTGGAGACATTAACTGAAGATAGTCAACAATAACAAAGTCTGGTTTGTATTGATCAATCTTTCCACGAAGAACTGATGGATTGATTTCTCCACCCTGATCATTTGAAATGATATGGAACTCTGGCTTACCCTGTAGATGTTTAGCATGCCAAGCCTTAAGAGTGTCTAACTCTACATTTCCGTTACTTAATTTTCTGTGGGACCAAAGACCCTCACCCATAATAGTAAATACACGATTACGAACTTCTGTTTCTGACATTTCAAGTGAAATTATAAGAGGCGTCTTACCCTGTTTCCAGGCCTGTACAGCAAAGTAAAGAGCAAGCCAAGACTTTCCAATACCTGGATATGCAAGGAAAACTCCTAATTGTCCTGGCATAATTCCTGAAGGAAGATAGTTGTCAAATCCTGGTAGTCCAGTTTTAATACCAACATGGCCTGCAGCCTGTTGTAATTTAAGATTTTCAAAATAAGCAACTGCAGATTCTAGATCTGTTACATCAATGTCACGAATTGCAGACGTGTTCTTTTTTAATTCTGATGTTTGTGTAATTAGGTTATCTAATGCCTTGTTACCTTCGCCCTGCTGAACATCTCCAGCAGCAGATCTTAAAATATCTTTTAGGCTGTCAGTTAAATATTCTGTTTGCAATTCTTCAAGATGATGTTTTGTTGCTCCAACGCCTTCTATTGGTTGGAAGTCTCTAAATTTATCTACAATAAGATTGATTGGTGGAACAGAACTATTGTGCTCAAAATAATTTCTTATAAACTCCCAAACATCATTGTGAGTTCTAAGAAGGTTATCGATGTTTGCCTGAAGAAGTACATGCACCTGCTTATCATTTAGGACTGCTGAAATTACTTTTGCTTCTGTATTATTCACTTAGCCACTCCTTTGCCATTCTTCTTCTTTCTGCTCTTTCCTTATTATCCTGATCTTTATCTAATTTTGCTTGTAATATTTTTTCCGCATTGTAAGCAAAGTAACTCCAAGAAGGAGACAAAGAAACGTTAAAGTAATACTCAAGAATATCATAGCACTGTCCTATTCCATATGACTCAATAAGAGCATCTGAAGCCCATTGCTCTACATTTAAATTTAATGATGGCTTTTTTTCATACTTTGCAGTATGATGCTTGCTGTATCTTGAAAGCAAAGCCATTCGGTCTTTGCGTTCGGCCATTATTCGTTAATCTCAGCCTTTGCTTCGTTAATTTTTTCAGTTAGTCTGTTTTCAACAAATTGATAGACACGATCAAATGCTTGATTTATATTTTCTCCATTTTTACGTGAATCAACAATTCCAAGATCAATTCTTAGTGATTGAAAGTTGCCAAGATTAAGTGTGTATCCTAATGTAACAGATACCTTTGTGTCTTCGTTTTCCATTTCATACCCTTCGTTAAATAGACTCATTCCACACTGGAATAAACCTTCCATCTTCAGTTCTTCTATATGTAAGTATACCGTCTCCCATCCTGCGTGTCAACTCTTGCTGCGATGGTGTAATGTCGTTTGTTATTAAATTATCTTTTCTTGGTCTACCAATATGGTATGAAGCAAGTATATCACGAATCTCTTTTACTTGTGATTCTGAGTAATATGACCTAACTTGAAATCCTCTTGCTCCACCCTTTTGTGATCCAGTTGGAAAAGGAATGACTCCTCGTTTCATTAGTGATGGCATATATTTTTTATGACGATTAACTAAATCAGCAGTCTGGCCAACTGTGTATGCTCTTTCTCTTTTATTTTTAAAATCACTAACTAAACAACTTTCAATTCTATCTTGTGTAATGTTATAAACAGACATTATTCCATTAGATCTATTTATATGATAAATTCTAACAAGGTCTTTATTAAGAAACCAAACCTTTTTATTCCCCTGTATTATAGGGGACTCATTGTAGCCTTCGCTCTCAATACTTCCTTTTTTAGTAGCCATTGTCCCTCTGCCGTTGCTGTAGGTGGATGAAAAAATCTTCGTGATCCACAGTATATGCAATGAATTTCCAAATGATCAATTTTACTGTACTGTCTGTCTATGAACATTTTCCGTGTACATTTTATACATTTTATCATTCTTAATTTGGAATTCCAATTATAATAAGATTAACATCAACAGACATATCTCCAGTTGTTCCAAATCTAACAATTCCCTCAACTTTAGATGTTGTAACGGTTTTTAAAACTACTGAAACATTTTTACCAGCATCTGTGCCACCGATATTAATTGGTGTTGCAGTAGCAATTGGTGCATATTTAAAATCAGTTGGAAAATCATAAGAAAACGCAACTTCTGTTCCAGCATTTCGTGTAGAACTGTTTACAACGCTCACATATCCACCAATAATTCTAGCCTCAGAAGCCTTTACACTTTGTTTTCCAACCCCTTGTGTATCTACTGTTACATACTTGTATACTGCTGGAGATATTTGTGAAGATAAATCATTTATTGCTGTAGCCAACTGATAGATATAGGAAACATCTAGTGGTTGGCCTCGCTCTGGTAGTGGTAGTTTTGCCATAATATATCTATTATACCATCAAACATTTTCCTGTGTTGACTCAAAAAGGGTTGAGCCTGTATATCTTTGTTTTGGAAATGTTGGTACTTGTACAGCAATCTGTACCTTATTTGCACTAGACTTAATAACTGTAGAATATGTTGTTGTAAAAACAGTAGAAACAAACTGCCATGGTTCATTATCCCATTTTATATAAACATCAAATTCAGACTTTGTCCCAGCCTCTGGAACCCACACTGCGGTAACTACCTCGTTTGTCGAATCTATCGCAATTCTATAATCTATAACAGTTACATCTGGAAGAGCAACGTTATACTTAATTGACCAGTGAGAACTTCTATTTTTATCTTCTGATACAACTCTAAATCTGAAGGCATAGTCTTTATTTTCTCCAGATCTTTGTGGCAAAGAAGATTTTGGGATTATTACTTTTTTAATACCGTTATCTGGCAATGCCATTATTGAACATCCAAAGCAAACCTAAACTCAATATAGTTTGTTGTGTTTGCTAATTTAATTATAGGCTGTGCTCCTATATTTTTAATAATAGAATAACCACTCATTCCATACAATGGATTTGCAGTGCTATTGTTTTCCAATCTAATTGCATCAAGGCATATATAAAAATTATCTGTTACCGACCCACCATCTGTTACAGAAGCAAGAATTTTAACTACGTCAACTTGACTCCATGTAAAACCAGAACTTTTGTACAGTTCTTGTAATTGTTTTGTTGCAACTACATATCTATTTGTACTAAAGTCATGCTGACCTACTCCCGTTCCATTATTTAAGTTTATTTCAAACCTTGCCCATTCTCCAGAATTATGAATGTCTGATGACGCAAACTCAACAATAATTTTTACATTGTCTGGAACGGCGGTAGATTCTCCATTTTTATTGATTACAGTAAATGCCAATTTAATTTCATCAGTTGGAGCATTTCTATTAAAGTCTAATTCTGCTCCAGTTAAATGAAGGTGTTCAGATCCAGCATTAATAACAAGGCGATTATTAATATCAGTTGATATGCTTGACAGATCTCCTCTAAGAACAACAATGTTATTAAAGAACCTGCACCTTTCATATCTTAAATATCTATTTTGATTTGTAAAAATACGATTATCGGCATTTGTTTGAAACACACGATTTGATACATTTATAACGTTGTTTTGTAAATCTCCATCTAGTGGTTCGTATATAATTGGAATAGATGTTGCTGTAGTTGTAGTATGATATTCCCAGTTCTCATCTTGAGTAAATGCATAAATTGACTTACTGTCATATGCTCCTGTAGAAGTATTTGATCCCGCAGAAAATATACCAACCTCTGTTATTTCATATCTTTCTTCTGATGGAAGTTCTGCCGTAAAAACAAGTTTTGTTATATTATCTTCAGAGACATAACCACGAGAAATAATTGGAACACGAAACATTTCAAAATTAAGTCTTTCCTTGTTAGAATAGTCACCAAGAACGCCATCTGATGCTAATGGCTTTGCTCCACAGCCAAGGGCAATATATGAGGCATAGGCTGGAGCCTGTCCTAGTAGGTATTTTGCTAAAATATTTTTTCCAGTATTAGTAATCATTTAATTCACCTCATATATTGTATCATTAAATATATCCCCACCATTAAGGATTTGTACCTCTACTTGCTCATCTTTTTCTAAGTTAACTACATTTATTATTAAATTTCCCGTATCGGAGTCAATATATGCTGTTTCATTGTTTCCACCAGTTCCGACTGTAGGTATTTTTTTGTCTAGTTGTATTGGAAATTTTTTAAAATAACTCTCTAAAGTATCTTGTAATGAAATAATATTTTGCGGATTGTATTGATAGTTTAATAATGTCAGGTTTTTGATTGGTTGATAAATAACATTTTGACCACTGACAATATCTGATCTTGATATATTAATAATTTCTTGCCCACCTATGTCTTCAAAAACAAGATCAGTCATTATTTCTATTGGAAGTGACTCATCTGTTATAACAAAAATATCTTTAGATGCTGCAAGAACACCTTCTGATGCAGTAGATGCATTAGGTATTGGCAGATTTGGTGTTGCTTCAACCATCTTATACCTCACTCAGATATATATTCATATCTGGACCTTCTGAGTTTTTTGCATACTCTATATTATATACTACAAACCTACTTGAAACACCAGAAACTTGATCAACTAGGTCATTATCTTTATAGTCAATAGTAACAATATCTCCTAGTTGTAAGGTTGGAGTTGCAAAAATTTTTAAGCCTACAGACCTTCTAGGCTTAATCACTTTATTAACAATCCATTCCATTAAACTATTAGCGTCATCCTGTGTCTGAATATAAGGGGTTTCTAATGAAAAATCTTTTTTGCCGTATGTCATTCTACTAACTTTTATATCTTTAAAGTCATTGTCGTACTTAATTGGAGATTTAATTAAATTTGAACCTGAAATATCTGGATTTGAAAAATCACTATTTTTACTAAAATATTCATCCATAGTTAACTCGTGCTGGGATTCTTGTGTAAATGTTACGCCCTGAATTCTTAAATAATTTCCAGTTGTTTCGTCAAGGCTAATGGCAGTATCTGTTGAATTAAAAATTAAAAACTCTGCTCCATATGAACCTGCTCTAAATCCAGAAACAACATATCCTTTTATTTTATTAAATGTTGGTGAAAGTTTTGCATAAAGAGCGGGATATGCTTTATCATATCTGATATTAAAGTATGCTGCCTCTCTCATAATACAACCAAACTCTTCAAAGTACATATTATACTCTGGTGGTTGTGATGCGCTTATTCCTGACAAATATGTTGACTGAACTATTCCACTCATAGCGTACTTTCTAAATGATTCATTTACATCAATTTCTTGGTCGCTAACTGCTGACATCACTGGGGTATCTAGTGCAAAAGTTGTGTTTTGACTATAGTTATTAGTTAGTGCATAAAGGTTTTCAAACATACATCTTGCAGATCCACGAACAAACATAGCCATATTATTATAGACTGGAAGTGGAGATGTATCATCTACTGTAGATACTAACCTGTTGTTTATGTATAGATAAAATCGTCTTATGTTTCCAAGGTCTTGATATTCTACTGCTAGATCATATACTGTTGGATTTTCTTCTCCAACCATCCTTGACTGCCCCGTAAATTTGCCGTCATCAACAATAATATTTGTTAGTCCGCCCCACAATTTTACTGGGATAGCGTTTGATGTAACCGAATCTCTCATCACTTTGTAAAAAATTACATTGTCTAGATTTTCTGCAGAATTACTATAACTATTAACATTGTTTTCAGTTAGTGCTAATATTTCAAAATAGTAGCCAACGTTAGTTGATGGGTTTAACATTACTGCTAGACCGCCAGAACCTGCGCTAATATTAATATTTTGTTCTGGTGAATTACCAGTTACAACAAAGTATGTATCGCTGCCAATTGGAGTTTGGCCACGATTTTCATTATTTTCAATTTTACCAATAATTCTCATTCGTGTTCCAAAATGTTTAAACTTATTTGTTAGTGGCTTGTGCACATAAGAAACAAAGTCAATACCACTCTGTGTTGTTGTAAAAGATGGACCATTTAATATAAAAGCAGAAGACTGAATAGTTCCACTCTGTGTTGTTTTTAATTTATTAAGATCTGTTTCTGTTCCATAATATTGTGAAAGAAAGTTTTTAATAATTCCAGTTCTAACAGATTGTTGTGCTAATGAGTTTGAAACGCCTGCTGCCTGTGTGTCTAAGGTAAATTCTTTTATTTTAGCATCAACAGATGACTGATCTGCAAGACTAAACAATAGTTCTGATTTCATAGTGCAACCACGAACAGAATCGTTTGATGTCCAATAAGGGTCTAACCCAGCATTGTGCGATACAACTTGTGTTCCAAACTGACCCCTACCATGTTTTGCAACTGGGCCATTTTTAAGTTTTGTAATACCATTAATATTTTGATAATTTGGAACAGAATAAATTCTTACTAGGCCAGTTGGATATATTTTACCATTATGAGTTAATTTAGAAAAATAATTTTGATATTCAAGTACGTTGTTAATCCAAACATTGCCATATCCAGTTATGCTATATTCTACTGCATCAAACTTAATAACTTCTCCATTTGAATAAAAGTATCCATTATATCTAGATAGCCAGTAAATTCCTTCTCCAAGATCCATCACGTTATTAAGCAAAGTATTGTTTGCAACATATGGGACAGTGGTAGACAAATTTGAATTAAGGGGAATTGCTGCAAGAGTATAACTGGACTGATTGTTTGATTGATTGTTAACCGATTTTGCATTTTGATCACCAGTTACCTCCCATAAAAGTACTGGCTTATAAATCCATGTTTTTTCTTGGTCTATAAGGCTTGCCTGTTTAAGCGATCCGTATGTTTTTTGTATGTACCTAGTCTTATAATTAATGCTACCGTCATTAAAAATATCATTATTTTGAGAAGAAACAGATATTATGTTTGCCAGTTTATTTTTACTTGCCTTGTTTTGTAACACTCCATCTTTGATAAAATCTTTAGATCCGTATAACTCAAAATCTGTAAGTCTTTCGTCTACAGTTGGAAGAATATAGTTTTTGCTCATCATAACAAAATTATTGTATTCATCAAAAAACATTGCTGTTTGAGTTGATACAGCAAGTTCATTTAAAACTTCTGCAACTGTTGTATCTGGAGATATAAAGAAGTATGGAATTATCGGATCAGGCTCTCCTGGTGTTCTCTTAAAAATGTAGTTAGAAAAACCAATAGAATCAAGAATCATAGCAACTGCATAACTAAGAGATGCACTAGTTGCAAGAGTTTGTGGAGCAGTTATTGATTCAAAATAAAAAAACATATCTCTCAATTTTAAAGATACCTGTCTATTTTCATTATCAACTTCAGGGAAACCTTCTGTGTACATTGTTTTAATTGGTACAAAATAGTCATTACCATTTACATTAATAATAATTTCATAAAATTTAATTTGAATATTTTTACTTATATAGTTTTTTACTATGCTTGAATTATTATTAATATTAAATGCTTGATCATAATCAAACAAATTTAGGGTACCGTTTGATGCAAGTAATTGACCAACTGGAAGACCTGACAAGCCAAGATCAGATGCAGTCTTTGTAATTGAAAAGTCAACAGTTTTATCTGAAAGATCTACAACTAGTCTTGGAGATAACTCGATTAAGTCAAAAGTTGAGTCTGATTTTGTCATTGTTTCTACAACAACTCGAAGCCCTTCAATGTATTCAAATTCTCTGTAAACATTTTTACCATCAGTAGGACTTGAGTATATTATTGGTGATGTTAAATCTGTAACAAAATTTGTAAGTCTATCTACCGATTCATCTGCAACATCCCAACCATAAGTTGGTATAAAGGTTTCATATCTATTTTCAAACCATATATGATAAACACCAAGATCTAAATCATTTTCCTTAATTAAATATGCATAACCATTAATGCTTTTTTCTGGAAGAAAGTTAGTAGATGAATACTCTTCTGATTTTATAAAAACATCTCTATATCTGTTTGGAACTATTAATCCATAAGATAACTCTAAGTAGCCATCTTCTGAAATTAACGGTGTCCCATCTCTTCTTGTTGATGATGCATTGAATGATTTTATGTCTATCCAATTGTTATCTTTTAATGATTGGATCTTCCACCTAACAGGAGTTCTTTTGTTAAAGTCCCCATAAAATGGATCTAAAAAAGATCCGCTTGACTTTGAGAATGGACCAAGGTCAACAGACCCAATATGTGTTTGCATTTTTACAATTACACGATTTGTAGGAACTTTATTTTCATAAACAACAAAAGGGGCTGCATCTGAAATATAATGCTGACCGTTTATTACTTTGTTTGATATTCCATACTCAATGCCCTCTTCTGTTCTATAAGATGTCCAATATTTAAAGTAGTCATCTTTATCTGGCATGTAATATCTTGGTCTATCGGCCATGTTAGTATTGGTATGGTGTATGTATGAGTTTCTTAAATATTTAGCCTTATTAATACCAGATCTAGGTCTAAACTTAGAAAAACAATTTTCTAAAGAATAAAAAAGTTTTACTTTGTCTTTCTTTGGAGTTAAAGTAATTGGTTGATTTAAATCATCAACACCACCGTCTAAACTAATGTCAGCATCTGTTGCACCATAATAAAATTTAACAGCAGAAAACTCATTTTCGTTCATATCAAAACTATTGATTAAACTGTTATAAATAGATGATGGTTCTGCTGGCCTATATCTGTAGTTACCAATCTTTTTAATATTATTGGGAATATTCATATTCCACTCAGCAATAACTGCTGATTGTGTTCTAATTACTGAAGAAGTTTCCAGGTGATTTTTTAATTCATCATTCTGAAACATACTACGCTTCTTCCAGTGTTACTGAGACATTCCAAAAATCATAGTTTGAGTTTCCACGCTTAACAACAGTATATTGAAATGAAGAGAAGAACATTTCAATTACTTGATTGTATTGTGACAAATGACCGTATGCTGCATCATTCTTGCCAAAATTAGAATACTTATCATATGCAAGATAAACCCAGAATGAACCTTTATGGTTTTCATACCAGTCAAGCATTTCGACTCCGCCTGCGCCTCCGTCAGAAGTATACTGACTATCTGCGCCTGTAGGTTTTCCATAAGAGTCATTGTAATTAGATAAACCATTTGATGAATTAAAGTCTGGTGATAAGGCATATGCTCGTGATGGCAACATGTTCCAAGATGTAGAAATTGTTAGTTTATCAGCGATATGATAAGACCTCATCCTTCCATTAATCATTCTTTCACGTTTTTCAATTCTATCTTGGTCTATGGCTATTTCTGATCTATTATCATCAGATAATATTAAAAATTGGTTTAATGATTCATTATCTACTTGTGTTCCTATCTCTGCACCTATTTCATAGCCATTTGGTACATAAACACCATTAACCAATGTGCCAGAGTTTTCTGACCAGAGCATTGCTTGTGGTCTTCCATATTTTTTTCTACCCGCCATATATGGAACAGCATTAGGATTTGTGGCCATTAAAATCTATTCCCCTTTAATCTCATATTGTCTACCTGCTTAATCTTAGCCATTACTGTGTTTGCAATATCACTTGCATTAGCGTCTGATTTAACATTTACTACTAACTCATAATTATACACTGAAGATGATTTGTCTGATCCAGAATTAATTGCTTTCATTCTATCTACTCCGTAAGAGTCTACAGCATATTTGCTCATAACAAATTCTCCTGGAGTTAACATTGCTGGAACAGTATCCGTTCCTCTTGCAAATCCTCCTGCTGTAAAGTAATTAGGAACAATACCACCTTTTGCTCTATATAATGCAGAAGATGGTATTGTTATAACTTGTCCTGGTCTAATTAAATTTGGATTTGAAATTTGTGGATTAGCCTTAATAACATCTGCAAGTTTTACTCCCGCAGTTGCTGCAATTCCGCTTAGGGTATTACCAGATTTAACCGTTACACTTGAACCTGCTTGTCCAAATGGTGTGCCAGTTGTTTTTGCAACCCCAGTAGACCCAGTAGACCCAGTAGACCCAGTAGACCCAGTAGACCCAGTAGACCCTGTTTTAGTATCTTGTGCTGTAATACTTTGTTGCTGTGCTGTAACACTTGCTGGAACTCCTGCAGCATACTCTTGAATCTTTGATAAAATTGACTCCCACTTCTTATCAATTGCTGCTGCAGATGTTAATAGTGCACCAAATGCTGTATTTAAATCCTTTGATGCAAGTGCAGATGCATCAATTTTTGCAAATGTTAAATCCCATTCTCCACGAGTTTTTCCCATTACGTTTAATGAGGAAACTTGTTTATCTATTTGAGTTTGTAAAACAGTGTTTTGGTATGTTAGTGCATCTATGTTTGTTTGAATTGGACGAATCTTGGTATTCTCAATATTATAAATTTCATCTTCTTTTGTTTTAATTTTAGCAAGTTCTGTATTTTGAAGTTGTTGCAAGTTATAAATTTCATCTTGCTTCTTTTGAATGTCTGCAACTATTTTAAGCCTTGCTGGATCATTTTCCATTGCATAAAGTTTTTGAGCATTTTGATATTGTTTTTCTTGAATTTGAATTTGTGTCAAACCAGACTGTGGCCCCTTTAGATTTCCTAAAGCATTTTGCCTTGCTTGTTCAATAACATCAATTTGCGATGTAGCATATTGATCAGCATTTGCCTGTCTCATTTCCTGTGCAGCCTTTGCTGCTGCAGCAATATCACCTTGAGTTAGTGCATCAGCAAGACCAAGTTGTCTACCTTGTTGAGCAATTATTTGATCATTAATTGCCTTTACCTTATTGAGGTTTTTTACTTGTTCGTCATAAGATTTATTAACAGCATCTGCTTGATGAGAAATAACAGCAAGATCATTTCCATAAATTATATTTTCATCCTGAATTGTTTTTATTGCCCGATTTCCAAATATTGGACTTGTGTCAAGTTGTCTATCTAATGATTCTATTTCAGTTTGAAGGGCCCCTATTGGTCTTGTATATGCGATTTCAATGTTTCTTTGGGCATCAGATATTGACTGATTAATACCATCAATTTGTTTTTGGAATGGAAGTAGTTCTGTCTGGTAATCTGCAATCTTTTGATTATTTGCGTCTAATTGTTGTCCAAGTGGGCCAGTTGTAATTAGTGCTTCTTGTACAGAAAACATTTCATTTACTAGTTGTCTGCCTTCTTGTGCTGCCCCTGCAAAATCTCCCATTGCAAGTTTTACACGAATATCGATTGATGTCTTTTCTGCAATTGAATCAATGTAGTCTTTTATATCTCCTGCTTCAATCTTTCCATCTTTAAGATCTTTAATTAGTTCCTTTGCAATATCAGGATCTGATAAAGCCTCATTAATTTGATCAGCACTATATCCTGCCTCTTTCATAGATTTTGCTAGTCCTGGGGCATTCTTTGAAATAGCAAAGTCTGAGTTTGCTTGTCTTGCTTTTGTTAGTGCATTAAGTCTTGATGTTTCATCAGATGCTGCTTGAATGTCTGCAATAAATTTTTTCATTTCTTCAGAACCATTTTTGCCAAGTGCACCTGATGCAATACCTGCTGCTACTGCAGAATCTTCTACAGTTTTTAGTGCATCGGATGTGCTCATTCCAGAAGCAATAAGAATTTTAAATGCTTCATCTTGATTTTTTGTTGTTTCTAAAACTTCTTTTTGTGCAACATTGAATTCTCCAATTACTGCTTCACGGTATGTTTGCATAACAGCCTGGCCTTCTTTTGTTAATCCAGTAATGTTTGCTTTTGTTTTTGGTTTATTATTTTCATAAGTAAACATATTTTTGCCCTTTGGCAATGATGCAAACTTATTAAAATCATCTGCATTCATTCCAGAAATCATATCTCTAAATTCTTTTGGAACACCAAGTTTAACCATTCTTTGTTGTAAGCCATCAAATAAGGAAAACATTTTTGAAACATCTTTTTGGGCTTGTTTTCCGCTAAATGCTGCAATCATAGATTTTAGTGGGGCTGTTGCATCAAAGGCTGCATTACGAACATTTTTAACTCTCATTGCAAGTGAGTCAAGGAAGTCTAACGGATTTGATCCTGCTGAATTTGTATTTGTATTAGTATTAGGTGCTGGAGTATTTGCTGGAATTGATGGTGGTATTTTATTTGGCAATAGATCATTTGCAATCATTCCAGTAACGGAAGTGTCTGTTACTACTGATGGTATAGATTTATTTTTTCTATACTGTTCAATTTCTGATTTTCCAATTGTCTTAGAGAGTTCTATATAAGTAAGAACTACACTCTTTTGAATTTTTGGATCTTTGTCTTTCCACTTGTCCCAATCACTTATTAAAGCACTCATATCTGGCATATCTGGATTTGCTTTAATTATATCTTGTATTACAGTAAGAGTTACAGGCTCAGTTCCAATTTTACTATCTACGCTATCTATTAATGCACTTAGTTTTTCTAGGTTTCCCTTTGTTTTTAAGAATACTTCTAAGTCTAACTCTTTACCATCAAGTAGCATTAATTTACTTAAGGTATTCATATTATTTTCAAATGTTGCTGCACCTTCTTTTGATGTCATCTTTACAAAAATATCTTGTGCAGTTTTTTTATCAAAATTAGAAAGTATTCCAAGTAGTTGCTGAATTTTACCAGGATCTTGTATTTGAAGTGCTGCCTTAATTTGTGTTTCCATGCCATCTTCATCTTTACCAAATATATTCAACAAGTTTGTTGCAGAAACAGGATCTAGTTGACCACCAGAAACTATTGTATTGATTAAAACTTCTATCTTTTCTGACTCAAGTTCTTTGGTTTGTGAAAGAAGTGCTTTGGCAAGTGGTGCTGCATCCCCAGTGTATTTTGCAGAAACAGCATTTCTTGATGCAGAAATAACTGCATTTTTATTCATACCTATCTGACCAGGAAGTTTACCCTTTAGTGATTTATCAAATAGGTCAGATGTTTGTTTTAAACTTTTTTCTGTAAACGAGTTTATTTTTGCATCATCTTTTGCTTGTTGTTTTTTAACATCTTTTATCTTTCCATCTATTACTAATTGTTTTGCTTTATCTGCAGTTGCTAGTTTTTGTGCTTCAAGTTTGCGTATTTCATCATCATACATTTTATTTTGTGCATCTCTTTGAGCCTGTATTATTGCTAAATTTTGTGACTGAAGTGCTTGTGCTGCAGCAAAAGAATCTGTAGAAACAGGTGATGTTCTACCAGTTCTTTGAGCATTTGTTGCTGCCGTTGTCATTGCATCTGTAATTTCATTTTGCGTATTAATTATTTTAATTCTAATTGTAAGAGGATCAACAAGCAGGTTTTGTCCATCTGGTCCAACAAGATTTGTTATTTCACCCTGAATCTTTGTTCCAATTGTCATGTTTCCAAGATCTAAACCAATTTGTCTTGCTACACTATATGCTTGTTCAGCAGTTAATATCCCGTCAGAAATATAGGCAGAAAGTTGTAACGCTATCTTCTTAGATGCTTGATCTCCACCTGCTACAAAGTCTTTTACAAAAGATTCTTTTATAGACTTTCCAACATCTGATTCGAAGAAGCCTGTTCCAAATTGACTCTTCCCTCTTTCAAATATCTTTGTATATCTATCAGCACTACCTTCTTGTCTCTTTCTTGAATAAAGTTCTGAGGCTCCAACCTTGCCTGTTATTTCACCAATTTTTTTCATCTTGTCTGTTGTTGCCGATATGGAATTAATATAGTCAACTTGCTTCTTAACGGTTGCATCAAAGTGTTTTTTCATTAGCCATACAGATCCCGCTGCTGCTGTCAAGCCGAGAACAAGCCCTTGTGGGCCACTAAGACTAGCAAGCATCGGAGCCATACCAGCCAGTGCAGAGGCCCCAAATAGGCCACCAGTGACCTTAGCATCGGCTCCCATCATCATCGCACCCATAGCAACTCCACCCATTGCTGCAGATGCTCCTCCAGAGTATCTTCCAACTTTTTCCTGACGAGCCATACGTGATGCTGCTTTTTCTTGTTTTGCTAAAACCTTAGAGTTTATAATTCTTTCAGAATCAATTTTTGCTTGCTCACGCATTGTTTGTTTTTGTATTAGAGCGTTTGCTTTTTCTGTTTCTGCAACTACAAGTCTTCTTCTGTATTGAGATAGCGCTTGTTCTATTTCTCTTGATGATAAGTTGTTTCTTAGTTTTAATAAACGTGCCTGCTCCTGCATAGCATTTGTAATTCTTCCTTGTGCATTCTTGCTTAGTGGAGACTCAGTTCCAAGTCCCTGGAATCTTGGGTCACCAGCATCACGCCTTGCAGCAAAGGCTGTTGCCTGAGATCTTGTTGCTGTTGGCTGCCCTCCAGTTTTACTAACGTCTGGAGTTCTTGTTTCTGTTCCTTTGCCAGTTACTCTACCAGTTGCAACAGCAGAAGTGTTTTGTCCAGTGTAAGGTATAAATCTACCAGTCTTTGAATCAAAGTAATACTCAGACTTTTTAACTGTTTCGAGTCCGCCCCTTACTGGTCTACCTTGATTATCAAGAACAGATGTATTCATAAACATCTTATTTTCATTCATCTTCTTAAACCAATTAGAATCTGAAATTCTATCAGACATTATGTTATCTGTAAGTCTTGCATTAACATATGCACTAGGGGACTTGCTTAAAAACGACAAGCCTTTTGCTTTGGATGGATTGACTGTCATTAAATCTCTTGCTTTTATTTCAAGTTCTGCAAGAGCCTTTACATGTTTTTGATTTTGTGGATCGAATGGATGACTTCCCTGTTTAATAATTGATTGAATTGCAGACTGGAGATTTTTGTTTTGTGTAGCATCAATTGCAAGCGGGTTTCCACTTTTATTATTCCATTCTAATATTTTTTCAAATCTAGATTTATTTCCTGGGTCATTTGTTTTAACAAATTCATTTACAACTCTGTAATCTGGACCTATTTGACCAAGAGAATATTTTTCATTTTTTGATGCTGGTCTTGATTTTCCTGATTGTGCATCTTCTAAACTATCATATACTTTTACTGCTTGAGCATGGGACGCATCAAGTTTAAACATTTTATCAACCGATTCCATTGCAGTTTTTCTTGTTAATGGAGAGTTAGACTTTAAATCTTTTGCTAATTGTGTGTCATTTCCTGATCCGTCTTTCATGTTAGAAAGGAAATCTGTATACTTTCTAATTGTTTTATCTGACTTAATGCCAGCAGGGTTTGATGCTGCTACTTTTATTTCATCCCAAACTTTTTTAGCCTTTGGGTTATTAGCAGCAATATCTCCAGCACGTTTTGACTGACCACCAGATGTAACGTTATTTAAAAATTTACTAATATTAAATAGGTTTGATCTTGCATATTTACCAGTTTGTGCATCAGGTGCAATTCCAAATCTGTAATTAAATCTTTCTTGCATTCGCTCAAGGTTGACTCCATTTGTTCCACCCATGTTTGTCCAGAATGTTTTGCTGCTTGGATCATAAATCATCTTTTCCATTAAACTTTGTCTAAATGCTGGACCTGCTGACTTCTTCCATCGTCCTTTAAGTTGTGGGGCTAGGTTTGAAGATTTTATTTGATTATCTGACCAATCAAAGAACTTTTGCATTTCAATTTGTGATTGATTTTTTGCTGCTGGAGATAGTTCTGGAATAGAACCTGCCATATATCCAGGAGTCTTTCCAGCCATCATTGCATGTAAGAAATCAATATTTTTTGCGGTTACATCTGCTGGTAAAACTGCTTCTCCTGGAGCAAGAAATGCTGCCTGTACATCTCCCGCACCTTTTGGACCAGGTACTTGCAATACTCCTTTTGCATATCGTTTAACTGGTCTACCTTGTCCACCAGGTAATTTTGAAACTGCTGCAGCAGCGCCTGGTGATGCAAATAGTCCAGGAGAAGATGCTGCAAGGGCTCTGGCTTGTGATCCTGCATTTGCATATGAGTTTGCTAATTTTTGAAGTGCAATGCTTTCAACATTAAATACCTGAATAAGTTTTGAATGTGAACCATGTAACGCATTAGATGATGATAGGTTTTCAATTTCTTGTTGTGTTAAATAATCAAAGCCCCCACCTAAAACTTTATTTTGACCATTTAATTTTGCCATTCCACCTCTAATTAATGCAAATAACTTAATTAAATTTGCAAGACCGTTTGCAAGCAAACCAAATGTCATTAAGAATATTGGACCAATTCCAGCAACGACTGCTGTAAGAATTGTTACAAACTTTTTAGTTCCATCAGATAAGTTATTAAACTTTTCAAATAGTTTACCAATAAATTCAACAACTGGTGTTAATGCTTGTAAGAATTGTTTTCCTATTGGCATAATAGTTTGTTTAAATTGTTCTACTGCTGCTTGAAACTTAACTCCAACTGCATCTTCAATCTTTCCCATTTCTCGCTCAGAAATAATGGCTAACTCTTCAAGTGAAGCACCAGATAGTTGAAGGGCTCTTGAGGCTTGGCTTCCTTCTTTTACTACGTTTTGAAATAATGTTGATATTCTTGAAAACTGGAACTTACCAAACAATTGCTCAATTGCTCTTGCACGGTTTAGTGGGTCTAACTCATCTAGGGCTCTTGCTAATCCTACTACGGTTCCTTTTAGATCTCCAGCATTTCCTTCTACAATACCCTTGATATTTATGCCCATTGCTGCAAGCATTTCAGATGTTTTCTTTGTTGGGTTAATCATAGATGCAAGACCAGACTTTAATGCGTTAGCACCTTCTGATGCATTAATTCCGCCTTCTTTCATAGCAGTCATAAAGAAGGCAAGATCTTCTACATCTCCACCAAGTTGTCTTACAACTGGTGCTGCTTTAGGAATTGCAATTGTTAAATCTTCAATAGAAAGAACAGTCTGGTTTTCAACTGCGTTAAGGAAATTAATTTTCTTTGCAAGATCTTCTGCTGACAGTCCAAATGCATTTTGTAAAGATATAGTTGTTTCTAGTGCTTGCTGTTGTTCTACCTGTCCAAGAACTGCAAGTTTGTTTGCCTGTTTTACCTGTGCGTCAAGTGCTGCTCCTTGAAAGCCTGCTGCTGCAGCGGTTGCTGCCATTTCCATTGTATCTTTAACTGCAATACCAAATTTAGTATATTCCATACCAATTTTTTTAATATTTTCAACTGCTATGTCTGTTGTTGCATTATCAGTAAAGGCATCTCCATATACACGTTGGAACTTTATTGTTGCTGCTTCCATTTCTTTAAATGCTCTTGCAGCATATGAAGCAAGCATTCCTAGAGGGATTGTAAGTCCAACCATTAACTGGCGACCAGCCCACTGAGTGTTTTTACCAAAGTTTAGAAGTTGTGTTGATCCTTGTTTAAGCAACTGATTTAGGAATTGCTGTCTTTGTGCAGCATATTGAATTCTTGTTCCAAGTTCGGTAAATTGGCCGTTTGCCATCATTAAAGTTTTTGGCATAATTCTTATTGCATCAGCAAAACCACCATTTGCTTTTTGCAATTGAACGTATTGTGTCTGTAAGGCCTTTACTCTGTCTCTACGTGCACGGTTAATAATTTCTCGTTCTTGAGCAAACATGTTGGTTAGTGATTTTGTGTTTGCCGTGGCAGCAGCAGCCGTGTACCTAAAGTACTGGCCCATGCTTAACTTATTTTTTTCAAGAGCAGATGTAAATGATTGAGTACTTGTTGCTACTTTTGCTTGAGATGCAGCAAACTTTCCAGTTGCATTAACTGACTGGATAAGTTGTGCATTAAGACCTTTTTGTGCATTTGTTGCTGCAAGGTTTCCCTGAGCAAGCGTTTGATGAAACTTGCTTAAACCAGCCTGAAGTGTTCTTAATTGTGTTAAGGCGTCAGCCGTATTAAAATTTATGCCTATATTAGCATTTACGTCTGACAATTTTCATAACACCTCCCCTAAAAACTACTTGCTGATTGTTGCAATAAGATTATTGTTTGTAGCAACATCGCTTCCTGATGCGGCCTCAATGATCTCGTATACTGTTGGAAGGTCTAGAAGGTCTTCTAGTGATTCCTTATTTTCTGAAAATTCTGGTTTGTATTGTTTCATTGCGATTTGTACGCAGTCAAGCAATACGTCCATTGACTTGTCGTTATCATCTGCAACAAGTGCTAGATCGCTAAATCGTTTTACAAATGGACGAAGTAGTGAAATCTTTAGTGGTTGAACCTGTAATGTGGTTCCGTCTACTAGTGTAACTGTCTTTCTATTTGCTTTTTCAGCCATTATTCCCCCTGGTTTAGTTAGTTCATTATATCACAAACTAGTCTATTAAACTAGTCAATTTTTTCATAGGTTAGACCCATACCAATTCCAAAACCTTTATTTGCAGCGTTTTGTCCTTGTAATGCAAGTATATCATTAGGATTTTGAGTTGCTCCTTTGCTATATACCCTTGCTTTCATGGCCTCCCACTCATCTTGTTTTCCAGATTGTTTATCTAGATCTACACCTTGCATTGCTGCAAGGAATTTTTTTTCTGCGTAATCTAACTCTCTTTTAACAGATAGAGTTGACGTTATTTCTGGCATAGACATAGATTCTTCTAGTTCTTCATAGTCTTTCCAAATACCAAGTAAAAACGCTTCTGACTCAAGTTTTGCTAAGTCTAGTGTTTCCCAAGTTGATCCACTATCTGTTGCTTGTTTTTTTACTGGCTCTTTAGATTTTTCATTTACCTTAATTCCTGCTGCAATATCTAAAAGGTGATAAATATCTTTTAATGTAAAATTGTCTTCAACTAATTCTTTTGATAATGAAATTTTTGGATAATATTGTTTCATGCATATTCGGGCACACTCAACTAAAGCATTAATTGCTTCATCATCATTTTTTGCTAATTTCACATACTCAAAAACAATCATAAACTGTCTTAGATATTTTATTTTTAATGGTGTAATAAATAACTCTGTACCATCTATAAGAGTTAAATAATCACTTTGATATACTTCTGTAGCCATTTATATAGTATACCAAACAGAAAGGCCCAACCCCGAAGGATTGAGCCTCTCATATATTAAGTTGTATTACGCTATTACGTAAGTACGATCTACGATCTTTCCGTATGATGCATTATCATTTGGAAGAAGGCGGAATGATACTTCGAACATTGTTGCTTCGTCTCTCTTTGCTGCTACTGTAACATTTTCAATTGAAAGTGCACGGTATGCAACATAGATACGCTCAGCAGTAATGGAAGCGTCTCCAGTTCCTGGACCAACTGCAATTAAACCACGCTCAACTGGGACATCTCCGATGTCGCCTGCTGAAAGTCTAAGGGTTGGGTTTGATGAAACTGTTCCTAGATCAGTTCCTTTTCCTGCTAAGGAAAATAGAAGATTTTCTAGTGTTGATTCTGCGAATGTAGTATTTAGGTTTACCTGCATGCCTTGCTTAAATAACTTAGCAACGTCAAGTACCTGGTCTACTGCTACCTCGCCGAAATCTGGTTGGAATTGAATTTCCAAACCATTCATTGTATATCCAACATTACGGAAGTCTGCGTCATCTGCAAGGGTATCCTTGTATGAGTCGCCTGCTACGTATGCTGGCATGTCTGCGTCTGCAAGTGCGCCATCTTCATATGTGAAGAGTGCTGCTGCTCCAACGATAATATCGTTTGAACTACCACGTGTATATGCCATATATTTCACCTCTTTTTTCTTTATAGATTAAAGGGCTTGTTTCCTCATCTGTAATTATACAACCCTTTTATACAATACCTGTGTCTTGGTGATACTCAAAATCAATGATTATCTTGTTACCGCCATAGGTACGGGCTGTGCCAAAGTCAATAATGTCTCTTACTTCTTCAAGTTGATATACTCTAAATCTGTGGAAGAAGAACTTGCAGTCCATTCCGTCTATTTGACCTTTGGACTTTGCCCATTTATTAATCTCTTCTGCCGTTTCATCTTCACGATCCATCAAGCGTAATACTGCTTCTTGAACACGAATCATTTGCTCTGTAACACCCTCTGCTGTTGCGTAAAAATAATAAAGAAGTTGCTCTTGCTTTATGTGTGGAAAAGATGACCTACGCATACGAACAAGTCTATCCCATGTTGCCATAACACCAGCATACGAATATCTTTCATCATTTACTACAATCCATTGTTCGGTTAACTCGTCTATAGATGTTGGCCTAGAAGGAAAAAATGGCATTGGAACTTCTGCTAATTCAATAATTTTTTCCTGAAGATATTTATTAATCCATAAAACTGGAGTATTAAATGTTGATGTTGATTCTGCCATTATGATACAGCCCCTGCATTTGCTACCCAGTCATGACCGATCTTTCTGCCAAGACTTCTTCCACCTCTTTTACCTGCTTTAATATTTTTCTTAAATACTTGTGGTTTCTTAAAATGATCTTGCAATCCACTTGATCTTAAAAATGATTGCTTAAAATATATTCCAAAAAACTCATCTATAACCTTTTCAAACTGACCCTTAGTCTGTCCTCCAGGACTATCAACTACAACACCATCTTTAGAATAAAACTCTTCACCATTTATTTCAAACCTAAGTGCATTAGCCTTTTTAGGAAGAATAGTTACAGAAACACCTTTTTCCATTATTGTTGCTTTGTCATAAAATGGCACATTAGATCCATTTTTAATAGAAGATGACTGTTTTAATGCTGTACTAAATGTTATTCCAAGATTGTTTATTTTGTAATCTATGTCAAACAATCTTGCTTTTGGACTTCCTGACTTACCCCATTCATATATATGATGAAGCAGTTCTGGTGTTACTCTTGCATTTACATCAACATACTGTGAAGCAAGTTCTACAATTTCTGGTCCAAGTCTTTCATAAAGTTTACGCTTACCTGTTTGAACTCCTTCAAGAAATCCATAAGAATATTTAATAATATTGTCCATGTCTTTAATAAATGCCTTGTCGTCAAATTTTACTCTCATACATCTACCGCCTGATTTTCAGATCTACGTACTACTAAATTGTAATACTCAATGCCACCAAAGGGCCCTACAAATGGTTCTTGTGTTGCAACTTCAAAGATTGTAGATTTTCCTGCTCGTGGTCCTGCTGTTTCTGTATAAATATAATTACAATTTTTATCACGAACGTTTGTTAAAATAATGTTAGTTATTGAATGTGGAGCATCTAAACTTGAAATTCTTATGTCTGTTTTTACTCTACCAATAAGAGTTGTTTTTTGTGTAATATTTACATTTGGTTTTACTTCTTCATTTCCTGCTGTTCCTACAGCATTAAAATTAGCAGCAATAGTTTTATCTAAAATCCATGTTTTTTTAACATTTCCATATGTGCCTTGCTCAACATTTGGATAATAAATGTCGGCTTGCATTGGAAATATAAAATCTGGCTCTTCGCATATCATTAAATTATCCCTGGTTTAAGAAGAGTATTTGAATACTTGTCTAATATCTTATCTACTAGCATGTTTCCAGTTCCATCAAAAACTGATTTGTCAAATTGAATTCTAAATTGATCTGTGTTGTAAGCAGTAACGTATCTTTTATAATAATCTAATTTGCCACATTTAATGTCTTCCATTAATGTTTGAGTAGCATACTCGACATCTGATGGTATTGTTAGATACCCTGTAGATACAACAAATGTGTAATCATATCCTGCTGGGAAGGCAACGGTTCTAGATCCATAATATCCAAGGTCTCCTCTTCCTATTGGAAGGTTTGGAGGAGACATTTCTGAACGATTATATGCTTCATTTTCAACTCTTTGTATTGCAGAGTTATCTAAAGTTATTACAAAATCATATATATTATTTTCTTGATCTTCAATGTCATAAACTAAAACATTATTTTCATAAACTTTTAGTATTCTATTTGCATCATGCCATAGCGGGAAATAGTCTGTTCCTTGACCTACTGCCTGTATAATTTGCTTATGATTATAAAATCCATTTGGGATTATTGTGTCAATTATTGATCTTGATACTAACTCGAGCATTCTGTACTCTGCAATTTCAGAAGCAGTTGTTCCAATTTTATTTGCATTAACATATGGTCTAATGATGTCTAAGTTATCATTTAAAACAGTAGTTCCTGACAAATTTATTACCTTAAATAAAAACTTTCTGTCAAACTCTAGTTGTGATTGTGGTATTACATAAAGTATTTGTGAGTCTGAATTAGATGTTGTTGGAATAGTTTGAGATGAGTGATCCACCAAATCCTCAATATAAATAACATAGTCAGTGTTCGCTAGTGGAACATCCCATGTAGTTATAATTGGATAAGGTGGAACTCTCATAACCTCCATTATTTACTTACCAAATTCCTTGGCAACTTCTTCTGGTGTTGCAATACGAATATGTGAGCGAGTAAGCCACTTTTCAGAAGCATTTTTGTCAACAATATTATAGCCACGGTAAACCTTGCCTACCTCTGACCATGTAACGTTTTTTGTTGAGTAAATTGCTACTTTTTCTTTAACTTCAGTAGCCTTTGCACTCTTCTTTTTTGGGGATGCCTTTGGTGCTGTTGTTGCTCCAATAACTCCCTCTTCTACTGCGCCAAGTGCCTGAACTTCTTCAGGTGCCTCATATGCAGGTGCCTCAACTACTGCTTGAACTTCTTCTGCAATTGGAGTTTCTACAATAGGTTCTGCAACTGGCTCTTCAACAACTGGTGTTTCAAAAACTGGTGCTTCATATATTGTTTCTTCTACAATTGGATTTTCATTAATGTTTTCCATAATTCCTCCTTGTTAGTATTATATCATTATAAGTAATAAAGGGGAGTAAGAGCGTTAACTCCTACTCCCCCTAATTTTTACTGTTTACAGATTACTCTGCTGCAGCGTCTGCCCATGAGACAGCATCTTGTTCTTCCCATTGAATACCGAAGCGAACGAAGACTGTATATTCTACAGTGTCTTTCTTTGGCTTGTATTCACGGTTAACAGTGATATCTCTTTGGAATCCCCATACACGGTTCTGAGGGAATGTCAAGTCGACATATCCTGCAGGGTAGTATGGAACTTCCTGAACGTCAATTCCTAGAACACGTGTTGTACGTGCTCCACCGAATGTCTGTCCAGCGCCATCAAGGTATGCTTGACGGTTTGCAGCAGTACCTGCTGGACGGTTAGCAAATGCTTCTGCTACTGCGTCTGCAAGTGTACCGTTGTTCTTGATGATTCCTTGGAATGCATCTGTACCTGCGTAGAACTTAAGGTTTGACTTAAGTGCACGGTATTTACGTGGCATTGCAAGAATGATCTTTTGCATTGCGTCTGTTGACCATGTGTTATCTGCAACTGTTACAACTGCTTCATTTGCAAATCCATCAGTCTTAACACGGTTTACGAAACCTTCCATAATTGAAAGGAATGCGTCTGATCCTGCACCTGTTCCGTTGATTGCAAGGTCTTCGATATCATTACCGAAAGCGTTTGTCATCAAGCGAACAATGTGATCTTCTAATTGTGCACCTTCGATGTTATCTTCTAGTGCTTCTGCAGATACTTCCCAGTCAAGACGAATTTTCTTTGTAGTCAATTCAACCTTTGAGAATGATGCACCTGCGTTTGTGTAGTCGCCAACTGCTTGCGCTGCTGCACGAATTACACGCTCTCCAACGTTTACCTTTTCGAGTTCCATTGTATTGGCTCTCATAGTAACACGACGGCCATCTTGGGCGAGAATGGTAGCATCCCACACGTAGTCAATAAAACGACGTGCTTGCTCTGGGCGTAGGATACCTGATCCAGCCTCACCTGAAGGATTTACTGCATTTGGTCCAGATACTGATCCTGCTAGTGCTGTTGGGATATTACCCAATACACCACCATTATCGTAGTTACCTGGTACGTTTGAACCTGCATCTGAACCTGAAGCAAATGCTCCTTGTCCTTGATACAAACCTGGTGTGGTTCCGCCTAGGTTACCTGAAGTACCTGGCTGGTTCTTTTCTATATTTTGTTCCGACATATTGTCACCTCCTGTGATTTTTTCTAAATGAATAGATCGGCTGTTTTGAGGAAACTACCGCCCCATAGGGATTTTTCAACCGTTTCAGGCTGATTCTGTACTATCTCGCCGAGATCGCCAGACTTTCGGAAAGCAGTGTCTTGCTCTACAAGTTCCACACGCTTACCAAATTCGTTAAATGTATTTGTTGCTGTTGCAATATCTTTTGCAACTGCCTCAAATGATTGTTTTGCTGTTTCAACATCTACCTTTGAAGACTTAAGCATTTCTACTTCTGCCTGCAAAGAGTTGACCTTTGAAACTAGATCGCTAAAGGCTGATTCTAGGGTATTCTTGATTTCTTCAACTGAATTAACAGTTGTTTCATCTGATTTAGATACCTCTATTGTTTCTTCAACTACATCAACTGCAGGAGTCTCTTCAGACTTTGCAACTTCTTCTGTAGGTGTTTCAACAATGGCATCAACCTCTGGAGCGACCTCTGACTTTATTACTTCTACTGCTGCTTTTGTTTCAATAATTTCTGCAACTGCTTCTGTATTTTGTGTCATAGGTTGTACCTCCTTGTTAATCTTAGAAGTATTAATGCCTTTAGCACTATCAACTAAGAATTTTATCATTGTTACTTTTTCGTTATCTGTCTTTTCAACGAAACCTATATTTGTCATTTGCTCACCAGTAGTTGGGCTTAACTCTAATTCATTTTCTGAAACCATAACTATTCCTGATTCTTTATCATAAAAAACATTTTCTAAAACTGTTTCATCACCTTTAATAATATTTACTCCATCAACCTTTTCAACAGATACAATGTTTGCAAACTGATTTGCTGGGGAATCTACAAGACTCAACTCAACTAAATCATATTGCTTAATAATTCTAATTTGTTTGTCTAACTTTTCATCATAACCATCGTCCCACTTATTCATTTTTCCACCAATAGAAAAACCAGCAAGGGTTCCATCTAGAACTTTTTCCCAAGTATCTTGTGCACCTTTTGAAACATATGCAGATACAAATACTCCATTATAAAATTTCTTTGATTCTGCATCAAAATATTTTTCTGCTTTAAAGTTTACCATTTTGCCTACTGCTAATGGCTGATGCATTTCTCTAATGTTGCCACGAAATTTTGCAAACGCTTCCATTGATGCTTCTGCTGTTACAATGTCATCTTGCTTATCAACATTGTCTAAAGATGCAAATCCAGATACGATTCTACGTTCTTTGTCTACCTTACTAAAAGGCATTGACAAACGAAGATTGTCCCCATCTGAATTCCAATGGGCTTTGGATATATTAATCACCATTATATTATATACCCGTTTTTAGTAATATATTACAAATCGGACAATTCGACCATGTCGTCAAATTTTCTACCTTCGCCTTTTGGATTTCTTCCACTTACAGTGGCTACTCCATCGGATTGGTTATTAGTTCTTTCAGTATCTCGTGCTCTATTTGCATTATCATTTGCTGTATCTTGAGGCTTTGGATCAAAAGGCTCATTACCACCTTCTATCTGTGGCAGACCAAGAAGTTCTCTACCCTCATTGGGCATCATAACCTGTGTCTTTACAAGTCTTTCAATAATTTGTGACTGAGCAATTTCATCAGTAAGAGTTAACTCATTAAACTTAAATTCAAGAATATCTGTCTTTTCTTTTATGATCTTATTGATCATTTTTTCAAGATTTCTTTGTGCTGGTCTAGCAACTTGCTCTTTGAATGTACGATCTTGAGAAAGCGCAGCAGCGATTGCAGACGAATCAGATCCACCAATTTTAGAAAGTGGTACCTGGTGTGCAACAAGAATGTCGTCACGATTTTGTTTTCTATATTCTTTAAATGATGCCTCTTGCACACCATTTTCAACTGGATCCATTTTAAACTCTACCTTGTTAGTGTCAGAGTCTCCTGGCAATGGAATATAAAGAGTTCTGTGGTTTTGGCCTTTAAGTCCTGTCTGCAAAAATCTAAACATTTTGTCTTCTGCTTCTGCAGATAACTTGGCGCCCTTAAGAGTTACAACATATCTTGGTGTTGCTTTGTTTTGGAAATAATCAATATTATATTGTGATGCAAGTTGATCTCCATGCAATGACCCAATTGCAGACATTATGTCTGGCACTCCATAAAAAGTATTTAGTGGAGAGTATTCTTTAAAATGAATAATCTCATTTGGTCTTGGATCTGTTCCAAGTGGGTTTGAATTATTTGCTCCAAAATTACGAAAGTAAACAACTTTGTTTGCAATTACTTGAACAAAGCCATCACGAAGTCTGCGTACTCTCATAGTCGTTGATGGAATATGACCAACATAACCAATCTCTCCACGAGTAGTTCTTCCAATTTCAAGGTAACCATTTCCTGTTGATTGAAGATCAGTAAAAATTTTTTCCATTGTTGTAGTAAAAGAATCTTCATCATTTAAAGATTCAAGCCAATCAGTTATTTCAATTTTTGCTCTTTCAATTCTTTTTCTTGCATTTTCAGAAGTCTTTGGTTCAGATGCTTCCAACTTAAGCATAGTTCTTTTTGAAATTTTAAACTCATAACCAAGACCAACAATGTTTTCAACCTTTGCATCAATTGCAGCATGGTTTGCAAACGAAGTATCATAAAAACTTGCAAGTTCATATAAATTCCATGGTGGAGTAATTACATCAAATAATCCGTATGCATTTCTGTAAACAGTTCCTGAATTAATTTCTTTAGATCTTGCTCCGTTTATTCCAACGCTTTCCGCTCTTGAACTATTAAGATATGTTTGTGATGCTTCTGCTTTTACTAGTCTAGAAGTTCTTCTTTTAAAGTTATTGTCTAGACCCTGTAAATCTTTAACAATATCCCATGTTTGATTAAATGGATCTTGTTTTGTAAAAGTATCATCTTCTGGTAAAAGATTATCAGTTTTTGCTCTTATAATAAAATCTTTGTCTTCACTCATTAGTCGTCATTTCCATATTTTGCAATAGTGTCTTTGGCTGCTTGAACTGCACCAAGATCATTCATTGAAGGAATTAATCCTTCTGATAGCCTTTGTTTTTGCTCAGAGTATTCTTCTTCTGAGATTCTCGTTAGTCCTGGAACAAATACGCAAGTTCCATCTCCTTCATCCCCGTAATATTTAGCAGCATCTTTTAGTTTTGAAATTTGAAGTATGTCGCCTTTTTGAGACTCAATATTTAAAACAGAACCAGTGCCATCTGTAAACCATTTTCCGTTAGCCTTTTTGTATACATAAAGACCCCACTCGTAATGTTTTTCAATAACTTTTACACGGGATTCTCCTACTTGCCCTTTCATTCGTGGCAATGCTTTACGCTTTTTCTTTATATCTTGGTTATTCATGTTAACAAGTATACCATATTAGATGGCATTTTCGGTTGATGACTGCCAAGATATCTCTGTATCAAAGGAATACTGGTAATTATTTAACCTAAAAAGCCTTGTATCATCAACTATAAACTTGTTTGTTCCAGCGTAACTCTTATAAATATCTCCTGGATTTACTCCATAATAAGAGGTTGTTGATAAGATTAAAACCCCTTGCCAAATATATGCTGGATTCCAGTATTCCCAATCTAAGGTTAAGGGACCGTTAAATTTTATTTTAAACCATGGTCGCACTGTAATATTTTGGACTTCTTGCAGATTTGTTGACTTATAATGGGAAACTAGATTAACTAAGATTGGGCCAGTTATCTTAATTGATCCAACATAATTTGAAAAATCTAATAGGCTTGAAAACGAAATACCTAGCATTCCCCATTCACGTACTGTAATATTTGGCTCTTTAACAATATTTCCATTCCAATAAAAACCAATACCGTCTTCAATTTGACCAGTGTTTGCATTTACTGCATAGATTTTTGCTCTTTTTCCTTCTGGATGGTTTGCAACCATAAATATCTTTAGTCTATTGCCTTTACTTTCTATTTCAAAAATTTGTGTTGGAGCAAAAGGGAAAAAATCTTGATCGTATCTAATTGCTGCTTGCATAGCCATTACTTTATAATTGCTAGACTGATTTGAATTAATTGGAATTGCTAATCCACGGTCTATAAGAGGATCATACGTTCCCTTTATTTGTAATCCAGAACTCTTTGTTAAGTAAAGGTACGGAGATGTACCCTTGTAAATTGTGTATGGATTAACTCCTTTATAATCATAATAAATTCCAGATTTTTTGTACGGATAAACAGGAACACCAAATCTAGTTCCAATAGGATTAGCAGAAGAATCATTGTATGCTTGAGAAGCAAGTTGCAAACTTCTAATATTAATAGGTTTATTTAATATTCCAAGAACTTTAAAGTTTAAGTGAAGAACAACATACAAGTCATTAAAGTCTATTCCAGTTGGAGGGTAAATTAGCATTCCATCAACTACTTCATATTTTGTATTAATCCAATTGCCTACTGGATTTACGATACCGTTTTTAGGTGCAAGTTCTGTTGTTGTAAAAAATGACTCTGCGTTAGTAGATGTATTTTCAAGGTATTGAAATGTTACATAGGATTTTACAAGAGAATTTGAGGTATCGTACTTATAACTTTTTGTAGATTTATTTGCAAGGTCTTGGTAGTCGTTATATCCTGTATATAGTTGATTATCTAAAGAGTCATAACCTCTTTGAATTGGGCTTTGATATTCTGCTTGTAATTCTTGATAACTCCATCCCAATTCAGATGAGGTTTCTTGCTCTGTATATTTTGATGGAGATGGATAGTTTATATTAAATTGAAGAAAATCTAAGTCATATTGCTCATTGCCTTTGGCGTCTAATACATACTGAGCAAAATGTCTAAGAGCAACTTTGTCTTCCCAATATCCGTCTATATCTATGTCTAAAGTAAATGTTTCAAAATATTTTTTTGGACTTAAGGTATAACTTGCAATGTGGTTAATCAATTTAACAGAAGAATATTGAGAAGGTGGTCCTCCATCTAAAACGTAGTTCCAAAAATCTGGACTTGCTCCCTGGTACTCGCCAGCGTCATAATCAATATATTGTCCAAACTTATCAAACACATCTTCAAATTGTACTGGCACACCAGATTCATTAAACAGTTCTGCTATATAAAGATAGTTTCTTTCTGTAGAAAATCCAACTTTATATATGTTTCCAGTAAATGTTTTATCTAACTCTTTGCTTCCACCAACATATAATTTTAACGATGCACGATTTCCAAAAAATAAACTAGCACTGCTTCCATAATTTTCTGTAAATTTAGAAATATCAAGTCCTACTGTAAATTCTTCTCCAACTCTTGCTGTAGTTGTTTTATATATAACCTCCTCTAATGTATTAAATTTTAACTTATACTCAATCTCTAGATTTGGTTTTAACTCAATAGAGAAACTATTATTTGTTGATTCGTCTTCTATTTTAAAAAAGGTTTGATTTGATGTTGGAGCAGATAATATTTTAAACACGCCGTAAAAACATTTAATCTCATTGTTAGTCACATTTAACTTATCAAAAAGCATATATCCATTTGTGTCATTCCAGGAAGCAGATGGTCTCATTTTTACATAAAGGTTGCTTTCGTTTGGCAAAAGATATGAATCATTATAAAAATCTTGGCTAGTTTTATTGCTAAAAAATAATTCTGGTAAATAATAGTCTGGGCATGACAAATAGTTTGATGAAGTGTTAAGGTTGTCTATAGAAGCGTCTGACCATTTAACTAGATCTGGATAAGAATAATTTTTTGTATAATCAGCAAAAGCATAATCAATAAACATAGATGTCCCGCTGTAAGATGCATTAATGTTTTCTGGAACTTCTACTCCCTGACCATAAACAAACCTTCTTTTTGCTACTAATGCTGGAACCTGATAAGGGTATATTGCAACACAATCAACCTCTATTGGATATACATCCTCATACGCATAAAATCCTATCCAATCTTGATCTTTACCATCTTCGTCATACTTTTCTGGAAAAGATAGTCCGTCTGTTATAAAATTTAAAGATATTACCTGTTCTCCATTTATTAGTAAACTTGCAGAATTATTAGTTATTCTTATGTGTATAAGCATTGGCCTTGTCCACTCCCCAACATAATGAGAAGAATAATTTTTACCAATCTTTAATGTTATAAAAGGACCGTCAACGTATATTCCATCGTTAGATTTAATTGGGCCACAAATTCTTTTTTTCGTTGATGAGTCTGAGTTTATTCTCATCCACATTTCTAATGTATACTCTTTAAATTTTCCATTTTCATTTAAAAAACCAAATCCAGGAATAATTAATGATGGAGAATTTCCGTTTTCACTAAGAATTGTTGTGTTTCCTGAACCATAAACAAGGGGTATTCCAGAATTTTTTGCTACTAAAGCATTGTTTGAAATAAAGTAATAACCAGGAGTTTCTTTTAGTCCGTAGGATTTAGCCTCTATAACAGACGTTGCTGTTAGCGGTATTGATGTTGGTAGAGATATTTTTGAAATACCAAGTGATGAAGAATGAAAATCTTCTGACCATTGACCAACACTAACTCCATTAAATAAAAAAGCGTAGTCATTTATAGATGATGCATTACCAAGATATCTTATCTTTAATACAACTCTAAAGGTTGTATTTTCATCTGGTATATCAAATGTTTCAGATATAAACATCCAATTATTAGAGACAGATGTGTTGTAGTTTTTTAATTTTTGAATATTTGTTCCTGTTGTTGTGTCATAATATTCGTATCCAATTTCAATGCTAGAAATATAAGAACTAATTGAATAAATGTATGCTCCTACAGAAAATGTTGACATGTAAGAATTTAATTCTGAAAAGTTTACTAGGTCATTGCTTATACATACAATCTCACCAAAATCTTCTGTAGTTAAATTACCTAGAATTTTTGTAACAGAACTATTGGTAAATGGTTCATCTATAGCCTCTGTAAAATTGCTTGCCGTTCCACCAGAAATTTCCCAAGAATATACGGATCTTTGTTGCTCAGATATAAGAGAAATATAGTCTGCTTTATCGTCTAGCGCCCACAATACAGTTGGGTGTTCTGCAAACACTTTTTCTGCATATAAATTTGATGGACTAGACATGATAGTCTATTTTACCACAGAAGACTATTTGTTTATTTTAATCTCACAATAATCTGTGGTGCAATACATCTCTCCTTCAGACTCAAGATTATCTACACCGTCGTAAATTGCGCTAAAGTCAATATGTTTTAATTTGCCAATATATGACTCATATTTATCTTCAGTAATCTGAGTATATGGTTGTTGAGGATAGACAGTATTCCCCATTGGTAAAAATGATACTGCCTTTAGTTGTCCCTCATACATATGAAGTGCTGGAACAACATGCTTTGATTCTGTTTCTTTATCAAAAGACAATGTTACAGAAACTCCATTATCAGACCAATATTTTTGAGCAGTTGCAGCAAGTGCAATCTTTTCAAATAAAGTTACATCTTTTTCAGATCGTGGATGACCTGACTTAATTGGGAAGTAAACCACTGATGTGTTTGCTGATACTACGTCATCTTCAATTGTGTACCCCGCTGCTTTGAATAAATGTATCATTGGATCTGTATTCCCAAATCTAACTGCACGAAGAAAGAAGTTTCCTCCAGGTCCCCAGTGAACTCCAGGAGTTGCACCAGAAAGAATTGAAACTGATCCTGATGGCTTAACTGTTGTTACACGAATTGATTCACGAACACATAACCATTCTGAATATTTGTGATCATAATGACGGATTTTATTGTATCCTTCGTCCATCCACTCACGAACAATTGGCAAACCTTTTTGGTCTGCAAATGACGCAATACCTGTTAGCGATGTACCAATACGACGATTGCGTTGCATAATGCCGTTTGTTTGTGGCCAATGTGTTGGAACAAGTGTTACTGTCTTTCCATACAAGTATGCAAACTTAAGGGTACGCAAGAAGTCCTCCTTAGATTCATGACGATTTAAGTGCACTTCTACAAGTGTACATAGTTCGTATGATTCTAATGGCTGCTCCGCACATGGGTTAAATCCCATCACACGATAATCTTTGCCGTCTGGCGCATCCTTTAGTCTTCCATAATTACGAGCAACATCAAGCCAGATAAAACCTGGTTCTCCGTTTTCTGTAACTAAGTCTACATAGTCTTCATACTTTGTTCCTACTTCTGCTGAAATAGAATTATTAGACATCCAAGCCCAACCTGGATTCTCTGGATCAAATGAATTACGCTCTGGAAACATCTCTGAATTCTTTAGATTCATGAATGTTTCATCGCCTGCAGTACCCAAAGCAAGTGTTGCTGATCTACGAACATTGCCTGACACAACGCATGTGCCAATAAGGTTTACCAAGTCTACAATAGCACGAGAGTCTAGTGTTTCTCCGCCTCTGGAGCCGATTACACGGTCTATCTGATCGTGCAACTTGATAAGAGGTACAGGACCTGATGCAACCCCCCCAAAGCCTTTGATAGGGGCTCCAAGAGGTCTGATTAAATCATAGTTAAACTTCTGAATGCTTTGGTTTGCTCTAAGGTATGAGTTGATTAGAAGTCTAACTGACTCTACCCATCCTTCACGAGTGTCTGGAATTTCAAATATCTCTTCTGGCTCTGTTGGGGTATAGATTGAGAAATTCTTATCCTGTCCCACTGTATCAAATCCCACACCAATGCCAAGCATCAGTGCATCCATAACCCAAGCAAACAGTGCTCCTGGATCATTCTTGTCAAGATCTTTTGTAGATACCATTGCACAGTTTTGTAGTGCTGCTGAGTTTTTCTTTTCCATAGTCATAGGAGTTCCAAATGCCCACATGCCACGACCTGGTGGTGTCCACTTTAATTCAAACATTCTTTGGAATGCTTCTTGTGCAGACTTTTGAGCCTTGTAGTCATTCCATGGTAAACGGTTTTCTTTAGCATGATTCTTCTGAACTGAATACATACCCTCGATTACACGACGACAAACTTCATGCCATCTTTCTTTAGTTCCATCTTCCTTCATTCGAGAATATGTACGAATAAAAGTAATTTCTCCAAGTGAGTTTTCTGCTGCATCTTTAAAACCAAAAGGGCTTTCTTGCGCTTTGTATTTTTCTATAAATTCTTCTGGAAGTTTAAAACTAAAAAAATCTGACATTTATATCGTCCTTTCAAAAACGGATTAAGTGTTAAGTATAGCAGAGTTTTTAAAAAAGAAAAACTCTACCTAAAGTTATAGTATAGAGTTATTTAGATTCTAAAACAATCTGTTTTAATTTTGATATTAGGGCTTCAATATTATTAAGATAAAGTTTATAAAATTCATATTTTGTGTTTTCAACATGACCTAACTCATTTGCATATAAAATTTCTAGTAAAGATAATTGTTTTTGTGGATCTAAATTCATGGAGTTTTTTAAAATAATTTCATTTCGATCTTTTAATGAAAAATAATATAAAAGTTCTTCTGCATCTTTACCTATATAAAAAACCACATCTTCTTTGTTAATCTTATCCTTTAAATTAAATTTTTCAGTACCATAACAAGAATGATAAAGTCCAACCAGACATGTTTTCTCTGAAGCACCCATACTTTTTAATAAAAAGAAAGTATTGTATAGGTGTCCAAAAAGAGAACCTTTTAAGTGAGGAACATGTTTTATTTTATCAAAAAGGTAATTAACTGCTAATACTTCTTTTTCTGTAAGGTTAATCACTTTTTCTGTAAAGTTAATCACTATTGATTTCTCCAAAAATTATCTATAAGATTTTTTGTGCCACAAAAATCTTTTATACCCAGAGTTAAATACACTTCTTATATTTGCTGTTATGTTTTTAACTTGAGAAACTTTTTCTTGTGTTTCTATATATTCTGATTCGTATTCTTCTCTTTTAAATGGTATTATTTGCAATAAAGGTGTTCCTTTTGAAACAACGCCTTTAAAATTCTTTTTTACTAAAAAAGACATTAAACCATTAGATGGGTAGGTATCAGTATCAATTATTGCAGATATTGTAAATAGTGGAGAAACTTCTTGATGTTGTGGTTGTATAAATAGTGTGCTATATCCAGGATCAGTTTCAACAGCCCAAATAACATTTACTCTAAATAAATACTCTATGTATTGGTCTTTGTCAAATGGATATCCAGCAACCTGTTTAAGATCATGATTTCCAATTAAAGCCTTGTTTCCAAGACTAACAAACGTTTTCATTACTTCGGGAATATCAAAGTGTGGATCATCTCCAGTTGTATCTATATATATATCAAACGGTGCTTTTATTATATATCCACTTGAAAGCATATCTAAAAATGCAACACATCTTTTAACAGTTATTTGCTGATGACCATTTACTGGTGTTGTATCGTTATTATAAAAACTTTCAAGTTTTTTATACCAAGTTGGTATATTTTTTGAAGCAGGTTCTGGAGCAGGAAAAACATTTTTTATTTTTGGAAAAGTGTTAATAAACTTAACTACTGAAGGCCTGTTTTTTTTCATATTAACAGTATATCACAATAACTAAACTGGATAAATATGTTATATTAAGCAGGAGTACTTGGAGTAAAGTCTTTTACAAGCATTTTCTTAGTAAAGAAGTTATCATATGGCTCGCAGTTTATAGCAACTTTTTGCATATATAATTCTACAGCCTCAACAAGTTCAATATCAACAAATGCATTGTCTTCAAATGAATATCTTTGATATGTTGTATCTATTTGTGATGATTGAATAAACTTTACAACGCCATCTTTTTTAGTTAAAATCCAGTGTGTATGAGAAAACATATCTCCATCAATGTATACAAAGTCTGTTTCTGTTTTAATACCAATCCATGTAATTGTAGTTTCAACAACATTTAAATCTGATACATTTACGTTTGAAGGAAGTGTCCAATTTTGCCAATATGCTGAAGAGTTATCATTAGACTCATCTCCAAGATCTAAGGCTACAAGTTTATCTCCAACTTCAAGTTGACCAGCAGGCTTTGTTGCTTGTGGTTCACCTGCAACTGTTGATAAAAGAACTTCTGTATTTATGTTTAGTGACCAGTCAAAGCCAAAAGCACCAAAAGCACCGAAAGCACCAAAAGCACCGAATGGTGCAAACGAAAATGTTGTAGTTACGTTGTTTGATGCACTAGATGTTCCAGATTGACCATTTGCATTGTCTGCTCTAACAGTATATGTTTGTGCAGTTCCTTGCTCTTGTCCAACGTCAACAGATGTTGATGCTGTATTTCCAGATTTTCCGTCTGATGATTGCCAGTAATAATTACTTATTGCACTACCACCATTTGCTGGAGCAGACCATGTAACACGATCAGTACCTGCTGATGGAGAAGATGCTGATGGTGCTGATGGTGTTGCTGGAACAGTTGTTACTGTTACTGCAGCAGATGCTGTTGAAGCAGCAGAACTTCCTACAGCGTTAGTTGCTATTACTGTAAATGTGTATGCTGTATTTGATTGTAAACCAGTTACAGATAATGGAGAAGATGCTCCTGAAGCAGTATACGATCCTGGAGAGGATGTTACTGTGTAAGAAGTAGCAGCAGGTGAGTTTGCTGGCAAAGAAAATGTTACATCAGCACGTCCGTTATTAAATGCACGACCTGAAGGTACGTTTGTTGCTGTTACTGACATTGGTGCCATTGGCTCCAAAAAGTCGTTTGCTTGTTGGGAATGTCTTCCTGCTTTTTTACCTGCTGCCATTTTTAATCTCCTAATTTCTTATTGAATTTTTTATTACGCCATTAAGTCGCCGTAGACAACCCATGTATTTGCTGCTCTCTTAAAGAGAGTTGCAGATGACCATTGAGTTCTTAACTTTAATCCTGGTGTTGCGTTAACAGTTACTCCACTTGCTCCTGCGATTGTAACCTGTCCAGTTGATGTCTGAAGGATATCAAGGGATGTTCCAATTGGGAAGTTTAGTGTTGCATCTGTTGGGATTGTAATTGTTGTTGCTGTTGATTTTGCAACTTCAATTAAAGAGTCTCTTTCAGTTAGTGCTGAAAGTGTATAAGAATCTGTCTTTGCAATGATTGGTGTACGTGAGACTACGCCTTCTTTTGTCTGTGTACCGTCTGAGAATACTACACCAGATGATGCTGTAACAGCACCAGAGAATGTTGGTGCATCTGCTACTGCAATTGTTGCACCAGTCTTTGTAATGTTTGTACCAGCAGTTACTGCCTCAGAAGCATTAAACTGTGAGTAGGTAATACTTGTAGTTCCAAGTGTAATTGTTCCTGTTGTGCTTACAATAAATCCCTTAGAACCATTTGTTGATCCTCCTGTTACAAAACAGAAGTCTCCACTTGCTAATTCTCCAGCAGGGTTATTATCTGAATCTGTTGCACGAGTAATTTGCCATGGAGCAGATCCGCTTCCAACAGCAGTAATTGTATAAATACCATTTTGTGTTGCGTCTGTTTGTGCACGAAGAAGAATTCTATTTCCTACAGAAACTGATATTCCATCAATTGTTCCAATTGAAGCATTTGATGCACTTGTTAGTGTTGCTCCAACTCCGCTTGTTCCATTGTTATATGTACCAGCAAGGTTTCCTGATGTTGCTGCAACTACTGGTTGGTGGAAGTGCATTCCAGCAGCAAGTCCATCAACATACAACTTAGTTGCTGCGTGAAGGTCTGATGTTGGTGCACCTGATAGTGTAAGTGCTCCTGTTAGTGTTCCACCAGCAAGGGCTAACTTAGCATCTAGTGCTGTTTGTGTAGCGGTTGAAACTGGCTTTGCTGTGTCTGCTGTATTGTCAACAGATCCTAAACCAACCATTGACTTTGTGATACCTGATACTGTTCCAGTAAATGTAGGTGAAGCAAGGTTAGCCTTAAGTGCCAATCCTGAGTTAACAGTTGCAGTTAATGCTAATGCTGATGTATCTGAAATTCCGTGTACATTTGTTGTTGATGAACTATGTGTTGATACCTTTGTGTCTGCTGCTGTTCCTGCTGCTGTAATTGCTGCTGTTTGAGCATCTGAAGCCTTTCCATCAGCATAAACCTTTGTTGCAAGAAGTGCTGTGTCGGCAATTCCATGAATATTTGTTGATGCTGCTGTGTGGTTAGAAAATGTATCTGCGCTAACTTTTTGTGATATAGCAACCATTACGGTTGATGCAAATGTTGCATCATTTGAAATTGCTGCTGCTAATTCGTTAAGAGTATTTAATGCTCCTGGGGCACCATCAATTACGTTTCCTAATTGTGATAAAGGAACTCTTCCTTGTGCGTCCAATGATGCTACGCCATTTGCTACTGCCTTTGTGTCTACTGGAATATAATCATCAAGTGATCCACCAAGGTCTTCTAAGTTCTTAAAATATGATATGTCATCCCAGTGGTTGACTCCATCACCAATTTTAAATTGTCCAGTATCGGACTCAAAACCAATTTCTCCTGCTGCCAAAATTGGATCGGCTGCTGTCCATTGTGCTGCAGTACCTCTGCGCTGTTGCATTCTTGTTGCCATATTTTATTTCTCCTTATGGGGGCTGCCCAATTACTTATCTTATTATAACATCATTTTTAATTGAACGCATCTGTTATTAATCCACCATCCCATGTTACTGTCCATGAGTTAGTATTATAATTTCCAGCGTCAACTGGTGTTCCACTTGATTCATTATAGTATCCAGAATCTTGATATTGGCTAACTATTAAACCAGTTCCATCAATTGCTGTATCGTGAATGTGTTGTGGAATATCTTGTATATCATTAAATGTTGTAAGTGTATGCCATACTCCATTTACATAAAATGCAAGTCTATTAGTAATGGTATCAATATACAGTTGACCATTTACTGCTGAATCAGGTGCTGAACTTTCTGTAGCAACAAATATTTCTTTTTCATCTACATATTGTTTTGTTGCTGCATGTGTGTTTTGAGTAGGAGCGGCTACTGTTACAGTACCACCGAATATACCGCCGTTTGCTACGGCTAGTCCATTCTTGACCTTAAAGTCTTTGTTATCTGTTGCCATTTATTGCTCCTTTTTCAAACTATTTTATTTTTTACTACTTAATTAATGTTCCCATAACAGTAATAACTGAAGTGTTGTTTAGGGTTGTTACCTTTAGTTCAACATTACTTCCTGATATTGCTGCAGAAACTGTTGATAGTGCAACATTTGTTGACACAATTCCGTACTCTGTGATTGCAATGTTATCTGAAGTATCAAGTGTCAAAAGTACCTTTGACATTTCAGTATTTGCTCCAGCGCCAACTCTTACAAGGAATTCTGCTGAACGGAAATCAGCCTTAGCCCATGAATAGGCTGTCTGAACTCCTGCTGTTGGTACTGATAGTGTTGCTGCAACTTGCTTAGCAACTGAATTAATATTTAATGCTGTAAATGGTGTTGTACCATTTTGTTGTGCTGTGTTGGCTGTTGCTGCAGTTGCTTCTGCTGCTGCTTGGGCTACGTCAGCCTCTGCTTTAGCAAATGCTGTAGTAGCAATCTGGGTTGTACTTGTATCTGCTGCTGCTGTTGGGGCTGTAGGTACGCCAGTCAATGCTGGTGATGCTGATGGAGCCTTTGTTCCAACAAGAGTTGTAAGATTTGTAATTGTATCTGGTGAATCACCAAGTGCTAAAGCCAACTCATTAAGAGTGTCTAGAAGTGCTGGTGCTCCATCTACAAGACCTGATACTGCTGTACTAATTGCTGTATTACGATTTGAAACTTCTGTTGAGATTGCAGATGAAATAGCATTGTTACGATCTGTAACTTCTGTTGCAATTTTTCCATCTGTGTAACTGTTTGCTGCTGATGCTGCATTGTTTGCCTTAGTAGTTGCATCTGCTGCTGCTGTTGAAACTGATGCTGCATCTCCTGATATTCTAAGTGCTGCTTCTGCTGCTACCTTATTAGTAGCGTCTGTTGCTGCTGCAGATTGTGCTGCTGATGCTGCACCTAATACATCGTATGATGCTGCTGTTGCAGAGATTGCACGAGCATTTGTAAAGTAAAGATTTGAACCTTCTCTTAAGTCAGATGTTGTAGAATCTGCTACACCGTTTTCTGCGGTAATAGTAAGTCCTGAACCCGTTCCTGTAATTGTAATGTTAGTCTTTGTTGCACCAACTAAAAGGTCTGCTGCTGAAGACTTAGCACGAGCATCTGTGAAATATTGTGATGTTCCTTCTGCTACATCAGATGTTGTAAGTGCATCTGCGTATGCAATTGCTGCAGTCTCTGCTGCATCTGCTTCTGCTTTAGCAAATGCTGTAGTTGCAATCTGAGTTGTATTAGTGTTTGCTGCTGCAGTAGGTGCTGTTGGAACACCAGTTAGTGCTGGTGAAGCAAGTGGGGCTTTTGTTCCAAGTGCTGTTGTAATAGTTGTTGTGTAATTAGCATCGTCATTAATTGCTGCTGCTAATTCATTTAATGTATTAAGAAGGTCTGGTGCACCGTCTACTAATGTACTTACTGCAGTTGAAATTGCTGTATTACGGTTTGAAACCTCTGTGCTAATTGCAGAACTAAGTGCTGATGCTGCTGTTGCTTCTGCACCTGACTTAGCGTTGTTAGCCTTAGTAGTAGCATCTGCTGCTGCTGCAGAGATTGCCTCTGATTTAGCAGTTGCTGCTTTTGTAGAAGCATCTGATGCTGCTGCTGACTGTGCTGCTGCTGCAGCACCTGATACATCAAATACTCCTGATTTAATATTTAGTTCGCCAGAAATAACTTCCATCTGTGTTGATTCAACGGAAGTAACAAGTGTTTCTCCACCAATTAAATCAATAATGTATTGATCTGACGCTGTTTCTACAAGTACGTTGTTTCCATTGACGGTTGCTGTTGAACCTTCAACGACAAGGCCATTTTTTACCTTGAAATTTTTATTTACTGTTGCCATTTTTATATCTCCTTAAGCCTTTAATCCAATTCGTGCAAAACGAACTGTTATAGGTGTAATACCGCTTACTGGAGTGACTGATAAAGCCACGGTATTTCCAGTGCGGGAGACATTAATGGTGCCAATATTCCCATCATTGTCGATAGTTCCGTATTCGGTAACATTTAAATTTGTACCGTCAACAAGAACTGTTAATTCTGTTGAATAAAATTTGTTTTGCCCTGCAGTGGTTTTTGATATTGAAATAATATACTTAACCATGCGCCATGCTGTTGCATCAAAGTCATCAACAACAGTTACGTTCTCAATTCCGTTGATTGTAACTTCATTATTACCTGCAGAACCTAAGTCTGTTGATTGGGCAGATGTGGTATCGATTAAATCTACGTAATTTTCTTGAGTTGGTCTATCACCTGTTTGAAACAGGGCCTTTACACTTGCGATTGATATCTTAGCCATGTGGTAATTATAACACCTATTTTAATAAATTTATTAGAGAATGTAGTTGCTATATCCAATAACTTGTAGCGGAATTCCTGGAGTATTTCCAAGACCAATAGCCACAATCTGAATGGCTGAAAACTTAACTCTGAAAGGAAGTACTTCTGTAATTAAGGTGTTTCTTGTAAAATCTTCTATTTGAACTAATGGATAGTCTATTGGAAATATTTTTTCTGTTTTGTTTTGTAGGCTATCAAGTATTACTGATGTTGCCATTAGTCTGTTACATCTTCAAGAATTTTAAATGTACCCTGAGCAACCGTCCAAACTCTTGATGGGTCTGAAACTTGAATATCAAAGATGTCTCCTGTTTGAAGTTGAACTGACTCTGCTGCTGTAAGCCAAACTGTAAACTCTCCAACCAAATCATCTTCGTCTGCAACTGGATATAAATTTAAAACAAGTGTTGCGTTGTCTGTAATAATTCCAGGAGTTGATGTTGGTCTTTTTATTTTCATAGCAATGTCCCACTCAGATCCTGCACCCTTTAAAATTAACGGTACCTTTTCATCGTCTGTTACATAAACTTTAAAACCAGAAGTATCTCCACGGACAACAGTCCAAACAACTGTAGGAGGTTTGTTTCCTATGTCGTATGATGTTTGAGATCCTCTTAGAGTTGCCATTGTAAAATTATACCACGCTTAAGACATTCCGTCTTTAAGTGCTTGCCAAGTTCCGTTACCTTTTGCTTGAACAATTAAAATTCCATTAGCCCCAGTTGCTGCAACAACTCCAACAGCGGTGGCATTTCCAGTAGCAGGTCTAGTTCCAGTAAGGCCACCAGATACTCCAACATAAACTGGATTGCCATTTACATAACTACCAGAACTTAAGTTAATATTTTCCATAACTCCAGCAACTACAACTATTCCTTCAGCATTGTTTGCAAGTGGTTGTTTTAATAAACCTAAAATTGGACCAACTGTTGATTGTGTGGCATAAGATATTTCTGGTTTTGTTGAATATCCAGTTATATATACAGGATGTCCTGCGTTTAGTGATTGACCACTTTTATTTATCACGCCCAACTGAAATGCTGATATTCCCAGTGGTGGCAGCACAATTTTTAGTCTATCAGCAAGTGCCTCAATATCCTTGTGAACATTTACTGGATCGTCTAGTACTGGAAATGGTAAATTAAATATACCGTCATTTGTATTGCCTGATGCCATAGTAATTTTATTATACCATGTCATAAAGTTGCTTTTTAAAAAATCTCATGATATACTTGGTAGTAACACCTACCAAGGTGTTATTGTTTTCTAAGGAGGAAACTATGATTAAATTTATCGAAAGAAACAAAGAGATCATTAGCACACTCAGTATCGTATTGTTATTAGCGGTTACCTCTAACGCTAATGCTTCTTCAGATCTTGATACTAAAAACAACCTTAGCCTGAAACAGGCTCAGAAATTGGAAACTACCTCGAAAGAGGTTTTTTTGGTTTCTAAGGCAAAAAAACTAGAGAGTTTTGAGAACAAAGTTTCTCTTACTGATTTAGAACTAAAAGAACTGCTTTCACTAGTAGGCTTCAAGGGCAAAGACCTTGTTGTTGCTTGGGCAGTTGCTAAGAAAGAGTCTAATGGAAGACCATTGGCTTTTAACGGCAACCATGAAACTGGTGATTCATCTTATGGCATGTTTCAAATTAATATGATTGATTCCCTTGGTCCAGACCGTAGAGAAAAGTTTGATCTTGACTCTAATGCTGAACTATTCAATCCCGTAAAAAATGCAGAAATTGCATATTATATGACAAATGGTGGAGATGATTGGTCTTCTTGGAAAGGCATAACTCCAAAGACCCAAATGTGGATGAATAAATTTCCTAAGTAGTAAAATAAATTAGGACCCCTCTTAGGAGGGGTTCTTTTTTATTTCTTGAAGTATCCAGTTATAAGTTTTTTCAATTCCCTCTTTTAATGTCATAGAATAATCCCAACCTAACTTTTCTTTAACCAGGTTGTTATTAGAATTTCTACCCCTGACACCCAAGGGTCCAGTAATATGCATTTTACTTAAAACCTTGCTTTCAACACTACAGGCAATATCTACTAACTGATTTATAGTAACTATTTCTTCAGACCCAATATTAACTGGTCCAGTAAAATCTGATTGCATAAGTCTTCTTGTTGCTTCTATGCATTCATCAATGTATAGGAATGAGCGGGTTTGTTCTCCGTCCCCCCAAATTTCTAAAGAATCTTTTGCTTGTATAACTTTACGACATATTGCAGCAGGGGCCTTTTCTTTTCCACCATCCCAAGTTCCTTCTGGGCCATAAATATTATGATATCTGGCAATGGCTACAGGAATTTTATTGTTTCTATTAAAGGCTAAAAACATTCTCTCGCTAAACAGTTTTTCCCAACCATATTCGCTGTCAGGATCTGCAGGGTATGCATCAGACTCTTTAAGGCCAGGATTATTTACATCTAACTGCTTATAGTCAGGATACATGCAAGCAGAACTTGAATAAAATATTTTGGTTTTATTAATATTGTGTTTTGCGTTTAATCTTGATTGAGCCCTTAAAAGATTAAGATTTATAAGTGCAGAATTTTCCATAATTTGAGAATCATTTATGCCAGTAAAAATATATCCTGCTCCACCCATATCTGCAGCAAATTGGTATATTTCATCAAATGCTATTGTGCCCACGGGATGTATAACGCTTTCAATATTTTCATAAATAGATAAATCTTTTTTAATAAATTCATCTGCTTTTGTTTCTGAAAAATCTGGAAATTTTAAATCAACACCACGAACCCAATATCCTTCAGACTTAAGCCTATTAACCATATGGCTACCAATAAAACCACCTGCACCAAACACTAGGGCTGTTTTCATTACTTCCTCACAATAATCTTAACTAAAGTATATGGCAATATTTTAAACTAAACCAGATATTTGTTTTTCCCAAAACTCAGAAACATGTAAATGTCTGTGTAGTCCAGGATGTGGCCAATGTGCTCCAGGACCTTTTAGCCGTCCATAGTTATAGGGGATTTTGTGGTAGTCATATGCGTGTTCAAATATGTCTGGATATTTATCTTTATATTCTTTATGGCATCCCTGCCAATTTATCATTTCAAAATAAGGAGGCAATCCAGATATATTTTTTGGATTACATCCAAACTCAAAGGCTGTAGGAAATTGTGTTTTTGTTGTGTCTGTAACGTAATGTCTAAAATTATTTTTTAAAAATTTTTCTTCTTTTTCTGTTAATCTATTTGACCATGTAGTCCAAATTAATTTAATATCATTAGATTCACAAAAAGCCTCTAGCATTTTAATATGATCTAGATTTTGATAATAGACCCACTCATATGGCAAAATTTCTTCATAGTCCCAAGGAGCCAATGCCTTTGTTTTTTTTTCTTTATGATTAATGTACCACATGTGCATTGCATTAGCATCTTGGCTAATAAAATAAAATCTTTCAAAATTAGCAAAATGTGCAAGGACTACTTTTGGTTTATATTTGTACTGATGAATCATTCCAAAAAAACTTGACACTAATAGATTTGCAGATGCTCCAGAATAAGATATGTTTCCAATAGGCTTATTAATTTTATCTGAAAGAATATTAGACCATCTAAGATTTTCTGGCATTCCTTGTCCCAAGGTCAATGAACATCCTAAAACCACAACCTCTGGATTTGTAGAAAATTCTACAGATCTTAATCCGTCACTATTCCATACATAATTATATTCTGGTCTTTCTATTTCTGAATGTGATGCTAATACTGCATTAGTAACAGAATAATTTGCGTTAGGATATTTTCTATTGATTCCACAATAAGGAATAACTCTTGGATTAAATATATCAAATAGCATTAGTATGTGTACCCACCTTTTTTAATTTTTCTATATTTTTTCCACATAATAAATTTATAAACAATTCTTTTTAGCATTTTGATTCTGCCCACTCCCTCCACCACATTTTTCTTCCATTATCAAGTTCATGGTTATTCCAAGAATATGGTTGTCCTGTTGCTTTTTGAGGATTGTCAAAAAAGTCCCAGGTTTCATTTCCTTTCTGATTTCTATTTCTATGTATATAGGCAGTGTATGTGCTTCCTGATGTACCAACAAAATTTGTAGCATTATGCATTACTAGATTACAAATAAGACCAAACACGACTTCGTCTTGAAATGGTAAAGACATAAATTCATCTCTAAAATTATTTACAATGTATTCATCTAGCAATATAAACCTGTGCTTGTTGTCTTGAATCATTTTGTGTCCTGGTTGACATGTTGTTACAACTACTGGAAGATTGTTTTGTGCAAACTTATCTAGCCATGACTCAAACATTTCTTGTTTTGTTTCAAACATTTTAACATGATCTGAAAGCCTTAAATGCATTCCTTGAAAATGTCCTATTGAGTGATATATTTTATTTGCTAAATCAAAGTATTCTTGTTTAAATTTAACTGAAGATATTGCTTTGTTAAGACTGTTGCTTCTTTTGTAAAAAAATCTTGAATACCATCCTAAAGTTAGTTTTAGGTGAAGTATTTTGTCTAGTGGAAGTCTTTTTCTTCCCTCTGCAAAATACTTTTCATCATCAGAAAAATCTTGATGATTACTATAATAAAAATTATTTAAAATATCATCAATAACTAACTCTTCTTGTTTAAAACTATCTATTTTTTCATTAATAAAAACTAAGTTTGAATCAAAATCCATAAGATCTAGCAAGTGAGGATACTGATCTGGATTTGTAAAACCCTCTCTTTGCTTATTGTGAAATCTGCTAGGAGTATAAATTGGAATATTGTCAGTATTATAAAGTTTTTTGTCTGCAGTATATTGTGTATAGTGAATTATTGCTGGCACATTTAATTCATGAGATAGTCCAGTTGCTAATTCAAGACTCATTACCTGATTTATTAAGCCTGTAGGATTATATAGTTGAAAAAATAACTTATTCATTTACATAGTTTCTATTTTGGGCTTTTCTTTAGTATTTGTTTTTCTAATGTCTGTGTATAAGTATTGAGGACCATGTTTAAAAAACCAGTGATCTGGCTCTGTATAAAAAAAGAATGCATTGGCAACCAAATTAGTTTTTGGATTTGGAAAATCTTCTCTCCAATGTTGTTGATCATTGCCATATGATATAACTGCATCATTTTCTTCTGCTTCAAACTTTATACCCTCAACATAAAAATCCCAAGGTGTTTTATGAAAAATCGTGTAGTTTATATGATATGTACAAGCGTTGTCGTCTTTGTGTTTCCAAAGTTTTGCTTTATCCCCTTCATAAATACTTAGCACACACCATGATGGCAATAAAGTTTCTGATTCAAATTCTTCTCTTGCCAAAGGTAATAACATTTCATGAAACTTTCTAAGTGGCTCTATATTTGTACCGTGAGTATTGTCCCAAATTGTCCATTGGTGTCTACCAAACGATTCATCATAAGTGCTCTTGTCTGTTGACCATAAGTTCATTGCTAGATTTTGCAACTCTAAGTGTTCTGCTGGTGGAAATACTGTTTTTAATAAATAAGGAGTTTTCATTTTACCATTTACCTAATGGACATACTGCTTTTTCTAGTTTTGTTTTTAAATGCATTAGACATCCACACTTTTTACACTGCTTTGTTAGTTTAATAAGTTCTGGACAAGACTTACATATGGAGTATCTATCTGTTGCTTTTTTTTCGTTTGCCCATTCTGCATTAGGATTTGCAAGATCCCAAGGTCTTGTTTCTCCAAGATTTTTTTTCCATTTTTGATACGGGGATAAGTTTTCTTCTAACATACCCAACTCCTAAACTATTTCAAAAGTTATTTCAGGATTGCTGCTTAGTGCAGCGATAAGCATATCGTTGGTAGCCACTCCTACACAATAGCCTACTCCACCATAATAAACATTATTTACAATAAAAGCAATAGATTCACAACCATCTACACAAAGATCTAATGGATTACATGCAGGTTTGTGTTCTTCGCCTTCTGGGGCAATAAAAGATGATCCGTCCCAAATACTTTTTCTTGCTGGAAAATAATTTAAATGAGTTATATTTAAAGCAGTTGGATTATTTGAAAGTGCATAACATTTATCATCTAGTAAAGGATCTGTAGAAGTTCCATCAGTATTTATTTCAATAGATAAAAAATTTATTTTATCTCCATCTATATTAGCAAAAAAATCTTTTTTCATAGTAATCAGTATACCTTATCCTTAGTCATTACATCCGAGGAATTGTCCACAATTATTGTAAATGCTTGCATAACCACCGCACCGTGGCTCACCATAAGTATAATAGTATCCGCTACAATTTTGTGCTACTGGAGTAGGTGTAGGTACTGGAGTAGGGGCTGGAGTAGGTGCTGGAGTAGGCGCTGGAGTAGGCGAAGGTGTTGGTGCTACATATCCACAGGTTACAGAATTAGTTGCTATAAGTCTTGGTGGGCAGTAAGCGCCTTGATATGTTGCGTCGTATCTATTTTGATATAAATTATATCCTATACATGAGGTTGCGTCGTCATCTACGCAATATGATGCCACTGGAGTAGGTGAAGGTGTTGGTGCTGGTGTAGGTATTGGTGTTGGTGCTACTGGAGTAGGTGCAGGAACTCCACAGAAACTTCTTCCCAAATACATGTCTGGACAACTTGCTGGGAATCCTCGTTGATAAGCATCTCCATATCCTTGAGCATTAACATTTAAACAATAAGTTGAACCATCAACGTAGTCACATGCTACTGGAGTAGGTGTAGGTACTGGAGTAGGTGTTGGGGCAACTGGTTGAACAATTGGAGTTGGAGCAGGTGTTGGTACTGGTGTTGGTGCTACTGGAGTAACACTATAAACGTAATACTCAAAATCTAAAACTGATTCATAATTTAATAAACTGTTTGTATCAATTCTACCTTTAACCTTATTATTATTAGAAGATGTTGCGCCAGAACTATTTCCTAATGGAGTTTCATTACCTAAATTAAATCCAGCATTTGTAATTGCAACTCTAGCGTCATTGATAGATAAACCTTCTAGGTCTGGTATTCTTCCCATACCTTTTGAAGAAGACCATAGGCCAAAATTTAACATTTTGAACCTACGCCGTCAAATCGCCAATAAGAATCCAGGTATTGGTATCTATTTTTGAAATTACTGCACCTGAGTATTGGGCTGCAATCTTTTTATTTGAATTTTTGCTATTAAGAATAACTCCAACTGCTCCTGCAACACTAACATTTCCAGAACCATTTCTAAGTATTTCAATTTTTTGACCAATAACAAATGGAGTTGTACTATTTGTTGGTATTGTAATTACTACATCAGTTAAAGATGTAACAGATATAGTTTTTCCAGCATCCGCTTTTCCAATTGTATAATTTGCTGTTTTTGCAAGAAAATCAACTGAGTCATTAATAAATCTCCATTCACCATTATAATAATATTGAAGTTGATTAATAACTGTTCCAGAATCTTCTTGTCTAACAAAACATACAATGCCATTTGTTGGTGATGAAATAGCAGTATTTCTTGCCGTTGGATTTTGATAATTATTTATTCCTGCCTTTGCATTTACAACGGTGTCAAAAGTTACTACAGAACCAAATTTTTGATCTGCTGTCCATGTATATTGAGCATTAGTATTAACCGCTCCACCCAACGCATACCAAGTATCGTTTGTTTCGTTATATATATATGCTACTTTTCCATCTGAATTAATTGTTGCCATCTGATGTTAACCCCAATGCTCTTAATTCTGCTTCTGTAATTCCAGTTGATAAAACTAATTTTGCAATACCACTTTCACGAAGTTGTTCTTCTGTTGTTTTTGCTTTAGGCATTATGCACCAATCTCTCTCCAGGCAGAACCTGACCACACATACATTTTTAATGGAGATGAATCCGAATCAACCCAAATTGCACCTGTTGTTGGACTTGTAGGCTGTGATGTTTGATATGATGCTATAGCGTATCGAATATCTGTTGTTACTGATGCAGTTGAGTCTACCCAAATATAACCATTATCTATTCCTGTTGGCATAGATGATAAAACTGCAGAACCAATACCATTTGTTTCAATTGAATCTATTCGTGTATCTAGTGCTTTAATATGGCCAACAACTGAGTTTGGAATAATTTGAGATTCGTTTGTAATATCATTAGATGTTCCGTAATGATATAACTTTAGGGCTGCTTGGATATCTGCAGCATCCTCATAGCCTGGTATTTTTGTTGGATAAATTGATCCGATATTTTCAGAAGCCATACTTTAGATTATACCACAGTAATGAATAAGTGTACTGCTTTAATAGTATTGAGATTGGTCCAATTGGTACCGTCAAATTCTGTGGCTTTTATTGTAACTGGCAAAGAAAGGGTTCCATTTACTGATACAATTTCTCCAACAGATACAGATGAGGCCAAAGGGCTATCATTGAGTACGCTATATTGAATGTTAAAGTCAGATGCCGATGCAGTCCCTACAAACTCGGCAGGAAGCATTTCAGATACTGGAATATTTTTTGACCAAACACCATTTATAAAACTTGTAGTAGTGTAGTTTTTGCTATAAATATTTGAAACTAATTTAAAGAGTTTTACCCATGTGTTTGTACCTAATATATTTTGAAACTGATAAACATATTGATACTCATCATCTGAACTTAGTATATTAATATATAAATCAAAAAGTTGTGCTCCTGGAGCAAATGAATTTGTTGGTTTTCCAAGATTTACAAATATTTGACTTCCCCTATCACCTTTTGGGCCAAAATCAATCTCTAAATTTAAAGTAGAAGGACCACCTAAAACAGTTAAATCTTCAGTTGTTAAAAGAACGTCTGCCATTAAACTGTTGCTCCAGCAATGTGATCCGTAACTGTTACTGATCCAGTTAATAATGTATATACGTAATTATACGGCGATGCTGTTTTTGTTATTTCTACGTCATAAACATATTGTGTTGCAGCGTTCATTGTTACAGAATCGTTAGGTCTAATTGTGCATGTTACATAATTTCCATAAACTCCGCTTGTTATTACTGCAAGACATTCAATTTTTCCAGAAACTCCAGAAGATCCACGGGATGTAGAAATAGTAAATTTTGCTTGACCATAATTAGTTAAATCAAAAGATGCTCCAAGTGAATCCTTTGGATAAATACGAAACTCATAGGTGTCGCCCTTATAATAGTTAATATTTAATGTACCTGGAAATGCCATAGTTTTATTATACCACGCTGACGTATATAGATTTCATAACTACTGATGCATCATAGTCTGTTCTAATTTGAGGAACTGCTCCATTACCCCAAATTTTTTGATTTTCTATAAAAATTTGTTGAGTAACAGTTATTGGGTAAGTATGTTGATATTTCATAGATCCTATAAATTGAGAAATATCCAAATCACTGTTTGGTGAATATGTTCTTATCCATGCCTCTGTATTGCTACTATATGTTGTTAATTCAAAACTATAGGTTATAAATACCTGAGCGCCTTCTTTTAATCCTTTAAAATTAAATGCTCTTGCGTGATTATTCCATAGTGATGCGCAGTCTTCTGGTAGGTATTTTTCGTTTGACATGTTTTCAGATAATACATAGGTTGTTACCCATCCATCATCTCCTTTTGAAATTCCAAGGCCAAAAGATTTTTCTATTCCATTATGATAAGAAGCCCATCCTGGTGTTTGCCCAGATGGAGATGAAAAACTTTTTCCATTTGGTCCACGATCTCCTTTTGGTCCAGGTGGTCCTTGTTCACCGTCTTTACCATTTCTTCCAGCAGGTCCTTGAGGGCCTGGGGGCCCTTCTGGGCCAGGAACTGGCAAGAATGATGATGAAGTATTGACTTTATCAGAATAACCGCTTTGTTGAACTTGTGCAGCGTAAGAAGATTTGTTTGCACCTGGAAAGTCCATAGATTTAGAGGTAGCCATGAGAAGATTATCTCACGGTTTTTTAAATTATGCTTGTAATAATTCCGTTAGTTACTGTTACTGTTTTGTTGTCTTGAGAAGTAAATGTTCCTGTTGCTCCCTCGACAAAAGCAGTAGTCTGAACGCTATTGTTAGGGAATGTAATCCCATTATTTTGGAACATCCATCTATCTTCACCCATAGTTCTAGTGAATGTATATGCTTCTCCAGGTATAAATGTGAGACCTTCAGCAACAACTGTCATTGCACCTTCACTTTCGCTAACCGAAGTTACTGTAAAGGGATCTCCTCCTGTGTATAAACGTACAGTATCACCAAAAATAATATCTGCACCAGTTGCATGAATAAACTGTGTATTGCTTGTATTGTTAGAGTTTGCGTAAACGTTTACTTGATCTGGATTTTTTGATCTTACAACTACACTACGAGAAGCATCACTTACTTGTACTCCCGTTCTTTCTGCTCCAAGGAATAAGTCTGCAGTAGAAGCATCTTGAACTCCTCCTGCACGAATATGAATGTGGTTTGGTGATGTTGGATCAATAATTAAATATTGGTCTTCATGATATTGCTGCTGAACAAGATCTTCATCTGGCATTAATTTAATAGTTCCATTACCAGCACCATCGCCAGAGCCACCGCCAGCACCTATAATGTATACGCCTAGAAATGTAATTTGTCCAGTATCTGCTGTTGAACCAGATACAAGCAAGTTCCAATATGCACCTATGTTTTGTGGATATGGTGCAACATCTGTTCCAGCAGTAACTCCAACTATACAAACATATGCAGAACCTTCAAAGGTTACAATATCGTTTATTGCATAATTTTCTGAATCTGTCCATGCACCACGGGATGTAAAAGATGTACCATTGTTTCCGTCTGCACCCTTGACTGCAAGCAAGTCCCAGTAGGTATTGCCAACACCAGGAACATATCCAGCAGAGGTATAAACATTTCTGTACCAAAGTTGTCCATCATATGTAACAACTGCTCCAGCACTATATGTTATTCCGCCGTTATATTCTCCAAGATAATCCCATAGAGCATCTGCGCCTGGAGCGCCATCTGCTCCTGGGGCACCGTCATTACCGTCTGCACCTGGAGCGCCTGGAGCGCCATCTGCTCCTTTAGGAATCCAAACTTCCCATTGTGCAGTGTTTCCAACTGGGTCATTAAGTTGTCCGCTTGCTTTAGCAAGATACAACTGTCCATCTGAACCTCGTACTACCGCAATATCTGGTACATAACCAGAAGATGGGTTGTAGTTTCCTAAATAATAAATTCCGAAACCTGCACCTGGAGCACCGTCAGCACCATCTGCTCCGTCTGCGCCTGGTTCACCTTGTGGTCCAACTGGTCCAGTGGAATCAAGAGAGCCATCACCCTTAACAAATTGAGAGGATGTTCCACCCTGAGTAATAAATTTATCTGCGTTGATGTATTGAAAATAATCTATGGAGTTAGTGCTAGTACCAGTAAAGGTAGACCCTGGCTTATCGTAAACAGTATTAAAAATGGAGTAAATACCAGCAACACTAATAGGAGCCACATTATTACCTGCTTGAGTAATAATTTCGCAGTTTGCCAAAGTAAGTACGGTTGATGCACCAGTTATTGTTACTGCATTTGAGCCTAATGCTGTGATTATGCAATTAACAAGGCTTAATGTTCCAGCACTAGCAGAAGGCGTTACTACGCTATTGCAATCTTTAACAATAAGAATTGCTCCTGCATTGCTTACTGAAATACCAACATTTTTGTTTCCGTTAATTATCATTAACCCAGAGCCAGATATGTTAATTCCAGCAGTACATTGCATCTCTGTGTTTATAATTTCTACATAACCGCTTGAACTTTTAGTTAAGTTATTGTTGATTGTACAGTTGCTTACATAGGCTTGGGCAGTTCCAGTAATAGCAAGGTTATTCATAGAAAACCCTGAAATACGAGAACCCGAACCAGTTGAACCAATAGTTAAGGTTCCATAAAGAACGGTTCCTCCACCAGTTAATTCTGTGGTTGAAATGGTTGTATTTGTATTAACAATTGTTGGACTCTCTGTATAGCCACCTGGGTGAACAATAATTGTTTTGCGCTGTGCGGTTATTAAAGTTAGTGCTTTGGTAATAGAAGCAACTGGAGTAAGTAAGTCACCATTGCCAGTTGTATCGTTACCGTCTGCTTGGCTAACGTGGATTTCGTGGTCATAGCCAGTAAAGTTTGAACCATCAGCACCTGGTTCACCTTGTGGTCCAAGAATCTGACCTGCGTTAGTCCAACCTGTTCCATTCCATGTCCAAAGATTTCCAGCAAGACTTTCTGCACTTGCAAGTAAAACTAAATATGTATCGCCAATGTTTGCATTTGTGACTGTAACATCCAAGTCTCCAAAATAATTAAAAGAACCTTTGAGTAGTGTAGAATAACCATCTGCTCCGTCTGCACCTGCTGGTAATATAAAACTTTCGTTATCGTCAATAACCCAACCAGTTGCAGAATTAGGATCTTCACGAACTACATAAATTTTATTTGGATCAGTGTTATCTTTTACAAAAGCCCACCAATCACCATCTGCTAAACCTACTGGACCACCTTGGTAAATTGCAAGAAAAGCAGTTACGCTATTCCATGTACCAAGAAATAATGAGTCTTTACCATCAGCACCGTTTGATCCTGGGGCTCCTGGTGCTCCTGGTGTTCCGTCTCCGCTACCACCTGTCGTAGTAAAACGTGCCATAATTACTCAAGTCCCATTTTAAATAATGCAACTTTAGAACCGTTAGTATCTGTAATTGCATATATTGCATCTAGTCCAGGTAGTTCAACAGACCATGCTGATCCAGGAGCAAGTCGGTATCCGTAATCAGATGCTGTTACTCCTTCTCCTCCAAGAAATACGTATGCAGAAGAATCTACATTTTGAATTGTAATATCCATTCCAGAGTGAAGTCCGTTTGGAGTTAAACGTGTAGCAGAAGTGTTACTAAGAGTTGTAAGGGAATGAGTTGTCATACTTAGATTATATCACTTATTTACTTTAAATATTTTATTTTTGATTTTAATTACTGGTGGTAACTCAGGTCTAGGAGTTGTAACCTTTACTACTGCCATTATAGGCTACCTGTGATATCTCCAATTACAGAGATAGTTCCAATCAGTGGTGTCCAAATTGTATCTTCATCAATAGTTACTTGTAGATCAAATGTTAATTCCGTTACAACTGATTTAAATCCAGTACCCCAAAATTCAGTAATAGAGGCTGGGGCCATAATATCTACATATCCTGCTCCTGCTGTAACTTCCAGGGTATCAAGGAAATCAGATTGAGGATCATAAGAAGTAGCCTGATAGGTCCAAGTAGAAGTATTAAAATATGTTACTTCATCATCTTGTAAAAATTCAACACGAAGCGGAGAAGTATCTCCTCTAACAACGCTCCATTTAATACGAGCAGGGTCTGCTCCAAATACTTCAGGTCCACATATGTTCATAATATCTTTGATTATACCATAAAATAAAAAAAACACTCAGGATAGGTGGGTATGAAGAGACTATCCTAAGTGCCTTTATAAAAGTATATCATATAGGTATAATTCAGACATATTTAATCAGGTTATAAAAAGTTTACCAAATTGTAACAATAGGAAATGTCCATTTTGTACTATTAAGTTATAGATTGTCAGAGTTAGGGATAGTGTATACTTAAATATATATAAGAAAAAAGAACTATCTTTAAAGTTTAATATTTATATATCTTATATATTATATATATAGCAAATAGGCAAATTAGGTTATTTATTCAAATCGGCTATATGATTAATTAAAATTTCGTACATGTCATCAAGTTTTTTTTCTTGGCGATCTCTTGATTTTTCGGATGCATTTTTTTGTTCATTCAAAGCGATTTCTAATCTCGAAATTTGGTCCTTCATCGATGATCCAGAATTGGGTTTAAGTTCGACGAGATAATGCTTTACAAGCCATTTAATTCCAAAAGCAATAGTGGATGTAATTGTAAGTATTGCAACTATTAAAGAAGCCCAATCCTGTATTGTCATAACTAGATTATTATACATAGCGTTTTTTATTTTTTGAAACGGTATTTAGTTCGTCGGCGAAATAGAAGTTATCCAAACCACTATATGCTCTAGTATGACAAACATTGACATATATGAGCAAGTTATGGTATTATATACATATGTCTGCAAAGACAATTCCTATAAGAAAATGGTGAGTAATATGAATAAAGAACAAGTAGTAGAACTAATGACAGAAACAATTATAAATTTAAATATTGGTTTGGCTAAACAAAAAGAAATGCCTCAAGATGAAATTGATCAAATGGTTGAGATATCTAGACCTCAGTTTAGAGTAGTTAATGGTATTTTATATGATGTGCTTAAAGAAAATGGGGCTTTTGTTTAATTGCAATTACACTGGTCACAGCATTGATCTTTAAAGATTTTTAATGCTAGACCGTCGTTTTCTACATCAGATGAAATTGGTCTACCCAAATCTTCCCAAAATTTTTCTCTACCAACTGCATCTTTTTCAGATATAGGTTTTGATTCAAATTGGAAATCATCATCCCAAGCATTTTCAAAATTGTCTAATATTCCCATTAGTTAATGTCCTCCATAGGATCTCCAAAAAAATTCATGTATTGCTGTTACTGTATATAGTGTTGATATTAAAAGATGTAGTTCGATGGCTTTTGATACCCTCGATATTTTTACTTTAGATTCCATTATCTTCCATGTATTTTAGTCGTTCCATAAGATGATTATACTCTGGATCTTCAAACATTTGTTTAATGGCATCTGTAACTTTTTTACTTGGCATACCGTCGTCATCTGCCATAGAGGATTCAATATTGTTTACAATAACCATATTGCTGCCAAACCAATTATTATGATAGAGAAAAGAATTCTTTGTTTCATTCGCAAGAACTACAGTAGTTATCTATTCTCATATTTTCTTGTGTTACCCATATTAATCTACCGCAATGGTAACAAGACCTCATAGAGTATTTCTTCTCTCTACGGTCTTTCCGAATTTCTAGTCCTAGTAAGTGCATATATATATTCTAGCATACTTGATCTACCCTGTCAAATAGTGTATACTAGTTATATGGATTATACGAAAAATATGTCAAATTGGCTTGCTGCATCAGAAAATATGTCAAACCTTATTGCTGCATCAGGAGCGTTTAACTTAGACGAGGCTCTTGTTGCTGTTGCCAAACTACATTTCAAAGAAGGCACATCACGCAATAGATGTAAAGAAGATAAAAAACCTTGGCCTTGTCCAACCCTTATAGCCATTGAAAAAGAATTAACAAAATAATCTGAAAAACTAGATTGGAGAAAATATGTTATTTCACAAGCACTTGCTGATCAATGCTAAAGTTGAGAAGCCTATAAGCAGTGAAGAAGAGGCAACAACCTTCTTAAAGGACTTAGTTGAGCGTATTGATATGAAAATTATTAAAGGGCCTTTTGCCTCTTATGTTGACAAACCAGGCAATCGTGGCCTAACGGCTATTGTAATGATTGAGACTAGCCATATAGCGTTTCATATATGGGATGAAGAAGATCCATCGTTATTACAGTTTGATTTATATACCTGCGGAAAATTAAACCTTGCTCAAGTTCTTCTTGCTCTTGGAGAAACCTTTAATGTAATAAACCTTGACTATCAGTTATTTGATAGAGAAAATGGTTTTGTTTTAGAAGATAGTGGATCATTTCCTAAAATCTGAAAAATTTCATTTTTGTAAAATCTGAATATTTTTACCAGATGTATGATACGTGATCTGTGAGATAAAAAACAAAAAACATAGTGAGCACATATTTCTACGTGCCTACTACTACCTTGTTACACTACTACGGGCTTTGCTTTACCCTGTATCCACCCACTATGTATACCAACTAGTGGCGCATCAATGTTTACCGCTGTGCCGATAGGTAATGCGTTAGAGTATTGGTCAATAAACTCTAGTATTTTTTCTTTGCTTGTAAATGGCATCTCTGCCACTGAGCCGTTAACCGTTGTTAGTTTTACTTTTATCATTGTCTCTCCTAATTAATCTAATTGAATAAGCAAACGCAATAGTGCCAACTAGCAACCATGTAGGTATCTCTATTGCTACACCGTTTGGGTATAGGTTGTTAATATAGAAAGAGATGTAATCTAAATCTGCGTAGAACTCCATAACTATTTAACCTCTACTTCTCTAATGTTGTAAGTGAAACCCTTACCTAGTTTATTTAGTTCAGCCATCACTGATAATAGTTCATCAGCGCTGTTAGCCTTATTGCCTACGGATAGCAAACTGCCACCCTGCCATAGTGAGTAAGTGATAGTCATAGTTAGTTTCCTACTTTCGTGTTATTCATAACCCAACGGCTTTCGTTAGGTGATAGGTAGCGATGAGACACTACGCCTTGCTTAGTAGCAAGTAATTCTAAGTATGCCTTGCGGCTAATGTAGTTTCCTACTGTATTGCGAAAGACCATAGGGCTTCCTGTATTAGATGAAGCCATAACATGGTTAGGCTCTAATGTTATTGTATTTAGTGTAGTCATTTTAACTACCTTTCTTTTAATCTAGTTAGCGATTTGCTAACCTTTTTGCTGACCTAGGTTATTTGCCTACTTAGTAGGGCTCACTAGGATTTGTCTTTATTTAGTTTTTCTTACTCCGTAAGTCTAACACATATACCCTGAAAAGTCAAGGCGACACGCTGTCTTTTCTATGTGATTTAGGTCACTTATTTGCTAGGCTCATCCTCTACTTGAGGCTTATTCGCTAGGCTCATGACCTGCTTCTTTATTTTTTTGTATAATGGAATTATAGCAGAGATAAGTCCAAAAGTCAAGTCCTAGCACGGCGTGTCGCATGTGATTTAGCCCACACTAGGGGGCCAGCCACTTATCCACATGATGTAGATCACACTACAAATTTACGCTTAAGTTATCCACATGATATACATCACAATCCCAAATGTCCGTTTTGTCCTGGTTACTACTCAGTAAATGTCAGTGGTAGGTGTTATACTTCTAGTATAAAGAAAGTTGAGAAAGGTTCTCAAACTAGAAAGGAATTCAAATGAATTCAAATGTAATAATCCAAGTGTGTAAATCACACGTTCCAAATAAGTCTGCTATCTCAGACGTTAATGATGAGCAATTCACGTTTTGTGAAATTTGCGAAAATAATATTGAGCGTTGGTATAACGATACCGACCCTGAACGTCTACCAATGTGGACATCTTGGAAGGTGTCTAAATGATAGACTTATTTTGTAAAGTGTGTGATGGCTTTGTGCTATCACTTCCTGCTGATGAAGCAGAATGCTTAACTGTTAAATGTTCTAGTTGTTGGGAATAATTAAATGTTAAAAGAAATAAAAAACAAAATTATTCGTATTCAAGAATTGCGTCGTAGTAATGCTGCGACACCAATTCCAAATAAAAAGAAATATACTAGAAAGGTAAAACATAAAAATGGAAAACAATAAAGATATTTTTGGATTTGAAAAAGCAATTCAATTAGATCATTTAACAAATGATGAAATTAGTTTATTAGAAAATATTTTAAAAGATTTCAAATAAATAAAAAAGTTTTACAGAAATAAAAACTCTGTAAAATTTGGCTGGCGCAGACGGCGTGTCGTTCACAGCCTGTGGATAACTTACGTACGATGTGATTTTTTTCACATAATTTGAGCGTCTCATTATTTGGAATTACTGGCGGGTAAGTTGATATTTTAAGGATAATAGGATAAACTTACATAGTAAGAAAATAAAGAAAGAAGGTGGCTTATAATGGCTAACTTATACACAATACAAGATTTACTAATTGGTAAAATCTATAACTCAAAAACTTTGCGTGGAGAAATTATCTCAGCAGAGAAATCTAATCAACCAATTTGGTATGGAGAAAATACGGAAGCGTATTTGGTAGAAGTTTATTCTGCCCATACTTTGCGTAATAAATATCGCACAATTGCGGTGAAGGTTGGTGAGTAATGGGATACATAGAGGTATTCACCATGAATTCTGAGGGTGCTGGGTGGCTAGACCTTTCAGATGTTCCCGCAGAAACTCTCCTAGAGTTAGAACTAGGCTTGTTTAACGAAGGGGCTTTGTGAGGTAACTCACACCCCAACACACCCCCCTAAAATGGAAAATGTCAGCGATAACTGATAGAATTACAATTCAAACAAAAACGAAAGGTGGTCAGAAATGACTTATACTGTAAAACTAGAAACCTTTAATGGTGCTGTAAAAAATATAAACCTACCTTCTCAAGGTGCGGTTGCTCAATTCATAAACACTTACCCAAACCAATTACCTGTTGGCGTATCTGTAAAAATTGCTTGTGATGTGCTAGGTGTTAGTGGCACACTAAGAGGAAAAGCGTTGGTGAAATAATGATAAACACTTTAATGCGTTTTGACTGTGATGAGTGTAATGGTGTTGGTCTTATCTTTTGGGGTAATGACCTTGACTATGATGTGGAAAAATGCGACTGTAATGATTTTGCACTAGGAACTTTATTTACTACGAAAGAGGCTGACTAATGGCTACTATGAGCAAAAAACTATATGTTGCAGTTGCGCAAATCTTAAAACCATTTGCCGATGAAATGCCACAAACAACTTATGAGGATTTAATAAATGAATTTGGTGAGTGGTTTCAGGCTGATAACGCAAACTTTGATTTCGCAAGATTTGAAACTGCTTGCGGTATTGATGAAATTGGTTTAATTAAAAACTAATAAAATAAATTCCTGAGCAAGAATAAAAACTGCTCAAATTTTGGCCAGCGTGTCGTCCACAGGCTTATCCACAAGGCAATTATGTGATTAAAAACACACTCCAGATCCCCCAGATTATGGTGTCTAATTAGATTTTGTCTGTCTTATCTGATAGGATAAAGATATAAAGAAAGAAGGCAAAATGGGTAAAGTAAAATCAACAATGATGGATATATTGGAATGCGATAGTTGCTATGGCTATGGTTGGCAATTCGCAGGAAATGATGTAGACTATGATGTATGGGCTTGCGAATGTAATCCTTACAATATCTCCGCTGATGAACTAATAGATTGGAAACTAAACTAATGGAATATACTTATTCACTTACTACTTCATATGATGGAAAGTTAATAAATACCTTGCGAGTTAGCGATATGCTAGAAGCAGTTAAGGCTTGGGATAAATGCGTGGACTATGGCTTTGCTAAAGAATACGCAACCTATAACTTGTCTGACCCAACAGGTAAGATGTATACTAAAACCTTCTACACTAATGGAGAGGTCGTAATTAAATAATGGGAAGCATAACAGCAATAGGCTTAGCAGATACAACGCTAGACCTAGAAACACAATTACTTTATCACCTTAAAGGTAATCACTATCCACCAGTCCCCGCAGAAATGGTTAAGCCTTGCATTGAAGCAATTGACGCTTACTATGATAAAGATTGGTCACGCATGATTGAAATGCCTATGGTTGGTGATTTTCAGATTTTGTATAAAGGAATGACACACGCACCTGCTAGTGCTATTGTAAGTCAGCATCACTTAGAGTGGTTCATTGAGCCTAGTGATGATTAATAAAATGTCTGCTACAATAAACGATATGGAATTGATCCACGCAGATAGTTTAACACCAGACCAATTAATGATTGGTGATTTAATAAAAATTGGTGATGATATTGTTGAAATTACTTTTATTGAAAGTGATTCAACAGGAGACAACTATAACATACAAACAAAAAATGAGTTTGGTGAATTAGAAATTACTCAACACTCATACACTGATTTAATTCCTCTCTACGTTTTTATTCAAGAATAATAATGCGTAGCCCTTCGGGGCCAGCCGATGTCCGTTTTGTCCAATTTTTATTAATTACGTAGACTTGTATTTTTTACCTAAAAATGTTATACTAAATTATGACCCAATTAAAAAGATCTCATGACAGAAAGGTGGCTAACCTTGTCACAAAAAATGGAAAACAAGCAGCAATTGCAAACACGTTCGGCCTCCCTGCTGGAAAAGATTACTCATGCCCTGGTGCCACTAGTATTTGTGAGAGTGTTTGCTACGCAGGAAAACTTGAAAAGTTATTCAAAGGAGTAAAGACTAACCTATTACACAATTGGGAATTATTAAAAGACGCTGATGAACCTACTATGGTTGATCTATTAGAGAATATGATTGTTGATTTTAAAAAGGATTGTGAAAAGAAAAACGCTCCATTACTATTTCGTATTCATTGGGACGGCGATTTCTTTAATGATAAGTACACTAGAGCATGGCAATATATCATCCTTAACAATACAGATATAAAATTTTGGGTATACACTAGAGTACAGTCTGCAGCGCTAATGCTTAAAGGTATACCTAATCTATCTTTATATTATTCCACAGATAGTGAGAATAAGGAGATAGGTGTTAGTTTAAAGAAAGATCATGGTGTGCGCCTTGCATACCTTGCAAAGAATTTCGCCATAGGTCAAGCAGATATGAAAGAGTTATTTAATAAACCTGGTGCTAAGTGTCCTGAAAACTTAAAGGCCATTCCGCTTATCTCATCTAGTGGCTCCGCTTGCGTATCTTGCGGATTATGTGTATACTCTAAAGCAGACGTAGTATTTTCTGCGAGTAAGAAGTGATAATGGAGATATTAGCAATAGTATTAGTAGTTATATTTATTCTATTTATGTTTGACTCCCCGTTTGGTTAGTGGTGTCCTAAATGTCCGATTTGTCCTAATGTGATGTATCTCACAGAAAAATAATCTCAAAATGTGAGAAATCTAAGAAATAGATTTGTATTTTTATCCAAAAAATGTTAGACTTAAACAGTAAGAAAAAACCAACCAAAGGAGAAACACAATGTCCGTAGCAACCGCAACATACAAGGTAGGCGACCTCTACACAACACAAAAGTCAAAGGTAGTAGGAACTATCGTGGAAATCACACCACAGGCAAATGGTAATGTCCGTGTTAAGTTAGATGTAAATGGTTCATACCGATACACAACTTGGACGGCAAAGTAATCTTAGCCTAGTGGCTAAAGTCCTGAGCATGACCAAAAACTGCTCAACTTAATACCCCCATCAAACCCACCAAACAGAAACGGAAACAAACTAAATGGCAAGAGGCAAAGCAATAAATGTAAAAATCGCTACACCAAAAGTTATTACAGCCCTAACAAATAAGTTAGCAGAACTAGAGGCTAACTACAAGAAGCAAGACGAGAACGAAGCAAAGTATCAAGAACTACATGATGCTTGGAAAAAAGAGTTATTTACTTTCGCTATCGCTAATATAGATAAGGCTCAAAATGTGCGAACTAATTATCGCCAATGGTCAAACAACCTTAATGTTGATTTTGATTTAACAGTTAAGGAAGGCGAGTTCCCTGCTGAGCCAACGAGAGAGTTTGAGCAAATCCATGTTCATACTTATCGTGAAATGAAAGAGGAAATCTCTAACGCTATCCGTATCCTTTTAATGACGGACGAGGAAACAGTTAGCACTAGCACCTACAACGCTATTGCTCGTTATCTTTAATTAGATAATTAGGTGGGGAAGGGTATTTGACTTCCCCCCTAAAAAATGTTAGACTAAGTAAGTAATGACCCCAAACCCAAACAGAAAAGGAAAATCATGACACTAGGCGGATACACATACCAACTAGGTGATTTATTCACCACAAGCAAAACAGGTATCACAGGTAGAATTGTAAAGTTCTCACCTATTAACTCTAAGACCACTAGAGTATCCTTACAGTTAGCAAATGGTGCTCGTCGCCTTGCTATGGTAAGCACAACTAAATAATAAAAACTCCTGAGCATGAGTTAAAACTGCTCACCTATAGGATCTTTGACAAATGTCAGTGGCCAATAGTATAATTAAATTAACCAAACAAACAGAAAGAAGCCCCACAATGTCAACTAACATTAATGACGCCGTAACAATTGATAAACTAGAAGTACCATACAACCCAAATCTTCTTGTGACGTATAAGGCCATTGCTGGTACCTATGCTGCTCCTGAAGAGCCAACCTATTTAACATCCAAAGTAACAGATCTTGAATGGGATCTGCACAGTGCACGTGCTCGTGAAGAAGCGCTACGTAGTCTGCAGGGAACAGTGAGACAACTTGAAGACAATATTGTAGAATGGTACGATCCTAACTATTCTAAAGAAGAAGTTCTTGTAGCGCTATGCGAACTCTTTGGTATTAATCCAGTTAAGGAAATTGAAGTACAAGGAACAGTTACATTCAGCGGAACAATCAGTGTTCCAATGTCAGAAATTGCTGACTTTGATTTAAGTAATGTTTCAATTGAGGCTGAGTTAAGTTCATATGACTATGACGCAGACTTAAATGTAGACGAAGTTTCATTAGAGGATCACTACTAAATTTGATAGGGGGCTATCAAAATCCTGGCCATGATTTAAAACTGGCCTATTTTTTATTTAAAAAAGCCAGCCACAAAAATCTAAAATGTCAAACAACACGCCGATGTGTTTACGATCACATAATAAAAATGTCCGAATTGTCCATGTTTAACTATCTGGATTTGCATTTGTCAGCCTGTCCTGTTATACTTAAATTAACAACAACAGAAAGAAGGAAACTCATGGCACATGACCTAGAAACACAAAACGGAAAGACATCTTTTGCATCTTTTCGTGAACCTGCATGGCATGGATTGGGTACTGTCTTTACAGAAGAAAAAACAACCGTAGAAATGTTGGAAGCAGCAAATCTTAATGGTTGGGATGTTCGTCTTGAAGATTTGGAAACCCCAACACACTTAACAAGCGACAAGGCATATCAATATGTTTTGCGTACTAACCCAACAGACAAAACACAAACAGACATTTTAGGCGTTGTTGGTGAGCGCTACCATGTTTTACAAAATGAAGATTTATTTTCATTTGGTGATAACATTCTTGATGGTGGCGGACGCTGGGAAACTGCTGGTTCAATCAAGGGTGGGCGTGTAGTATTTGGCGCTCTTGCTCTTGAGCGTGAAACAGTTCTTGACCCTAATGGTGTTGCGGATAAGGTAAAAACTTATTTGCTCATTAACACATCACATGACGGCTCTATTGCAATTCAAGCAAGCATAACACCTGTTCGTGTTGTGTGCGCTAATACTCTTAACCTTGCGCTTGGTGGCGTAGGTCGTAAGAAGAATAAAGGCATCAAGCAATCATTCAAGATTCGTCACACACAAACTGCAAATGGTAAAGTGCAGATTGCTCGTGAAACTCTTGGTCTTGCTAATGCTTACATGGACGAATTTGATATTATGGCTAAGGCTATGATTGAAAAAGAGGTTTCTGCTAAGCAATTTAACGACATTATTCTTACAGCGTATGCAAAACCTGAAAAAGATACTAAGGGTGCGCTAAAGAAATGGGAAAACAAAATAGATGTTATTAACGACATCTACACAGGCGAGTTTAATGGTATGATTGCTAATACTGCTTGGGGTGCTTTCAATGCACTAACTGAGCGTTTAGATTGGTATCGTTCTGCTCGTGGTGGTTCTAACGAATCTATTCTCGCATCTGCTAGTGGATTTGACCCTGCAATTAACGCAGAGAAAAATCGTTTGCTAAAAGTTGTGCAGAATGTTATGCAAATCGCATAGCACAATTTAATATATGCCACCTGAGTAAGTGGATGCAAAAACTGCTCACAAGGTTCCATAGATCAATTGGTTAGATCGCTACCCTGTCACGGTAGAGGTTACGGGTTCAAGTCCCGTTGGAATCGCAAAGCGGGGCCAGCCATGTGACCAATATAACATTTTTGAAAAAATTCGATTACGAAGAGTCTTGACTTTTCCCTAAATTTCTGCAATAATTAATACATGACCACAACTTACAAACCTTATACCATCAACGAACTATGTCAAACCATATGGGAAGAAAACCTAGAACACTTTGAATACATCTCTGCCATGAATGCAGGCGATTGTGATTGCCGCTTGTGTGTAACCATGGGAGTTATCTTTGAGTATGGGGGTATGTAATGTTAGGTTATACATATAGTGATATACAAGCCTTTGGTAATAGTTTAACTTGGGCTATTGATACCGCCAAATCTCAAGGGGATGAACAAAACTATAAACAATTACTAATAGTATGGGACTTCTTTGAGGGACTACTAGCAGAAGGTTATATAGATGAGAACACATACTATGGGTAATGTTGCTCCGTTATTAACTACCTGCTTTGACTGTGGCTCTGAGGCTACCCTTGACCAATTGGATTATGATCAAAGATGTAATGACTGTGCTCAACAGATAGAGTTGGATAAACAATGACTATGTGGACTAAGTATGATTATCTATGTACTAACTGTGATGCTTTAATTGAAATTACCGCCCTGGAAATACCAAGAGTAGATCCTGATTGTATTTGTGGCAATGGAATGGTTATTAATATTGGTACATCCCCTGCTTTTGAGCCTATCATTACAGATGTGAGCAAGGTTACACCTACTGGACTTGTCAAAATCAACACCAACCCTTATAATTAATATATGGACCTAAACACATTAAGAGAGTATATAAGAATTCACACAATATCCCTTGAACAGGATTTGCAAAATGAGGACGGTGCTGATAGTATTGTTCCATACCTTGAAGGCGCCATTCACGTATCTAAACACTACTTGGAGATGATTAATGAATAATCTTGACTACGAATTCTCACCACGACTACAAAAGTTAGTAGACATGGGTGAATCAGGTTTGAACATCATTCATGGTGAATTAAAGAACCTTATGCTGGTGGCAGAAACCCAATTGGATATTGCTCAGAAGGCTGAGGCTGAATCAGAAGAAGCAATGGATTCAATGCAGCGAACCTACTGGGAAGGTCAAATTGACGCACTCACGACGGTATATCAACTAACATACGATTTATCATTTGCTATCAATGAAAGGATAGAGACAAATGAATGACCTAATAGAACTTACAGAGGAAGAGTGGTTTGACAAGTTCAAGCCAATCCCAAACCATATAGATGACAATGCCTCATTCCAAACTGAAGAAGGCGTAGGTTATATGTTTGAGACATATGATGACGAGTTCGCCTTTGTTAACGCCCAAGAGCCTAATAGGATATGGACTTATTGTGACGGAGACAATGGTGGTACCTATATATTTCAGGGTATGCGTATAGTTAATAGGATTGGGTACTTTGTAACTACCGTGCCCTTTGATGGTAGCAAGGACTATCAGATACAAATCAGCAGTGAGGATATCTACGAGTGTGACAATTGTGGAGAGATGTGGGAAGATGAGGAAGCAGTTCTGCATTACGATAGGTTTGAAGATTTGCAGAAATGCGCTAAATGTGCTACAGTAGAAGAAATGACCCTAGCAGAATTGGACAAAGAATGAAAACAGAAATAACTGGATTAACATATATTGGTTCTTTTACAGTAGATTCAGGACAGGCCATGGTCGGTGACCCTTGCTACCTTGATGAGTGGAAAAACTGGGATTCAGATAAACAAAACTTTGATGAGCACCCTAAGCATAAAGGTGAATACAGTTACCTAGGTGCCTCTAATGCTACAATTGTAGAAGGCTTTGGTGACCTTGGCCTTGGCCGTGCTGTTGCCTTTTCTACAGGATACGGGGACGGCATATATCCTGTTTACGCAGAATTAGACGGAACTCGTGTTCTAAAGATTATTATTGACTTTGATACAAAGGATGAGGAGACCAACTAATGGCAAGATGGGAAGTTGAAGTAATATTTGAGCCCACAGGCGATTACATGAATTTTGAGTATGAGACTGACAATGAAGATGAAGACAGCATCTTTAATGAGATAAGTAATCAACTATCAATCGTACCTAACCTAGTAGAGAATAATGAGGTAGAGTAATGGGAGCACGTATTAACTTTGTATTTAGGGACCGTGAGGATACCCCTGCAGTAGTGCTATATAGCCACTGGGGTGAGACTGAATGGCAGCGGGACATAGCAATGGCTCTGGAGCATTCAAAACCTAGATGGGAAGACACATCCTACTTTACACGTATGATGATCAGTTATCTTATTCAAGATGAAATATTAGGGGAAACAGGGTTTGGTATTTTTGCTATTAATGATATCACTCAGGACCTAGGTGATGACACTGTAATTATTGACATGACTAATAAAACTATCATGAGCAATGTAGCGGTTGATTGGAATAACTTTGTGGCTGCTTACTCGCCACTCGTCAACGCCTAGAGAGGGGTCTACTAGGCTGATAACAAGGTGGGGCGCTGAGATTCTTGCCAGTCTTGCGCCCCCCTTACTTTTTTGGTATAATGAAATGGAGGAGAGTTATGACATACAGCGTTCGAAGAAAACCTGAGAATACAAAAGAACAGCGTTATGCTGAGAGAATTGCTAAACTCCTCAATGAGGACATGGGACTTAACTTAGAAGCGGTTGGTTATTTTTTAGTTAGAAATAATCCTGTTATAGCCTATAAGCGTTTAGAGGTAGTGAGTTTAATGGCAGGGGAAGAATATGATACACTTATGGAAGAGATGAAAGGTTAACTAACTATGGCAATACCTAGCGCAGACAAAGCAGCGATCCTATCCCAATTTTGGATGGAATTTAGAGATGATGAAGAGTTAAAAGATTTTGTAGAATTTAACGATATGGGATTACCCCTAGCATTTTTCGTGGCATCAGGAATAGTACAAGAAAGTCCAATGGCAGAGACATACATTTCAGAAACATTTGATTTATTTTTAGTTGCTCTTGAGATTGAAGAACAAGAGATTGACGGAATGGAAACACTTAATGATGTCTTGGGCTATGCAAGGTCTAAGAAAGAAGGAGACGTCAACTAAGTTTAACACACATCCTGCTATTGCAGGGGGTGGGGCTGGCCACATAATATCATATCAAACCACATTTGTCAAACCTTATTACGATAGATCAAAAAATTTTCCAGATCCTTGGCCAAACCTTATTACGAAGAGTATAAATTTTTCCAGATTCTTAGACAAACCTTATATATCAAACCTTTATATCTCTCAAACCTCTATTTCTTATATCAGGTGTATAATAATGCTATGAGTCCAAAACATTTTTCTAGAATGATGTATCCTAAAATGGCAAAACAAGAAGATGAGGTTTTGGCACAAGCCTTTACTTCCTTTACTGTTGCTATTGGTTTAGGAAGATACTTTACTTCATCCCCCGCCGTTCAAATGATTAATAGTCCTATCGAAGATCCCGCCGAAGCGGGGGATCAAAAGATAAACCATGGATCTTTCTACAAGTAATACCCTATATACAAACACTATATTATCCAAACATTATTTTCTGATGTTTTAGATATTTTTTATATCTTTTTAAATAAAAGATTACGATAATCAAACATTTATCCTGAAATTTGGACAAATTTGTCATACTATTTTGGTACAAAATATACTTGACAAACACTAATGTTTGGTATATAATCCGCTATGGGGCTATGGAGATATAAGGTTTGGATATGTGGTATAAGAGATAGGAAGGTTTGGGGATAGGTAGTTTGGGCCGTGGGGATTACGACGCCCTTCTTAAAAATGCTCAATCCCCCACTATCCTCCACTTCACTCCACTTCTAGACTATCTAATTAAATTATCAGTAAGATTAATCTTTAAACAAATATTGTCAAAACCATGATATGATCTATTAATGATTAACCTAGATATCCTATGTTTTAACTGTGGTGCTATGTATCAAGTAGCCTATGGGACAAAAAATATCACCAAACAATGTCCAAAATGCAACGGCAAACAATAACTATGCTATACTGATTAAGTAGTTCAGGTTCCTATAGTGGTCGTAGAGCAGTTTCCGAAACTGATAATGAAGGTCCGATTCCTTCACCTGAAGCCTATTTGTTAACCTTCATGTGCTAGTATAGGGTTATGGAATGTAAACACTACTATGAAATTGATCTAGATGGCAAGGTAACTTGCTATAATTGTCATGCTGTAGTAGATGAAACTAAAACAAAAAATGATGATTTCTGGGAATCGCAAATGAGTTTTGAGGAATAAAACCAGGGTAAATAAAGATTACGATAGATCTTTTATAGCCTTATTGACCATACGTATCAAACCTTTTCTTGTTATTTTTGACGCATCAAATGTCTCCGTATAGCCCCCTTGTGGCATATCTTCCTTATCTAGGAAAGAACCATGTTTATTAGTAAGTGTCTTTACTACTATAGATTCTACTGCTCTTGCCTTATCCCGTTCGGAAAACCACCAATACTTGATTAATATCCAACCTTTGGTCCTATGGCTTGCAAACCTTCTACCTGAGATATCTGATATCCCTATTTTGATAGCCTTATGTATAGGGCTGTATAGGATGTATAGTAGGGTCATGATTCTATTATACTTGACATTCCCTTCGATTTTTGGTATGATTTATGAATGACAGTTAGACAAGTTAGAACAAAAAATAACACTTATAATACCGTACAGTACGATAGTGCTGGAAATATATTAACGCCATCTAGAAGAAGAGAACTTAAAAAACTTACCAAGAAACATGCTAAAGGTCCTAAATGGGTTAAGATTGTAGGTAAATTTAATGGTAAGTGCTGCAACTGTAATGACAAAATATTGGTTGATACAGAAATATTATGGAACAAAAAAAATAAAAATACTAAGCATCTGGAGTGTGGGCAATGACTGAAATGACTAGCGTTGGTATGGATATAAATACATTGGAGAATTTATGAAAAATTCAATTTGTGCCTATGAGCGTGAAGAGCCTTATTTTACTACCTATCACTGGTGTACTAGATGTCCCTCTGCTGATGAGTACCGTGTGATAGAGCGTCAACAAAAACTTAAGTTGGCAAAGTTTAACAAAGAAAAAACCGCTGCTTTAAAAAATAAAAATATAAAGAAAGATAAATAATATGAGAAAAATCAATGACAAAGTATCACAGCATAAAGTAAAAAGAGCAAAAAAGAATAAAAAAAGAATCTCCGCCAACCCATATCACAAGATATCAAGGTTTGAAAGAGAGCAAGAGTTTCTCAGAAGAAGGATCATTGCTTCTGGAATTTCTGCGTAGGCAGCAAAAATAAGATACTAACCGCTAGTGCCCTTGTAGGGCATGGAGAGGTTTTGTTACTTCTATTTTGCGCCGAACTTAAAAAAATTTATAGGGTATAATTAACATATGGCACACATAGTTAATAATATTCCAGTTGGTCACGATCCAAGCGAGATTAAGCGTATTCAATCTTATAATGATTTTTTTGAAAAAGTTGGAAATTCGTCAGAAAATATTAAACTAATACCAAACTTTTTATCCGATGATCAAATTAAATATTTGCTTGATAGCATTAATGAAAACAGAAAACTTAGTTTTGAGTCACAAAAAGACGATTTAGGCAATCCTATAAATTGGATGCACATTTATACTGGTATAGAAGATAAGTTTAAAATTAGAGATAAAATAAAAATTGAAATAATTAATTCTTATGGGTTTGATCGAATAAGACCAAAAGAGCCCAATCTTAGTGTGGCTAAGTGGGAAAAAGGAACTAAATTAAATCTACATGTAGACGACTTAGGTTATGTTACAGACAACCATATTCCTACGCTTATTTATTTAAATGATGATTACGAAGGTGGCGAAATTAGTTTTGCTACACACGATATTACTATAAAGCCTAAAGTTGGAGATCTTTTAATATTCCCTGGAAATATGCACTATGCACACGAAGTAAAAGAAGTGCTTTCTGGAACAAGATATACCCTGCCAATCTGGTTTACAATCATATAGGGTATAATTAAATAATGACAGATAGCACATCAAAAGAAACCAATAAAAAAAGAAAACTTCTTGATGGATCTGAGGTAAATGATTACGACTACCCCATTGATCTAATTCTGCACACAAAGGCTCCTGGCAAATGGAAGTTGATAGACCTTGAGACTGGTCAAGAGTATCTTGGGTCAGATATATCACACGAAACATTTGGAGAAATATTAAGAACTAAAGTAGCAAAGTCTAAAATTGGTTCTTGGTTTAAAACAAAAGGAAAAGTAATAAAAGATGGATAATGTAAATAAATCTATAACATTTCACTGGATGTGGAGAAGACACTGGCAAATAAACGATAGTATCGAAAACTTAGATTTAAATGGAATTCTTAATATGGCTAAAGAACTAGACGGTGCTAACGTAAAATCTGTTTTACTTCCTTATGGTCCAGGTGGCATTGATTTCTCTTTAGTTATTAAAGAAGCACTAGAAAAAACAAATCAACTAATTATGACTATTGCTTTACCCGCATATGGAACAAGCCCAGATTATGCTGCTAAGATTTGTGAAACATTAAATCGTTTTGCACCTGGAAGAATTGGTGTAAATCTTGTTGCTGGAAGATGGGGAGATGAAGGCAACGGTCCTTCTGAAAAAATAGTATTAGATCATTATATGCACGACTCAAGTTTGATTGATACTTTAGAAAAAAGAGTAGCAATATCTGAAGTCTGGATGGATAAAATTATGCAATTGATGAAAAAACATCGACACAAAACCCATATGGCAGTTGTTGGATCTTCAGACACAACAATTAGAATAGCCAATAAACATTGCGAATACATATATGTAGATGACAATTTATTGTACAGAGATCAGTTTAAAAAAATTGATCTTAGTCGTGTAAAACCAATACTTATTATTGATCCACTTATTATTAATCATCCAGATGAAGAACAAAACATCAAGTATGATAAAAATGCACCAGTTAGAAAACAGCATCATCATGTAAAAGGAACACAGGAAGAAGTTGTTCGTCAAATTAGAGATTTATCAAATAAATTTAATATATATGATTTTATGATTCACACTGATCAAGCAGACATAAGTCAGTTATTAAAATTAGTAAAGGAGTTTAATTAATATGGAAATATCTGAAGCAACTAAAGAAAAATTTAATAAAATAGGTAGCGGTGCCGATAACATAAAAATATTTAATAATTATTTAAATGTAGATGAATGTAATAATATTATTAAATTAATTAAATTAACACAGACAAGCAACAAGAGACTTCTTCAGACTGAAGAATCTTCTGGACATAACACGCTGTCTTTAGTATATTATGACTCACTTTCTCTTCCAGAAAAATATGTGCCAGAAATTAATCTTATTGTAGAAAAAGAATATAATGTAAAACTAAAGGCAAGACATTCTCGTTTTGCTGAATGGAAACACAATAATAGTAAGTCAATACCAATAGATGATATGGGTTCTAAAGATTCAAACCATATTGCTGGTTGGGTATATCTTAATGACGATTATGAAGGTGGAGATCTTTCTTTTATTAATCAAAATTTATCTTTTAAGCCAAAGACTGGCGATCTAGTTTTATTCCCTGGAAATATTCATTATTGGTATAACGTAGGACCTGCAAATGGATCAAGATATATAATGCCTATTTGGTTTGATTTTGTTTAATGGTATAATTAATTCATGAAAAAATCTAAATGTTTCTTTTGTCAAAACGATGCAACACACTATGATGTAGTTTTAAATAATAAAGATTTTATAGTGGCAGATGTATGCTTAAATCATTTTTCTGTAAGTCTTTCGTCATAAGGTTATTTTTTTGAAACCAATCATTATAAGTTACCCAAGATCTGGACAAAGTTATTTACATAAAACTCTTAGCAATGCATTTAAAAAAAACTTTGGTTTTTCTCATTTAAACAATCCTGAAAAAATGAATGAATTAAACAATTACAATTATTTAATAGCATTAGTTCGTAATCCGATTGACTCAATATCTTCTATTGTTGCAATGAACTTAGAATTTAATAAAGATTTAGAAATAAACAATTCAATAAATTATCAAATAAAAGAATATATAAAATTTTATTCTTTTGCTTTAGAAAATGCAGATACTTTTATAGATTTTAATAGCATAGCAAACAATATTAATAAAGTTATTGAATATGTTTCAATAGTAACTAATTATACTATTTTAAATAATAAGCCAAAAAATAATATTATAAAAGATCTTCCAGATTACAATTTTTTAAAAACTTCTAAAAAAACAGAAAAATATAACGACATAGTTTTTTCTGTAAAAAATAAAGATTTAAATGAATGTTTTAAATTATATCAAAATGCATTAGAGAAATGTGTAAAAATAGATGAAATATAAAGATTTGTTTGTTAAAAGTTATGCTAGATCTGCTAGTAATTTTATAATTTATAATACTGCACAAATTGTTCCTAATATTAATATTCATAAAAAATCATGGCAGGAACTAAATAAAGATATTTATAACTCTGTTACTGTTTCAATTCTAAGAAACCCAAAGGATGCAATAATTTCAGACATATCTATGAGTATCTTTGATATGCAATACGACATTGATCAGGTTATTAAATTAGACTATCAAAAATCTATTGATTCTTTTAAAGAATATATAGCGTTATTAAATAAAAATATAAATAGAATTATCCCTTTTACATTTGAGCAAATTACTGAAAATTCAAAAGAAACTTTTAAAATATTTTTACAAGAATGTGGACATCATGAAGATTTTAACTTTCCTAATGCTAAAATAAAGCAAAAAAATTTAAATAATAAATTAATGAATAAACGACAGATTTTTTTACCTTCATCAAAAAATTTAGAAATATATAGTAAAATTTCAAATTATATAAATAATGATATTTTTAATTCTGTTTCTGATGAATACAATGAGTGTAAGTTAAATATATACAAACGCCAACTTGATTTTTTATAGCAAAAATGATATAATCAAATATGACTTTTTTAACAAAAGATATCTTAGGTTTTTATGAGTTTAATAAAGAAAATAACTGGTATCTAACAAAATTTTTTACAAACACTTCCAACATTGGCCTCTATCCTCCATACGCTCAAAATGTTATTGATAAATATCCAAATGGTAAATCAAACATTAGCACAGTTGATGAACATAATACATACGAAATTAACAACTTTGGCTTTCGTGGAAAAATTGACAAAGATGCAGATGTGCTTGGGGCTGGTTGTTCTATAACTTTTGGTATTGGTGTTCCAGAATTAGTAAGGTGGACAAATTTTTTAGGCAATAGGCTTAATAAAAATGTTATAAATTTAGGAAGTCCTGGTGCATCTGTAGAAACTATTTGTAATAATATTATTAAGTATTCTTTAAAAACTAAAATGCCAAAAGAAATTTTTTGTTTATTTCCAGATTTTTTTAGAAGTATGGTCGTAATAGATAAAGAATTTTATAAATTAAAAACAATAAAAGACAATGATATAGAAAGTGATTATTTACAATATACATTTTGTAATCCTATAGTAGATGTTTACAAAAATTCTATTTTTATGAAAATAGAAAATCAAAAATATATAGAAGACTCAACTTCCCCACATCAATTAATTTTAAATTCTATAAATTTTATTTATAATTTAGAATCATTTTGTTTTACAAACAACATTAAATTATATTGGACGACATGGGATATACCAACTGCTATGATTATGGATAAATTAGTTAGTCTTAAAAATTTTAAATTAAAAAATTACACATCTTTTTATTCGCCCAATCTAAAAACAAAATATCGTGGCTATGCTTTAGATTGTATTTTAGATCATGAATCTGAATTTAAAGATAGTTTATTTTGGCATAAAGGATCTGATTATTCTATAATAAATAATAAAAAAAATTTAAAAAATGCTCATCCAGGAATTCATTTTCACTATCATTTTTCAGATTTCTTTTATAATTTATATAAAAAAAATGCTATTCAAGATTGACAAATAGGCAGCATACCTGTATAATTAAAATATGAGTATTAATATGAAGCCTATAGCACATATATATGACGTAGATGGAACTTTAGCCAATGTAGATCCGTACATTCATCTTGTTCGTGGCCATAATAGGGATTACAAGGCTTTTCATGAGGCCTCTATAGATGCCCTGCCAAATTTTGAAGTTGTTGAAATGCTAAACCAAACTTTTTTTGATCAAATGCACGTTATTATTGTGACATCTCGAAAAGAAGTTTGGCGTGGACTAACATCATATTGGCTTGCTAAAAATGATATTGGTCACCACGCATTATATATGCGTCAAAATAATGACAATAGGTCAGACTATGAAGTAAAAAAAGATATATTACTTGAAATAAAAAAACATTGGAATGTTTTACACGCAGTAGATGATAACCCAAATGTAATTAAACTATGGGAAGAGCATGGTATTACTACTACGAAAATTGGTACATGGGATGGAAATAAAGGATAGTATGCCTTATCCATGGCGTATAGACTTTCAATCAGAATCTAAAAAAAGCGGAGATCAATTTGAAGATGCAGTATATGAAGACTTGGTTAGTCGTGGATTTGGTGTTATTGATAGAAATTATTTTTTTGTTGGTACTGGGTGTGAAGTAGACTTTAAAGCGCAATCAGATACAAATGTAGAATATGTAGAAGCAAAAGGCGGTAACGTTGGTGAAGGAAAACGACCAGGAGCACAAAGAACAGATAGTGTAAAAAAAGCAATTGCAAATGGTGCTTTAATAAAAACATTTAATAATATTTATTATGTTGTATATTTTTCAGCAAAACCTGAATTAGGAAGTTATTCTGATCAGATGATTAAAACTGCATTAAAATATAAAATTATTGATGAAGTTAGATACATAGAAATTTTAAGCACCAGTAGCCAAGTTGGTTAAGGCACCGAACTCATAATTCGGCTATCGTAGGTTCAAGTCCTACCTGGTGTACTATATCTCTGTAACTCAGTGGAAGAGTGACACCCTTCTAAGGTGTAGGCCGTAGGTTCGAATCCTACCAGGGATACAAGGCGAGTGTTGCATAATGGTAGTGCACCATCCTTCCAAGTTGGTTGTGCCAGTTCAATTCTGGTCACTCGCTCCAGGTCCCCATCGTCTAGTGGCCTAGGACGTCGCCCTTTCACGGCGTTAACACGGGTTCAAATCCCGTTGGGGACGCAATATTGTAATAAGGTAAAATACAATATATAATTGTAATTGGAGAATATAGATGAATAATAATTATGTAGAACGCAATCAAATTGACACTTATTCTAAAAACTTGTCAGAAGGTAAAATTCATGTAGCAACATTTCCAAGAACGGGATCTACATATCTCTGGTGGATATTTCATATTTCTTTTGGAAAAAATGTTTATAAAACTCATATTGTTAATGAACCACCAGGAAATGATATTGCAAATTTGCCAAGAGAATATTATTGGAAAATGAATAAAATTTTTTTTAAAGATGAAGACTATATAGTTAATATATTAAGAGATCCTATTGACACAATCTCATCAATGTTAGTTCAAGAATATTTCTACTTAAAAGATAAAGTTGATTTAGAAAAATATATAGATGATAACGTTGAAAGTCGTATAAGGCAATATAATATTTTTCATCATAATGTCCCAAAACTTTGCGAACTTATATTAAATTATGAAGATATAAATTTAGATAGGCATAAAATTGTAAATCATATCAGTAAAGAAACTGGGAAAAAAATTATAAGCACCGACTATAAATATTCTATAAAAGATAACTTAACTACTAGTTTTTTAAAATCTTCAAAAGTTTTTTATAACTATAACTTTGTGCGAGAGCAGGTTTCTAAGCGTAATCTTTTTGATTCATATAGCATATATAATAGTTTACTAAAAGAATGTAAAAGTTTTAAATAGTTAGAACTATTTATTCTTTTTGCCGTATTCTCCATATTTACCAAGAGTTGCTTTAATTGTACCGTCTTTCCTTAAAAGAACGACCATTCCATTTTTAATTTGCATTGGATTGAATGCCCATGCTTTTTTCTTTGGCATTATAGTGAGTGTCTTTCTGTGTTAACTTTTGTGTAATCTTTTCCAAAATCAGAAAATAAGGCCTTATCTTTTTCACGATTAACTATTGATCTTGACCAAGAGAATCCTGCGTCTCCACCCCATGCTAACCACATTATGTATCCGTTAGATGGGTTTGCTGAGTTACCCCAGTCTTTACCTTTCTTGTCTACTTCATGGCGTGAGAAGTATGAATACATTCTTTTAACAGTACTAAGAGAAATAGTTTCTCCTCTTGCTAATTGTCCTGCACGAGTCCAGCCAACTGCAGTTCCTGCACCATTAGCCTTTCCATCTTCTTTAAACTTAATTGCTCTACGAGCAGCAGATCTTGCTCCTGCTGGTGGGGAATATCCTTCAGCCTTTGATACTGTGTCAGTATCGTATTCAACTGTATCATCATCTTCAAATAGATCATCTGCTTTTGCAGCAGGTACACAATTAGGAACTGGTCTACCGTTTTCTCCTGGCTTCATTCCTCTTTGTACATATCCATCCCAACAAGGTGCTTGTTTGTTACCTTGATAAGTTTCTGTTGGCATCATTGAATCATCTTGTTTCCCCATTTGAGCATCAAACATTGCCATCTCTGTTTCTGAATCCATTGTGTGATTTTCCATTTCTACTTTTGTAGCATCCTTATACATCATTCCAATACTGTATGCTGTTGGTTCCCAAGTTCCGTCTTCTTTTTCATAAATTCTAACAGCCATTGCTGGGTTCTCTGGTGGCATAGACTGAATTGCATACTCTGTTCCAGGTGTTCCGTATATTCCACCCTCTGTCATTATGTGTTCAACAATACCGTGGACTACTCCTTCAGATGTTGACCCCATAACAAAATCTCCTTCTTTTATCATAATATTAGTCGTTTCCAACTTTTTTAAGTGATGCAGTAAGCATCCAGTGCCATCTCTGATGCATGTCCATACGCTCTGCAAAGAAGTTTGCAATTGCATGTTGTCTATTTTGTGTAGCAAGATCAACAGCATTTGTAAGTTTAGCAAGTACCATATCATTAGCCATAAGCAAATCTGCAGACATCATCATTGGATCTGAAGTTACATCTGGCTCTCCAACTTCATTTAATACAATAAATCTTGATAGTTTAAATGGTGCATATGTATCTAACTTACGAAGCCATTCAGCATAAGTGTCTGTTGCTTGATCGTAGTCTGTATAAATATTTTCAAAAAGTTCATGGAATTGAACAAAATCATCGCTTTCTACATTCCAGTGATACCCATGAGCCTTCAATTTAAGGGTAATATTATCTGCAAGCAGGACCTTAAGGGTATTAATTAGTTCTTCCATGCTTATCATTATAGCACAGTAAATGAGCAGTTTATAGACTACTGCTCAGGTCTATTAGCCACGAAGATTCGACTCCTGCTAACTTTCCTGTCAAAGGAACATCCGTTGTAAAACCTTTTAAAGTCTCATAGCGGAATAGTATATATTATACTACTTAATTTTAATAGATTTAGGCTTCTTTTCTTCAGGAACAACACGAACTACATTAACATGTAGCATACCGTCCTTAAGTTCTGCAGATGTTACTTCCATGTACTCTCCCAGTGCAAAAGATCTTACGAACTTTCTTCCTGCGATACCTTTGTGGACGACCTCTGCATCTGTCACTTCAATAATCTCACCCTTAATAATTAATGTTCCGTTGTCTACTGAAACATCAATATTTTCCTTAGTAAACCCTGCAATAGCAAGTGATAGCCTATATGTGTCTTCATCTAATTTAAGAAGATCATACGGAGGATATGATTGAGAGTTTATTTTGTGTGCATTATTTAGACGGGCAAGGTCTCTGTTAAAGCCAATAAAAAAAGGATCATTGAATAGATCCATTGCAAATTGTGTTACCATTTTATTCCCCTTTCAAGCGAATAATTTAATTCCCCCCATTTGGGCAGGTATAGATATTATAGCATAAAAAAACAGGCCAGTCAAACAGACTGACCTGTTAATCTAATTGATTATTTTTTGCTACTTCTTTTTTGCTGCTGTCTTCTTGGCTGCAGGTCTCTTGACTACCTTTGCAGTCTTAACTGCAATGTCAACCTCAGTAGCATCTGGCAACTTGCCGAATGCCTTGTCATTAGGATTGAATGCTCTAATTGCAACGGGCACGATAGCGCCTAGCAATGAATAAGCAAGTGTCTTTGGATCTGTTACGCCTGAAGCGTAAAGCGCAATTGCAGCACCAAGGACTGATCGTCCGTAAGATGCAAGCATTGCTTTTAGTTGTGTTGTGTTCATATTATTCCTCCTAGGATATAACCTTTTGTTAATTTGAATGCAGCAAAATTTTAGCCACACCCAAAACTTGTTAATCATGTATCTATTTTACCATACTCTTCGGGCAAGAGTTTTTTTAGTTCTTTATATGCCCCTGATATTTTTTTCATAGAGTTATAATTTGGCTGGGATCTCATAATTTCCCCGTATTCATCAAAATATAATATTTCTGGCTCAATATCAGTAATAAACTTATTTAACACAAACTGAGTATCTTCTATATATTTATATGCTATATCTCTTGAATCTGAAATAAATTTTAAAAATGCCTCAGAAGATTCGTCTTTTTTTATTAAATCTGAAGAAGATAACTCAGAAAGTTTTTTAGACAAAACATTTTTATTTATTTCTGATTGAAGCAATCGTTCTGTTATTGAAGAAATTTTTATATTTAAACGCATATTATTAAATAATACAATAACAAAAAATATAGTAAAAATAAAAAATACAAACCACTCTATCATAGTTCTTTGCCACCTTCACGAACTAATAAAACTATAGCGCCATTATCCTCTAATGCTTTTTTTACACGTATCATATACTCTACTGCAGCAATACGATCCTCAACTGTTAACTTCATAAAGTCTGGCTCACTAGCCTTTACAGTAATAAAATTATTATTATCTACCAATGTAAGGTTAAAGTTTTTAGGTGCGTGAATAGATCTAAAGGCTTTTTTCATTTGATCTGTATACATTATTTTCTACCCCATTGAATCTTATTCCAACCACGCTCATGTGCGTAGTAGATAAATACTTTAACTACTGTTTCCCAAAAGGCAATAGCGCCTGAAAGAGTAGCGTCTCCTGTAATTACATAGGCCACTACAAATGAAGATAAGGTTCCCCATATGCGATAACTTAGTGCTTTAGTAAATGATCTAGCCTTGGTTACTGTCATGAAATTATATCGCTATCGTCTGTTCCGCCAAAATACTTTTCTATAACATAGACCATAATTCCAGCAAATACAAAAGATAATACAAGAGCGGTTAATGTATCCATATCCTATATTCCCAATTCCTTGCGTTTTTGCGTAGCAGAAATTGCATGAATGTCTGCGCCCAAATCTACTTGTTCAATCTTATATCCTACATCACGACCATAAACAATGTTGGTAATGTTAGGTAGTCTTAGTACTAATGCACCATCCATAAAATCATCCTTGGCAATATATTCTTTTACTTGATCAAACTTAAGTGGATCTTTTTCACTTGTGTTGTATGTATTACGGACTCCCAGTAGTACTTGGTCTGTTCTCTTCCCTGCCTCTTTGTAAAGAGCGTGATGACCTTCGTGCCATGGCTGATATCTGCCAAGCATAAGTGTTGTTGGTGCAGACCAATCATGTAAGTTAAACTGATTAATAATTACTGATGCCTTTTCATTTGCATTCCATTCATGGCTTATGAAAACAATGTCATAGTTTGTTGGCATTTCAAACATCTTATTAGTATCTTCAAATCTTCCTTCTTCAATTGTGTTCATAAATACCAAAATGTCTGGCTTTCCAAATGCTGCACGAGTTAAATCTGTAGGACAAACAAAGTCAACAATGACTGGAGCGACTCCTTGCTTTGAGATTAGTCTTGCCATTTCTCCCATACGCCTTGCTTGTTCAATTCTATCTTCAGGGCTAAAGCCTAGGTCTGAGTTTACTGTTGCACGAACCTCGTCTGCATTAAGATGAATAGCGTTAATGCGTTCCTTAAGGGCTTTTGCTAATTCCGTTTTGCCAGAACCAGGTAGTCCAATTATTTGTATAATCATTACTGCTCCATTGTTAGTCGTTGCCAAGTGTTTGCCCAGTCTTCTTTGCTTCTGTGACTGTTAAACTCTTTAGATATTATACCATTTTCTAAGTATATACCGCCCCAGACGCCCCACTCTTTTCCAGATATCCCAACAGCAAAACACTGTTTGGAAACTGGACATGTAGAACAAAGTTTATCTATTGCTCCTCTTAAATTTTCTTCGTCTTCATATTTTTCAAAAAATATATTTGTGTCGTACTCAAAGCATGAAGCATTATCTTTCCATTTATCTTTATGCATGACTACTCTACAAACTTGTCAGGTAATTCCCATCCATCAGATCCTAATTGAAATCTACGTGTGATGTGCCACTTACCATTTATGTAAGCGCCAAACTTTGATGTTCCGCCTTTTTCAGAAGGATAGGCATGAATAACGTCCCAGCCGTCCCATGAAAGTGATTTGTTGTTTAAGACAACTGTTTCCATTTTTTCTAATTCTTTAATCTTCATGCTGATTTCCCCTTAGTAGTTAAAAATTCCCACATCAACTTTATTAAGTTTTGCTTCGCTAACTAATTTTGACAAACTTTCTTTTTCTTTTGATAAAAAAATAAAGTAGTTAATATCAGAAATATTTTCTGAAATCCAATTTGGTGCAACTTTATAAAACTTAATTTTTTTTCCTCTACTCTTCATACTACGTTCTGATAAATTTACAAACTCCATTACCATTGAATTAACTTTTGCTGGTCCTGCTGAGTAAATGTAAAAATACTGATCATTTTCTTGTAAACCAGAAAGGGCAACACCCATAGATCGCAAGAAAACATTATAGTCTTCAAAACTATTTGTTCCCTGTACTCCCACTATCATCGTCTAATCCCTCTCGCAATTTATCCATAATAAACAGCATTTTATCTAATTCTACACTATCCATACCTATTGTGTCAACTACCTTTGTCGTTGCTGAGTCCACCCCATTATTATTTATAGATGCCTCGTAAAAAATATTATCTTTAACCCAATATGCCATACCTTCAATTATTATTACCCTAACATTTGTTTTTTTCTTATAAATTGTTGATTGGCACATTTTTTTCTTAATAGTTTTATTTATCATTGTTGGCAAAAGTGGTTGCACTAATTCAAAAATATGACTTTGACTATACCTTACTGTAAGTTTTTGTTTTTTTGTTTCTTCTTTTTTGATAAAAAACATACAAACAATTAAAATAAAGGTAGTAAAAGAGCCAATCAAATATTCCATTTTAACCCCTTAATAATTATACTACCTTTCTTTTTTTAATGCTTTAAGAACTTCTTTTAGTGTTATTTTGTTATTTTTTTTAAGTTTTTGCACTTCTTTATTATCAAATGCTTTTTCTGTTAAACTTACAATTGGATTATTATCGGTGACATCCATGTCAATAAACCCATATTCCCAAAGTTGCATCATTTCTTGTGAAAAATATAGATTTACTTCATTTTGCAACTCACTTGAAAAATCTTTTAGTTTGTCTGTAAAAGTATAAAGAATTTCTCCAGTCTCCTGGTCAATTCCAGAAAATTCTAAACTTCCGTTTAAAATCAATTCTTCAATAAACTTATCTTCTGGCTCCACTTATTTGTCCAAGACAAGCATTTTATTTGCCAGACTTTTTTCTAGCCTTAACAAGTGCATCAAAGTCTTTAACCTTAGTATCTCCTAAGTATCCCCATGCATATCCATCGTTAATCATCATATCATTTAAAGACACTGTGTTTCCATTAACATACACCCAGCCTAAAATACGACCATACTTTTCAGATGAATCCATTTTTTCAGTTTTAATTACAACAGATTTAGCATCCTTTAAAGCCTTCTTTAGATATTCTTTAGATTCAAGACCAAGGACCTTTTCTTTAAGATCTTTAGTACGAGACTCAGGAGTATCAATACCAGCCAATCTTACACGGGATTGAAAAAGAATATCAAAACCTAAATCAATAAGAACGTCAATGGTATCTCCATCGACTACATTATCTACTTTTCTTACATAATATTCATACATTATTTATACCGTTAATCTTTCTCGTTCATCAACAATGGTAATTGCGAAAGCCATTATTTTTTTATATCCTTGAGCATCTTCCATGATTTTATTATAATGATGGCCACAAAATAGTAAATCTCCAGTCAAACCAGTTACCTTGGTTAGTGCTTGTGCATTACAGGCATCGCATCGATCTAATAAGGTAAGCGTCCATTCTTTTTTAACCCTATCCTTAATCATTGTAATCATATTATACTCCTCATTTTCTGTTAGTTAAATACAATTTTGCTATATTATTAATTATACATCAAATAGGCAGTTTTGTCAAAAGACTAAAAACAAGTAATTTTACTGACTTCTTCAGCAATAGTCATTGTAATTCTAGATCTTTCATCTATCACTTTATGAAAGTCTTCATACACAAGTCCGTTACTATAATGTCTGTAATAATTTCTTCTAAAATGAAAATTACAATAAAATATACTTTCTGAAATTTTATTTATATTTTTTATTGTAGTATGTTTTACCTTGCCAACAACTAATTTTCTAGGAATAACTTTTACAAAAGCATCGGCAGTACATTGACAAACTGCTTTATAAGAAGCAAATATTTCGCACTTATGACCAAGCGTTTCTGTGGTTTTTACATTTTTTGCAAATGTTTCTTTTATTCTTTCTGTTTCATCTATTATAAATTCTTCAATGTTTTCACCAGGTCTTAAGTATCCATTTTTAATTAAATTTACTTCGTAGTAATAATGATAGTCACATAAAAATTTTTTACCATGTGTTCCTTCTATATATACAAACGCTGGAGCAACACAAGATGTAGTGGTATTTTCATTAACTTTATGTGCTTCTAATGTTGATAAAGGTAAGTTCATTTTTGCATCAAATTGTTGACAGATTTGTCCTTTTGGTATGCTTGTTATCATTTTTTTCTATTATCTGTGGAATAAAATCCACTGCCGTTAAAAAGTGCTCCAACATTAGAATATACACGAACCAAAGATGTGTTACAAGTTTCACACTTATACCCAGGATCGACATCTTTAATAGATCTTTCTTTGGTATATCTTTGTGCACATGGCATACAGTCGTATTCGTAAACTGCCATGTTTTATTTCTTCTTTGCTTTTACTGTCCAAATAGGAATGTTAAGTTTATCTCCACCCCACTCATAGCCAAGGGCTTTTACAACAAATTTAATAATTTTAATACGCATTACTTAACCTTCTTTCCAAATCTTGCCCATAATCTTTCATGAACAAAGTACCCAAATGCTTCAATAGCAATGTAAAGAATAGCACCAAGACTTGCATATTCCCACTTACCAGTAAAAATATAAATGATTCCAGCAAGAACTACAAGATGAAATGTTTCCCAACTAATTGTTTTAAGTGAAGATCTCTTGGTTGATTCCATTACTTTACCTTGTTTAGCAAAGGAATGTTTTCTTCTCCAACATATACTGGACGACCCCAACCAACAACACCATTAAGTAACTTTTTCTTGTTGTTTTTTACGTATCCACGAGTTTTTTCTACACACATTCCTCCATTGCGCTGGTCTCCCTTTGCAGTTCCAGAAGTGTTTCCTTCAATAACTTGGATAGTTCCATCGCCATTGTTTTTGATGCAAATACCAACATGAGAAATTCTGTTAACACCATCTTCTGGGAAATCAAAATAAATCCAGTCACCTGGAGTTGGATCATCATTACGTGCATCTGCCCAACGGCTATTCTTTTTAAACCAATCAGATGCTGCGACTGTTGATGCAGACTTTGGATATTGTTTTGAATCTAGCCCTGACGTAAATGCACACCAAGAAACAAATGACTGGCACCATGGTTGAAAATTCACTCCAGTCCATTTACCATACTTTGTTTCATTATCTTTTGGACCCTCAATTGCTCCAACTTCTTTTTTTGCAACTTCAATAATTGCTTTTAATGTTCCTTTATCAGCCATTTTATTCCTCCTATAGAATATGTATTAATTATACCAGATTAGCGTGTAATCGTAAAGTTATATGCTTTTTCCCATGCCTGAATGTCTAGTTCATCATTGAGAAGTGGTTGGCCTTTAATATTAAGGCTAGTATTAAGAAGAACTGGCACCCCAGTCTGTAAATAAAATTTATTTAAAGTCCTCCATAGTCCACGATGTTGATATTTATTTACAGTCTGAACTCTTGATGTTCCATCTTTGTGCACCACTGATGGTATTTTATCAGGCTGTAAACATTTAACTGTATATTGCATATATGGGGAATCAAAGTTCATATCAAACCATTTGTCTGCACACTCCTCCATAACAACTGGAGCAAATGGTCTAAATAATTCTCTTTGTTTAATTAGATTAACCTTGTCTTTAATTAATGGATCTCTAGGATCAGCAAGTATACTTCTATTACCCAATGCTCTTGGACCATATTCTGCTCTTCCTGTTGCTACTGCTACGATTCCGTCTTTTAATATACCGTCAACAATTTGCTGAACAGGGTACTCTCCTCCAAGATCATGACCAAGGTATGGATCTTTCCATTCTAAATGTTTGCCATATAGTGCTGCTGCTGCACCCAAAGAACTTCCAGCATCTCCAGGGTTTGGCATAATCCAAACATCATTAAATATATTCCATAATAAGGTGTTTGCAGAAGAGTTTAAAGCACACCCACCCATAAAAACAAGATTATCTTTACCAGTAATTGTTTTTGCCATACGCATAAAATCGTTAAGCCTTTGTTCATATACTACTTGTACTGCTGCTGCAATATCAAATTTATCTTGCTCAGAATTAACCCATCCCCAGTCGATAATTCCTTTATGAAAATTATATTTTTGAATATCATGTGAAGGGAAATATTCGTTAACCTTTTTATAATGTTTTGTCCAGTCGCCGTATGCTGCCATACCCATCATAATATATTCTTCTTGGTTTGGCATAAGTCCAAT